>WNGL01016744.1_pt1 | contig 11095 bp, 7 predicted proteins | sample 5400591 | NCBI WGS metagenome assembly WNGL01 (sample SAMN13153377, study PRJNA577476) | soil metagenome | isolation source: 80 cm soil or saprolite under Garry oak tree replicate 1 | place: USA:California | collected 2016-06-15
CGTCGCCCCGCACCTGAAGCCGAGAAGGATGCCGCGCTTGACCCAGGCGTTCACCCTCCAGCCGGATGGCGACGCGCTGTCAGGCTCGGCCGCGCGCACCTGGCCTTCCGACAAGGCGGACCGGAGCGCCGCGAAGATGTGTCGCGCTTCATCGCGTGACGCGTCCGCTCCCGCGGCGGAGAGCCGCTCGACGGCGTCCTGCAGGTCGGCCACGATCACGCCGGCACGCCTCCTCTGATCCCGAGCGACTGCAGAACGGCTTCGATACGCTGCTTCGACGCAGGCCGCGGCGGTACCATCGGAAGACGATAAACCTCTTCGAGCAGACCAAGCGAGGCCATCGCGCTCTTGACGGGAATTGGACTGGACTCGATGAAGTTGACCAGCAGCAGCGGAAGCAGCCGCTGGTGAAGGGCGCGCGCCGCCGCGAAGTCGCCGCGCTCGGCGGCCTCGACCAGCCGGCTCATCTCCGACGGAATCTCGTTCGACGCGACGGACACGATCCCGCGTCCGCCGATCGCCATCAACGGCAGCGTCAGCGCGTCGTCTCCCGACAACACGATGAAATCCTCAGGTACGGAGGCGCAGATCTCACACATCTGCGTGACGTTTCCGGAGGCTTCTTTCACGCCGACGATGTTCGGAACCGCACTGAGTCGGGTGAGCGTCGCGGGATCGACGTTGCACCCCGTCCGGCCCGGGACGTTGTAAATGATGATCGGCAGACCGACGCCCTCCGCGATTGCGCTGTAGTGCTGAAAGAGCCCCTCCGGCGTCGGCTTGTTGTAGTACGGCGTGACCGACAGGATCCCGTCCGCGCCTGCGGCGCGCATCCGCTTGGCGGCATGGATGACTTCCCTGGTGTTGTAGCCGCCCGCGCCAGCCAGCACGGGCACATGGCCTCTGGCTTCCGCGACGACGAGCTCGACGACACGCGTTTGTTCTTCCTCGGTGAGGGTGGGCACCTCGCCTGTCGTCCCACAGGGGACGAGAAAATGAATGCCGGCGTCGATCTGCCGCTTCGCGAGCCGCGAGACGCCGGCCTCGTCGAGGGAGCCGTCGCCTCTGAACGGCGTGACGAGCGCGGTGCCGCACCCGGTGAATTTACGTCTCATCGTTCCTCCTCGGGGGGCTTCGCCCCCCCTTCCCCCCTACACGCTCGCTCGCGGGGGCCCCATGCCCCGCTCCGCTCGCGTGGCTCACGCGCTGCCGCGCGTTCGCGTGTCACGGTTGCAAGTTCAGCACGTCGGCCATTGTGAACCAGCCGCGCTTCCCTTCGAGCCAGGCGGCGGCCGCCAGCGCGCCGCGCGCGAACGCGGCGCGGTCGCGCGCTTCGTGCGTGAGGCTAATCGTTTCCGATGCCGCGTCGAAGCCGAGCGTATGGGTACCGGGAATCGCGCCCGCGCGCGTCGAGGCAATCGGCACGTCCGCGGTGTATCCCCGCCGTCGCAGACGCTGCTCGATCGCCAGCGCCGTGCCCGAGGGCGCGTCGCGCTTCCCGGCGTGATGCAGCTCGTGGATCCAGGCGCCGAACGACGGCTGTTCCGCCATGAGCGTTCCAAGTCTATCGACGATCGCCAGAAATACGTTGACGCCGATCGCGAAATTCGGGGCCGCCACGACGCCTATTCGGCTCTCCGCGACGATCCGCCGCAGCGCCGCTTCGGAGTCCTGCCATCCGGTCGTGCCGAGCACGATTGACGTGCCGCGCGCGGCAAGCCGCTCGACCGTGCCGGGCACCGCGGCCGCGACGGAAAAATCGATCGCCACCTCGGCCGCGGGCCATTCCGCCGACGAGGGGGTGCCTCCCGTAACCGCTCCCGCGACCTCGAAGCCTTGCTCGGCCGCGAGGACCTCGACCAGCCGTCCCATGCGGCCGTGCCCCACCAAGAGCAGACGCCGCGTGCGGACGGAGCCGGCCTGCGTCATCAGGACGGCTCCGCGATCGCAAAGAGCTCGCGATGCAGGTGCATCATCGCCGGCGCGAGCGACGCTTCCGGAAGCACGATGGTGACGTTGCGCCGCGATGCCGCCTGCGACACCATCCGCAGCGGAAAGCCCGTCAGCGCTCCCACGACGCGCGCCGCCAGCGCCGAATTCGTCGTCAGCCTTTCTCCCACGATCGTCAGGATGGCCATCTGCTCCTCGACGGTCACGTCAGCGATCTCCAGCAACTCGGCGACGATATCCGCGCCGCGCCGGTTGTCGTCGATCGTGACCGACACGCTCACTTCGGACGTGGTGACGACGTCGACCGCGGTGGCGTGTTTCTCGAACGCCTCGAAGACACGCCGCAGGAACCCGTGCGCCATCAGCATTCTGGTCGACGTGATGTCGATCACGGTGATGCCGCGCTTGCACGCGAGCGCCGCGAACGGGCGATCGCTCCGCGGCGGTTCTGCCGTAATCAGCGTCCCGGCGCCATCCGGCCTATGGCTGTTCAGGATGCGGACCGGGATATTACGCGAGACCGCGGGAAAAATCGTGCTCGGATGCAGGACCTTCGCGCCGAAATAGGCGAGCTCCGCCGCTTCCGCGAACGACAGGTGGCGGACGACCTCGGCGTCCGGCACGATGCGCGGGTCCGCCGTCAGCATGCCATCGACGTCGGTCCAGATCTGGATCTCCGACGCGCCGATCGCGGCGCCCACCAGCGAGGCCGAATAATCCGACCCGCCGCGGCCCAGCGTCGTCGTGGCCCCCTCCACGGTGCGACCGATGAACCCGCCGAGGACGGGAATGCCGCCCGCGTCGAGCACCGGCCGGATCGCGGCCGTCGACGCCTGTGCAGTCTCGTCCAGCAGCGGCAGCGCGCGTGTGTGGCTCGCGTCGGTGATGATGGCGTTGCGGGCATCGATCCAGACCGCGGGCAGGCCTCGCTGCGTCAAGGCCGCCGCGACGATTCGACTGCTGAGCAGTTCTCCGATGGCTGCCACCGCGTCCGCCTCGGAGGGCCTCAGACGGTGTGCCGCGGCTGCAGGCGCCAGGATGGCGCGAAGCGCATCGAGGTCGCTCTGAAGGGCGGCCGGGAGCGCCATGTCGCCCGGCGCGACATGGCGCGCCTGCCCGTGATGGCGGCTCGACGCCGCCAAATTTCATCACCACTGCACGCATCATCGCCTGGCTGAGACCTCAGCAAAAAAAAGACCGCCGGCCAAGGGGCCGGCGGTCGTGTTGAATCGCGGTAAATCGAGCTCTTCGAGCGTCAGATTACGGCACGTTTCGACACTACCGGCCGGCTGGCCCGCTTGGCCCGCTTCCGGTCGGTGGCGTGAAACGTAACCCGAACCATGCTATTCGGCGAATTCTACCGCAAAACGGTGTTCCTGCTCTTCGCGGGCCGGCTTCACGCCGGATTCGTCCAGCAGACGGTGGATCTGCGTCTTGATCCAAGCGCAGGGATCCGGTGTCACGGCGCGGAGCGCGTGCCACTCGCTGTCCGTGAGATTGACGGCAACAAATCGGCCGGTGTTGTTGTCCACTGTCCCTCCCGATCAAAAACTCTTGACCGAGAATAGCGCCCGAGTCGGCATCGCCAAAACAGAATTACGGTATGGTCTCCATCTGTTTTCGTTATGGCTTCACGACGCGGCGCGCAACCGGCTTCGGCGATAGCCGTACGTGAAGTAGAACACGATCCCGATCGCCATCCAGAGGATCAGCCGCTCCCACGTCGCGCGCGGCAGGCCGAGCATCAGGATCAGCGCGACGATCGCGGACAGGATTGGCAGCAGCGGCACCATCGGCATCCGGAACGGCCGCGGCAGATCCGGCCGGGTGCGGCGCAGCACGATGATGCCGAGTGACACGATCACGAACGCCATCAACGTCCCGATGCTCACGAGCGTGCCGAGGGTCGCGATTGGGGTCAGCCCCGCGGCGATTGCCACCGCCACTCCCGTCACGATCGTCGAGATGTGCGGCGTCCGGAATCGCGGATGGATGCGCGCGGCCCACGGCGGCAGCAGGCCATCCCTGGCCATCGCGAGGAAGATGCGCGGCTGCGCGAGCATCATGACCACCATCACCGAGCTCAGAGCGGCCAGTGCTCCAATCGTCAGCAGCAGCTGCAGGGCGCTCATTACCGGGGCCCACGGCGTCCCGGCCGCGCGCCCGGCCGCTGCGCCGATTGCGACAACGAGCGGCGCGGGCTGATTCAACATCTGCCGGTACGGGACGATGCCGACCATGACGCCCGAGACGAGGACGAAGAGCACCGTGCCGACCGCAAGCGATCCGAGTATCCCGCGCGGCATGTCGCGCTGCGGGTCGCGCGCTTCCTGCGCGGACGTCGACACGGCGTCGAAGCCGATATACGCGAAGAAGATCACGCCGGCGCCGCGCAGGATGCCGCTCCAGCCGTATTCGCCGAACGTGCCTGTGTTCGGCGGAATGAAAGGATGCCAGTTCACCGGCTGGATGAACATCGCGCCCGCGCCGATGACGACGACGACCACGGCGACCTTGATGACGACGATCACCGCGTTCACGGTCGCCGATTCGCTCACGCCGATGATGAGGAGCAGCGTCACGGCGATCGTGATCAGTACAGCGGGCAGGTTGAACACGGCCGTCACGGTGCCGCCGTTCGCGGCCATGGCGCCATTCGCAAGTTGAACGACGGTGCCTGGCGCCGCGCTGACGGCGGCGGGAAACGACAGTCCGAGCTGTTTCAGCAGCGTCATCAGGTTGCCGGACCAGCCGACCGCGACCGTCGCCGCGCCGAGCGCGTACTCGAGAATCAGGTCCCAGCCGATGACCCACGCCACGAATTCTCCGAGCGTCGCGTAGGCATAGGTATAGGCGGATCCGGCCACCGGAACGCTGGCGGCAAACTCGGAATAGCAGAGCGCCGCGAGAACGCTCGTCAGGCCGGCAAGAAGCATCGAAATGACGATCGCGGGCCCCGCGTTGGCCGCGGCGGCTTGTCCGGTCAGGACAAAGATGCCGGTTCCGATGATGGCGCCGACGCCGAGCAGGATCAGTTGTGCGGGACCGAGCACACGTTTCAGCGTGCCCTCGCCCTGCCCGATCTGTTCCGTCTCAATCTGTTCGATGGGTTTGGTCGCGAAAATGGACATCCAGAGACCGTGGCCGATCAGGTCGCGGAAGTCCTGAAAACCCGTTCAATTGCCTCGAAGAATTCCTTAACTTCTTCTTAAGTGTATGGATCGAAAACGGCGGTCGAGGTACAGCATCCGAGGGCTGCGGCGTTCTTGACAGGACATGTGCAGAGGACCAGTATCCCAGACAGGTCTGGGTTTGGGAGCCGGGCGGTCGGTCGCGCGTCTGCGGGAGGAGTGGTGCCAGGGGAGAACATCTCTCCAATCAAGGTTTCGGCCCGGCAATCTCTGCGCTGGCGGCTGCCACTCTCGATCTCCGCGTTGATGGCAGTCGTCGTCGCCCTGTTTCTATGGGCTGCATACCGACAGGTCGAGGCAACGCTTGAGAGAGCGGGCGGAGACCGCGCGCAGGGTGCGGCCGGACAAATCGCGAGCCTACTCGAACGCTCCGTGCAGGCGGGCAGTGAGGAGCTTCATCGACAGGCTCTCGATCCCGAGCTCCGGCGCTTCCTTCAAGCTCCGTCCGACGAAAATCCGGAGGCGCTCCGCGCCCGCCTGAGCCAGGCGAGTGGAACTGGATCTCGGCGCGTCGAGGTGTGGAACGAGGCGGGGAAGCGGGTCCTGGAGGTTGTCCGACCAGCATCCGCTGGTTCCGGGCCCGCCACCACGCTGCCGGCGTCCGGATCGCCTCCTGCCAGGATCGGTATGGGTGAGCTGCAGGTCACAGGCGGTGTGGTCTTCGCCGAGTCGGTGACAGAGATCGTGGCTCTTCAGCCCTCTGCTCTCCGCCGGCTTGGATATCTCGTGAGTCGCTCCACGATTTCCGTGAATCCTCCGGCCGTTCTCTCGCGGCTGGTGGGATCGGATGCGACGATCGCGATCGGCAACAAGTCCGGAAGCGTCTGGACCGACTTGACGCAGGCGATTCCCGCTCCGCCCGTGGATCTCGCCCACAATGGGGTGCAAGAGTACATCGGCGCAGACGGCCGGTCACGCCTTGGCGCGGTCGCCGACATTCGCGGCACGCCGTGGGCCGTGTGGGTAGAGTTTCCGCGCCCTGCTGTGGTGGCACAGGCCAGGACCTCCCTCAATCGCATGCTCGTGATTGGCGCGCTGGTCATCGGGCTGGGGATTCTGTTGGTGCGAGGAATCACTCAGCGAGTGACCACGCCCTTGATCGATCTGACGCGTGCAGCTGAGGCGATCGCGGTAGGAGACTACGCGCGTCGCGTGACCATCGATCGACGCGATGAGATCAGCCGGCTCGGCACGGCCTTCAACACGATGGGCGCCGAGATCGAGGAAGTCCGCCATCGCCTCGAGAGGCAGGTACTCGAGCGAACCGAGGCGCTCGCGGCGCTGCGCGAGAGCGAAGACGACCACCGGGCGATCGTCGAGGTGGCCTTCGACTGCATCATCACGATCGACACGCAGGGTTTCGTCACCGAGTTCAACCCCGCTGCGGAGCGAACATTCAAATACACGCGGGCCGACGTGCTGGGGCGCGAGCTCGCCGTTCTCATCGTTCCGCCGTCCTTGCGGCAAGCCCATCGCGAAGGATTGGCTCGATTCTTGGCGACCGGCCAGGGCCCTCTGATCGGCAGGCTCATCGAGATCACGGCGATGCGCGCCGACGGTACGAAATTCCCTGTCGAGCTGACGATCTCGGCGATCCGGTCTTCGGGGGGCGGCCCGAGGGTGACCGCCGTGGTGCGCGACATCACGCAGCGCAAACAGGCCGAGCGGGCGCTCGTCGATAGCGAGCGTGCCTACCGGTCGACGTTCGACGAAGCGCCCATCGGCATTGCGCACCTCACGCTGACGGGCGGTTGGCTCAGGGCCAACCGGCGGCTCTGCGACCTGCTCGGGTACCCGGAAGCGGAGCTGATGACGGCCGACTTCCGCGCGCTCGCCCATCCTGAAGATGCCGAGAGCGACACCGATGCGCGCGCCGCCCTCATGACAGGCGCGCTCGATCGGCACACCGGCGTCAGGCGCTATCGCCGGAAGGACGGCCAGTACATCTGGGTCAACCTGATGACCAGCCTCTACCGTGACGCCGCGGGCGCACCCGGCTATTTCATCGCGATCGTCGAGGACATTTCTGAGCGACGCCTGCTCGAAGAACAACTCCGGCAAGCGCATAAGATGGAAGCGATCGGACGCTTGGCGGGCGGCGTGGCCCACGATTTCAACAACCTGCTGACCGCCATCCTGGGATACTCCAATTTCGTGCTCGAGCAATTGGGTGCCGGGCATCCCGCGCGGGCCGATGTCGAAGAGATTCAGAAGGCCGGTGAGCGGGCGTCGTCATTGACACATCAGCTCCTTGCGTTCAGCCGTCGCCAGATGCTGCAGCCGCAGATCGTCGACTTGAACGCCATCGTCGGCAACGTGGACACCTTGCTGCGGCGCCTCATCGGCGAGGACATCGCCCTGGCTTCGCACCTGGGCGTCCCGCTCGACTTCGTCAGCGTCGATCCCGGCCAGGTCGAGCAGATCATCCTGAATCTCGCGGTCAACGCCCGGGACGCGATGTCCACGGGAGGACAACTGACAATCGAGACGAGGAACCTCCTGCTGGACGACGCCTATGTCGCTGCGCACCCCGGAGCCTCCCAGGGGCCGCACGTCATGCTCGCCGTGTTCGACAGCGGCGCGGGCATGAGCGCAGAGACGATGTCGCACGTGTTCGAGCCGTTCTTCACTACCAAGTCACGCGGTGAAGGCACGGGCCTCGGACTCGCGACCGTTTATGGCATCGTGAAACAGAGTGGGGGATCGATCGCCGTTTCGAGCGAGCTCGGGCGGGGCAGCGTGTTCAGGGTGTACTTTCCACGTACCTCGGCAGGACACGCGCGTCCGGTGTCCGAGCCGCCCGCACGATCGACCGCGCTCGGCGGCGCCGAGACCATCCTGCTTGCCGAGGATCAGGTCGAGGTCCGCGTGCTGGCAACCCGGGTTCTGACGCGCTACGGCTATACCGTCCTGGAGGCGGGCAGCGGAGCCGAAGCGCTCCAGATCGTCCAGAAGCATGAGGCGCGAATCGATCTCCTTCTGACCGATGTCATCATGCCCGTGATGAACGGCCGCGAGCTCGCCGCGACGCTCCAGCGCACGCATCCCGAGATTCGCGTGCTCTACGCGTCCGGTTACACCGACGACGCGATCGGGCGGCGCGGGATGCTCGATCCCAGTGTGGCATTTCTCGAGAAGCCGTTTACGCCAAAATCCCTGCTGATGAAGGTTCGCGAGGTGCTGGATCAGCCGGCGCCTGGGGCTGGCGAAAAAGGGAGGGTTACGGACACACCAGCGTGATCGAGATGCTCACGTCCCCGATGATGGTTCCGGGATCGCCGGAGACCTGCCCGCGAAGGAAGTTCGCTAACCCTGGCGTCAACCACTGCCTGACTCTGAGATTCACCGCGCTCGTGTGCGGAATGTGGTCACCGGCGTGAATGGTGATGTCAACTTGGCTCGGTAACGCGCTGTCCGCAGACGATATGCCCTACACAGATCTACCGACGCCGGAAACGGAGCCGGAATACCACCTGGGAGAACGCGCGGCGCGAACGTCGATGCTAACGCGGCGTGTTGGCCGTTGAGCGCCGACGCCTGAAGACCGACGCCGCGGCCACCAAACCGGTGCCCAAGAGCACGATGCTGGCAGGTTCGGGCACGGGTGCGACGGCCAACTGCCCCCGAATCTCACCACCCGGAAAGATGGCGTCGTGGATGTTGGCATAGGCGTTGCCGCCGTTCAGCCCCGCAAGAAGAGCGGCCTCCGCACTCGCGGCGGTGCCCCCGTTTGCCGCGAGGAAGGTGCTGGAGTAGGTAGCCGAAAGCGTCAGGTCAAAGACCTGTAACAAATAGACACCGGACGTCGCGTTGGGAAAACCGATGAACGGGATGGCCACACCCACGTTCGTCCCGGCCGGAGCGCAGCAGTGGATGTGGGCCGCCGACGCCGGCGCCTCTAGGCCTGAGAACGTCTCGTTCACAGACAGGGAATCGCCCGACAGCGTGACAGTGATGAAACCGGTGGCTGGGGACCCAGTCGGTGGCACTTCGTTGGCGCCAAGCAAGGTGGCCTGATAAATCGTTGAGGCGTTGGCGCGGCTGGACGCGACGGCGACCAGAAACAGGGCGAGCGCAAGTACAGTTGGCCCCCGGCGACGACCCACGACCAGGAGCGCATCTACAACCATAAGCAGGTTCCTCATCAAGGTCCTCCTCGGACGACACCACCGGCTGCACCTCCAGCATGCAAGTACCGCGCTACGGTGAGCCAATGCGTTTTCCGGTCAATTCCCCATGCAGCACTGGCGAAAGTCGCTCGCCGAGAACCTTTACCCGTCGCGATGGGTACCTAACGCGACAGTCCTCGTTCGAGGGCGCGCCTGCGCCGAGCGCCGTGATCTTTCTGGACGCCCATCGCGGGCGGAGAGCGTACCCTGCCAATAATCACCAGACGCATTGCTGACATTACTTCCGCAAGGCGCGTGAGGGCCGCCGCCACAGCCATCCGCCGACGCTGAGGGCGAGGATAAACGCCACTCTCTTCGGCCAGCGACCAGAGCTCTTGTCGGTGTCGTTGGCGGTCAGCAGGCGGCGATACGTCTCAGCCGCGTCGGATTCCGCGGTCGATCGCGCGCGCGCTCTGCGCTCTTGCGCCGGGATCCATCGACTCAATGGAGCGAAGGCTTCCGACGCACAAACGGGACAGCGCGCCGCGATGTGAACCTCCTGACAGTCCATGCACAAGCGCGCCGCGTGCAGTTGCATCCTTACAGTCTACGGGCTTTGTCCAGAAAACACCGCCCTCGCGGCTGAGCCCGCACTCGCGGCTCCTTTTTGGTAACGTCTCCCGTAACGTGCGGATCAGTTTCGGGCCGTTCGCCTTCGACCGCGAGAGCCGTTTGCTCTGGCGCGACGGCGCCGAGATCGCCCTGCCCCCGCGCGTGCTCGGCGTGCTGGAGCTGCTGACCGAACGTCCCGGACAAATCGTCGCGCGTCAGGAGCTGCTCGACCGCGTCTGGAAGGAGGCCTTCGTCACCGACACATCGCTTGCCGAGGCGGTCAGCTTCCTCCGACAGGCCCTGGGCGACGATCCGCAGGCGCCCAAATACATCCAGACCGTCCACCGCCGCGGCTATCGCTTCCTGCCCGCGGTGATGGCGGATGGCGGTCTGATCCCCGAGGAGAGACCCCTCTCCGCCGCCGTCAAGCCTTCGATCGCGTGGGAGCTTCTGCCATGGAGCGTCGCGATCGTGAGCGGCGCGCTGGCGGCCGCCGCGCTCTGGTGGATCGCACAGGAGCCGGCGCCCGCGGCGCCGCCGGTCGCGCGGTTCGAGGTCCGGCCGGCCGCGGGATCGTGGTTCGACCGGCGCGCGCCCGCGCTGGCCGTCTCGCCGGACGGCGGCACGCTGGCGTGGTCCGCCTGCGAAGGCGCCACGGGCACCTGCGGGCTGTTCGTCCGCCCCATCGATCGCCTCGATCCCGTGCGACTCGCCGGAACCGACGGCGCCATGGCGCCGTTCTTCTCGCCCGACGGCCGGTGGCTCGGCTTCTTCGCCGACAGCAAACTGAAGAAAGTCTCGGTCTCCGGCGGCTCGCCCGTGCCCCTCGCCGACGCGCCGGTCCCCGGTGGCGGATCGTGGGGGGAGGACGGACGGATCGTGTTCAACGGACTGCCGGCCGGTGGACTGTCGCTCGCCTCGGACCAAGGCGGCGAGGTGACGGCGTTGACGACGCCGCAGGTCGCGCGGGGCGAGGTGCGTCACCTGTGGCCGGCATGGCTGCCGGGAGGGCGCGCGATCGTCTTGACCGTGGCGACTTCGCCGGTCCCCGGCGCGCCGGGACAGCTCGCCGTGCTGTCGCTGTCCTCGCGGACGTGGCGCACGCTGCGTGCGGGCGTCACGCGCGCGATTCCGGCGGGGCGCGGCTATCTGCTCGTCTCCGGCGGCGGCGATCTCCAGGCCGTCACGTTCGACGAGGGCACGCTCTCGCTCACGGGCGCATCGGATTCCGTC
>WNGL01012808.1_pt1 | contig 11094 bp, 7 predicted proteins | sample 5400591 | NCBI WGS metagenome assembly WNGL01 (sample SAMN13153377, study PRJNA577476) | soil metagenome | isolation source: 80 cm soil or saprolite under Garry oak tree replicate 1 | place: USA:California | collected 2016-06-15
TTCTTCTAGCTGTCAGGTTTATTGTCATTTCTGCAACGTCTTCGCCATACTCGGAAATGCGCTTCAGACTTTCGAGCGCCAATCTTACCGCGACCACTGTCTTTTGGTTGAGACGGAAGTCAAATAGCTTGTCCATCACAACTTCAGCGTCTTTCTCAACTCTCTGAGCAGATATGATTGATGTGTTCGGAATCTTCGGAGAACTATCTAGTTGCGACAAGTCCTCCATTCAGGAGGCAGGAGAGCATGCAAAGACTATGGTACACATGAGTATCAAAGCATTCAACGAGAGAGACGTGGAGCTCGCGAATCGGGGCCGGAAAATGGAATGACACAGTTGATAATATCTATCTCAGCTTCGTCAAGAGGGCGGCTCACGGTACGGGCACGGATCTAAAATGCACGGTATCAGGGACCCTCATCCTGAGATACTTGGAGAGGATAGCCGATCACGCCACCTATGTAGGCGAGTCAGTTCTGTACATAACGTCGGGCGAGCGGAGCCCGCGAAAATAGCCCCCGCTATTCACGATTGGAGCGTACTCCGGTCGATCGATGCTGTGGAAAAGAGTGCTGTGACATATTGAGCTACTTACCCCATCAGTAGTATCTGTCGGATGAGCAATTATTCACGGAGAATTCCTCTCCTTGTTGTGGACGAATGATTCGAACAGACCCCATAGAACGCTCTGAGTTCAAACATGTCCGAATTCCTCAGAACGGTTACTGCAGTGGGCGAATCTCAAGTTTTTCTGCTTTACGTACTCTTGAAAGGTCCGGATATCTCACTATTCTCCTTCGAACCATAACCAATTGGAAAAAGAAAAATCGTTACATTGACACGGGTGAGAGTGGGGAAACCTATGACGCGGAGATGGAAGCGGCTGCCGCCGGAATCCAATAGCAAGTAATCAGTTAAGCCCTCTGGACTATTGCTTTCGAAATACCAAGCAGTACTGGTGCGAGCGGTTTCCGACCCAGGCGTTGTATATTCCAAGTGGAAGTAACCGCTTGTCATCGTGCAACCAGACCCTTTCGTCCTTCGGGACCCATGTCTTGGCCAAGGTTGTCAATGTTTCAAACGCGAGTGGATAAAGCCGACCCTCTGAGAAAACATTGTTCGTCACAACCACCAAATATCCCCCAACCTTCATGACCGAGTAAACCTCATCAAAGATTCGCTTTTGGGCATCCAGAAACTCTCGATAATTATTGATATTTCCAATATCTTGCGGATCGTCACTATAGACTGTGTCCAATCCCCTTTGCGCACGGTCGCGTTGCCGAAGGCTTGCGCGCTTCAACTGATTCCAGTATGGGGGCGATGAGATGCAGAAATCGAACTCATGAACCTCACTTCTCCTCAATATCTCGCGCAAGTCACGAGAATCCCCCTGCAGCACAAGTTGCCGGGTCTCATTAGACGACGGAGCCTCCTTGAGCCTCGACCTCGCCATTGAGACATACCGAGGGTTGATCTCAACCCCAACTGCGTTACGCCCGGCGGCTCTAGCCGCGAGAAGGGTACTCCCTGTTCCTAAGAAAGGATCTAGCACCCACATGTTCCGTTTAGTAAAGAATTCCACAAACTCTCGGACAAGAGTCTCGGGAAAACCGGCAGGATGGACGAGCTTGGTTCTATCCCGGCGCGGTGGGCTGTGCTTGAACCATGACTTTGTGAACTTGATCCAATCCGTGCCAGAGAGATCGTTCAATCGATTCGTTGGTTTGCGACTCTTCCGAAGTTCGTCTTTTGCTAGCAAGAGCTTTATCCCCGATCTCTTGCCAGAAACTAGGTTTATTAACGGGTTTCCGGACGCCGTACTTTTCACCTGTGGTAGGTCGGACTCTAAGCCGTCACCCGCTCCCGAGGTAGCTACTAATAATTGGTAAAGAAGCAAGACAAGGAGAAGGAACTCTCTTACGACGTATTCAAGCACGAACTCGTCCCCAAACACATCCTCCTCAAACCTGAAGAGGCGCGAGAAATCCTAGGCCGCTATCACATCAAGCCCTTTCAGCTTCCATACGTAAAATCTAGCGATCCGGCGGCGAGGACCATCGGTGCCAAGCCGGGAGACATAATCAAGGTCATCCGGAAGAGCGCAACCGCGGGTGAATCCGACTTTTACAGATATGTCGTGGAAGATTTTTGAATGTGATTTTTGGAGAAAATTGAAATGGCCGTAACAACTCAACAACTTTGGAATCTCTCTAAGGAGTTCATCAAGGACAGCGGGCTCGTTCGTCAACACATCGACTCATACAACGACTTCGTCGAGAGAGGACTTCAAGCAATCGTGGACGAAGTCGGAGAACTGCCCATCGAAATCGGAGATTATCCATTAAGGATCAAACTAGGTAAGATCGAGATTGGATCGCCTCGGGTGATCGAGGTAGATGGGACAGAGAGATCAATCTACCCTGCCGAGGCCAGAATTCGGAATCTAACTTATGCAGCGCCGCTCCACATGGAAATGATTCCTGTGATCGGTGAGCGGGAAGGTCAGCCAGAAATGGTCTACATCGGTGACCTACCAGTTATGCTCAAATCCAGAATCTGTCTGCTCTCCAAACTCTCACCTGACGATCTTGTTGGCGTCGGAGAAGATCCGCTGGACCCTGGTGGCTATTTCATTGTAAACGGATCAGAGCGAGTTATAGTCGCATTGGAAGACCTCGCGGCGAACCGGATTCTCGTAGATGTCGAGCACACTGGCGTCAATCCAACTTACAAAGCCAAAATATTCTCTACCACTGTTGGTTTTCGGGCACGAATCGAGGTTGCCCTAAAGAGCGACGGAGGAACCTACGTAACAATGCCCGGAATTCCGAGCGACATTCCCCTCATGATCCTCATGCGGGCGCTCGGGTTCGAGGAAGACGCCAAGATCGCAGAGCTCGTAAGCACCGACCCCGACATACAAGATGAACTCGAAGCCTCGTACGAGAAATCGCTAGAAGCCAACAACAGTCACGATGCCCTCTTGTACCTTGGCAACCGTCTGGCTCCAGGACAGGTGGACGAATACCGACTAAAGAAAGCCGAGTCTGTCTTGGACCGAAACTTCCTACCACACCTTGGCAGACTACCCTCCGAACGAAGGGAAAAAGGGCTTTTCCTGACAGAAATTGTTGCTCGAATAATAGAAGTCAAACTCGGACGACGGACTTCCGACGACAAGGATCATTATGCGAACAAACGACTGAAACTAGCCGGTTCCCTCCTAGCTGAACTGTTCCGAATATCCTTCCGAAACCTTACCCGGGATCTCAAGTATCAGCTTGAGAGAATAACCATCAGGCGGCACATAGAATTCTCTATCGCCAACGCGATCAGGCCTGGAATAATCACGGAGAGAGTCCAGCACGCAATTGCCACCGGAAACTGGGTCAGGGGAAGAATTGGAGTGACACAGCTACTAGACCGGACAAACTTCGTTAGCACTCTAAGCCATCTAAGAAGGCTGCAGTCCCCCCTCAGCCGAAGCCAACCTAACCTCGAAGCTAGAGACCTTCACCCAACACATTATGGAAGGCTCTGCCCCGACGAGACACCTGAAGGATCGAACTGCGGACTCGTCAAGAACCTCGCCCTTTCCAGCAGCATATCCGTCGGAATAGGGCCCAGAGAAATGGTCGACAAGCTACGTAGAATGAGCGTAACCACGATCGAAGAATCCGATAAGAAACTCAGATCAAGTGGGGGCAAAGTCATAGTCGACGGGATACTAGCAGGATACTCCAAAGATCCGGCAGCACTCGCCGGAGAACTCCGAGAACTCAGACGCGAGGGAAAGCTGAGCGCCGAAGTCAATTTCTCATTCCATCCCCCGGAAGCGAGGGGGGGAAGAGCAGACTTGCACGTCAATTGCGACGCTGGAAGAGTCCGGCGTCCTCTCATCGTGGTTGACGGAGGCAGACCACGATTGACTGAAGACCATCTTATCCAGCTCGAACAGGGACGAATCGCCTGGCAAGACTTGGTCAGATCAGGAGTCGTAGAGATGTTGGATGCAGACGAGGAAGAAAACGCTCTGATCGCCATGTACGAACACGACCTCAGGAAAGATCATACTCACCTCGAGATTGCGCCTTACGTGATGCTTGGAATAGCTGCAAGCCTCATTCCGTTCCCAGAACACAACCAATCTCCACGTAACGCTTACGAATCAGCTATGGCGAAACAAGCCTTGGGCGTTTTCTCGACCAACTTCTTCACGAGGGTAGACTCTAGATCCCATCTCCTGCACTATCCACAGACACCCATCGTCCAGACGAAACCAATGGAGGTATTCAACTATCTCGAACGTCCCTCTGGACAAAACGTGGTCGTAGCGATCCTATCTTTCCAAGGCTATAACATGGAAGACGCGATCATCATCAACAAATCCTCAGTCGACAGAGGCCTCTTCCGTTCAACCTTCTACCGAATCTACGAAGCTGAAAGCAGACAGTACCTCGGAGGACTGCGGGACAAGTTTGAGATCCCGGAAGCAGGGATCAGAGGATACCGCGGGGACCGCTACTACCGACTCATAGAAGAAGATGGAATGATCTCTCCTGAAGCTGAAGCCACAGGCAATACAGTTCTTGTTGGACGAACAAGCCCGCCAAGATTCATGGAAGAATACCGCGAGTTCGAAGCAAAGGGCCCTACGAAGCGAGACTCTTCAGTCACGATGAGACCCTCAGAACAGGGAACCATCGATCAAGTCTTCGTAACCGAATCCATTGAAGGAAGCAAGCTTGTCAAGGTAAAGGTAAGAGACCTGCGAGTTCCCGAACTAGGCGACAAGTTTGCCTCTCGTCACGGACAGAAAGGAGTGATCGGGCTCCTTGTACCACAAGAAGACATGCCCTTCACAGTCGACGGAGTCGTTCCAGACGTTATAATCAATCCCCACGCCATACCATCAAGAATGACAATAGGCCAGTTCGTAGAAACACTCGGCGGAAAACTCGCATCCCAAATGGGAGAAATCATGGATGGGACAGCCTTCGAAAACATTGGACCCCAAGCCATCGGCGACATGCTGACCAAGCTCGGCTTCGAGAAGAGTGGACGAGAACCCCTCTACAACGGAATTACCGGCGAACGGCTCGCCGCAGACCTGTTCATAGGCGTCGTCTACTACCAGAAACTCCATCACATGGTAGCCGACAAGATGCACGCCCGAGCCAGAGGCCAAGTCCAAATGCTCACACGTCAACCCACCGAGGGCAGAGCCAGAGGAGGAGGACTACGATTTGGAGAAATGGAGAGAGACTGCCTCATCGGACACGGAGCATCAGCTCTACTTCGAGACAGGCTACTAGAAGAATCTGACAAATACATCGCCTACGTTTGCGAGACATGTGGCACTCTCGCATATCACGATATCAAGCAAAACAAGTACATCTGCCGTATCGACGCTGAGAAAGCCGTCATTTCCCCTGTTGCAATATCCTACGCGTTCAAACTCCTAGTCCAAGAGCTCATGGCTCTCGGAATCGCACCCCGACTGAACTTGGAGGAGAGGGCATAGCAATGTCTCTCGCGACAATAGAAGAGGCTCACAAGGTAATCCAGAGCATCCGATTCACACTATTATCACCCTCAGAGCTTCGAAAACTGTCAGCTGTGGAGGTTCAGGCTGCGGACACATACGATGAGGATGGAGTCCCGATTGTATCAGGGCTGATGGACGGCAGACTAGGGACTCTTGAGCCCCGCCAAAAGTGCAAGACCTGCGGCAACACCGCCTCCGCTTGCCCCGGACACTTTGGCCACATTGAGCTGGCAGAACCTGTTATCCATGTCAGCTTCGCAAAACTCATCCATCGACTCCTCTCAATTACCTGCCGAAACTGTGGCAGAATACTGCTGAGTGAAGAGAAGATCGAAAAATTCAAAGTACGCCACGCCGATCTCAAACAACGGCTCAACACTGTACCCGACGCCTTCCTGGACGAGATAATCAAAGACGCCAAGAAGGCCCAACAGTGTCCTCACTGTGGGCAAAAACAATACCCAATCGAACATGGCAAGCCCACCACCTTCCACGAGATTGTGGCCGAGGGAGGAGCGGTGCGATTGACTCCCAGTACGGTCCGGGAGAGGCTTGAGAGAATTCCCGACGATGACCTGATTCTTCTCGGAATGGATCCCAAAGCCGCACGGCCAGAGTGGGCTGTCCTCCAAGTCATGCCCGTCCCTCCCGTCTCGGTCAGACCCTCGATAACTCTAGAGTCCGGCATCAGGTCGGAGGACGATCTGACTCACAAGCTCGTCGACATCATAAGGATCAACCAGAAACTGCGAGAGGCACTTGAATCCGGAGTTCCCATCAACATCATTCAAGAACTCCACGAACTGCTCCAATACCACGTAACCACATACTTTGACAACGAAGTCTCAGGCCTGCCCCCTGCGAGACACAGGTCTGGAAGGGCCTTGAAGACCCTCGTTCAGCGATTGAAAGGAAAAGAGGGAAGATTCAGAGGCAACCTATCCGGCAAACGAGTTGACTTTTCAGCCCGAACAGTCGTATCTCCTGACCCCAACCTTGACATCAATGAAGTAGGAGTACCCCTCGATGTTGCAAGCCGCCTAACGATTCCGGAGAAGGCTACTGACTACAATCTCGAAGAGATGAAGCGACTTATCAGCAACGGCCCCGACACTTATCCAGGGTCACTCTACATTGTCCGTCCCGATGGCCGACGAGTCCGGCTCGAATTCGTTACAGATAGAAAAGTTGTCGCGGAGGCGCTCCAGCCCGGCTTCGTGGTCGAGAGACATCTCAGAGACGGCGACATCGTACTCTTCAACCGGCAACCGAGCCTCCACAGAATGTCCATCATGGCACACCGCGTCCGAGTCTTACCCTACAAGACCTTCAGGCTCAACCCAACCGTCTGTCCGCCCTACAACGCGGACTTTGACGGTGACGAGATGAACCTTCACGTTCCACAGGGGGAAGAAGCCCGGACGGAGGCCCGCCTCCTCATGCAGGTCCAGGACCAGATCCTCTCCCCAAGATACGGAGGACCGATCATCGGAGCGATACGAGACTCACTGACCGCAGCCTTCCTTCTAACACAGAAATCAACACTCCTGGATCGCCCAACTGTCTCAAAGCTACTGGCGGCCGCCGGCTTCGAGGGACCTATGCCAGAACCGGCAGTGACAAAACCTGAAGAGAAATGGACCGGCAAACAGATCTTCAGCATCGTCATCCCCAAAGGCTTCAATTTCGTGTCGAAATCCAACCTCTCAAGCTACTACAAGTGCGCGGACTGCGACAAGGGAGTTCTTCACGACTGCCCATACGATGCCTTCATCGTGATCAAAGATGGTGTCCTCGAGCAAGGCGTGATCGACAAGGCCTCTATCGGTGCCGAAAAGTCAGAGAGCCTCTTCCACCGTATAGTCAAGGACTATGGAGCGGAAGATGCAAGGACGTTCCTCAACGCGGTTACAAAACTTCTCGATCGATACATGGTTCTTCGAGGGTTCACATACGCGTTCGACGAACTCGAGATTCCCGCAGCCACCAAGGAAAAGATCGCTAAAGCTATCGCCAAGGCGGAAGAGAAGGTCAACGAGTACATCGACAGCTACCGCAAAGAGACGCTAGAACGGTTGCCGGGACAGTCGTTGGAAGAGTCATTGGAGCTATACATCATGAACGAGCTCTCTAGAGCGCGAGATGTAGCGGGCGAGTTCGCCGACCAGTACTTCCAGATGGACAACAGCGGCGTGATCATGAGCAGGGCAGGAGCCCGAGGCTCAACACTCAACATATCCCAGATGACCGCAAGCGTTGGCCAACAATCGATTCGAGGAAAAAGAATCCTAAGGGGATATCGCGGGAGAGCATTATCATTCTTCAAACCCGGAGACGCTGGGGCGGCGGCTCGAGGATTCGTCTACAACTCCTACCGAGACGGGCTTGAACCCATCGAATTCTTCTTCCATGCAATGGGAGGAAGAGAAGGACTGGTGGATACGGCGGTCCGGACCCAGCAGAGCGGATACATGCAACGACGCCTAATCAACGCCTTGGAGCATCTCAGAGTAGAATACGATTCAACCGTCAGGGATTCCCGGGGCAACATAATCCAGGTCCGTTACGGCGAGGATGGTGTTGACACGGCGAAGAGCGATCACGGGAAGGCTGTAAACATCGATCGGTTGATAGAACGCATTCGGCTTACTATGAAGAAGGGAACCGCCGCGACCAAGGAATACGTTGAGGATGAGGTGGATAAGGCGAACAATACTCTCTCGCCATTGATACTCAACAAGCTGCGCCAGAGCCTGGTAAACGCGAAACTACCCAAGCCTGCTGTTGACGAGACGGTGTTGGAGGCCATAGAGAATTACAAGCGTGCTTTGGTCGAGCCGGGCGAGGCGGCAGGAATAGTCTCCGCCCAATCCATCGGCGAACCTGGTACGCAGATGACGCTCAGAACCTTCCACTTCGCAGGAGTCCGAGAGCAAAACGTGACCTTGGGACTTCCAAGACTCATCGAGATCGTGGACGCACGCAAGATCCCCTCAACTCCAAACATGACCGTGTTCTTGGATGCGAAGCACCGGGCGAGCAGAGAGAAGGCTCAGGAAGTAGCTACACTGCTCACCCATGCTACGTTAGGGGATATCGCCAGCTCATTCGAATCCGATGTTACACGGATGAGAATCGATGTAAAACTGAACCCGCAAGTGATGCGGGAGAGAGAGATTACTGTCCAGGACGTGCGGGATGCAGTGAAACCGCCGAACTGCGAGGTGAAAGTCGAAGGTTACCATGTAGAGATCAAGTCGAAGGAGCTTGAGATCCCCCAGTTCAGACGCCTAGCCAGCAAACTCCTAGTCCATCACGTCAAAGGCTTGCCTGCAGTCCGAAGAGCTCTCGTTATCGAGGAGAAAGGCGAATGGATAGTCCGAACTGAAGGCTCCAGCCTCGCGTTGGCCTTCGAAGTCCCGGGCGTTGACACCAGCCGGACAGTAAGCAACAACATCAACGAGACCGCTGTTGTTCTCGGGATCGAAGCAGCCCGCAATGTGATAATAAAAGAAGCGGTAGGAGTACTGGAGGAACAAGGTCTAGACGTGGACATTCGACACGTGATGCTAGTGGCCGACATGATGACCTCGTCAGGCGAGGTCCTCCAGGTCGGACGCCACGGTGTTAGCGGAGAGAAAGCCAGCACCCTTGCGAAGGCAGCCTTCGAGATCACAATACCCACAATTGTTGATGCTGCCGTGAAAGGCATCGTGGACACTCTAAGGGGTGTCGCGGAGAACGTGATCGTTGGTCAACAAGTACCAATGGGCACAGGTCTCATAGAAGTCTCAATGTCCATGTCACGGAAAGGGAGCAAATAGAACCCGTTGGACGTAAACAAGCAGATCCGGATGGCCGTCAAGACAGGCAAGGTTGAGTTCGGAAGCAAGAGCGCACTCTCCAGCGCCTCCCTCGGGAGAGCTAAGCTCTTGATCCTCGCAAGCAACTGCCCAACAGATTTTCGCGAGAACATCGTATATGTTAGAGAACCTGGAGATTCTGAGGTCTTGAAGCTGGCTGAGAACAAGTGATGCTTCAGCCCAAGATCAAGCTGACCAGTGAAGAAATGAAGTACATGGCTCTCTTCGAGACCACCACAGGCGCCACCGTCCAAGACTGCTTGATCGACGAGAAGCTCGGACGCATCATCTTCGTGGCAAAGCCCGGCGACATGGGACTCGCGATCGGAAAGGGCGGGAAAAACATCAACCAGCTGCGCCGGATGACAAGCCGGCAGATCGAAGTTGTAGAGTACGCGGATACTCCAGAGGGTTTGATCCGGAACAGCCTCTCGCCAGCAAGGATCAAAGAGATCCGAGTAACAGAAAGGCCGGACAAGAAAATCGTGGTCGTTGAGGTGGACTCTCAGGATAAGGCGATAGCGATCGGAAAGAACGGCCGGACGATTGACAAGACACGTTTGCTTGTGAAGAGATACTTCGACATCGACCACGTAGTCGTCCAGTAAACTAGTGGATTCTGAACCATTTTCGACAGCCACTCTTTCTTCCGCTCAACCATTCTTGCGTCACGAGATGTCTGCGCTATACCCCCCCTATTTTTTGAGGGAAAATTTTCTGTCTGGCAGTGATAATCAGCGAATATTACGATTCAGGGCATGGTCCGGGCTTTGATGAAAAGGTAAAAAGACGGGAAATCCAGATCGATCTCCGAACGATTTTAGGGCGAGAATAGGGTCATGTGTCAGATTCGAGATCCGGGCTGATTTTGGGCGATTTCTTTCCGACCTGTTCGGCGTCAATCTAAAGAGCAACCCAGCGAGCCTGCTGTCTATCAATACGGTGGATGAATGGCTAAGGCGTCTAGGGGGCTGTTCGCGGCCCAGAAACTCCGGAAGAGGCGTAAAGAGTTCAGGTGGGCCTATGCACCCTACAAGCGACGAATGCTCGGATTGGATTACAAGTCCGACCCGCTTCAGGGAGCGCCACAAGGAAAAGCCATCGTTCTGGAGAAGGTTGGGGTGGAATGCCGCCAGCCCAACAGTGCCGTCCGCAAGTGCGTTAGGGCGCAGATCATAAAAAACGGGAAAACCGTAACCGCATTTCTTCCAGGCGATGGAGCGTTGAACTTCATAGACGAGCATGACGAGGTAGAGATAGAGGGCATTGGTGGTGCCGAGGGTAAGGCATATGGTGACCTTCCCGGAACGCGCTACCGAGTTTTCACTGTCAATGGTGTCAGTCTGGATGCCTTGTTGAAGGGGAAGAAAGAGAAGCCCCGACGCTAGTTTTTATTCATAAAGAATGATTACGAAAAATGTCCGTTAAAGTTAGACTTGTCCCTGTAGGTTCAGTAACAGTTTACTTATCTTTTTGAGTAGGAAATGTCCAAACGGCTTTAGTAACCATCACTAATACGCTGAGAAACCCGGAGAGATGCAAAATGGCATTGGTATGGGGCGCAGTATGCACCGACTGCCAAATACTGGCAGTAGAGAACTGTCCCCACTGCAGCCGAGACCTGTGCGAAAAGCACAGCACACAGCACGAATGCGACCGGCTCAAAGCCCGAAGCTTCG
>WNGL01009775.1_pt1 | contig 11093 bp, 10 predicted proteins | sample 5400591 | NCBI WGS metagenome assembly WNGL01 (sample SAMN13153377, study PRJNA577476) | soil metagenome | isolation source: 80 cm soil or saprolite under Garry oak tree replicate 1 | place: USA:California | collected 2016-06-15
CCGCATCCAGCGGATCGCCCACTTTCAGTCGCTGCGTTTCCCGCGTGAACGCCGCGACGAAAGCGTCGTGCACCCCGCGCTCGACGAACAACCGCGTGCGCGCCGAGCAGCTCTGCCCGACATTGCCGAAGCCGCCCTTGACGGCGGCAGCGGCGGCCTTGGCGAGATCGGCATCGGCAAAGACGATGTTCGGGCTCTTGCCGCCGAGCTCCAGCGAGACGCGCTTGATGTCGTCGGCCGCCGCCTTGAGCAGGCTCGCCCCGGTGCGCGTTTCGCCGGTGAACGCGATCTTGTCGATCAGCGGATGGCGGGCGATGTGCTCGCCGATCTGCGCGCCGGGTCCCGGCACGACGTTGAGCACGCCGCGGGGCAGGCCGGCATCGAGCGCGATGCGGCCCAGCAGCAGCGAGGTCAGCGGCGTATAGCTCGCCGGCTTGAAAATCACAGTGCAGCCGGCCGCGAGCGCGGGCGCGACCTTCCAGGCCGCGGCCAGAAACGGAAAATTCCACGGCGTGATCTGCGCCGCGACCCCGACCGGCTCGCGCAGGGTGAAGTCGAGCACGCCCTCGCCCATCGGGATGGTCTCGCCAAAGAACTTGTCGCCGGCGCCGGCGTAATATTCGAACACCCGGGCGGCGGCCTCGACCTCGTTGTTCGAATTGGCCAGCGTCTTGCCGCCGCTGCGCGTCTCGACCTCGGCGAGCGTTTGCAAATTGCCGCGGATCGCATCGGCGATCGCGCGCAGAACGCGGCCGCGCTCGAACGGAGCGAGCTTCGGCCAATGTCCATGATCGAACGCGCGACGCGCCGCGGCCGCCGCGGCATCGACGTCGCGCGTGCCGGCGCGGGCGACCTCGGCGTAACGGGCGCCGTTCACCGGGCTTATCACGTCGAAGCGCTCGCCCGTCGCGCTCGGCGTGAAATCGCCGTCGATCAGCAGGCCGGTCTCGAGCTGCATCAATTCGCGGGCTCCGTCGCTTTACGATTGGACATGGTCGATCGGCGGCGCCCTTTCAAGCAAACTCGAGCGCCTGCCCGGCGAGCCGGCGCGCCGCCTCGGCCGGATCCGCCGCAGCGTAGATCGCGCGGCCGATCACGGCGTGAACGTCGCAACCGCGAGCCGCCGCGAAGGCGTCGGCGATCGAGCCGCCGAGTGCGCCGATGCCGGGCACGAACAAGATGGGCCTTTCGATCTTCTCGACCAGCCAACGCGCGTGATGCGCGAGCTTTTCCGCAGTGTTGCCGGGAATGACGAAATGGTCGACGCCGACTTCGATCGCTTTGCGGAAAATCTTGTCCAGGGCATCGTCGATCACGTAGCCGCCGCCGCTGGCATTGTAGTCGGGAAACGGCAAATCGCCGCCCACGATGGGCACCAGCCGGTTGGCGTAGGCGCTGCCCGAAAACGCGGCCACCGCCCGGGGGCCGGCGACCGGAAACAGGATCAGCCCGTCGACCCCCGCCTCCCGGCAGGTCGCCGCGAATTTTGCCGCCATGTCGGGGACGTCGGGACCGGCCTTCTGATGGTCGTAGATGAGCGGCAGCGGCGTGACCGGACGCAAATGGCCGACCGCCCCCTTGAGGCCGAGCCGCAACGCCGCGGTCAGCCCCACCTTGTAGCCGACGATGCCGTCGATCGCGGTGGTTGCCTCCACGACCCGCCGCATCTGATCGAGCGAGTCCATATCGAGAGCGATGAGGATGCCGTGCGTCGTCTTGAGCCGCACGTCGTGCCATTTGGCGATCGCCGCGCGCGCGAGCCTGCCGTCGGGCAAGCGGCAGCTCTCGTCGGGAATCGGATAGGCGGCCTTATCCATGGCTCGAATTCCCCGCCTTCCGATGCTCGAGTCGCCCTGCCCCATCGATGGCCCTCGGGGCTCGGCCGCCGCATGCGTTGCGCGTAGCACCACGGCGATCCGATGCCGGCCGTCGCTGCGTCGGCGGGCTCGACTGTCCTGTTTGAACGCCGATGTCTTCAATCGAGAAAATGTTTGGGCGAGTCAAGCTGTCCGCGCGAACCTTTGGTTTGGAACTCGCGCCAAATCCGGCAGTTAAAGGACGCGATGCGGCAACAGCCGGCGGGGCCAGGACCGCCCAGACCGCGGCGCTATCACGCGATCGTCAATTTGGGATTGCACCATGACGTGAGTTATTTGGTTATCCGGACCTCCGCCGCACCGGCCAAATCGAGGGAGCACCAGGATGGCAAGCGAACAATCCGTCGACCGGCGTCGTCGTGCATTTCTGCGCATTTCCGGCATGGCCGCTCTGCTCGCGTTCGCGGCACGGCGGACGCCGGCCTTGGCCCAGGCGGGCGGCGGCGGTACCGCCATGAAGATCGGCATCGTCGGATCGGGCAAGATCGGGGGCGCCGTGGGCTCGCGCTGGGTGAAGGCCGGCCATGAAGTGCTGTTTTCCTCCCGTCATCCGGAAGAGCTCAAGGGGCTCGTCGATTCGCTCGGATCCCGCGCGCGCGCGGGCACGGTTCGCGAAGCCATCGCGTTCGGCGATGTCGTGCTGATCGCGGTGCCGTACGGCGCGCTGCCGCAGATCGGCCGCGAGCACGCCGCGGAACTCTCCGGCAAGATCGTCATCGATGCGTGCAACCCGATCGCGGCGCGAGACGGCGAGATCGTCCAGGAGGCGATGGCGAACGGCATCGGGCCCACTTCGCTGAAATATCTGCCGGGCGCGCGGCTGGTGCGCGCGTTCAACCCGGTCGGCTTCCGCAATTTCGAGGGCGAGGCGCCGCGCGATGGCGAAAGGATCGGCATGCCGGTGGCGGGAGACGATCCGGAGGCCGTCAAAATAGCATCGCAGCTGGCGCGTGATGCCGGTGTGGAACCGGTGGTGCTGCCGCTTGCGCGAGCGATGGACTTCGCGCCCGGAACGCCGCTGTTCGGCAAGGCGTTTCCCGTAGGCGAGCTCCGCAAGCGGCTCGGGATCACGCAATGAACCAGGCTTCCGGCGATTCTCGCGCCGCGGATTCCGGCACCGAACGCCTGCTGTATCGTCTGCTCCGCCGCTTAATCGAGGTCAGGCCGGCGGAGGTGTCCGCGCTCGGCTGGTCCTGGCTCTACATCTTCGCACTCCTGTCATCCTACTACATCATGCGGCCGATCCGGGATCAGATGGGGGTCGCCGGCGGCGTCAACAATCTGCAATGGCTGTTCCTGGGAACGCTCGCGGCGATGCTGCTGCTGAACGTCCCGTTCTGGTATCTGGTTAAGACACTGCCGCGCGCGCGGTTCATTCCGATCACCTACCGGTTTTTCGCCGCAAACGTTCTGCTGTTCGCGCTCGCGCTGTACTGGGCGGATGCGCAACGGATCATCTGGGTCGGGCGCGCCTTCTTCATCTGGATCTCGGTGTTCAACTTGTTCGTCGTGTCGGTGTTCTGGCAGCTGATGGTCGACCTCTTCAGCTCGGAGGACGGCAAGCGGCTGTTCGGCTTCATCGCCGCGGGCGCCACCATCGGCGCGATCGTCGGCTCGGCGGTGACCGCATCGCTCGCCCGCCACGCCCCTACCTCGCTCTTGCTGATCGGTGCGGCACTGTTGCTGGAGGTTGCAGTGTTCAGCGTTCATCGCCTGTCGCGCCAGTCGGCCAAATTTCACAGCCGGTCGGCGGAACAGGCCGCGGAAACCCCGATCGGAGGCAACGTCTTCGCCGGCATCATCCACCCGTTCAAGTCCAGCTACCTGATGAACGTGAGCGCATTCCTGCTGTTGTTCGCGATCACCTCGACGTTTCTCTACTTCCAGCAGGCCGGCATCGTCAGCCGCAGCTTTCAAGATAGAGGCGCGCAGACGGCGTTCTTCGCGACGATCGACCTCGCGGTCAACGCGCTCACGCTGTTGGTTCAGCTGTTCCTCACCGGCCGCATCGTGCGATCGCTCGGCGTCGGGCCGACGCTGGCGTTCCTGCCGGCGCTCACCATCGTCGGCTTCGGAGTTTTGGCGCTGCTGCCGAGCATCGCCGCGCTGGTGACGTTTCAGGTGCTCCGCCGCTCCAGCGATTATGCGATTGCGCGGCCGACCCGCGAGGTCCTCTACACCGTCCTCCCGCGCGAGGACCGCTACAAGGCCAAGAGCTTCATCGACACCGTGGTCTATCGTGCCGGCGATCAGGTCGGGGCGTGGTCGTTCGCATTGTTGTCCGGGCTCGGCCTCAGCGCCAACGAGACCGGTTTCGCGGCCGTGATCCTGTCGGTCATCTGGCTCGCCAACGGGCTTTGGCTCGGCCGCAGGCAGGACTTGATGGCGGCGGAGACCCGGTTGGCGGAAGCGTAGATCGAACATCCGCCCGAGCGCCGTTGGGTCACGCGGCAGCCCTACAGCCGCAGCGATGCCAGCATCTTTGCGCGCAATGCGGCATCGGGTAGCGTGCCGATCCCGGCGGCGGCGTTCTCCCGCATGTGCTCCGGGCGACTCGTGCCCGGAATGACGCAGGTAACGGCCGGATGGCCGAGCACGTATTTGAGCAGGATCTGCGCCCAGCTGCGGCATTCGATCTCGCCCGCCCAATCCGGCAACGGCTTGTTGCGCAAGCTCCGCAACAGGCCGCCGCCCCCGAACGGCAGATTGACCACCACGGCGATGCCGCGATCCGCGGCAAGCGGCAGCAGGCGCCGTTCCGCCGCGCGATCGTCGATCGCATAATTGAGCTGCACGAAATCCAGGGATTCCGCGCGCATGACGGCTTCGAGCTCCTCATAAGCGCTCGATGTGTAATGGGTGACGCCCAAATAGGTAATGCGTCCCTCCCGCTTCCAGCCGCGCAGGGTCCCGAGCTGCGTGCGCCAGTCGACGAGATTGTGGACCTGCATCAGCTCGATATGGTCGGTGCGCAGGAGATGCATCGAGCGCTGCATCTGCGCGATGCCGGCGGCGCGCCCGGTCGTCCACACTTTGGTGGCGATGAAGGCCTTGTCGCGGTCGCCTGCCGCGCTCAGGAGATCGCCGACGACCGCCTCGGCGCGTCCGTACATCGGCGAGCTGTCGACGACCGATCCGCCGGCCTCGAACAGGACGCGCAGGACTTGCGCCAGCGCCGCCCGCTCCTTCGCGTCCCCGACGTCGAAGGCGCGCCAGGTGCCGCAGCCGACCACCGGCAGCGCCGCCCCGCTCGAGGGGATCTTGCGCGTATGCATCTTTTCCCCCGCGCCTTGCGCTCGCGCAGGCGCGCCGAGCGCCGAGGCGCACAGCGCTCCGAGCGAGCCGCGCACGAAATCCGCCCGCGTCATGCGGCTCGAAACGATCGGAGGCACGTGTGCGGGCATTTCCAAACCGGGTTCGTATCAGCCCGGACCGCCGAACCGCGCGGTGCCGTCACGGTCGATGCGAGGCAGCAGGTCGGTTTCCCAGGTCAGATATTCGGTCATGGCCGCGCTGGCGGCCCGCGGCTGCTCGTAGGGCCGCAGCCAAACATCCACCGCTTCATCGGCCATCCTGTCCTCGCCGGCCGCCAGCGGCAGTCCGGCCGCCGACCACGCGGCGTTGCCGCCGGCCAAATAGCGCACCGGAAGATCGGTCAACGCCGAGAGCTCCGGTACCGCCAATCCGGCGAGGATGCCGTCCTCCGACGTGAGCACCCATTGTTCGCGCGGCGGAATGGCGGCGAGCGCGCGCTCGAGGCGCGAGCGGATCGCGAACCAGGCGCCCGGAACGTGCGCGCGCCGGTACGCGCGGCTGAGCGAAAGGTCGATGACGGTCGCCCCCTCGCGCGCCAGCAGCGTGTCGAGCTCGGCAGGCCGGATCTCGAGCTCCGGCCGCGGCGCAAACCCGAGCACCGGAGGCTTCGGGAACTCCGTCTCGCTGCCGCGCTCGGCGAGCACGAACACATCGCGAAAACCCATTTGCCGCAGCCAGGACGCCGTCATCAGCGCCCGCACCTCGGCGTCGTCGACAAGCACGATGCGGGCCCCGAGCGTGCCGATATATTGGTCGGTCGCCTGCACGAGCTGCCCTCCCGGCGCGGAAACCGCGCCCGCGACATGGCCGGCGCGGTACTCATCGGGATCGCGCACGTCGAACAAATAGAGCGTGCGCTCCCGATCCTGCTGCCAGCTCTTCAAGGTCGCGGCATCGATGTGCTCGATCCCGTAACGGCTCGCCACCCGGCTGGCGGCGGACTTCGCCCACGCAAGCCCGCTCGCGGAGATATCCGTGGCCCGCCGGCTGTTCCCGCTTTCGCAGGCAAAGCCCGCAAGCTGCCAGCCCATGGTGCCGTTGCGCAGCGCCACGACCTTGTTCGGCAGCCCGGCGTTGATCAGGGACTGTGCGCCGATGATGCTGCGCGTGCGTCCGGCGCAATTGATCACGACCGTGGTCTCCGGCGAGCGCGCGACATCGCGGGCGCGCAGCACGAGCTCCGCGCCCGGCACATTGATCGCGGTGGGGATCGACATCCGCGCGTATTCTTCGAGCGGCCGGCTGTCGAGCACCACGACATCGGCGCCGGTGTGCAGCCAGCGTTCGAGCTCCTCGGCTGCGATGCTCGGCGTGCCGGCGGCGTGCTCGATGAACTCGCCGAAGGCTTTGCTCGGGACGTTGACGCCGGAGAACAGCTCGAAGCCCGCCTCGGCCCATGCCGCGATGCCGCCGCCGAGAAAGAACAGATCGGTGTAGCCGAAACGGCGCAGCCGTTCGGCCGCGCGCTCGACCAGTCCGTCGGCGGCGTCGCACAGCACGATCCGGGTTCCGCGGCGCGGAACGAGGCGGGCAACCAACAGCTCGAGGCGGCTCAGCGGCACCGAGCGCGCCCACAACAGATGCGCCCCGGAGAAGATCAGTTCCTCGCGCAGGTCGAGGATGGCGAGCTCCTGCCCGTCGGCGAGCATCGCCTTGAGGCCGCTCGGGCTGACGGCGCGCAGCATCGAGTCGTCGGCAAGCGTCGACGGCTCCGCGCGCATCATGTCGCCTGCTGCGGCGTCATCTGCATCGCCTTGCCGGTCGCCAGATCGAAACGCCGGCGCGGGATGCGATCGAGATTGGTGCCGGTCACGCGAATGAAACGGGCCTTCGCCGGGTAGTCGATCGAGTGAATGACGCCTTCCTGATAGATTCCGGCTTGACCCGGCAGCAGACGGTATTGCTTGTTGGGTTTGAGCGTGGCGCGGTCGGGATCAGCGCCGTCGTCCACCCGCTCCCATTCGGTCATGTCGGTGTATTGGGCGGCCTGGCCGTAGATCGCCCAGGACGCGCCGTGATCATGCGGCGGCGAAGTCCGCGGCTTTTCGTTTACGTGGGCGAGGATCTGAAACCCGAGCGCGGGGTCTTCGTAGAGCACGTTGAGGCCCTGCGGGGCCTCCTCGCCGCAAACGCGGCGGACGAATTCGCCGTTGGCAAGCAGGCGCTCCAATGCGACGCGAACCTGCTCTCGCCCATTGGGGCCGGGATCGCTCGACAGCGCGGTCCGGCAATCCGCTATGAACGTTTCGAGGTCGTAAGCCATGCTCTTGCTCCGGCGTTGCGACCGCAGAACTTGCCGCATCCCGCACCGACGTGCCAGCGCTATCTTGTGGGTCGATCGACCGGCCCGATACGAGCGGCCCGTGTGCTGAAGGTCCCCGTCGAAACTACCCGACGGGTCTTTCGGGTCTTTCGATTCTTGGGGCCGGGCCGGCAGGGCCCATCCGCCAACGATCTCCGCCGCCGCGGAGCGAGTGGTAAATTTTCGATTTATTTTCTGCTGACGTTCCCGCCGCGTCCCCGAAGCGTTCCTGCGTTTCGGTAACGAGCAACCAGCGAACGAGACGTGAACGATCGTGATCTGGCATGCAGCGCATGCTCGCCAAGCGCCACGGCCGGTGTTCCGAAGATCCGGGCGGGCCGCCGGGCCGCCGGCCGCCGATCAATTGCTGTTCGCGGACCGCTTGCCGTTGACGATGTCCCAGGCGGCGTTGATCTGCTGGAGCTTCATCGTCCGCAATGGCCTGTCGCCGGCCGAACCGTGGTCGGGATGCCAAGCCTGGCGCAAGCACAGCACGAGCTTTTCCACGACGGGCTTCGGGGTGGCGGGATTGACGTTCAGCACCCGGTGGGCATCGTTGAGGGAACGCGGCAGGAACCCGGGTTCGATGGTTTCGGCGGGCCGCAGCTTCGGCGGCGGATCGTAGCGATAATGAAGGCCTTTCCAGCTGGACACTGCTTTACCTCTCGGCAAGCCGACCGCGTTCCGATCGCCGAGATGTAAATCCCAAATCCTAACGAGGCCTTTCCGGCGGCCCCGCAACGCCGGCGCCGGTCGCATGCTCGCGCCCAAGTCGCTGGACGTGTTTCAAGCCACGATCCCCGACTGCGTCAGTTCCAGCGCAGCAGATACTTTTCCAGCTGTCCCGCAATGCCGAAGATCACCAGGACCACCGCCAGGATGAGGAAGATGATCGCGAACATGAGAGTGCGCAAACGACAGCAGATAGCCGAGGCCGCGCGTCGCCGCCACGAACTCGCCCACGCAAGCTCCCGTGAAGGCAAAACCGACGGCGATTTTCAGGTTGCCGAGCACCCAGGCCGCGACCGAGGGCAGATAGACGTGTCGCACCAGCGACCAGCGGTCACCGCCGAGCGTGATCACACGCTCGACGAGGCGGCGGTCGACCTGCCGGATTCCGGTGAACACGGTGAAGAAGATCAGCACCGCCACGAGAATGAACGACAGCGCAATTTTCGAGGCCAATCCGATGCCGAGCCAGATCACGAACAGCGGCGCGAGAATCACCCGCGGGATGGCATTGAGGACCGTCATCACCGGCTCGAGCAGTTCCGCGATGAACCGCACCAGCGCCGCGACGACGCCGAGCAGAATGCCGACGGCGATGCCGAGCGCAAGACCGCCGAGCGCGGCCGTGAAGGTTGCGTCGAGATGCGGCCAGATGCGGCCGTCGGAGAACAACTCGACCAGCGCCGCCCCGATCCTGCTCGGGCTCGGCACGTACATCGGATTGAGCATGCCGGCACGACCGGCCGCCTCCCACACGGCGAGCAGGACCGCGAATGCCGCGAGCTGGCGTATCCAGGCATAGCGGGGGCCGAGCAGCATCATGCCGCCTCCGCCCGGCGGTCGACTTCGCGGGACAGGTCCGCCCACAGCCGCTCGTAGAGCGGTGCAAAGGCGGGGTGCGTGCGCGAGAGCACCGGATCGCGCGGCCGCGGAATCGGCACCGGGTAATGCTGCGTGATGCGCGCACGCGGCCCCTGGGAGAGCAGGTAGACTTCGTCGGAGAGGCTGAGCGCCTCCTCGAGATCGTGAGTAACCAGGAGAACGCTGATCCTCTCGCGCTCGACCAGCGCCACGACATCGCTCATCACGCGTGCGCGCACGATCGCGTCGAGCGAGGCGAACGGCTCGTCCATCAGCACGAGCCGCGGCTTCATGGCCAGCACTTGCGCAAGCGCGACGCGTTTACGCTGGCCGCCGCTCAGCTGACGGGGAAAGCGGTCGCCGAAGCCCGCAAGATCCAGCCGCTCGAGCCATGCTTCCGCCTCGGCCAGCGCCTTGCGGCGCTCCATGCCGTGGAACGTCAGGCCGAGCGCAACATTGTCGCGCGCCGTCTTCCACGGCAGCAGGGCGTCGTCCTGGAACAGGATGCCGACCTGCGCGCGCGCAAGGTTCGTCTCGACCGTGCCAGAAAGCGGCGGCTGCAGCCCGATGACGGCGCGCAACAGGCTCGATTTGCCCGAGCCGGAAGGGCCGACGAGGCTCACGAACCGGCCGTCGTCGACGGCGAGGCTCACGCCTTCGAGCACCGGCTCGCGGCCGTAGGAAATCGCGAGGTCTCGAACGCGCAGCTTTCAGCCCCCTGCGACGCTGGTGTCGTGCAGCCCGGACATGCTGGCACCGGACTTGATGAGGCCGCCGACGATGAGGCTTCGCTCGACGCGCTTGGCTGCGTCGAGATCGATGCTCACCGTTTCGGGGTACAGCGAATCGCGGTAGCGCACGAGGATGTCGCCGAACTCCTTGAGGTCGAGCCCGGTGGTCATCTCCTTGGGGAGCGCCGCGATCAACTGCTCGCCGGTCATCCCGCGCAGCGTCTTGAGCGCATCCGCCAGCGCCCGCGCCAGCGCCAGCATTTCGGGCCGGCGCTGCTCGATCTCCTTGGCACGCACGGCGACGCCCATGAATTCGAAGGAACCGCCGAGATAGTGCTTGGCGTCCTCGAGGTCCATTGCGTTCACGAGCACGCACGCGCCCGCGCGCCGCAACAGCGTCAGGGCGGGTTCCTGCACGACACCGACGTCGATCTGACCCTGCCGCAACGCTTCCAGCAGGTTGACGCCCATGGTCGCGAACTGGACTTTGCGGACATCGGCCCCGGCTTGCTTCAGCAGATAGATCGTCAGCGCGTGGTCGGCATTGCCGAGCGCGGAAACGCCGACCGTTCTTCCCTCCAGATCCTTGATGGATTGAATGAGACTTGCGGTCTTGGGCGCGGTGACGACGGCGAACAGGGGAAGCCGTCCCGTGACCGCAAAGCGGCGGATGTCGGCGCCGACATTCGCGTAGGCCTGGATCGCAACGTCCAACGAAGTGGCGGCGTAATCGACCGCGCCGCCGATGAGCGCCTGCATCGCAGCGTTGCCGCCTCGAGTATAGACGAGTTGCACGTCGAGCCCGTGCGTCTTGAAGGGACCGGCCGAGCGCGCGACTTCGTACGGCACGCCGCACAGAAGCTGGCTGCAATAGGCGAGCGTGATCTGCTTGGTTTGCGCCGCCGAGCGGGCGGGTCGCACCGCCGGAACGATGCTCGCGACCAGCGCCGCGCCCTTGAACAGCGCGCGCCGAGACACGTCTGTGTCGGGTATGCGGGCAGTGGTTTGATCGCAGCAGCTCATCGGGTTTACTCCAAACATCGTCGCGAGGTGCACTCGGTCAGCGGAAATTCCTTGGCCCGACGACCGCGCCGGTTGACGCCACATGCCCGGCGTCGCTTCGCCGCGGTCGGTGGCGCCGATCGAATTCCAACCCCGATGAGGCGCCTCTTGCAGTCGCGAAACCAGAAACTATTAGGGCAGCTCGCACAGCGCCAAGTTGTTCCGCCCTATGGCCGGTGAGCGGCCCGAGACATAGGTGACACTTCGTACCGGACA
>WNGL01020301.1_pt1 | contig 11093 bp, 16 predicted proteins | sample 5400591 | NCBI WGS metagenome assembly WNGL01 (sample SAMN13153377, study PRJNA577476) | soil metagenome | isolation source: 80 cm soil or saprolite under Garry oak tree replicate 1 | place: USA:California | collected 2016-06-15
CATGGAAATTTACAAAGTATCGATGGAAGAAGCCAGATGGAGAGCGGTTTTTCCAGGAAATTTTGCCCCAGTGCTCAAGACTCTTGGCAATGTTTCACGTTTGAGGGCCAGATCTGCTCATTTCGTAGGGCATTTACCACCTGGCAGCGGTGCCTACGAAAGGATTATACCATGGAAAAATCCCTCAAGGAACAGTATCACCTCACCGATGAGCAGATCGACGCAGCCACCCGCTTCATCGATCTCAAAACCCGCTCAGTGCTCTACATCGTCAAGAGCGCCAGCGACCCGGACACAGAGTACAAGGTCACCTGGAATCGCGACTTCAACCGCTTCCAGTGCCAGTGTAAGGCCGCTTCCCAGTACGGCATGAGCTGCTGGCACACACGCTCAGCGTTCGTCAACGAGCTGCTGTACCGACAAGCCAAGCGTGACGAGGCAGAGGCAGCTAAGCGCATCGCCGAAGAGCAGGCCGAGTACGAGCGCTTGATGATGGTTCCCCGACGAAGCCGAGCGAGGCAGAGGTGCAGCGCGATCTCGAGCGCTTCACCCCGAAGCCATTCAACTTACTTCGCTAACCATTAACCGGGGGCCGGGCGACCGGCTCCCTACTTCCCACAGAGGAGATTTCCCCATCATGGCAAAGCAAGTTACCATCGTCGCGGGCGATGTTTCGGACCAGGCAGTGCAGTGGCTCAAGGCTCACGGTGCGCAGGTGGAAGGGTTCGGGCTCTTGACTATCACCCTCCCAGAGCAAGCCCAGGTACACAAGGGGAGCCACGGCTGGGACTACACCATAGCCTTCTATAACGATGAGGGCAACGATGAAGCGTCATGGATCGAGATTGAGCTGTACATCGATGCTTACGAGACGAGCCTGAGCCTCAAGTTCGACGGCGACCGCGACTGTTCCTGCAAGGGGCGGGGTTGTGCTGAATGCGTGGAGGAGCTGGCAGCTATCGCACGAGGTGAAAACCCCTACGCACATCATACGCCGGTTCCAACAACCCCGCCCCAATCACCTGCGTTCACCTACGTCCAGGACGGAACAGAGCACCAGGCTCGCAGCATCGATTGGAACAAGATTTTCGGATAGTGTAGTGGTGCACCGGTCCGCCTCATAGGCCGGTAGAAAGGTTTCACATCATGGCAGAAATCGGAAAGAACATCAGCGTTGAAGTCAAAGGCGACAAGGCCGTTATCACGATTGACCTGACCAAACGAGGCGGGTTATCCAGCAGCGGCAAGAGCGTGATCGTCGCCACGACCAGCGGCAACGTTCCCATCCCAGGCACGAATATTGTCCTGGGGCTTAATGCCTACGTCAAGGCCAACGGTAAGTAGTTCTTTTAGCAGCACGAAGGCCGCTCTCCCCTTCCTGGCAGAAGTCGAGCGGCCCACAGTGCAGAAAGTCGTGAGGCTTCCTAGTGTTCGATTCTACCACACCACGCAACGCAGGTGTCTACCTCATCCACTTCGATACCCCGTACAAGCACGCTCGCCACTATCTTGGCTGGGCGGGTGATATCGGCAAACGCATCGCTCGCCACCAGCGCGGCGACGGCGCCCGGTTATTGGAAGTGGTGAGGGCGGCCGGTATCTCCTGGACGCTTGTTCGTACCTGGCCCGATGCTGACAGGTCTGTTGAAAAGCGATTGAAGGGGCAACATAGCGGCGTTCGGCTCTGCCCGATTTGCCAGCACAGGGCAGGTCGCCGCAATCCGATGGGAGCAGGTCGCCCGGTGAGTTTTTACGAGCGGTGATGAAGAGTGCTGGTGGCAACTGGTGAGATTTGCCAGTGGATTGAAAAAGAGCGGCCCCAATCGCGTAGATCTGCGAAAAGGGCCGCTCTTTTTTCATTGTCTTGAAGAGATGTACGCTGGGAACACGATGTCAGGGAATGAGTCTCCTGCATCATCTCGCAGAACCACGTAGCACATCCCGACCTCCTTGGTCGCTTCGCACACCCACAGAATGACACCTTGATAGTCGCCTGGTTCCCCCGCCAGGCGATAGCTTATGCGCTCACCTGGATTGTGCTCACGGTGACGCGCCAGTGGCCCGTAGAGTTGTTCTAACTCGGCATCGTGGGGGGATTGCATGGTGTGTCCTTCCTCTCAAATCGCGCAATAGGGTCACTATACGTCTTCTCTCGCAGGTGCGTCAAACCGGAAGGTGAGACCAATAACCCGCCCCCCATTGATGCTGTTTGCCGGTGACCACCAGTACATGATTCCAAAGGTAGTGAGCCTGTGTATACTGCAATGCAGGCTTTTGATATGCAGGACAGTGCTACGTTTGATATACTATGACAAGTTTCTTCGGCTTTGAGCGGAACTAAACAGTGGAACTACATAGATGAAGATTGAAGCAAGAGAAAAGGAACAGACCGATGGCGACTCCTGCACAGAAGAGGCTCGTCCAAAAACGGCTTGCCGATATTCGCCATGCGAATAATGCGCGGTTAAATTGGACAGGGTTCGCAGGCAAGACCTTGTGGGACTGGCTGCAACTACTTGGTGTTTTCGCTATTCCACTCGTGATAGCTGGCGCAACGCTATTGTTTAGCATACAGCAAGCTCACCTTGCTGATTTGCAACATCTGAGCGACCTCAAGATTGCCGACGATCAACAACAAGAGGCAACGCTGAAGGCATATCTGGATGACATGACAACACTCTTGCTTGACAAGAAGCTCGGAAGTCAAGTCGTAGCAGATAAGGCCGCTAGTGCTGAGGCTGCTGTGGTAGCACGAGCAAAAACGTTGGTTGCGCTCCATCGTTTGAGTGCAGAACGGAAAGCCACGGTCATGCAATTCTTATATGAGGCCGGTCTGATAGGTCACTGCGATAACACGATTAATTGTTTGAAACCCATCGCACCTATTATCTTTATGATTGGTGCTGACCTGAGCGGTGCCGACTTGGAGGGTGCCGTTTTGGATGGAGCCGAATTGGTCGGTGCTAACCTGAGCGGTGCCGACTTGGAATGTGCTGAGCTGAACAATACCTTCCTGAGCGGCGTCATTCTGAACGGTGCCGACATGGTTGATGCCTACCTAGTTAGTGCCGACTTGTTCGGTGCTAACCTGAGCGATGCTAACCTGAGTGGTGCTGACCTGAGCGGTGCTAACCTGAATGGTGCTGACCTGGGCGGTGCTATCCTGAGCGGTGCCGACTTGACAGAAGCCAACCTGACGGGAGCCCAATACACTGACGAACAACTAGCTAAAGCCAAATCGCTCAAAGGCACAATCATGCGTGATGGACGAAAGCACGCCTAGCGGTAAACAGCAGCTACTTCATTTGGTTGCTTGTCTGAGCTTGACCATTATTTAATGTGGTTCTACCATCGCGTGGATCCACACAACATGATGCTCTTTTGAGAGCCGCCAGTCTCAGAGGTTGGAGGAGCTGGCAGCAGGTATCTCACGCCATGTCATTGCTCTCGCCTGCGACCACGCTGGGCATCTGGTGACGCTTCTAGGTACAGAGTTGGATGATCGTTGATGGAGGGGTAGGCGCCTGCGTCTTCCTTTTGGAAGTCGATAATGTCTTCTATCTTGGCACGTGATAGCTTGCCGGTATGTCCATTACGTATCCATGCGACACCAGCCTTATCGTAGAACAATACGTCCGGTGCAGGGTCACCTCGAGGGTAGCCAGGAATCAAGATGGAGAGTTCGCGGCCCTCACGTGGGCCGAGGACACCCAGGCCCCTCACGAATGTTCCGCGTACGCCGACTGGAAGCCTGACTGCAACATGATAAACAGGCTCGCTACTGTCGTTCTGGACGATCACGATGGCTCTTAAGAAGACGGGTTGCTGGGCGTCTTCTTGCGGCTCGGTGCGAAGTTCGTCAATCCAGGCAGCAACCAGGCGCGCTTGACCCCGAACGCGTTCGTTATGACGATCTCGCACCTGCACGCTGAGCAGGTACAGGGCAGTGCCGAATGCCCCCACTGTGCCGACAGCGGTGAGCCAGTCTGTGATTCCTACCACTCGAGTCCCCTTTCTCTAGCCCTCCTAAAACTACGCTGGATTTCGAGAGCGTGATCCTCCTGATTATTAAAACGACCAACGGTACCAGCTATCAAACAATTCCAGCTTTACCAGCTTATCATAGGAAGGGGAATCCAATAACCCGCCCCCCATCTTTTCTTCTAAGCAGAAGGTGCTACATCCTCCCCGGAAAAGAAACGCGTTTTGAGGAAAGCGGCGACCGTCTGCATCTCATCCTGGTACTCTGCCAACTTTGCAGTACGTTGCTCAAGAGTTCGGAACTCCTGATAGGCGGCGCCGTGGCTTTGGATGCGCGGCTTCCCATTAGAAAAACGGCTGATGGACAGGTGCCGATCATAGTCCATCTGGTACTGCTGGTAAAAAGCGTTCAGCAGCGTGACAACCTGTTGCTCCACGTCCAGATAGAGCAGACGACAGCGGTGTTGTAACTGCTTGGTTTCTGGCGCATCTCGTTCCCCTTCGTGCAATCGGCGAGCGATGGTTTGGGAAAGTTCCTCTATGGCAGGGTCCCCGACATCTATCCAGGGATAGGGAGCACCGTGATCTACATGCCCGGCGCAGGACGCAACGGTGTGGATGCCCACGACATTGAAGGCGACGACGGTATCCCTGATCTTTGGGTCAATACGAGTTCCGAGCCCATCAACCACTCGGGCAAAGTACCGCGTCGTTTCTTGCCACTGCTCTTCGGATTGGACCATGCGTCACCTCTGCTTTATGGACTTTCTAGCACTTGCATACAAGACCGTCAAGAGGAATTGCAGGTAGCCCGATTTGCTCACTCGCAGATTTAGCAGTTACGTATTCTGGCGCAGGTGCGTCAAATAGGAAGTTCAAACCAGTAACCCGCCCCCTGCCTGTCGCCCCTTCACTTACCGAAGAAGCGTTGGGTGAATGTTGCAATAAAGCTGACCTCAATGAGCAACCCTACAACTGCCTCAGCGGCTGCACATATCACTACCGGGTTATGAAGCGAGGTTTCACCACTCAGACTTGGAAAAAAGCCGCGCCCATGGAATGACATCACGCTGAACACCAAGGAATCAGGCCAGGGTGGTAGGTGCCCAATAAATGAGTACGCTGAGGCGAAACTGCCTATGATGAAGAGATACCAGAGGATAGTTCTCCAAGGTTTATAGCCATAGCCAGCAATAAGAGTCAGGAACCAAGAGCCAAGCCACTTGACCCAGGATGGCCATCCTTGATACCAAAGGACTGCTCGCTGGCAGAGTTGCGCACGATAAGCAAAATGATCGGCTACTTCATTCAATCCTTGATTTCGTAAGGCAACGGCCAGTTGGCGATTAGCGCGAGTAGCAAAGCTGTATGCAGACAATCTAGTATCTTTTTGTTTTGTTCCCCCATTGTGTATTTTCTGTAGTGCTTTTTCCTCATCTCCAAGTGACTTCATCTGTGACCAGTTCAAAGCCGACAGATTAACGCCACCCCATCTCACATCAGCTAGTAGGACACAGCCATGCTCTTTTTCACCAAAATTTGCTCCTTGAAGTGTTGTCGCATCATCAAAGAAGGCACTCCGTAAATTTGTGAATGGCAGTATCTCTGAAGAGGCTGAATTCAACTTCTTGCTCACAAAACAGGCCTCAAAAAGATTGGTACCCTCTAAGTGTGCCCCTGTTAGATCAGCACCACCTAATTGCGCTTTTCCAAGATAGGATCGTTCCAAATGCGCATGTCTCAGGGAAGCCTTCTCCAAATGTACTTCTTTTAAATAAGCTCGTCCTAGAAATGCTCTATTTACTGCAGCTTCTTCTAGATGAGCGTTGCTGAAAGAAGCATGTTCCAAATGTGCTCTATTCAGTATTGCTCCTTCTAAATGAGCAAAATCTAGTACAGTTCTCTCCAAATGAACTCCGGCAAGACCAGCTTTATACAAGCCAATATTGTCCCAATCAATTCCATTTAAGCCACCTACCATTCGAGCCAAAGGCAAACCTTGTAGGTTAACATCACATAGATCAGCGCAGCGTAGGTCCAGCCCTTCTCGTGCTCTATCCTGCTCATTATTCCAATCCACTGGTCCACGCCCTCCATCATGAGTTGTCAAAAGCCATTCCACATCAGCACGACTCAGCTTCATGCCTCCAAAAGGATATATGCCCCCCTTAATATCAGGCACAATAGCACGGCGCTTCTCAAGCTCTTCTTGGCGCTCCAGGCTGATCTCTGGCTCAGTACGCCAAGGCTGATTCTGAGTTTTCCAATAGTCACCCCATGCTTCCTCGTCATCCGTTGTAGGGCGAGATACTTGTGGCTTGTCCTGCTCGGCCACCTGTTTCGGTTCGCTTTTCACCACTGCTGGGCGCTTGGACCGCTGTGAATGCTGCTTTTGTTGACTCATCTGCCTAGCCAATCCCAATACTTCTGGTTTCCTATATATTACAACGTTCCCGCTTGTATTGAACCAAATAGAATCGGTGCGTCAAACCGGTGGGGAATCCAATAACCCGCCCCCCCATTGATGCTGTTTGCCAGTGACCACCAGTACATGTTTCCAAAGGTAGTGAGCCTGTGTATACTGCATTGCAGGCTTTTGATATGCAGGGCAGTGCTACGTTTGATATACTCGGGTATATCAATCACGCGATGGAGGACATGAGATGCTGGTGCAGAAAATAAAACAACATCCATTCATTACCGTGGGAATTGTTGTAGTAATCCTTCTGATTGTTGCATTCACGCTCGCAGTGCTTAAGTTTGGCTGGGACTGGACAGGGTTCAAAGGTGGAGAGAGCAAAACAACCACAACAACTACTTCCAAAGGGGTAACCACTGCTATAGAAATGCAACCAGGGAAAGCACTTTGGGATTGGCTCAATCTTTTTGGCGTGCTCGCTATTCCGGCTGTCGTTGGTTTAGGAGCAACATGGTACACGGCGCAACAGGGGAAAGTGAGCGAGAGGGAGAATACTGATAACCAGCGTCATGCCGTGCTACAAGCCTACATCGACAAAATGTCGGAACTCCTTCTTAATGGTCAATTGGCTGAGCGAACAGCAGATGGTCAATTAAACCCAAAATACAAGCAGGTATGTGATGTCTCACGAGTGCGAACAATAACCGTACTGGTGCAGTTAGATGCGCGGCGTGTTGGCTATGTCTTCGCGTTTTTACGTGAAGCAGGACTTATATCAGCGACAAAAGACGACGATGCGATAAGCTTGAAGAATGCTGATCTTCATGCAGTCAATTGGAGTCAAACCGACCTGCGTGGGGCCGACCTGCGTGGGGCCGACCTGCGTGAGGCCAACCTCAGCGGAGCCAACCTCAGCGGAGCCAACCTCAGCGGAGCCACAGCGGAGCCAAATTTACTGATGAACAACTCAAGCAAGCCAAATCACTCGAAGGCGCAACCATACCTAACGGAAGAAAACGCCCCTAGCGGTAAACGGCAGCTACGCTACTTCATATGGTTTGCTTATCTGAGCTTGACCATTATGTAATGTAGTTCTACCATCGCGTGGATCCACACAACATGATGCTCTTTTTTCGGCGCCTTGAAAAAGGGCTGCCAGGTCAGAGGTATGGGGAAGCACTGGCAGCCCGTATCTTACGCCCGCCCATATGGCAGCTTGAGTGACACGAGACATATGAATTGATCTGTTTCTATGCTATAATAGGCACGCTTTTTCGGAATGTTTGATCATCGTCATGTGGAGGCGCTGCCTATGCGCAGGCTCAAGTGGGATCTGTGGAAAGCTGGCATCGCGATTGCAAGCATGCTGCTTTTCCTGCTGCTCATGGCGTGGATTCCAGTCTCAGCGGCTGGCGCCGAGGTGCGAGCATCGGGCTTCGCTGCCATAGTGACGGTGCAGGCGACGCCGACAGAAGATGCAACGGTGACTGCGTTGAACAAAGAGAAGCTTGCCCAGGAAGTCCAACAGCTGAAAAACCAGAATGAGCCTGATCTCTTCGGATGGTTCCAAAGAAATGCTTCCATTTTCCTTTCAACGCTCGTTGTGGTTGTCGGTGCCCTCATTGGCTTTTGGCGTTGGCGCGTGGATCGACGAGATGCACAAAACAAAGAGTTGGAAGATCGCAAAGCCGAACGAGAGAGACGAGACGAAGAACAAAAGCGCTTGTTGGAAGATCGCAAAGCCGAACGAGAGAGGCAATCAGAAGAACGCTTCCAAGCTGTTGTTGAAGGTCTGGGAAGCACCAGTATAGCCACACAAGTTGGAGCAGCAATTATGCTCCGCACGTTCTTAAGTTCTGGCTATGAGCAGTTCTATAGTCAAACCTTTGATCTTGCCGTTGCCTATTTACGGCTTCGGAATATCGGCCTTGAACCAGAAGCTCCTGATTCGTTCAATCAGGCACTCATTAGGGTGTTCAGGGAGTCGTTTCCCCTTGCCCGTGATTTGCCCAATCAAAGTTCTCAGTCTTTAGATGCGCTAGGGATTCGATTAGACGGAGCGTACCTGGCTCGGAGCGATTTGAGAGGGGCTCGTATGCCAGAATCGTACTTGCGGAAAGCAAACCTCGTGGCGGCAAACCTTAGGGAGGTAAACTTGAGAGATGCAATCCTCATTGGGGCAAATCTCGGGGGAGCAAACCTCGGAGGGGCATACTTTGACGGAGCAGATCTCAGAGAATCAAATCTCAGCAGGACAAATCTCGAACATACGTCATCTTTGAAGAAAGCTAAGCTGTTTGGTGTCAAAGGGCTGACGAAAGAGCAGAAAGAAGCCTGTAAAGCAAAAGGCGCCATCACCGATGAAGACCCCACGCCCAGTTCATCCCAGCCAACCGTTGCACCATCCCCATCTCCACAAAGCAACGACGCGCGCGGCCCATCGATTCCACCCACTCAAGGGAGTACGCCAACTCTCGATACAGGTGAGAGCAATGCTCCATAGTAAATGCAAGTAGAGCCTCCAGACGCGGTCGTAAATCTGAGGCTCTATTAACATGTAAGTCGACTTGCTATGAAAGCAGGACCTTCACAGGAATGCGGAACTGAACCTTTCCATCCTTGTCCTGTATCTCAATGGTGGAATCAGGGTCGATTTGAGTGATAAACCACTCGTACAATTTTAGCGCGTTGCGAACGACTTCCGCTTTCGTTGGTACATCCAGGTGCTCCTGCATCGTTTCAAGTCGTCTCAAAGCCTCTTGTGAGAAGTCGAATTGGACGCGCTGTTTGGTATTTGTTTTAACTGTATTCATAATCTTCCTCTAGTGACGTTCATTCTCCCATACAGAGAGGATGGCGCCTTCTGGCAGCATTCAGCCGCTTCTGAAGTAAAAGCGTAGGACGATGTACATTGGTACCGAGATGAGTGCTGGTGGAACTAGTAACAGTAAGTTCCCTGTCAAAAACATCTTGAGAGCACTCCCTATAATGCCGATTGCCCATATCGAAATTACGACGCCGGTAATGTAGGGACGCGCCTTTGCTTTCTCAGCAAACTGCAATGTTTCCCAGGTCTCTACGTGGCCAGCGTAAGCAACTGTGTCTGCTTCATCTGTAGCATCTGAAACTTCTTCTACGTCGAAGTCTAGAGGTAGGTCGCCTTCTTCCTGAAAGTCGTTTTCCATCGAACATTACTCTCAAGGCCCGTCCTACTCTTTCTAAACAATATTCCAAAATCAAGCCAGGGTAAACGTTCTTTGTGCCGAGAAGAGTAGGCCGAGCCAAATTTTGTTTTTAATGTCTTCATAGCACTGGATCTCCTTTCAATTTGACGACAACGCTTGTTTGATTGGCACGTAAAAAGCATAGCATATTACCGTCCAAAAATCAAGGTTTTATGAGTTATTTTCACTCATGTAGAGTCAAAAGATATAACTTGAGAAGCATGGAATCCTCTCATGGGCAATGCTATAGAAACCATCCTTCCTGCCTGGTAGACAAACGTTCTAAAAGGGGTATACTTGTGCTAACACCGATTGTCCGCCTTGCCTTGCCTGCCATGCCTTCATGCTTGCCACATACCGCTCCGTGATTTTCACCGATGTGTGTCCCATCAGCCGCGAGAGCTTGTAGAGATCACCTCCATTGAGCAGGTATCGTACCGCGAAGGTATGCCTTATAGTGTGAGGCGAGCAGCGAACGCCTTTGATATGAGCGCGTTCGCCCAGCTGGGTGATGAGTTGCTCAAGACCTGAAACGGTGAGTGGTCGTCCTCGCCTTCCCAGGAACACATGCTGCTCTGTTTTGCTGGCAGGCCGTCTGTAGCGCGTGAGATAGCGCCTGAGTGCCATTCTGCTGGCTCTGCCCATGGCAAGCTCGCGCTCCTTGCGGCCCTTGCCACGTACTCTAACGAAACTGTCGTCCTGGTCCAGCCACACCGAATCCAGCGTTAAACCGCACAACTCGCTTGCTCGTATGCCCGTATCGATGAGCATAGCGACAATCGCCTTATCGCGTACGGGAAAGGGCTGGTCTGCTGTGACCGCAAGCATGGCCGCGAGCTGCTCCGGGGTGAACGTTTCCAGGATCTGCTCGTCTGTCTTGGGTAGTTCAATCCGTTTCGCCAGGGTAGGCGAAACCAGGCGCTCAAAATCCTCCTCGCGGGAGAGCCACGCAAATAGAGCTTTGAGCGTCTGTGCATAGCAGCGCACGGTTGAACTACGCACCGGACCTGCATGGTGGCCAGGGCGATGCTTTACCTCTTCGAGAAAAGCGCGGATATGGGATGCCTTGATGGATTCGAGAGTGAGCCCATGTGAGGTGCAGTAGGCAGCGAAGACGGCAAGGATATGCTTATGTCTCATCCTGGTGCCAGAGGCAAGCCCGAGGTGTGCCAGGTGATAATCGGTAATGGCGTCAGCTACGTCCATCTGTGCTATAATCCTTTACAACAGGTATGTCATTCTACATTGGGTGAGTATGCTGTAAAACGGCTTGCAGAGCCCATCGAGATGAGAGATTTTTGATATGAGAATCGCTGTAGGGGCGGCCTTCCTGGCTACCTGCTCCTACAAAGGAGGTTAGTATGCCTTTCTGGCAACGATCTTCGCCGGAGGATGAACAGCGACGTCTGCAGGCGCAGCAAGAGGCTGAGGCCAGTCGACGCTCATTAGAGGCAGGAGATCTCCCGCTC
>WNGL01014431.1_pt1 | contig 11091 bp, 10 predicted proteins | sample 5400591 | NCBI WGS metagenome assembly WNGL01 (sample SAMN13153377, study PRJNA577476) | soil metagenome | isolation source: 80 cm soil or saprolite under Garry oak tree replicate 1 | place: USA:California | collected 2016-06-15
TCTCCTGCGCCGTCAGGCCCAAGGCCATGAAGGCCTCGTAGTGGTCGACCACCATCCCGAGCGTCGCGAAGCGGCCGTCATGGCAGAAGCCGCCCTTCGCGTGCGTCCAGAGCCCGCGCAGGGGCGAGGTCCGATAGCGCCGACCGGGGGCCCGGTTGGCCTGGAAGTCGTCGATGCCGACCTCCGCCGCCGTGTGCAGGTTCCATCCCGGCTCGGTGAACAGAGGAGGAACGAGGCAGGAGGCGCAACGCGCCTTCCCTGCGAAAAGGCCCCGGCCGCGCGCCGCCGCGGCTGCGTCGAAGGAGCCGGCCGGCGGATGTGGCGCCGGAAGGGCGAGCTGATAGAAATGGAGCGCGGCGAGCTTCGGCGTGATGAGGTCGGGATCGTTCCGGACATGGCCGAAGCCGGCCCGGGCGGCGACGGGGAACTGCAGCGGGTCGTCGAGGCGGGGATCGTAGAAGGTGCCCTTTCCGTGCCATGCCGGTCGAAGCCGGTGCGCGACCGTGGCGCGCTAGTCGGCCGCGGCCAGTCGGGCGAACCGCCGCTTCATCGCGTTGACCTGCGCGAGGTAGGCGCCGACGTCGTGGTCGCCGCAGCGCTGGCTGGCGGCCAGACGGAACCCGCGCGCCGCATAGGCGTCGCCCGCCGCCGCCCCGCACAGGTGGATCACGGCGGCCAGATCCTGCTGCCGCCCGGGCGTGGCGGCGGCGACCCGATGACGCTCGACGGCGCTCGCGACACGGCGATCCAGAAGGGCCGACGTCATCTCGATGGCGTGACTCGGCACGACGCGGCAGTAGAGGATGTTGAACCAGCACGAAGACGGGTCGAGCCACGGGCCCTCCTCGACCACCACGTGGTCGTGGATGCAGTAGCGCCTCGCTTCGCTGAAAGTCGCATCGGTGATCTGGTACATGCCGACCGCGCTCGACGCCGGCTGGTACACCTTGAACGGATTCCGCGCCAGACTCCAGCGCCAGTACGTCCGCGCCACGGGGTTGCCCGACCCTTCGACCTGGGCGAGCGCCGCCAGGAGGGCAGGCGTGATGACGGCGGTCGAGTGCTCGTTGAAGAGCGGCCCGTAGCTCCGCCACGTCTCGGCGGGACTCTTGGCGAGCGCACCGCTCACCGGAAAGAACAGCTCGGTCGGCTTGCGGATCGCCTGGTACGTCCAGTTGGCCACGGCCCAGGCCGCCAGGAGGACGACCACGCCCGCGGCGATCCGGACCGGAGGCGGCGCGGCCCGCAACGCCACGATCGAGCGCCGCACCGACCGGGCCAGGCGCCGGCCCGACCGCGCGAGGCGGCGGACGGTCGCTCTCCGGACCCAGGGCGCGCGCCTCCTTCGCGGACGGCTCCTGGAAGCGCGCCAGGGTGAGCGGGTCACCATGAAGCGATTATGCCGCAGCGTGTGCCGGCTGTGAAAACGCGTGCTGGTTTACCCACGGGCTAGCCGCTTTTCTCGGCGTTTTCAAGAGGAGATTCACCCAGGCGACCCTCGGATGCCTCGGCGTCAACGTGACGGCATCCCCAGTCGGGCCGCTGCCCGATCCCCCGCGGGGCCACGCCTTCTGGTTCGATCTCCGAGGCAACAACTGCTCGGGGCCGGGCACCTACGACTCGGGGGATCCGGCGCAGGTCGGGTCACGCGACGCGGAGATCAACAAGGTCGAGAGGCCGCCGGAAGCGGGGGCCCCGGGCGGGCACAACCGGCGTCGTGTCTAGGAGAACGAGAGCCCCGACCGCTCGCGCGACCGGGCTCCTCAGAACGCCCGCCCCGACGACTCGGGGCTCATGATGCTTGGCTCCCCAGGTGATCGAAATGTTCGAACTCTGGAGAGGTTCGAACCAGGGTGCGCGTGAGGCCACACGTAGGTAAACGTTCGAACTCGCGAGCCGCCTAGATTGCCCACCTTGTTCTGGGTTGGCGCAGCAGGGCCCCCTCCTCGGGGTAGGTAAGGAAGGATGTCATGCTGGAGGCTCTTCCCAGGGCTCGATGCCCAGCAAGTCGAGCAGACGGGAAACAGTCTCGTAGGCATCCCGGATCCTGATGGCGCGGTCTCCCGCGTCGGTGATCTCCAGGAAGTCGGCGACCCACTTGGGTCCCACGTGATCGACGGTCTGGAACTTGGAACGAATCTTCCGAAGTCCCTCCATGACCAATCGCTCGCCCAGATAGGGGCGGAATGCTTCAGCGAGGGATCTAACATCGTCTTGACCGTTTCGTACGGCGTAGTAGATATCGAATGCGTCCTTCTCCTTGATCCTGTCGTGCATGGCCATGCCCTTCATAACAAGCCATGGCACCAAGGCTGCCACCCGAACAACTACTCGGTCCCGACCACCATCGGGCAACTCGCCTTCGATCGTCACCTCTACATGATTCGAGAACACAAGATCGCAACCGCGGGCTTTTCGAGCTCGGACATCCTGCGCGGATTGAGTTCGATGCTTCGGTCCAGTGCCTCCATACTCGCCGGCTAGAAGATCGACCTGCACTTCGACGGACGTTGCGCCAGTGAGGTTGACTGTCCGGGAGAAGATAAAGGGCTGGCCCTTGGCCGGCCTGTACCCTCTTGCCGTCAAGGTTTTCAGGATCGTCTGGTAGGTCTCCTCCTTGATGTTCGTGAAATCGAGCGCCAAATCGATATCCAGCGTTCCGGGATGTGGCTCGGCGGCCTCAGGGATCAGGAGCACCGGCACCCAGCCTCCTACGACCACCACTTGGTCCTTGAATTCTCCGAGCATGTGCACGAGCTCGACGAGGACCGATTTGCAGGCGGCCACGGCCTCGGCTGTGTAGTCCCTGCGGCTCACCATTTCGCTCTAAGCCTCTGTTCCAACAAGAAGGTCGCGGCTTCTTCGCCTCGCGCCTTTGACCCTACGAGGTCCAGGTAGAGTTGAACGTCGCTGACGACAAAATCCTTGCTAACCTCCCGCATTCCGTAGAAGACTCCTTCGTCGTACGGTCTGAGAAGTGTGAAGTTGGAACCACTAGGGACCTGCTTCCACTCGAGTTTCTTCGCTATTTCTGAGGGGTCCCCTGTGACGTAGGCGGACCCTTTCAGATAACGAGCGAACGGAGCAACACGCGCGGCCCCTGAGAACATGGTGAAGGCGTACCTGGCGCCGGCTTTTCGACAGTATGCAGCGAGTGCGGCTTCCAGCTGGGCTGGCTCCCCCTGGGAGTAGTATTCGAATGCGTCATTCTTCTTGAAGGAGTAGTTGGCTCCCCACTGCCGAAGAAGCTCTTCAGGCTTTGCTAGAACTAAACCCTCGTTCCCTTCTGCGACGAACTCGAAATCAAGCAGTCGTTGCTTCACCTTGAAGGCAAGACCGAGGCTAACCCCTGCCTTCTCGGCCAGCGCCTGCAGCGTCGAAGGCTCCTTCGGCTCTTCCAACAGTGCCCTAAGGAGTCGCCCCGCCTTGGGAGCATAGAGACTGCGAAGCGGGCGACGCTCCTCTGGCGGCTTGGGAATCCCCTGTCTCTCTATGAAGAGGTTCGCGAAGGTGAGTCCGCAGTTGCCCGCCAGGTCCAGGTAGCCGATCCCTTCGTTCCTGCAGATCTTGCCTGCCTCGGCGCCGATGTAGGGTGCTGAGACGATCCCATAGGTTCTGCGCTTCTCTGAAAGCAGGGAACGGAGCTGCTGGACAGCGCTACGGACGTATCGCGGCTCCCCGCTACTCTTGACCTCGACTAAGAGGCGCCATGGTTCCCCCTTGGCAAGGACTTCAGCGGAAAGGTCGACCTGTCTGCCTTCCGGTGTGCGGACTGCTCTTTCCCACCGCTTGAGGCGGACGAAGGGCACCTCCTCGAAGAGTCGCTGAAGGCGTTCCTTGACCTGCTTTTCGAGCTGCTGTTCTCTCATGGTCGCGCTTTCTCTATATGATTGTCTTTCACCGTACGGTGAAAGTCAATATTATGGTGAAAAACAGTGTGGCAGGGCGATGAGAATCCCTCAGCCGGCTGTCATCCTCCGTGTCCACCGATGCCGTGATCTCTGAATGGACAGCCTCCTCACGTACCCTCGCCCAGAGCCTGCTCGCCACTCCTCGCCTGCGGCAGTCCTTGCGCGTTTCCATGTAATGGAGGTGGGACATCTGCTTGTCGAAGATGACGTAGGCGACGGCGCCGGACGCCTCTCTGGCTGTCAGCACGACGACGCCCTCGCGCTCGACAAGTCTGGCGTGGAACCGTGTGCGCGTGGCCCAGGCGGGGAGGTCGAGAGAAAGCCACATTGTTACTACCGGGAGCACTTTATAGATGACAGGCCCACGTCTAGTTGACCCGAGGACGGTGCCGCTCAGAGGTGTTCGCTGTCATCTCTTTATCCGCTCCCATTAGTAACAGCAGGAGATCCGCTGGGGCCGCGGCCTCACGCCGCTCCAGGAAGCAGGCCATTACTCCACCGATTTATCGCTTATTTGAAGGACGAATTTCGGGAGGGAGGACAAGGATTTGCCCCGAAATCTACGACCGGCCACCGGGCGAGTCAACTGAATCTTTGCCCCGTCCTGCCGCTCGGGAAGCGTCGAGGAGGCTGTCGAATTTTGGCGACGGCACGCGAGAGCCGATCAGCGGGCAATTTCGGCTTCGGCCTGGCGACTCGTGCCACGCCCGCATCGCGCGAGAGCCGGTCGTCGCGACGTGCATGAGTGGAGGAAGCTCGTCGAGAGGAACGCCCGCTGATCGCGCCCGTGGGTTCCGCGAACGACCGATAACAGCAGCCGAGAGGGTCCGGATCCCGCGCCGCCGGGAGACGCTACCTGGCCAGCTGGAAGAGCAGGGAGGAGACCCAGCCCTTCGTGCCCAGCTCGTCCGTGACTTCCCAGAGCACGTCGCGCTTCTCCCCGGTCGGGTAGAGCATCGTGCCGGGTTCAAGCGACTTGACGACCTGGCCATTGGTATCCGGCGTGGCATACATGCGGCCCGGTCGGGTCATGGTCACAGCCTGCGCCGCGTTGGCGGCAGAGGCGTCATCGGGCAGGCCGCCCAGCTGATCGACCAGGTCGGTGTACGCCTGCAGGTACGCCAGCGTGATGACCTGGCCGATCTCCGTGTCCGAGTAACCGGAGGCGCCGGCGCTGCCGAAGCCGCTCGAGGAGAACAGGGTGCCGCGGCCTCCCCATCCGATGTCCGTCTTTTTGCCGTGGCCTTCGACAGAGGCCACCTGCTCCGACGATCGCACGTCGGTCAGCGTCAGGACCACGTCCGCCGTCTTCTTCTTGGTGTTGATGCCGCCGAGAACCGCGCCGGCCCTCGCGCCGCCCACAAGGCCGCCGATCAGGCCGCCGACCCTGTGGCCTCCGGCCTTGTTGTTCGAGGAGATCAGATCGGGCACCAGGATGTAATCCGCGGCCTTGATCTGCCCCTGGCCGACGTTCGAGCCGCCTCGCAGATCACCGCTGGCCGCCAGCGACCGCTCCGCCTGCAGGGCCTGCATCCCCTTGCCCCGATCCACCAGCGTGAAGCAGCTCGACTTGCGGACGAACACCTTGATCAGCGCCTCCGGCGAGCCGAGCCCCTGTTCCCTCCACCAATCGGATTCGGGCTCGACCACGGAGAGGCTGCCGAGCTTCTTCGAGCAGACCGGAATCTCGGCCGACCTCTCGTCGCGGATTTTCTGGGCCGATTTGGCGAAGGCGGGCATTGATGCTGCAACAACCGACAAGAACGCCACGACCGACAGGGACTTCAGCCCCTTCATGCTCATCTCCCTCTCCCTGGTGCCAGACACCATCGACCTGCCGGCCGCACCACGCGGCCGTTCTCAAGATAGGTCCCCGGAAAAGACTCGTCGAGGAAGGTGACGCCGTCTTTGCAGCGGTGCGAGCGACGTCACCATCTTGACGGTCCTTCCAGGGCGGCTTTCTGATGTCCTTCGCCCGCGGAGAAGCGCCCGAGTCGTGCTCGATTCGTGGTCCGCACGCCGCAAGTGCCCGGACGGGCTAGGGCGCATACGGCGGGGCCCGCGGCCTGTCAAGCACAAAGGCTGGGACAAGAAAGCCCCGGAAGGCGGGGGGCGGTGGGCGGGACGCGCGACGGAAGGCCCAGGCCCTGGACGACGATCTCCTCGTCCAGGGCCTGTCGGTATTCCTCCTCTGTCAGGGCGTCCACGGAGCGCGGCACTGAACGCGCGCACGTACAAAAGGAAGGGAGAGGGTGAGCCCCCTCTCCCTTGGATAGCCAGGTGTCCAAGCGCGGACAGGACAGCCTGTGCGTTAACTCAGGTGTCTCTACGCGTCAGGGCTTGAACACCTCGTTGATAGCGGTCGAACTGCCAAATGCAGTGGCACCGCCGACAACATATACCGTGCCGCCATGGGAGTGGGTACCGGCCTTTAGACGGGCCGTTGGCATCGCCGTGCCAATAGACCAGGAGTTGCCGGCGATGTTGTACACCTCGTTCACACTCTGTGCCGAGATCCCGTCCCACCCGCCAATGGCGTAGACTTTCTGGCCCGAGTGACCTGCGACAATACTGGCGCGCGCCGTGGGCATGGGCGCCAGTCCAGTCGTCCAGGTGTCCGTCTCCGGGTTGTACATATCGACCTCGCTCGTGACGGTTGCAGTACCGGTGCACCCGCCAAAGACGAATACCTTGCCTCCGTGCGCGACCGCGGCCAGGTCGGAGCGCGGACTGGGCAGGGGCGCAACTGCACTCCAGGTGTTGGTGTCAGTGTCGTATTTTTCCACGGTCGCCAGGTAGGGTCCGCCGTTGCATGGGCCGGCGGCACTCAGGCGGCCTCCAATGACGAAGATGTTGTTGTCGACCGCGGCCGCGACCGCCCCTGCCCGGGCCGTAGGCATCGAGGCGAGAGTCGTCCACGTATCCGTGACCGGATCGTAGCGTTGGAGATCGGACAGGACGCCCCCGGAATTCCCGCCGCCGATGACGTACAAGAATCCCGCATGGGTCGTGTCTCCATAAGCCGCCTCAGAGCGAGCCGGCACGGGGGCAGGGCTTCCCAGGCTCCATGAGTCGCTGATGATGTCGTACAGGCGCGTCACGTTCGTGTTCCCAGTGGACGATGCTCCGTAGGCGGTTATGATGACCTTCCCGACTCCCCCCACGGTCATGCCTTCCGTGGGAGCAGGGACGGGCGCCAGCGCCGTCCAGGTGCTCTGTGCGTATCCCTCCTGTGCTGCGCCGAAGGTCGCCAGCGCTCCAGCTACGATTGCCAGAAGCCACTTTCGTCGGGTGCAGAAGTGGTTGAGCATGTGGTTCCTCCTTTGGACGCCCATGGTAGGCGGCGCGGCGGGACCAGACATCAGGCCAACGCTGAAAAGCGGGTGGGGAAAACCCTCAGACTTGCGTGAGGTAACGACTCCCATCCGGGCAGGGAAATGCCCTACTGCCGGGGGACCCTTTCCTCTGTGATCGCGCTCGTCACAAAGAGCGCCTCCGACGCCAACCGCAATTCCGGACGTTCCGGGTCGAGGCCGACCGCGTGGCGCGCCAGCGCTCCGCCCGAGGGGTCGCGGCGCTCTGCCCGCGTCCCCGCCAAGAGCAGCCAGGCCTCGGCGTGAGCCGGCCGCCACCGCAGGATCGCCCGCCGCGACCACGGAAGCGAGGAGGGCGGCGAGAATCGCGTTCGAGGGGATGCGGAGGTTGAAGTCGAAGACTTCTTCGAGGTGCCGCCTACGTTTTTGTAATTTCTGGACAGATCGGGCACAGCACCAGAGGCATCGCCGTGCCGGGGGTCCGGGAGGAATCTCGTCCAGGTCGAAGCGCGCCCACCGTTCTGTCGGCCGGAACCTGGTCCAAATGTGGACACCTCATAACCGGAGCTTATATTTGTCTTGACAGGGACTTGGGAGGTCGAGTCGTTGCGCGCCGACCTCGGGCGATTGGGCTCGGTGGAGGGGGAACGCCACGAACCGGAGCGGAGGGTGAGATGAGCGGCGAGAAGATCTTGGTCGTGGATGACGAGGCCAGTATCCGGGGGGCCGTTTCCCAGGTCCTGAGAGAGGACGGACACCAGATCTCCGCGGCGGCCAGCGCGGAGGAGGCGCTCGCGATATTGCGAAAGGAGCCGTATCCCCTGGTGGTCTCGGACATCCGGCTCGGCAGCATGGACGGCCTTGAGCTCTTGAAGGAGATCAAGCGAATTCACAGCGACACCGAGGTGGTGATCATGACGGGTCACGCCTCGATGGATAACGCCATCACGGCGATGCGCGCCGGCGCCTACGACTACCTGATCAAGCCGTTCGAGGATCTTCAGCTCATCTCGAACGCGGCGAGCCGGGCGCTCGAAAAGATCCGCCTCAGGGCCGAGAACCGGGGGCTGATGGAGACGATGAAGAAGCAGAACGAGGAGCTCGAGCGTGTCAATCAGTTCCTGAGAGAGCAGGCCAGTCGGGACGGGCTGACCGGCCTCTACAACCATCGTTACTTCCAGGAAGCGTTCCAGAACGAGATCATCCGGTCCGATCGCCACGACCATCCCTGCTCCCTGATCTTCATGGACGTGGATTGCTTCAAACAGTACAACGACACCCACGGCCACATGGCCGGCGATCGCCTGTTGCACACGCTCGGGAGGATTCTGACGGAGCGCCTCCGCAGTTCCGCCATGGTGGCCCGCTACGGAGGCGAGGAATTCGTGATGCTCCTCCCCGAGACACCCAAAGAGGGCGCCCTCACAGTGGCCGAGAGACTCCGCCGGCGGATCGAGGACCATCCCTTCCCGGGGCGGGAAACGCAGCCGGGCGGCAAGGTCACGATCAGCCTGGGGGTAGTCACCTTCCCGGAGGACGGTACGAATCGAGGCACGTTGATGCAACGGGCGGATCAGGCGCTCTACGGGGCGAAGCAGGATGGCCGGAACCGCGTGTGCGCCGGCGTGGAATGACGAACCCGTGAGCCGGCTCCACGCGTGGAAGCGGCATCAACACCGGCCACCGCCAGGTCGCCATTCTGGCGACCTGTTGTTGGTTGTTCCGTCGGCGGCTCTGGCAGCCATCAGCGCCACGGACCTTACGGCAGGCGGAGCCGCGGGCTCGAATATCACGACCGCGACGACAAACTCGTTCTCCCCAGGGGCGAATCAGCTCATCCTGGCATGGGTCGTGAGCCACGATAATAATGCGCCGATCGTGCCGACGTCTGTTTCCGGGAACGGACTGACCTGGACCTCGGTCACTGCCGCCTCCTGGAACTTCAGTGGTGGCCATAATCACGATGCCATGACACTGTACCGGGCGATGGGGGCGTCCCCCACGCCGGGAAGCGTCACCATCAGCTATTCACAAGCCCAGCAATCCATCTCCTGGAGCATCGTGGAATTTTCAGGAGTCGACACGTCGGGGACCGGTGGTTCCGGAGCGGTCAAGCAGATCACAGCGGGGACAGATAATGCCGCGGGCCCATCAGGCCTGACCCTCACGCTGAATTTTGCCACTGGAAGCGGGAACGCGACCGCAGGCGGCTTTGGGAACACCAACGCTCTCGCTGCCTCGATTTCGCCCGGCGCCGGCTATACCGCTTTCTCAGAAGAATATGTCAGCGCCACGCAAAGCGACCTCAGGGCGGAATGGCGGCCCGACGGCAACCAAGTCGTCGATGCCACGCAAAGCGGGTCGTTCCCTATGGGCGGGATCGCCGTTGAAATAAGGGCCGCGGGGGCCCCCGCCCTGGCGCTGGTGAAGCAGATCTGGGACTCGGCCGGTTCAAACTGCCTGGCAAGCATCCCGGCGGATGCGACCTGCAACGGGAGCGCTACTTCGGTGACCGTGCCCGGCGGGACCGCCCTCATGATGCTGATCTACGTTCGGAACACCAATAGTACCGCGGTGACCGATGTTCGATTCCAAGATCTCCTGGACGACTCAGTCACAGGATTTACCTATACCGCAAGCTCGATCAAGCAGACGCCCAATGATGGGACGGCACCGGCAGATACGGCATCGAATGCGACGATTCTAGCCGCGGCGACGATTGCACAGACGGATGCGGTAGGAGCACCGGATGACTTTGCTTCGATCACGGATTCCAATGCGAACGGTCAGCTGGACACGCTGACGGTGGGAGCGGTGACGGGGCAGGCGAACCAGAGCTTGGCTTTTCAGGCGAACAAGACCTTCGCGATCGTCTTCTCGGTCGCGAAGAACTAGAAAGCGAGGAAGGGACCCATGTAAATCAAAAGAAAAAAACAAAAGTACCACCGATAAGGGCAGCTTCGGCCGAAAGGTCGAAGTCGCAAAATGGCAGGGCCTACATCCAGTAACAGGGACACGGCGGCTGCCTTGCCGAAGTGGTGAGATCAAACTTCAGCAAGTGGGCCTGTTTCCCTTAGCGGGGGGCGGGCTTTTTTTGTAGCGAAGCAACAAACCTCGACCAAAAAGGAGATCGGTCATGTCTCAACGTTCGGTTTTGAATCTCGCGGGTGTGCTCAAGAAGGCGATTGTGGCCACTACCCTGATGATGTTGGTGTTGGGGACGGCGGGTGTTTACGCCGCTGTCAACCAAGCCACGGATCCCGGAGGCGGAGGCGTCGGCCTGACCAGTTCCGGGAGCGTGACGGTTAACTCGGCCACCCTGCAGTTGGTGAAGCAGGTCTGGGATTCGGCTGGCTCAAACTGTCTGGCCAGTATCCCGGCCGATGCAACATGCAACAGCAGTGCAACTTCGATCACGGTACCAGCCGGTACCGCGCTCAAGTTCCTCATCTATGTGAAGAACACCACTGACGTCTCGCTGTCGGATGTGCGGGTCCAGGACTTGCTGGACGACTCAGCGACGGGATTCACCTATACGGCAAGCTCGATCAAGCGGGCGCCGAACGACGTAACAGGGCCCGCGGACACGGCGACGAACGGAACGATCCTGGCAGCGGCGACGACGGCACAGACAGATGCGGTGGGTGCGCCGGACGACCTTGCCTCGATTACGGATTCAAATGCGAACGGCAAGCTGGACAAGCTGACGGTGGGCGCGGTGACGGGACAGGCGAATCAGAGCTTGAGTTTTCTGGCTCATAAGACCTTCGCGATCCTCTTCACGGCTACCAAGAATTAAGACCGAGAAGAGCTAGAAAAAAGACAGGACAGCAGACCCGTGTAAAGAACACACGATTGATCTTGGC
>WNGL01032904.1_pt1 | contig 11090 bp, 7 predicted proteins | sample 5400591 | NCBI WGS metagenome assembly WNGL01 (sample SAMN13153377, study PRJNA577476) | soil metagenome | isolation source: 80 cm soil or saprolite under Garry oak tree replicate 1 | place: USA:California | collected 2016-06-15
CCGTTCGACCGTCCGGTGCCGGTTGCGACTCTGGCGGCGGCGCAGGAGGACCGGGGGCCATGCCCGAGGCCCTCGGGAGCGTTCGCCGTTAGCGGCCGGCCGCTAAGTGACCGGCATTGGGCCCACCCCGGGCGGCGGGCGCTGCCCCGTGGCCCGGGACGCGGCCGTCTGCTAGATCCGGTCTCGATGAAGCTCCTCCTCGTCTCCCCCCCCTTCGGCGAGAAGGGTCAGATGTCGAAGGGGCTGCCCATCGCGCCCCCGGTGCTGGAGTACCTCGCCGGCCTCACGCGGCAGGTCGCGCCCGACGTCGAGCTCGCGCTCCTCGACGCGAACAAGGAGCCACTCGTCCCCGAGGAGGTGGACGCCGACGCGGTCGGGTTCACCGTCCTCACGCCGCAGGCGCCCTGGGCCTACCGGATGGCCGACCGGCTCCGCGCCGCGGGCAAGAAGGTCTTCCTCGGCGGCATCCACGTCTCCGCGCTCCCCGACGAGGCGCGCGCGCACGCCGACGCGATCGTGGTGGGCGAGGCCGAGACCGTCTGGGCGCGGCTCCTCGCCGATCTCGCCCGCGGCGCGCCGGAGGCGGTCTACCACGGCCACTTCCCCGAGCTCGACGGGCTCCCGCACCCGGTCACGGACCTCTGGAAGACGAGCTACGTCTACGGCTACTTCCAGACCTCGCGCGGCTGCCCGCACCGGTGCACGTTCTGCTCCGTCCACGAGTTCTTCGGCGGCCGCTCCCGCGTGCGGCCGATCGAGGACGTCGTCCGGGAGGTCGCCGCGTCGAAGCGGCGGCTGTTCTGGGGCATCGACGACAACATCTGGGGCGTGAACGTGAAGCGCTCGATTGATCTCTACGCCGAGATGGCGCGGTCGGTCCGCGGGAAGTGGTGGTTCGGCTCGGGCGACCTCGTCACGCTCGACCACGACCGCGCCGACGAGCTGCTCGACGACGCGCGCCGCGCCGGCCTCACCGCGGTGCTGGTGGGCTGGGAGTCGAACAACCTCCGGAGCCTCGAGGCCTACCGCGCGGTCTCGAAGCAGGGGCGGCAGCGCCGCGACCAGATCAAGCGCATCCGCGACCACGGCATCGAGGTGATGCTCTTCACCATGCTCGGCGGGCGCGAGGACGTCCGCGCGGACTACGAGGGGCTCCTCGCGCTCTGCGACGAGCTCAAGGTCTCCGCCCACCCGGTGATGACGACGCCGTTCCCCGGGACCGAGCTGTACGAGGAGTACCGGCCCTTCCTCCGTCCCGGGTTCGGGTGGGACGAGTACGACGGGAACCACGCGGTCTTCGAGCATCCGTCCCTCACGCCGAAGGAGCGCGAGGACCTCATCATCGACCTGCGCGCGCGGCTGTTCACGCTGCCGCGGATCCTGCGGCGGGTCGCGCAGGTCGGCTGGCGTGGGTTCCCGATGAGCCACATCACCTCCTGGATGATCCAGTTCCCGCAGGGGCGGGCGTTCCGGCAGTACGCGCGCGAGCACGCGCAGCTCGCCGCGGCGTCCGCGCCCGCGAAGGAGAGCGCGGCATGAGCCCCGGCGCCGGCATCGCCCTGATGATGAACAACTACTTCCATGACGTGGCGACCGCGCTCCTCGCGGCGAGCGCCTTCGCCCTCGTGGTGCTCCTCCGCCGGTACGAGGCGGGGCCGCGGGGCGCGGAGGCGGCCCGGTACTTCCTCGACATCGCGGAGCGCATGACGAAGCTCGCGCGGTTCTCGCTCGCCTGGATCGTGCTCGGCGGGATCCCGCGCACCATCTGGTACGGGGAGTTCGAGTGGGCGAACGCGGCGGGGCGGGGCCAGGTGACCGCGCTCGTCGTGAAGCACGTCGTCGCGGCGGCGCTCGTCGTCGCCGGGGTCGCCTTCTGGCGCCGGCTCAGGCGCCGGGTGGCGACGGTGCGGGCGGAGCTCGCGGCGGGGCCGCTGCGCGGCGTCGCGTGAGCGCGGCGAGGGCGAGGCCGGCGCGGAGCACGGCCCCGAGGGCGAAGAGCGCGAGCCCGGTGATCGCGACGGGCAGGAACGGGTCGGTCGTCGCGATGAGGTCCACCCAGAGCCGGACCTCGGGGGCGATCGAGACGGCGCCCCCGTCGAACCGGGCCTCCTCGCCGGCCCGGAGGCGCCCGGCGTAGACCCGCTCGCGCCCCCGGAACACCTGGACCTCGAACGCCGGCTGCTCCGGGCGGCCGTCGAGGAGCCAGCGGTAGGCGTCGGGATCGCGGAGGTCGCGGCGGACGCCGCCCAGGGTGGCCTCGACCATCCGCAGGAAGACGTGCAGCCCGGAGCCGGGCGGCGAGACCAGGTCCTCGAGGCGGGGCGGGAACGTCCCCGCGCCCATCATGAGGTTCTCCTCCGGGGTCCACTGCACGAGCGACGCGGTCTCCTCGGACTGCGTCATCGTCCCGAGCTTCACGAAGCCGTCCGTGACCGTCTCGCCGCCCGCGCTGACGACCCTGAGGCCCGGGGCGTAGCCGAAGCGGAACACCGACCACTGGCGCCCGACGAGCGAGGTCGGGGGGAAGAGGCCGATCCGCACCGGCTCCTGCCCCTCCGCGGCGGCCACGACCTCAACGGTCTTCGAGAGGAGGTGGGGGCCGCGGGGCGCGAGGGTGACCTCCCCGAACCGGAGCGGCGGGTTCCCGCCGAACGACTGCCCCTCGCCGGCCGAGACGGTGCTGCTGCCCCGGAGCGCGAGGCTCGCGGGGATCCCGACGAGCGCGATCGCGGCGCCGGCGCGGAGGAGGACCCGCGCGGCGGCGAGCAGCCGCGGTACGCCCTTCGCCCGCGCCGCCCGGACGGCGTCGAGCGCGAGGAGCGTGCCGGCGAGCGCGAGGAGCGCAAACCCGACCGGCGAGCCGACCGCGCCGACGAAGCCCATCCCCACCGCGAAGTCGGCCGCGACGACGTAGAAGAGGAACGCGGTGAGGACGCGCCCGGCGGTCACCGCGCGCCTCCCATGCGCTTCTCCCAGGCGGCGACGAGCTTCTCGCGCGGCACCACGAGCATGCCGCCCTCGACGACGGCGTCGGGGAGCGGGATCGGGTTGCAGCCGCCCGGCCGCCCCACCGTGTCGATGGGGATGGGGGTCTTGCAGTACTTGCAGAACACGTAGCCCGCGCCCATCTGCGCGTAGCCCTTCGGCTGGCAGATGTCGCAGACGTCGAGGGCCACCGCGATCGCGCCGTCGGGCCGCCGCACCGTGAAGAAGACGATCGCGCGGCCTCCGGCGGCGTAGACCCACTTCCGCATCCGCGCCTCGGCGCCGCGGAGCGGGTCCCCGAGCGGCACGACGATCCGCCCGCCGCCGTCGTCCACGACCGGCGCGGGGAGCGGATCGTAGAGCTCGCGGTTCCCGGCGCTCGCCGCTCCGATCGCGAGGACCGCGAGCGCGATCGCGGCCGCGTACGGGAGGCCGCCGAGGCGGCGGGCGCGCAGGTGCGCCGCGCGCGCGAGCCGGCGCGCGGGCGCGCGCGCGTCCGCGGGCGGGGCGGGGGGCGGCCGCTCGTGGAATGCGCCCCACGCGGCGGCGAGCGGGGCCGACACCACCACGGCGGCGAGCGCCGCGTGCACCGCCGGCTCGAGGAACTCGAGGATGAGCTGGTAGGCCCAGTCCTCGAGGAAGGCGTGGTCGGGGACCTGCAGCACCACGAACACGAGGTGGAGGGCGTCGTGCACGACCCGCGACACGACGCCCGTGAGCGCGATCGGGAGCGTGTGCGCGTCCACCGCCACGGCGGCGATCCCGACGAGCTCGAGCGCGAGGAGGAGCGCCGCGAGCGCCGCCGGGCCGAGGAAGCGTCCCACGCCGGCCCACGCCGCGGCGAGGCCCGCGCCGATCCCGAGCGCGGCCGCCGCCCCGACGCCGAGCGCCGCGGCGGTCGCGACCGGTCCGGCGCCCCCGCGCAGCACGGCGAGGTCCTCGAGCCGACCCGCGAGCGCCGCGCCCTCGGGGAGCAGCACGAGGAGCCCCGCCGCGAGCGCCGCGGACACGGCGACGGGCCGCAGGGCGCCCGCGCCGAGCTCGTCGGCGGTGCTCCCCGCCACGAGCAGCGCGATCGCCGCGAGGCCGAGGGCGTAGAGGTGCTCGATCCGCCGGAGCCCGGGCGCGAGATCGGCGGCGGCGAGGCCGCGCGCCCGGAGCGCGAGGGTCGCCGCGAGCCCGAGCGCGAGCCCGAGGACGATCGCGATCGCGAACGGCCCCGCCGCCCGCCGGAGCGAGGTGCCCCGCAGGGCCGCCCATCCGAGCGCGCCGGCGATCGCGCCCTCGAGGCCGACACGAAATGCGACGGCGAAGGCGTCCCACATCGCGATCACTCGACCACGATGGTGCCCTTCACCATCTTCGCGGCGCAGGTGAAGACGTGGCCGCCCGGCGCGGGGGCGGCGACGAGCGCCTCGGAGGTGCCGCCCGGCACGAGCGCGAGATCGACCCCGAGGTCCGGCACGAGGAGCCGGGTGGCGCAGGTGTCGGCGTCGCGGACCGTGACGCGCAGCCGGAGCGGGGCCCCGGCGCGGACCCGCACCACGTTCGGCGCGTAGGCGCCCCCGGCGAGCTCGAGCGCCACGACCTGCTCGCCCCCGGGCCCCTCGGCGGCGGCGCCCCGCCGCGCGCGGTCGAGGGCCGCGGGCGGCGCGAGGAGGGCCTGCGCGGCCGCCAGGGCGGCGATCGCGCCGGCGACGATCGCCGCGGCGACGGCCGCGCTCCGCGACGATGGCCTCGTCCGAGGCGATGCGCCCGTCGCGCAGGGTGACGATCCGGTCTCCCCACCGGGCCACCGCCGGGTTGTGGGTCGCGCAGACCACCGTGAACCCGGACTCCGCGTGGAGCCGCGCGAGGAGGCGCAGGACTTGAAGCGCGTTCGCCCAGTCGAGCGCGCCGGTCGGCTCGTCGAGGAGCAGGAGCCCGGGCTCGTTCACGAGCGCGCGGGCGATGCAGGCCCGCTGCCGCTCGCCCCCCGAGAGCTGCGAGGGCAGGTGCGAGGCGCGGTGGCCGAGCCCGACGCGCGCGAGCGCGGCCTCCGCCTCGGCGGGGTCGGCGAGGCTGTGGAGCCACTGCGCGAGCATCACGTTCTCGAGCGCGGAGAGGTAGGGGACCATGTGGTGCTGCTGGAACACGAATCCCACCCGCTCGCGCCGGAAGCGCGGCGCCGCGGCCGGCTCGAGCGCGGAGAGGTCCGTCTCCCCGACGAGGATCCGCCCGGCGCTCGGCGCGTCCATCGCGCCGAGGAGGTGGAGGAGGGTGGACTTCCCCGAGCCGGACGGGCCGACGAGGGAGATCCAGCTCCCCGCGGCGAAGGTCGCGTCGAGCCCGCGCACCGCCTCGGTGTCTCCGTAGCGTCGCGCGACGCCTTCGATTCGGATGGGCTCGCCGGGCATGCCGTCGCCGTCAGGACGCCCGCAGAGTATCGCACGGCGAGATGCGGAGGGCCCGCTCCACCGGCCAGAGCGCGGCGCCGAGCGCGAGGACGAGCGCCACGGCGAGCGCGAGCGGAGCCGCCGTCCAGCCGAGCGGCACCGCGGCGCCGAACACGCTCGCGGCGACCGCCTCCGCGGCGAGCGCGCCGACGACGCAGCCCGCCACGCCGCCCGCGAGGCCGCTCACCGCCGCCTCGGCGAGGAGCAGCGCGCGCACGGTGCGCGGGGGCGCGCCGAGCGCGAGGTAGAGCCCGATCTCCTGCCGGCGCGCGAGGAGCAGCATCCCGAGGGTGCCGGAGATGGTGAACGCGGCCGCCGCCCCGAGCGCGACCGTGACGAGCAGGAGCAGGCGGCGCACCTTCGCGAGGAGCGACGCCTCCGCGCTCGCCACCTGGGTGAGGGTCCGCGCCTCCGCGCCCGGGACCGCCGCCTCCATCGCCCGGGCCGCCGCGTCGGGCGTGCGGCCGCGGAGGTCGGCGCGCACGAGCGCGAGGGAGACCTGCCCGGGTGCGCCCGCGAGCTCCTGGGCGAGCCCGAGCGGCAGGAAGAGGTCCTCGTCCTCGGGACCGCCCGTCTCGACGACGCCCGCGATCCGGACGCGGGCGGCGCGCGCGGGGCGCGTTGCGCCCGGCGCGTCCGCGGCGGCGACCTCGACCTCTCGCCCGGGCGCGAGGCCGAGCCGTCGCGCCAGGGCCGCGCCCGCCATCGCCTCGCCGCCCTCGGGCCAGCGGGGCGTGACGCGCCAGAGCGGGTTCAGCCGGCGGAGCGCGTCCCAGGGATACCCGATCGCGCCCGCGGCGGTCCCGTCCACGCGGACGCGGGCGAGGAGCGCGGGCGCGACGGTCTCGACGCCCGCGCCGGCCGCCCCCGCGAGCGCGCGCACGTCCGCCTCGGCGAGCCGCCGGTCCTCCTCCACCGGACCGAGCTCGAGCGCGCCCAGGCCGAACCGCAGCGGCGCCGACCGGGGCAGGACGAGGAGGTTCGCGCCGTACGCCGCGAGCTCCGCGCCGAGCCTGCGCTCGACGCCGCCCGACACGGCGACGAGGCAGAAGACGAGCGCCGCGGCGAGGGCGAGCGAGGCGGTCCCGACCGCGCCCGCCTGCAGGCTGCGCGCGACGGAGCGGCGCAGCCACCGGCCGAAGAAGGGCCGGCCCTTCGCGCGCGGTCGAGGCACTAGGCGGCCTCCTTGAGCTCGGGGGCGGGGTCGAGCCGCAGCGCGCGCCGGATCGGCCAGACCGCGCCGGCGGCCGCGACGACGAGCGCCCCGGCGATGGCGAGCGGGGCGAGGGCGGCGCCGGGCTCGAGCGGCGTGCCGAAGACCGCCTGCCCGAGCACGCGGACGAGCACCGCCGCGAGCGCGGCGCCGAGGACGCCGCCGACGGCGCCGAGCGCGAGGAGCTCGGTCCCGAGCAGGAGCACCACCTGCCCCGCGGACGCGCCGGTGGCGCGGAGGAGGGCGATCTCGGTCCGGCGGCCGAGCACCCGCGCCGCGAACGTCGAGGCGACCGCGAGGGCCGCGGCGGCGAGCGAGAGCCCGGCGAGGATGGCCATCAGGATCCCGAGCCGCGAGAGCACGCGCGCCTCCGCCTCGGCGAGCGACCAGACCGGGCGGGCGCGGCTGCCCGGGATCGCCTCCTCCACCTGCCTCGCCACGCTCGTCACGTAGGGCGTGCAGAACCACTTCTCGAACTCGCCGCGCGTCATGCCGGCCGGCTCGCGGCGGCCGAACCCGTCGAGCGGGACGGTGACCGCCGAGACGAGCGCGCGCGAGACGGCGCCGGGCCGGCCGAGGAGCGCCTGCGCGGCGGCGAGGTCGAGCAGGATCTCGTCCTCCTCGAGCCCGCCCGTCGCGAGCAGGCCGACGACGTCGAACTCGCGCGGCCCGCCGCCTGGATCGACGGTGATCCGCTCGCCGGTGCGGGCGCCGAGGCGCGCCGCGAGCGCCCGGCCCACCACCGCGGCGGACGCCTCGCCCTCGCGGGGCCAACGGCCCTCCACGCGCCAGTAGGGGAACAGCGGAACGACGCCGCCCCGCAGCGGATCGCCGCCCTCCGCGCGCGGGAGGCGGCGGTCGAACCAGACCCCGGCGACGAGCGCGCGCTCGCGCCCGCCGGCCCCCGAGGCGGTCGCCGGCGCGGTGAGCGACGGCGCGATCCCGACCACGTTGTGGCGCCAGAAGATCGTGAGGACGCGCTGCAGATCCTGCTCCGCGAGCGCGGCGGCGGCGCCCGCCTGCGCCACGCCGGGCGCCGCGGCGGAGACGGGCTCGACGACGATGTTCGCGCCGAAGGAGCGGAGCTCGCGGGCGATACGCTCCTCGGCCTGCAGCGCTACCGACCCGAGCGCCGCGGCGATCCCTGCGCCCATCGCGGTGGAGAGGACGACGAGGGCGAGGCGCGCCGGATGCAACCGGAGGGCGCCGCGGAGGATGCGGAGGACCATGAGCCGGGGGGAGCGTACCACGCGACCTCGGTCGCCCCGGCCTGACCCAGGGTCGTGCTCCGTCACCCGCCCTGATGTCGGGTGGGGGGATGTAGGGCGAAGTACGCAGGGAGCATGGGGCAAGCCCGCCCGCGGCAAAAGACCCGGACATGGGGGATTTCACCCAGCCGCTCCCGCCCCTCCGCCTTTCGCCCGATTCCGACGGGCGTCCGCATTGCGATTCCCGTGTCGGACCGGGGATAACGGGTGCTTGCTCCCTTTCGCCACAGAGGATCGGCCCTTGCAACGCCCAAGGGGCATGGGGAACCGGGTCTACATGTCTGCGGCCGCCGCGCTCGTCGCGGCTCTCGTCATGGCTCCGCTGCCTGCCGCAAGCATGGCGCTGTGCTTTACGACGCCCTACACGATCCCGTTGACGCTGTACGTGTCGCCGGGGTCGCCGATGACCGGGACCACGGCGACGATCACGTGCGCGGCAGGCCAGGCGCAAAGCGCCGTCACGCTGAATCTCACCGTCGCCGGTGGCACCTTCGATCCGACCGGCATAACTAGCTCGATCGCCGGGACCACCGAGACGTGGTCCTGGACGGTGCCGGTGAACGCGGGAAGCTACGCCGTCTCCTGTCAGGCCGTCGCGAGCGATCATTGCGGGACCGGGTATAAGTCGATCAGCGTGCCCGTCGGCGCGCTCGGCCCGGTCGTCAGCGACATCTCCGGCCCGGATCAGCTCGCGGCGTCCGCCACCGCTTCGTACTCGGTCACCGCCTTCGACCAGAACGTGGTCCCGCAGCCGCTCACGTACGAGTGGAGCGCGACCGGCGGGATGATCACCGGCTCGGGCGACAGCGCCGTCTGGACGGCGCCGACGACGGGGGGGAGCTACGAGATCGACGTGACGGTCACCGCGAGCGGCGTCTCGATGGTGAGCTCGAAGTTGGTGAACGTTGTCCTCGCGTCGTTCCAGGCGGATCTCACCGTCCCGGAGGTCCGCGCCCCGCGCCGGCTCGCCGTGCCGAGGGACGGATTCGACGGCGTGTGCGTCCTCGACGGGCAGCAGCCGTACAACTCCGGCATCGTGACGCTCCTCACGCCCAAGCTCGAGCTGCGGGGCTTCGTCGCTCTGCCCGAGCCGGCGCTCGGGATCACCGAGGGCGGCGGCTTCCTCTGGGTCACGACCGGCACGATGCCCTTCAACGGCCACCTGTGGAAGGCCGATTCGGCGACCGGCCACGTCATCGGCCAGGTTCCCCTTGCGACCGACCTTGCCGGCGGGCGGACGGCCGCGTACGACCCGACGCGGAACGTGATCTGGCTGCTCGAGGCGAGTACGCAGCCCTACGCGCAGGTCCGCGTCGTTCGCCCCAACGGCGAGCTGGTCGCCACCATCCCGCTTCCGGGCGAACCGGTCGACCTCGCGATCGACCCGGGCGGCAACCGCGCGTGGGTGCTCTTGTCTGGGATGGCGCCGGAGCGCCCCGAAGACAACCCCAACGCTAATCCGGGCTTGAAGTACACCGTGTTCGGCTGGGACCTCGACGGCAACTACGCTGGTCCGCTCCCGGGAAGCGGCCTCGTGACGAGCGGCGGCGGTATCGCCGTCGGCCCCGATCCCGACCCGACCACGTCGTTGGCCCGCGTGTACGCGTCCGACTCGTTCCAGGGGACCGTGCAAGTGTTCACGGGCCAGGGCGTGAACGTCGGTTCGATCGGAACGTATGGCACGAACCCCGGCCAGCTCAAGGTCCCGGCGGGCGTCGCGATCCTCAAGAACGGCGACGTCCTCGTCGCGAGCCTCGCGACCGGTCGCATCGAGCGGTTCGGGAGCGGGACCTTGCTCCCCGCCTCGTGCCAGACCTCGGACGGGAAGATCGACACCGACTGCGACGGCATGTCGGACGCGTGGGAGGACAAGGCCGGGCTGAACAAGTACTCCGCGCTCGACGCGCTCGCCTACTTCCGGACGACCGGCTACCTCAACTACGACCTCTACGCGATGGCGGCCGCCGGGAACGACCCGCTCGCCGGGCCCCGCATCGTGCAGTCGGGCCACTGGCGCTGGGTCTCCGGTCCGGAGCCCGTGACGCTCAAGGACGCGGGCAGCTCCACGCCCTCGTTCATCGCCCGGCTCCCGGGCAGCTACGTGTTCGAGGTCGTGGGCGCGACCGCGCTCGGCGCGGGCGATCCGGTCCGTCTCACGGTGGCCCTCGAGAACGTCCCTCCCGTCGCCGATCCGGGCCGCGTCGTCGTCGCCTCGCCCGGCTCGGTCATCCGGCTCGACGCGCGGTTCTCGAGCGACGCGAACGGCGGGACCCCCGGCTACAGGTGGGACCAGACCCTCGGCGCGGCCCTCTCCGGTACCGGGCCCGCATCGACGCTGACGCTCCGGCCCCGCGCCCGGGGGCTCTTCAAGTTCCAGCTCACCGCCTCGGACCCGCTCGCCGCCTACCCGCTCGCGAAGGGGACGGCGGAGGTGCCGGTCCTCGTCGCGACCGTGCCGGTCTCCGCCGCGCTCGCGGTCGCCAATCCCGCGAAGGCGCAGGTGGACCAGCTCGTGACGCTCGGCGTCGCCGACGAGAGCGCGTTCGTGGATCCGTTCCCGTCGTTCTGGTGGGAGCAGCTCGCCGGGCCGCAGGACGTGACCCTCTCCGCCGCGAACGTCGCGAACCCGACGTTCCAGCCGCCCGCCCCGGGCCGCTACACCTTCGCGCTCACGGTCACGGACCGCAGCGGCCTGCGCGCGCCGCCCGCCACGGTGGACGTCTACGTGGGCCAGTCCGGGCCCCCGCCGGAGATCGCGTCCGCGACCTCCGACGCGGTGGACGGCAAGGTGGACGTGCGGACCGTCGTCCACCTCACGGCCAGCGGCAACGGCACGGGCTACGCGTGGCGGCAGCTCGCCGGCCCCGCGGCCGGAATCAACGGCGCCGACACGTCCACCCCGACCGCGGTGCCGTTCACCCCGGGCTGGTACGTGTTCGAGGTCGCCGCGACCGACGGCGCCGCGGTCGGCGCGCCGGCGAGGGTGTCGTTCGAGGCGCGCGGGAGCAAGGCGCTCCCGATCGCCCGCGTCACGACGCCGGGGCTGCCTCCGGTGACTGGGCAGCTCGTCTACCTCGACGGCAGCGCGAGCACCGGCGGCAGCGGCTACCGCTGGACGCAGGTCGCGGGGCCCTGGGTGACGCTCTCCGGCCAGGGCGCCAAGGTCCGCTTCGTGCCGCAGGACCCGGG
>WNGL01009787.1_pt1 | contig 11088 bp, 12 predicted proteins | sample 5400591 | NCBI WGS metagenome assembly WNGL01 (sample SAMN13153377, study PRJNA577476) | soil metagenome | isolation source: 80 cm soil or saprolite under Garry oak tree replicate 1 | place: USA:California | collected 2016-06-15
CGGCCGCCGGCGGCGGCAGCTCGGGCGCCGCCTAGCGCGCGTCCTCATCCACAATTCAGACTATGGACGCCGAACGCCGCCGCCTGCAGGAATCCGATGAAAAACGTTCGCACTGGAAGCGCTGGGGACCGTACCTCAGCGAGCGTGCGTGGGGCACCGTACGCGAGGACTACAGCGGCGACGGCGACGCGTGGCACTACTTTCCTTTCGAACAGGCGCACGCGCGGGCGTACCGCTGGAACGAGGACGGCATCGCGGGCCTGTGCGACCGGTATCAGCACATCTGTTTCGCGCTCGCGCTGTGGAACGGCCGCGATCCGATCCTGAAGGAACGGCTGTTCGGGCTCTCCGGCCCGCAGGGAAACCACGGTGAGGACGTCAAGGAACAGTACTTCTATCTCGACAGCACGCCGACCCACTCGTACATGAAGTTTCTGTACAAGTACCCGCAGTCGGCATTTCCGTACGCGCACCTCGTCGAGGAGACCGCGCGACGCGGACGCACGGACCCTGAGTTCGAGCTCCTCGACACCGGGGCGTTCGACAACGACCGCTACTTCGACGTGTTCGTCGAATACGCGAAAGCCTCACCCGACGACGTGCTGGTGAGGATTACGGCGATCAATCGGGGTCCGGACGCCGCGGAGCTCGACATCCTGCCGACGATTTGGTTTCGCAACCGCTGGTCGTGGGTCGCAGACACGCCGCGCCCACACATCGCTGCCGGCGACGCCGCTCCTGGCATCGCCGCCGCTATGCTGGACGACGAATTGTACGGACGGCGGTACTTGTACTGCGAGGGGACGCCCGATCTCCTGTTCACGGAGAATGACACCAATGCCGCGCGGCTGTTCGGCGGCACGAATGCATCACCCTTCGTCAAGGACGGCATCAACGACTTCGTCGTCCGCGGCATCGCCGGCACGGTCAACCCCGCCGCGCGCGGCACGAAATGCGCGGCGCGCTATCACGCGACGATCTCGGCAGGCGCGAGCGCCGAGCTCCAGCTGCGATTCACCGACGCCGCGATGGCGGCGCCGTTCGGGCAGTCGTTCGCGGACGTCTTCGCCGAACGCGCCGCCGAGGCGGATGAGTTCTATCGGACGGTGATTCCGGAAGCGCTGAGTGACGATGCGCAAAACGTGATGCGGCAGGCGTTCGCGGGCCTCCTGTGGAGCAAGCAGTTCTATCACTACGACGTACGCGAGTGGCTGACGGGCGATCCGGCGCAACCGCCGCCGCCGGCGTCACGCAAGAACGGCCGGAACAGCGAATGGAAGCATCTCAATAACGCCGACGTCGTCTCGATGCCCGACAAGTGGGAGTATCCGTGGTACGCGTCGTGGGATCTCGGCTTCCACTGCATCCCGTTGGCGCTGATCGACGCGGAATTCGCGAAGAGCCAACTGGTGCTGCTGATGCGCGAGTGGTACATGCACCCCAATGGCCAGCTTCCCGCGTACGAGTGGAACTTCAGCGATGTGAATCCGCCGGTGCACGCCTGGGCGGCGCTGCGCGTGTTCCGGATCGACCGCCGCCTCAACGGCCGCGGCGATCGTGACTTCCTGGAGCGGGTCTTTCACAAGCTGCTGGTCAATTTTACGTGGTGGGTCAATCGCAAGGACGAGGAAGACAACAACATCTTCGAGGGCGGCTTTCTCGGGCTCGATAACATCGGCGTCTTCGATCGCGACCACCTGCCGCCGGGATGCGGCCGGCTCGAACAGTCGGACGCGACGAGCTGGATGGCGATGTACACGCTCAACATGCTCGCGATCGCGATGGAGCTGGCGGCAGAGGATTCGACGTACGAGGACATCGCGACGAAGTTCTGGGAGCATTTTCTCTACATCGCCCACGCCATGACCGATCGCGGTGATCTCTCGCTCTGCCTCTGGGATGAAGACGACGGGTTCTTTTACGACGTACTCTATCGAGAGGGCGACCGCATTCCGTTGAGGGTACGGTCCGTCGTCGGACTGATTCCGCTGTTCGCGGTGGAGATCCTCGAACCCGACGTCCTGCGCGGCCTCGACGGCTTCCGCGGGCGCATGGAGTGGTTTCTCGAACACCGCCCGGATCTCACCGGCAACGTGGCCTCAATGCACGAACAGGGGACGGCCGAGCGGCGGCTCGTCTCCATCGTGGATCCCGACCGCCTGCGCCGCATCCTCAAGGTGATGCTCGACGAACGCGAGTTCCTGTCGCCCCACGGGATTCGCGCCCTCTCGCGCGCGCACCAGGAGCATCCATATGTCCTGCGCATGGACGGCGTCGAGTTCGTGGTCGATTACGAGCCCGGCGAATCGACCAACGGACTCTTCGGCGGCAATTCGAACTGGCGCGGTCCGATCTGGTTTCCGATCAATTACCTCATCGTCGAGGCGCTACAGAAGTTTCACTACTACTTCGGGGACGAGTTCACCGTCGAGTGTCCCACCGGATCCGGGCGGATGATGACGCTCTGGGAGGTCGCGACGGAGCTCTCGCAGCGGCTCTCGTCGATTTTTCTGCGGCACGACGGCCGGCGCGCGGTGTACGGCGAAAGCGATCGGTGGCGGAACGACCCACATTGGCGCGATCTCGTGCTGTTTCACGAATACTTCGACGGCGACACGGGACGCGGCCTCGGCGCCAGCCATCAGACGGGCTGGACCGCGGTGGTCGCCAAACTCCTGCAGCAGAGCGGTGAAAAGCCGCGCAGGGAGCCGTCCTGATCGTCCCCTGCTGCGCGTGTTGCTGGGGAGTCCGGCGCACGAACGGCCGCCGCGGACGGCCCGAGACTGAGCGAGGTGATCGCCGGCGCGGCGATCGGAGTGCGTCGGCCCGAGCAGTCGAGCTTCGTGTGCGGCGCGGTCGCGTCACGGTCGTGCCGGCGCCCACGATAGGGGAGCCCCGGTTTCCTGATCGCGTCCGCGCGCTAGACTGCTCTGATGGTGGTGCGGACATTGAGAGTCGCGGCCGTCGCCGCGCTGCTGCTGGGCTGTCCGCGGTCCGCGGGGGCCGAATGGACCCTGATGTTCGTCGCCGGCGCGAGCCATACGAGCCCGGCGACGCTCACGCTCGACCTCCCCGCCGCGGCAACGCGCGCGACGTTCACCCGCGTGCCGCTCGAGTCGCGATCGCTGTCGTCGCCGCCGTACTACGGCTATCGGGTCTCGTGGTTTCCGGCGCATCGCGGACGCGCGGGGCTGGAAGCTGAACTGATACATCTCAAAGTGTACGCGCGCGAGGGATCGATGGGTCCGTTTGTCGAGCGATTCTCCATCTCACACGGCTTGAATCTGCTGCTCGCGAACGCCGTCTGGCATCAGCCGGTGAGTGGGAGGCTGCGGCTGGCCGCGCGCGCTGGCGCCGGTATCGCGATCCCGCATGGAGAGAGCCGCATGAGCGGCGTCGATCAGGAGCAGTACGAAATCTCGTCCGCCGCATTCCAGGTGGCGGCCGGACCGGAGCTGACGTTCGCGCGTCATACGCGGGCGTTTGTCGAGTACAAGCTGACGACCACGGCTCCGTCGGTCACCGTGGCTGGCGGCACGATCAGGGGGCGGTACACATCCCAGCATGTTGCCGCCGGACTGGGGGTCTCATGGTGAGGCACGGCGTCGGTCTCGTCTTCTTCATCGCTCTGTACGTGATCCAGGGGCAACAGCCCGAACCGCGGCGGCCCGATGTCCCCTATGTCCCGACTCCGCAGCCAGTCGTCGACGCCATGCTGAAGCTGGCAGGCGTGACCGCGCAGGACGTCGTCTACGATCTCGGCTGCGGCGACGGCCGCATTCCGATCACCGCGGCGCAGAAGTACGGCGCGCGCGGCGTGGGAATCGACATCGATCCGAAGCGGATCGAGGAAGCGAACGAGAACGCCAAGGCGGCGGGGGTCACCGGCAAGGTCCGGTTCCTGAATCAGGATCTGTTCACGAGCGACCTCAGCGAGGCGACGGTCGTGACCCTATATCTGCTTCCGTCGCTGAACGAAAAGCTGATGCCCAGGCTGAAGAAGGAACTGAAACCAGGCACGCGCATCGTCTCACACGCGTTCGACATGGGATCGACGTGGCCGCCCGAGAAGCGCGAAGAGGTCGACGGAAAGAGTATTTATCTCTGGACCATTCAGGTCAGCGCGTTCTTGCAGTACTCGATGCATTTCGGGACCTCGACCAGCGGATCTCCCTGGTACTCGAACTCGATGTTCCCGGGGAAGTCGTAGCGGTTCTGCTTCAGCAGCTGCAGCACCTCTTTGATCGGCGTGTCCCCTTCGCCGAACGGCATGTTGGGTCCGTGATTCTTCTTCCGATCCTTCAGGTGCAGATTCGTGATGCGATCGTGGTACTTCCGGATGAAATCGACGGGATCGCCGTTGGCGGCGGTGTAGTGGCCGATATCGAGATTGCACCCGTGGTACTTCGACTCCGCCATGACCGCCTGGAAGGTCGCCTCGGTCGAGACTTCATCCGGACGATCGACCTGATCGTGACCGTGAAAGCCGACGATCATCTGATGCTTCTCGGCGAACGGCGCAATCCGCTTGGCCATGCTGACCTGGGTCGACGTGGTGATCGCCCTCACGCCGAGCGCCTTGGCCATCTGGAAGCCGTATTCGAGATCCTCGTCGGTCGTGCTGGTATTCATGTTGTAGGTGAGCAGCCGTACATCGATACCAGCATCGTTGAAGTTCTTACGGACGTTCTTGAACCGGTCCGGCGTCATGGATTTCCGCCACGCATTCAAGTCGTCCGCCCGCGCCTTTGCCGCCGCCTGTTCTTCCGGCGTCATCGGCTCGCCGCGGCGGCCGCCTCCGGGTCCGCCGCGGCCCTGCGCGGGCGCGCCGGCGAGCGCTTCGGCGTGATTCGACATCAGCTCGACTTCGGAGAGGCCTTCCTGCGCCATGGCCTTCAGGATCGCCTCGGCATCGGGGATCGCACGGTAGCTGTACGTGATCGCGCCGATCAGGACGCCGTTGAAGCGCGAGTCCTTCACGCGCGCGGCGGCGACGGACAGCGGCAGGCCCGCCAGCATCAGGGTGCCGAAATCGCGCCTCGAGTAAAGCATCCGGTCCGTCGTGTTCATGCCGTGCTCCTTTGGCCGTCGGAATCGCCGCTCAATACCTCATCTTACAACGCCACGAAAGCAGCCACTCTGCCGCAATCGCGCGCACAGTTCAAGCGGGGATCACGGATGCGGGATCCGCGATGCGGGATGAGGAATCGGCGATGAGGGATCAGCAATGTGGGATTGCGCGTCCCAGTCGGTGTGAGGCGCGTGATTCTCGACGATCCATCCGTACACGAGTTCGCCGTAGGTGCGCCAGCGCATGTTCTTCCGTTCATAGAACGGTCCGAGCGCGCGCTGCACCTCCGGCAACCGGTAGAACGGCACGCCCGGAAAATAATGATGCTCCAGATGATAGTTGGAGTTCAGGAACGCGAAATCCCAGAACCAGTGTCCCCGCATCAGGGTGCCCCACTTTGCCGGGTCCGATGGATCGATGTCGTAGTGCTGGCCCAGACGGTTCAGCGTAAACGCGATAGGGAAAATGAAGAACACGGGAATGATGCTGGTCCGGAGCGCCGCATAAAAGCCGAACGCGTACCAGATGATCGCCAGCGCGGAGAGATGGAACAGGATCGAGACGCGGCGCTCGGCGGCAATCGCGTGCTGCAGCGACGGCTCGTACGTCGACGCCTCGCGCCGCGCGGCACGGAAGTAAATCGGGAACAGCGCCGGTGTGCAATACAACAGCTTGTACCAACGGGCGTTCACCTTCGGCGACAGGTGATGACGTTTCGGATCGTCCTCGTCCGACCCCAATTCCGCATGATGGTCGAGGTGCCATCGCGTGAACTGGCTGGCCGAGAGGCCGCTCGGAACTGCGTATAGCCAGCCGAGCAGCCGCTCGGCGCGCGGCTGGCGGCGCTCGAAGATCGTGTGATGGACGACCTCGTGCAGCAGCACCGTGAAGTTGAAGACGGTGAAGCCCTGCACGATCGCCAGCGGCACCCAGATGAGCGGGTTCTCGAACCGGATGAGAGCCCACGTCGTCACGCTGAGAATCGCAACCTGACGCGCCGCGACCGCGAAATGCCGCAGCGGTTGTTTCCGGTGTAGATCCCGCATGGCGTCGCGCGAGATAGCACCGCCCAGCTCCGCCCGGAGCGCTCCCGCGTGCTGGGAGTAGTAGTGGGACTTCACGGTGGGTACATTGTAAACGGTTCTAAAGTTCTAAGGTTCTAAGGTTCTAGGGTTCGAAGGTTCTAGGGTTCGAAGGTTCTAGGGTTCGAAGGTTCTAGGGTCCGAGGGTTCCGGGGTTCGAGGGTTCCGGGGTCTACTGTTGAGCCGGGATGGGCAATCTTGAACGGCGAACGCGTGTGAGCGCGAGGCCGGCGAGGACGCAGGCGGCGCCCAGGAGCTTGGTTGGTCCCAGCGGCTCGTGCAGCCAGAGATAGGCGGCCGCCATGGCGACGATCGGCAGCAGGTTCGAGTACACCGACGTCCGCGCGCTGCCAATCTCGCGCACCGCGACATACCAGATCGTGTAGGCGATGCAGATCGCAAACAGCGACGAGTACACGAGCTTGATCCAGGTGAGCGGACTGACCGCCGCCCAGTGGACGCGCGCGAGCGCCGGCGATGCCAACGGCACGTACAGCGCCGTCCCGAACAGCATCGACAAGGCAGTGACGCCGACCGGCGAGTGACGCGCCATCAGCGGCCGCGCGTCGATCGTGTACAGCGCCCAGCAGACCACTGCGGCCATCAGCATCAGATCGCCCCGCATGGTAGCGCCCGTGACGTGCACGCCACGGCCGACCACGATGTAGATCCCCGCCATCGAGAGGACCGTGCCTGCCCAGTGCAGCCGACCGATGCGCTCCGTGCTGCGGACGGCTGACATGAGCGTGATCACCACTGGCGTCGCGGAAACGAGCAGCGAGCTGTTGGCGACGCTCGTCTGCGCGAGGCCGCCGATGAACAGGTATTGATAGATACAGTGACCGACGAGGCCGAGCCAGGCAATCCGAAGCCAGTCGCCACGCGTGACGGGCGCCGGCGTGTGAAAGATGCTGGCGATCTCATGCCCCTCGGAGCCGGCCGGGCGCGGGCGCATGCGACGCACGATCGCGCTGGCCGCCGCCATGACGCACGAGGCTTCGATCAGCCGAAGCGCGTTGAACGCCTGTGGATCGATGTCGCGGAATGCCGTCTTGATCAGGGCATAGTTGGTGCCCCAGATGAGCGTCATCAGGAGCAGAAGGAAGTCGAGCCGACTCAATGCCAAATGCCGAATGCCAAATGCCGGGGGTTCAGCATTCAGCATTCAACATTGACGCGTTACTTCGCGACGAGCGACCCGAACGGCGGCAGGAAGAACAGGATCAGCGAGATCAGGAGGACGTAGATCACGAGCGACTCGATCAGCACGAGGCCCAGGATCAGCGCACCACGGATATCGCCGGTGGCGCTGGGGTTGCGCGCGATGGCCTCTGCCGCCGCGGCGATGGCCTTGCCCTGGCCGAGCGCGCCGCCCGCGGCCGCGATGCCCAGCGGGAAGCCGGCGACGATGATCGACCACTTGATGATCTCGTTGCGCGCTTCAGGCGAGTTCGCGCCCTGCGCGTAGAGCGGGAACGCGACGCCCGCCATCACCATGAGCGCCGTTGTCCAGAAAGTCCGTTTACTCACAACCACATCCTCCCTCAGATGAGAGTCTATGCCGCGGCCGGCGCCTGGTGGCCGGTCGGGGCGTCATGCCCATTCGCGTCGTATTCGTGTTCCACGGCCACCGCCGCCTGCAGGTAGATGGTGGAGAGCAGCACGAAGATGAATGCCTGCAACCCGCCGGTGATCAGTGCGAGGGCCATGAACGGCAGCGGGAAAATAAACGGCACGATGCTGCCGATAATCAGGATGATCAGATCCTCGCCGAAGATGTTGCCGAACAGACGCAGCGAGAGCGAGAGCAGGCGCGACGTGTGACTGATCAGCTCGATGGGCAGCATCAGCGGCGACATCCAGAGCGGCAAGCCCGGCGGTGCGGCAAAGTGCTTCAAGTAGTTGACGATGCCCTGTTTCTTCAGGCCCTGCAGGTGGTAGTACACCCACGTCGTGATCGCGCATCCGACGGTTACGTTGATATTGTTCGTGGGCGACATCAGACCGGGCACCAGCCCGGCATAGTTGCTGAGCAGAATGAACAGGCCGAGCGTCGTGATGAGCGGCAGGAACCGCCTGCCGCCAGGTCCGATCCACTCTTCGAGGAGGCCGGCGACCGCCATGACGCCGTCCTCCAGAAGGATCTGGAACTTGCCCGGGTGCTCCACGCTCAAGCGCGATCGCATCAGGAGGCACGTGACCGTGACGGCCGCGACGATGAGCAGCGTCATCACGAGGTACGGAGGGATGACGTCGTGGCCATGGAATTCGTAGCCGAGCGGCTTCAGCGCGGCGGCCACCAACGGGCCGAGCAGCGCGTTCACCCACTCCACGATCCACAGCGGATGTTCGAGCTTTTCCATTAATCACTTCGCTCGCGTGCGGGCGACGGATCCTACCGCCTCCATCTCGTCGACATCGCTTCGACCAGCACTGCGGCCGGAATTGAAGATGCGCCCGCTATCAGCCCCAACGGGGGCAGGCGCAAACGCGCAATCATAACGTACGCTAGAAAAGCGAGTAAAGCGTACCGCCCGGCGATTTTCAGCAGCGCGCGGCCGGCGCGCCGCCGCGCCGGCATTTCGTCGATGCCGCCGCGAATCGAAAAGAAACTCGTTGCGATCAGGAGTCCGCCGCCGACGACCGCCAGCCCCGCCCACCAGTCCCGCGCGATCGCGGTGGCCGCCAGCGCCATTACGGCGCAGCTCACCAGCGCGTTCCGCTGCAGCCGCGCGAGCAGATCGTCGGCCACCTACTTGATGGACTTGGAGGCGCGGACGACCGAGACCACTCCGCCGGCCATGCCGAGAAAAAATCCGATGAAAAAGCCCCAGTGGCCGCGCCCGATCCACCGATCGATGAGCAGGCCGCCACCGGCCCCGAGCACGATCGCAATGACGAACGCGAGTCCGACGCTTCCGAGCGTCCCGAACGAGCGCATCGCCTCCGCAGTCCCGTCGTCGTCCCGCTTCATCGCGTCTGCGCCTTTCCCGCGGGCTTTGCCGGATCTGCACCGCAGCCCGCCTCGAGCTTGAAACCGGGCAGGTTCGGCGGAGGTGTCGCAGGCTTCACCACAGGTGTCGGAGCCGGCGTATCGCAATTCGCTGCGGCCTTGTTGGCACGGTGCCTCAGGTACAGACCGCCGAGGGTCAGCAGGACCACGAGCGCGGCGAACACGGCGAGGTAGAGCTTTCGGGCCATGGGGCGAGACGTCCACAAGAATAAACCGGCTATACTCGATCTGAAAGGCCTGCCCCGCCGGGGGATCCAGATCCGCTATGAAATACCCGCTTCTCGCCTTGTCGCTTGCGGCGGCATGCGTGCTCCCGTCTTCTCTCTCCGCACAGTCCAAACCGACGGACATTTACGTCAGCGTGCTCGACGCCAAGGGCAATCCCGCCATGGGACTCACCGCGGCCGACTTTCAGATCCGTGAGGATGGCATCGCGCGAGAGGTGCTGAAAGCCGCTCCAGCCACCCAGCCGCTGACGGTCGCGCTGCTCGTTGATGACAGCCAGGCGTCCGGCCGGGGGATACAGATGATCCGCGAAGCGGTGCAAGGATTCATCACCGCGCTCTCCGGTAAGGCTGAGGTCAGCGTCGTCACGTTCGGCGAACGACCGACCATCGTGGCGGACTACACGACGGATCAGAAGAAACTCCTGGACGCTGCGGGTCGCGTTTTTCCGCGCTCCGGCTCGGGCGCGTACCTGATGGAGACCATCGTCGAAGTCAGCAAGGGCCTGCAAAAGCGCAAGCCCGCGCGCCCGGTGATCGCGGTGCTCGCGCTGGACAACGAAGTCGAGTTCAGCAATCAAGACTACAGGCAGGTGCTGTCAGAGCTCGACAAAGGCGGCGCCGCGCTGCATGTCGTGACCCTCGGCCAGCCGGGCTCGTCGCTCGGCGATGAAGTGCGGAACCGCAATCAGGTGATGGCTCTCGGCACGGAGCGCACCGGCGGACGCCGCGACAACGTGATCGCCTTGACTGGGGCGGCGCCGGCGATGAAACAGCTCGCAGCCGAGCTGCTGAACCAGTACCTCGTCACATACTCGCGCCCAGAGACGTTGATTCCGCCGGAGAAAGTCGACGTCACCGTCACAAAGCCCGGACTGACCGCGCGCGCGCGCCGGCACACCGGCCAGGTTGGGGCACGATGACGGGCAAGGCGCGCCTGCTGGCCGCGTCCGTGCTCGCCGTGTGCGGCGCAACGGCGCTGACGGCGCAGACGCAGCGGTTCCGCGGCGGCGTCGAGCTCGTCTCGCTGAACGTCACCGTCACAGAGGCTGGCGGCAAGTACGTCACCGATCTTGCGCAGGGTGACTTCGAAGTGTACGAGGACGGCGCGCGCCAGGCGCTGACGTTCTTCTCGCGGACGCAGCAACCGATCTCCCTTGCGCTTCTGCTGGACACCAGCGCGAGCATGGAAGAGCGGATGGGCATCACGCAGGAAGCGGCCATCGGCTTCGCGAAGCAGCTCCACAAGGGCGATCAGGCGGAGGTCATCGATTTCGACAGCCAGGTCCGCATCCTGTCGCCCTTCACTAACGACGCGGCCGCCCTCGAAAAGGCGATCCGCACGACGACGGCGAACGGGTCGACGTCGCTCTACAACGCGCTCTACATCGCGCTCAAGGACCTGAAGAAGGCGAAGGCGTCGGCAACCACCGACATCCGGCGCCAGGCGATCGTGCTGCTGTCCGACGGCGACGACACCTCGAGCCTGATTGAGTTCGACCAGGTCCTCGATCTGGCGAAGCGGTCAGAGACGGTCATCTATTCGATCGGCCTGCGGCAGGGGGAAATCGGGCGGCGTGAATTCAAGGAAGCGGAATTCGTGCTCAAGCAGCTCTCCAACGAAACCGGCGGGCACGCCTATTTTCCGACCGATGCCCGCGAGCTCGCAAAGATCTACCAGTCGATCTGGGAGGAGCT
>WNGL01009790.1_pt1 | contig 11087 bp, 9 predicted proteins | sample 5400591 | NCBI WGS metagenome assembly WNGL01 (sample SAMN13153377, study PRJNA577476) | soil metagenome | isolation source: 80 cm soil or saprolite under Garry oak tree replicate 1 | place: USA:California | collected 2016-06-15
CCGCCGCCGCCGACGTCGCCGCCGCCCGGAAAGGCGATAAGCTCGACTCGAAGACGGTGAACCCGACGAGGGGCGTGGGTTTGCGTGAGCCGTCTAGGTCCTGGTGCCTGCGACGTTCGCCCTGTCGAACCGAGCGCCTGGCCCGGGTACGCGGGAAGGGGCGCAGATGAGCGGCGCTGGCCGTGGCATGACGCCGGGGGCCGAGCCTGAGGCCGGCTCGGGCGACAGCGCCGCGTCGCCGGCGCCTGACCAGGACCGGCCGGCGCGCGGATCCGATTCCGCCGCGAACGGGGCGGCGGAGGCCGGCGACGCCAGCGCTCAGGCGGCTGACGCCTCGCCGGACGAGGAGGCGACGTCTTCCGGTCCGGCCCCGGCCGGGTCGCGCGCGGGCGGCCACCGGCGCCGGCGCCGCCAGAAGAAGCGGTCGTTCTGGCGCGAGTTCCCCATCCTGGTCGTTATCGCGCTGCTGCTCGCGGTCGTCATCAAGACCTACGCGATCCAGGCGTTCTTCATACCGTCCGGATCGATGCAGAACACGCTCGCGATCAACGACAGGGTGCTGGTCAACAAGATCGTCTACCACCTTCGCGGCATTCACCGCGGTGACATCGTGGTCTTCAACGGGGACGGCTCGTGGGACCCAGGGACGGTGCCCGTGAGCGGCAACGTCGCGCAGCAGTTCGCCGACGGCTTTGCCAGCATGTTCGGCTTCGGGCACCCCGGAGACATCCTCATCAAGCGCGTCATCGGACTGCCGGGGGACCACGTGGCCTGCTGCGACGCGCAGGGCCGGGTGACGGTCAACGGCGTTGCGCTGACCGAGCAGTCCTACCTGTACCCCAGCGACATCCCCTCCGAGATGAGGTTCAACATCATCGTGCCGCCGGGGCGGCTGTGGGTCATGGGAGACCACCGGCAGATCTCCGAGGACTCCCGTGATCACATGGGCGAACCCGGCGGTGGCACCGTCCCGGAAAGCGCGGTGATCGGCCGGGCCTTCATCATCATCTGGCCGCCGAGCCACTGGCGGATCCTTCCGATCCCCGACACCTTCGAGCAGCCGAAGCTGAACGCCGCGGCGGGCACCGTGACGGCGCGGGAGGCCGCGGGCGTGCTCTCGGCCCGGCTCGAGCCGTCCAGCCCGGCGGTGCCGCTGGCGCTCGGCTTCGCCGCGGCCGTCCCGGTCACCTGGCTGCAGCGCCGGGTACGGCTGCGGGCCGCCCGCCGCCGCAAGCCTGGCGAGTAGCGCAGCCCCGCCTCCGGTCCGGGCCAGCCTGCGCGGTCCTGGCCGCTACGGTCAGCCTGTCCGCGGAACCCCGGTAACTGGCGTACCCTCACAGTGTCATGACCCGCCATCCTGGTGTGTCGACCGCCAGCAACCCAGTACCGTCGGCCGCCCCAACCCTTCCGGCCCCATCAGGCCCTCAGCCCGCTTTCTGGAACATGTATCCCCGGTATCCGGCCTACACGCCCCGCCGCGACGGCGGGCTCGCCGCCTACGAGAGCGTGCTCGCCCGCGCCGGGTTCGCGCCCGTGGCCGGCATCGACGAAGCCGGACGGGGGGCGTGCGCGGGCCCGCTCGTGGTGGCGGCCGTCGTGCTCGATCCCGCCAGCATCCGCCGGATACCCGGCCTGGCCGACTCCAAGCTGCTGACTCCCCAGGCCCGGGAGGAGGCCTACGACCAGGTGCTCCGCCGGGCGATCGACTGGCACGTCGTCGTCATCGGCGCCGACCAGATCGACGCCGTCGGCCTGCACGTGTGCAACATCGCCGGCATGCGCCGCGCCTTCGCGGGCCTGCGGGCCGTGCCGGGGTACGTGCTCACCGACGGCTTCCCCGTCCGCGGCCTCGGCGTCCCCGGGCTCGCGGTCTGGAAGGGCGACCGGGTCACTGCGTCGGTGGCGGCCGCCTCGATCGTGGCCAAGGTCAGCCGGGACCGGATGATGCGAGACCTGCACGAACGTTATCCCCTATACGGTTTCGACCGGCACAAGGGATATGTCACCGATGACCATGTACGCGCGCTGGCGGAGCACGGGCCCAGCCCGGTGCACCGATACTCGTTCGTGAACGTGACGAGGGCGGCGGACCTGGTGAATCCCGTGGACCCGATGGCGCCGGCGGACCCGGCGGAGCTCCTGGGCTCCGCCGGGCTCGCGGGCCCAGCCGATCCGGCGGACGCTGGCCTGGCCGAGGTCCTGGTGACCTCGGGGATCGGTTCAGCGGGTGCATCGGGGGAAGAGAGAGGAGAATGAGCTCATGAGCGCGGAGGACCTTGAGAAGTACGAGGCGGAGATGGAGCTGCAGCTCTATCGCGAGTACCGCGACGTCGTCGGGTTGTTCACGCACGTGGTCGAGACCGAGCGCCGGTTCTATCTCACAAATGACGTCGAGCTGAATGTCCGGTCAAGTGACAACGGTGAGGTCTTCTTCGAGGTTACGATGCGGGATGCCTGGGTGTGGGATATGTACCGCCCCGCCAGGTTCGTCAAGAACGTGCGTGTAGTCACCTTCAAGGACGTCAACATCGAGGAACTGGCCAAGGCCGACCTCGAGGTCCCGGAGGAAAAGCCGGACTTCCCGGCGTAGCTTGGGCGGAGGAGCGATGTTCGGGCTTCCGGATGGGGTAGCAGCCTGCCTGTTCGACATGGACGGCGTGGTCACCCAGACCGCGGTGGTGCACGCGGCGGCGTGGAAGGAAATGTTCGACGACTTCCTCCGCGAGCGCGCCCAGAGCACAGAGACGCAGTTCGTCCCGTTCGACTCGCACCACGAGTACGACGCCTACGTGGACGGCAAGCCCCGGCTGGACGGGACCAGGTCGTTCCTGGAATCCCGCGGCATCGACCTGCCCGAGGGAACGCCGGACGACCCGCCGGGTACGCCCACCCTGTACGGGCTGAGCAACCGCAAGAACGACCTGGTCCTGGCGAAGATCGCGGCCGGGGGTGTCCAGGTGTACGACGGCACGATCACCTACATTCGTGCGGTCAAGGACAAGGGCATCGCCACCGCGATCGTCTCGGCGAGCGCGAACACCCAGCAAGTGCTGGATTCCGCGGGCATCGCGGGACTGTTCGATGTCCGGGTGGACGGAGTGATCGCCAAGGAGCGCGGCCTGCGCGGCAAGCCCGCGCCGGACACCTTCCTGGCCGCGGCGCAGGCGCTCAACGTGCCGGCGAACCGTGCGGCGGTCTTCGAGGACGCGCAGGCCGGCGTGGCCGCGGGACGAGCCGGCGGCTTCGCGCTCGTGGTCGGCGTGGACCGGGTCGGCCAGGCGGCCGAACTCAGGGAGCACGGGGCCGACGTCGTGGTCCAGGATGTCGCCGAACTCCTCGAGGACGCCCGATGATCAAGCAGTCAGCGTACGGGACCGAGCCCTGGCGGCTCGTCGAGAACCGGCTCGACCTGGACCTCCTGGCGCAGAGCGAGTCGATCTTCGCCCTGTCGAACGGGCACATCGGGCTGCGCGGCAACCTCGACGAAGGTGACCCGCACGGGCTGCCCGGCAGCTACCTGAACTCGGTGTACGAGGTTCGGCCGCTGCCGTACGCGGAGGCCGGCTACGGCTTCCCCGACGCCGGGCAGACCGCCATCAACGTCACCAACGGCAAGATCATCCGGTTGCTCGTGGACGACGAGCCGTTCGACATCAGGTACGGCACGCTGCATTCACACGAGCGGATCCTGGACATGCGCGCGGGCACGCTGACCCGGCGGGTGGACTGGTCCTCCCCGGCCGGGGCCCGGATCAAGGTGACCTCGGTGCGGATGGTGTCGCTGACCCAGCGCGCGATCGCCGCGATCAACTACACGGTCGAGCCGGCGGACCAGAAGCTGCGGCTCGTGCTGCAGTCCGAGATCGTCACCAACGAGGAACTGCCGAGGCGGGGCAACGATCCCCGCCTGGCGGCGGTCCTGGAGAGTCCGCTGGTCGGCGAGGAGCACCAGTCCACCAACGACACCGGCCCGGCCCGGGCGGTGCTGGTGCACAAGACGAAGGTCAGCGGGCTGCGGATCGCGGCCGCCATGTCCCACGAGATAGCCGGCCCGGAGAAGATGGCCCACCGGATCGAGTCCTATCCCGATTTGGGCCGGGTCACCGTGGCCGCCCAGGTCGCCCCCGGCGAGCAGGTGCACATTGTCAAGTACGTCGGCTACGGCTGGTCGAGTCAGCGGTCCAAGCCCGCGCTCATCGACCAGGTGTCCGGAGCGCTGGCGGCCGCCCACCTGACCGGCTGGGACGGGCTGCTCGCCGAGCAGCGGGCCTACCTGGACGAGTTCTGGGAGGGCGCCGACGTCGAGCTGGACGGCGACGCCGAGATCCAGCAGGCGGTGCGCTTCGGGCTGTTCCACATCCTTCAGGCCGGGGCGCGGGCCGAGTACCGGCCGATCGCGGCGAAGGGCCTGACCGGGACCGGCTACGACGGGCACACGTTCTGGGACACCGAGACGTTCGTGCTGCCGGTGCTCATGTACACCCACCCGTCCGCCGCCGGTGACGCGCTGCGCTGGCGGCACCTGACGCTGCCCGAGGCCAAGCAGCACGCGGCCGATCTCGGCCTGGCCGGGGCCGCGTTCCCGTGGCGGACGATCCGCGGCCAGGAGTGCTCGGGCTACTGGCCCGCCGGGACCGCGGCGTTCCACATCAACGCCGACATCGCCGACGCGGTAATCCGCTACCTGGACGCCACCGAGGACGCCAAGTTCGAGCAGGAGATCGGCCTGGAACTGCTGGTCGAGACCGCGCGGCTGTGGCGCTCGCTCGGCCAGCACGACGCCATGGGCCGGTTCAGGATCGAGGGAGTGACCGGGCCGGACGAGTACAGCGCGATCAAGGACAACAACATCTACACCAACCTGATGGCGCAGCGGAACATGGCCTGCGCCGCCGAACTGGCCGTCAAGCTGCCCGACGCGGCGGAGAAGCTCGGGGTGACGACCGAAGAGTCCGCGTCCTGGCGCGACGCGGCGGCCGCGATGTATATCCCGTTCGACGAGCGCCTCGGCGTGCACCCGCAGCACGAGGGGTTCACCGACTACGCCCGCTGGGACTTCCAGAACACCGACGAGGACCACTACCCGCTGCTGCTGCACTTCCCCTACTTCCAGCTGTACCGCAAGCAGGTGGTCAAGCAGGCGGACCTGGTGCTCGCCATGTACCTGCGGCCGGACGCGTTCACCGCCGAGCAGAAGGCCAGGAACTTCGCCTACTACGAGCCGCTCACCGTGCGGGACTCGTCCCTGTCGGCCTGCACGCAGGCCGTGGTGGCCGCCGAGGTGGGCCAGCTCGGCCTCGCCCACGACTACCTGAACGAGGCCGCGCTCATGGACCTGCGGGACGTCGAGCACAACACCTCCGACGGCGTGCACATGGCGTCGCTGGCCGGGGCGTGGATGGCGCTGGTCTGCGGGTTCGGCGGGATGCGCGCGGGGGCCGGGTCGCTGACCTTCAGCCCGCACCTGCCCGGCGGCATCGCGGAGCTGCGGTTCCGGCTGCGCTACCGCGGCCGGAGGCTGCGCGTCACGATCACCCCGGGCCAGGCCAGGTACGAACTGCTCGACGGCGATCCGCTGCCCGTGGTCCACCACGGCAAGGAATTCGAGCTGGGCAAGAAGGTCGTGGAACGGGAGATACCGCACGTGACGGTCGGTCCGCGTCCGGAGCAGCCGCCCGGCCGCGCCCCGTACAGCCGCGCCGGCTGATCCGCCGGGTCACGGCGCCTTTGCCGCCATCGCCCAGCAGGCTCCGATACCAGCGACACGAGGCATCGACCTTACCCCGGAGCCGAGCCAGGAGAACCTAGCCCGGCTATGGCTGGCGCTGAAGGAGCTCGGCGCGCGAATCCGGACCGAGGCGGTACCGGACGGGCTGCCCTTCAGCCACGAGGCCACGTCCCTGGCGACAGCCGACGTGTGGAATCTGATCTGTCCTGATGGCGAGTTCGACCTCTCGTTCTATCCATCAGGTTTTTGAAGGAGGCTACGCCCAGCTCGCGTTCTTGGCCGCCCACCCGGCAACCTAGCCGCAACCAGCATCGCCCCTAACCCGTGCGCCGCTCCCACCCGCCATGCTCTCATCAGCCCCACACCCCGCGCTAGCCACTCCCGCCCCGGCAAGTGTCCTCCCCGGTGTCGGCCCGTTTCAGTAGAATGTGACTCTCTAATGGAAAGAATCGCTAGAATGTCACATTCACTTAATAGCCTCCCGGAGGCTATGCGGTTTTTGTTCGAATTGTGAGCAGCCGGGGTCCTCCATCCAGGCTCCATCACTGGCACACCGGGTCTCCTTGCCCGCGCGCTAGAAAGAACGGGGTCAATGACAGAAGCGGTCGGGCATCGCCCAGCATGTGTTAGTCGCCCCCCGGCGGATTAGATCACCGAGCACCGACATTCTTGGCCCGGTCTCCACCAGCGCGAAACTTTGCCTGGGGTTTTCCACAGCTCGAGATGGCACCCTGCGGGCGGCCCAGGTAACCGCGATCGTCGGAGCCGGAGGTGATGGCGATGCACGCCAAGGACAGGCTGGGCAAGTCCGGTGAGCAGGCGGCGGCCGAATACCTGGAGTCGCGCGGACTGCGGATCCTGGACCGCAACTGGCGCTGCGCTGTCGGCGAGATCGACATCGTGGCCGCCGAGCGGTACGCGCTCGTGGTCGTCGAGGTCAAGTCCAGGAGCGGGACGCAGTACGGCAGCCCGCTCGAGGCCGTCAGCCGGGCCAAGCGGGCCCGGCTGCGCAGGCTGGCGGTGCAGTGGCTGAACGCCCATGGAGTCCGGTTCGACCAGGTCCGCATCGACGTGGTCGGCCTGGTATACGACGGCACTGGCGGGTTCAGCATCGAGCACATCCGGGGGGTGGGGTAGCCGTGCCGCTGGCCCGCACATACTCGGTGGCCTTGATTGGTGTGAACGGTCAGGTGGTAGAGGTCGAGGCGGACATCACGAACGGGCTGGTGGGGATGATCCTCATCGGTCTGCCCGATACGGCGCTGCGAGAGGCGCGGGACCGGATCAGGGCCGCGATCGCCAACAGTGGCGAGGAGTGGCCGCAGCGGAAGATCACGGTCGGGCTCTCTCCGGCCAGCCTGCCCAAGCGGGGCAGTTGGTTCGACCTGGCCATAGCCATCGGGATACTCGCCGCGGCGGCCAAGGTGCCAAGGGCGGCGGTAGAAGAAGTGATGTTTCTCGGCGAACTTGGCCTTGACGGGCAGTTGCGGCCGGTCCGTGGCGTGCTGCCCGCCGTGGCCGCCGCAGTTGACGCCGGGTTCGGCACGGTCATGGTAGCCGAGCAGAACGCGGCCGAGGCCGCCCTCGTGCCCGGCGTGCGCGTGATCGCGGCCTGCAGCCTGACCGCCGCGGCGGACTGGCTTCGCGGCACGCCCGTGTGCAATGACAGCCAGGCTGCGCAGGAGTACGAGGGCGGTCATGAATTCCCGGATGGCCGGGTCCGAGGCGCTCGCGGCTCTGTCAGCGGCACGGTGTCCAACAGCTCCGCTGTCTCCGATGGCCACACCTGTCGAGTGGCTGTCCCGGACGCCGCCACGGTCCCTGACCTCGCCGAGTTGCTCGGGCAGTCGACGGCGCGGCGGGCCGCTGAGGTGTGCGCAGCGGGCGGGCATCACCTGTCGCTGCTCGGGCCGCCCGGGGCGGGCAAGACGATGCTGGCGGAACGGATTCCCACCATATTGCCGCGTCTCGACACTACCGCCGCGCTGGAAGTCACGGCCATACACTCTGTGGCGGGATCCTTGCCCCCGCAGGTTTCGCTGCTGACCGATCCACCCTTTCTCGCCCCGCACCATACTGCGACCAAAGCGGCGATCGTCGGCGGTGGCAGCGGGATTATCCTTCCGGGTACCGCGTCGCTAGCTCACCGCGGAGTGCTGTTCCTTGACGAAGCGCCGGAGTTCGCCAAGGACGTGCTCGACGCACTACGGCAGCCGCTCGAAGCTGGTGAGGTCGTGGTGGCGAGACTGGGTGTCATCACGAGGTTCCCGGCCAAGTTCACCCTAGTCCTGGCGGCGAACCCGTGCCCGTGCGCGAAGATGGCCGGCCCGAAGGATGGCTGCCGTTGTAGCCCGGCCACGCGCCGCAGGTACCAGGGACGGATCTCAGGGCCGCTGCTCGACCGGATGGATTTGAAGATCGAGCTTGAGCCTGTGGGCCGCAGGGAACTGATGAGCGACAGAACCTTCGCCGAGTCAAGTCGCACCGTGGCCCTGAGGGTGATCCAGGCCAGGGAACGTACCGCTCACCGGCTGCGCGGCACTCCGTGGATCCTGAACGCCGAGGTCCCGGGATCAGAGCTGCGTCGGACCTGGCCGCCCACGCCAGGTTCACTGGCTGCGGTGGAACGCTCCTTGGAGCGAGGGCTGATCAGCGCGCGCGGCGTGGTGAAGGTCATCCGCGTCGCCTGGACCATCGCCGACCTGGCCGGGCGGCCGCGCCCGACCCGGGACGACTGCGATGCTGCCCTCGGCCTGTGGCTCGGAGTGCGCCGGTGAGCCACGCGACCTCGCCGCCCGGGCCGGGCGCGGACAGGCTGGCCCGGGCTGCGCTCACCTACCTGGCCGAGCCCGGCGATCCCGTGCTCGGCGCCCTGCTCGAGATCGGCGCGCCAGCCGAGGTACTGGCCGCGATCAAGGCGGGCGCGCGGCCCCGGACCGGCCCTGGCTGCGGCGACAGCCCGGCGAGCAGGGCGGCACTGGACCGCGCGCTCGGCCGCTGGCGGGTCCGGCTGCCAGGACTGCCGGATGACGAGGGCATCGCGGGCGCCTGCCGCGACGGCATCAGGCTGACCTGCCCAGGGGACCCCGAATGGCCGGACGTGCTCGATCAGCTCGGCCAGGCCCGCCCGTATGCGCTGTGGCTGCGCGGGAACGCGGACCTGCGCTTCGCATGTTCGCGCTCGGTGTCGGTGGTCGGGTCACGGGCCGCCACCGGATACGGCGGGCACGTCGCCGGCGAACTCGCTGCCGATCTGGCCGAACGCGGTTGGGCGATCGTCTCGGGCGGAGCCTACGGCATCGACGCCGCGGCGCACCGCGGCGCGCTGGCCGCCGAGGGAATCACGATCGTGGTGCTGGCCTGCGGGGTCGACTATCCCTACCCGGCGGGCCACGCAGACCTGTTCGACGCGATCGCCGCCCAGGGCCTCGTGGTCAGCGAATGGCCGCCAGGCTGCCATCCGGCCAGGATGCGGTTCCTGGTCCGTAACCGGGTCATCGCCGCGCTCGCCTGCGGCACTGTGATCGTGGAGGCGGGCGAGCGCAGCGGAGCCCTGAACACCGCACGGCATGCCGCCGACCTGGGCAAGCCGCTGATGGCCGTGCCCGGGCCCCTGACGTCGGCCCAGTCGGCCGGGTGCCACCGGATCATCAGGGAATGGGGTGCCACCTGCGTCACCCGCGCCGCGGACGTGATCGAGATGCTCTCGCCGCTCAGCGTGCCCGACGCGCTGGCGCCCGGCGGCAGCCTGGAGCCCGTGTTCACGCCAGGCTCCGGGCGGGCCGGCTCAGGTGCAGGCTCTGGCTCCGCGCCGTCCCGCGACGATCTCGACGCCGACACCGCCCGGGTGCTGGACGCGATGCCCGCCCGCGGCGGCGCCGGAACCTCCACGATCGCCGTCGGCGCGGGCGTGGAGCTCGATACCGTGCTGCGCTGTCTCGGGCGGCTGGCCGGTTACGGCTTCATCGAACGCTGCGATCGCGGCTGGCGGCTACGCCGGCCCTGACGGCGATACCGACCCGCCGTCAGGGCCGGCGCCGGCCGGCGGGCGGCGGCGGTCACGCGACCTTGGCGTCGATCCCGGCCTCGAGTTCGGCCTCGTCGCCGAACCCGAACTCGAGCTCCATGTTGCGCTCCCTGGCGAGCTCCTGCAGTCCGTAGCGCTCGACATGCTCCGGGTCGGTGAGGCTGATCGTCCGCAGCCCCTGCCCGGCCAGCCGCTCGTTGATCTCGTCGAGATGGTCGCGGACCAGTTCCTTCTCGGTGTCGGTGATCTTGCCCTTGTGCGGCTTGCCCGCGTGTTCGCGGGTCGCGTAGTCCAGACGGTCCCCGCGTGAGCCGCCGGTGGCCGACGACCTGGTGCTGCGCCGGACCGGCCGGGCCGCGGTGAGCAGCTCGTCCATCGAGTTCTGGGTGGCCAGCTTGTCGAAGGCGTCGGCCTCCATGACGATGCGGCGCGGCTCGATGTCGTCGGGCAGGTACACGTCGTTGACCGCCACCCGCAGGGCGGCCTCCTCTATGGCCTCGGCTTCCTCGGCGAGTGCCTCGATCTCGACCGGGCCGTCGCCGAGCTCGGGGTGCTCGTGCACCACGATGCGTGCCAGTGCGTCGTCATGCATGATGAGCTGGCCGCTCAGGTCGCTGAACCGGACAGTCTTCTGACCCATGCTCGATCCCTCTCTGAAGCGCTGATGCGAGCGCGTCCGGCGGCCTCTTCGCAATGCCGGTCGCGATGCCGGAGACCGCGTAAGTGAACGCATGGATCACCCTGCCGCACGGAACCCCGCGTGTCAAACTTCAGTTCGATCGGCGTGTCCGTATACGAAATTACTCACGATTACCGTGTCACCTGGCCCTTCCCGGTTTATCGAGGATCGGGGGTGCAGACTGGGCACATGAAAGATTCCGGAGCACGGCCCGGACCGCTGCCGCCCGCGATGGCCGCGGCGCTGGCCGCCTTCGAGCGCCACCTCCGGTCCGAACGCTCCCTGTCGCCGCACACTGTCCGGGCCTACGCCGGCGACATCAGATCGCTCCTCGAGCACGCCAGCCGCCAGGGCGCCGACGCACCAGGGGGCCTGGGCCTAGCCGAGTTGCGCGGCTGGCTGGCGGTCCAGCACGAATCGGGCGCGACACGCGCCACGCTGGCCAGGCGGGGCGCGGCGGCCCGGACGTTCACCGCCTTCGCGCACCGCCGCGGCTGGCTGGCCACCGACCCGGGCCCGCGGCTCGGGACGCTGAAGACCCGTCGCACCCTCCCGCAGGTACTGCGCCAGGACGAGATGGCGGCCGTGCTGACCGGGCTGGAAAGGGCCGGCCGCCAGGCCGAAGCGGCCGCCAGGGCAGCCGCCGCCGGAGC
>WNGL01018324.1_pt1 | contig 11086 bp, 8 predicted proteins | sample 5400591 | NCBI WGS metagenome assembly WNGL01 (sample SAMN13153377, study PRJNA577476) | soil metagenome | isolation source: 80 cm soil or saprolite under Garry oak tree replicate 1 | place: USA:California | collected 2016-06-15
ATCCGCGCAAGAAATTATCGAATCTAACACCAAACGTAGCTCTCGATGAAGCGCGTTTCATCAGAGGATTATTCGACACTGATGGGTGCATTTATCGCAAGTACGGTCCGTACCTGCAGATCCAGTTCAAGAGCGCGTCTAGCTCTCTTGTCGAATACGTAAGACTGTGCCTAGTGAAACTAGGCTTTAGTCCGACACTGATAAAGAGAGATGACACGAAGGTCAGATTCTTTCTAAGCAAACAAGGTGAAGTCAATAGGTTCTTTGAGGTCATACGACCTAAGAATTCAAAACATCTCGGGCGGTTCCGAAATCTTTCGAAAATAGTCGCTTCGTCGACAGGTCCATTCAGAGGAATTAGCAAGACCTCTTGACCAAGCCTTATAGGAACAATTTCATTGCAACCAATTCGGTGGAACTGATAGGGGACTTCGAGGGGCCGTAGTCTAGCCAGACCCGAGGCGGGTCCTAGTGAGGAACGACGACGGGCTCCAGGATGTAGTTTCGGGTATGCCGACGCCCTTTGTGGGCGGGATGAGGAGATCCGGGAGCGCGTGAGGATACCCGTAGACGATAGACTCGGCGGATGTCGTGGGTTCAAATCCCACCGGCCCCACCACAAATGCAACAATCGTTTCCTAGCCGCAAAACATTTTCCAACTGACCCGACTGATTCGAGGACATAATTTGCGTAGGTATTGACATTCGATGCAAGTCAACTCTTAGGCGGAAGGTGGTCGAAGAGAAAGACTGGCATCCGATTATGGGTAGGTGGCTGGAGCGGGTGCAGTGAAGAAGAACACGAAGAACGCAATTAATGCGGTGACAACGACCCAAACGACGGTCCATATGATTCCGAAGATTAGCAGGTTCCTAGCTCTCTTTGGATCCTTATCCTTATTCACGGCCCAGGCGATTATTCCGCCGATGATTCCAAAGAAGAAGGGTACTAAATACCAGGCTCCGCTGACGGGCTGTACGGGTTTCGAGGCGGCAGCATAGCTGGGGGCAGCCATCCCGCTGACTGGCCCACCACAATTTGGACAGAAGGTGGCAATATCGGCAATTTGCTTTCCACATCTTTGGCAAAACATCGCTCTGACATCCCACTCATCATTAGTTAATTGTATCCTCAAGGAGTTGCCCGATGCGGGACTCTGTGCGCCTTATAGCAGGGATGAATTCACTTGCTGCCGCAACTCGTGGAAGAACCACTGCCTCGAGAAATACAACGGAGCACTGTTTGGATGTCGTGGGTTCAAGTCCCACTGGCCCCACCATGCAGCAATGATGATTGAGTAAGCGCCAATCATACCGAGCCAAGTGATTCCTTCGACAACCCTATGATTGCGAGTTTCACTTCTGCCGGCTTATGTCATTATACGCCATCAGATGGTATGGGCTTGATCATCGCAAATGACCTTGTTTTGAACAAGAAGCACCTGTCGTCTAGAGCAAGGTTCAACCTCCCGAAAGAAGTTTCAACCCTCACACCTCCTAAGAACAACTCCCTTCAAGTTCAACCCCCTCTGGGTGTTGTGACAGACCGATCGATGCAGATCTTCATGTAGCCATCTAGTATGAGAAACGCGTTGGCCGCAATCTTGCGTACGTCTATTGTGAGAGAGTTCTTTTCAGTTGCGACAGTCGGATTTTTTGGTGCTCATGTTGAATGCATTTGATTCGCGTAGCGTCATTGGTTAGGGCTTGACTGGTCCTCCCTTCTTTTGCCGAAAGTATTTTACGGTGACCAAAATCGCAATCATACCTGTAACGCTTACTCCGAAGAACAAAGCTGCATATTCCAGCGTCACAATGAAGGATTCCTGTCCCTTTAGCGATAGAATGGCAATGAAAATTGCAAAAATGACACTGTAAACGATTATTCGCTTCAAAGGGAAATCCGCCAAGGCAAATGACGCTCGGTTAAGGCTCCTGTCTGCAGTAGGGCGTCACTAGCATACGAAAAACTTTGCGGTAGCTTAAGGAAAACCACAGAAATAGTTGCATATTACGGCACACGCGAATTCAGTGATCAGAGTTCTCGCCGTGCAGGATCTTGACAGGAGATTTTTCGAACTAGCAGAACAACTTGAGAGATGGTCTGAAGATACTTACAAAATGATGAAGTCCCTGGCGTCCCCAAGAAACATAGGCCCGAGCCAACTTGACCTGGCTCCGTTAAAGAGAGTGCTCGGAAAATGGTCTATCGAAATTATCACGGTTCTCCACGACCAAGGGCTAGTGGGATTCGCGGAACTTCGCAAAGATCTGAAGGAGAGTTCGATACGAGCTGAGTGACAAGGGGCAACTGCTTGTGGGTCTTGGACGGCCTGTCGTTTTGTTCCTTGCAAAGGAGAACTACGCCAGAGGGCGTCAGTAACAACCTCTTTTTCCACTCACTGCCGTCCCACACTCGCGGCTCAAAAAGGGTGAATGAAACCAGTGAGGGGGTTTGAACCTGCATTTGATCCCACGCCCGAGGTTATGAACTGGAGGTTCAGACCCCTGTAATCCAATAATTACGAATTTCAGTTCTGCCGACTTATGTCATGATACGTCATCGAATAATAGAAGATTAGTAGGCAATTCTAAACCTCGCTTCATCAGATCAGCTAGATCTGGTTATACCGGAAACAATTCGTGGTGTGATCGTTCACCATTCCCACTGCTTGCATGAAGGCATAGCAGATCGTGGGACCGACGAACCTGAAGCCTCTCTTCTGCAAGTCCTTGCTCAGAGAGTCGGCTTCGACTGTCTTGGCCGGGATTTCAGATAGCGATCTAAAGGTGTGTTTGATCGGTTTGCCGTCCACGAACCTCCAAACGTATTGGTCAAATGTTCCGAATTCTTTCTTGATTACGAGAAATCGTTTGGCATTGTTTATGCTGGATTCTACTTTGAGACGATTGCGAACAATGCCCGGATTGTTGAGGAGTCTTCGTTCGTCTTTCATGGTGTAGCGAGCGACCTTTGCAGGGTCGAAAGAGTGGAAAGCTTTCCGGTAGTTTTCCCGTTTGTTCAGGATTGTTTGCCAAGAGAGCCCAGCCTGTGCGCCTTCCAGTGCCAGAAACTCGAACAGTCTCTTGTCATCATGCACTGGGACCCCCCATTCAATATCATGGTACTGGGTGATGAGACTGTTTCCACCGACAGACCAGACACACCTCCCAGCTCTCAAGTATTTACCCATCCAAGTTGACCATACGAATCACTATTTGTTTAGGAGACTTGAATCAAGGTTTGCCTTCTCATTCAAGCCATTGCGTGAAGCGAGCCGGCCAGCCATGAAATGCGGACAACACTCCGTCACAGTGGCAGGGTTTTCAGGGATTCGTCAATTTCTTTCAGTCTCTTTTGATGATTCACCATCACTTGGAGGATCATCGCACTCTCTACTAGGGAGAAGCCGAACTCTCTCGTCTCTTTGACGGGTAATGATTCGAGCTGTCTCAAAAGGTCCTCACCAGCTCCCTTGTCGCATGCCTTCTGGGGGCTCACGAACCTTCGGAACCTTTCTACCAGAGTCACACAGAATCGCCCTAGCGGATCTGAAGGGAGAATTTGGGTAAGAGTGGAGCCCGAAAATTAGTTTCCTTTGAAGGCGAACCCATGGCTAAAGCTAAAGTTCGAGCCTCAAGCGGTGGGCCGTAGTGTAGTGTCGGTATGTCGATGCCCAGTATGACCGGGATGAGGGAGATTCGAGAGAGTTCGGGCACGACCGTAGGACGACAAGAGCCGGCGAATGTCGTGAGTTCAATTCCCACTTGCGTCATTATCGCGAGTGTCTCGGGAGGCACGAGTTGCCGGTCTACAGTCTAGTCGGCGGGCTTCAGACTGAATACGCCATCGCCGGAGGCAAGCCTATCGTCAAACTCAGCTCCGGAGCAGAGATAAGGCACAGGGGAGCATACACCGGCATAGCGATACTCCTATTCCACTGGGTCCAGCAGGGAAAGACCCAAGTCTGGAGATTCGATCCCTCAATCCCAGAGCCTCAACCAATCCAGCCGCAGGAAACAAGCGGAGACGGTGGAGGCCAGTCGTTGACTTTCACGCTCGGAGAACTCCTGCCTGCAGCCGGATTGCTGCGGGGACGATGGGAAGGAGCGTTTTTCGCACCCGCAATCCACATCGATGTTCCGCTGGGGGCCGATATCTGGGTCTTCCTGCTGCGTTCGCCATGGTTTCCACTGAGGGCGTCTATTACCAAGCCGTCCTTGTCCGTGGCTGATGGTCAGGCGGTTGCGAACGTCCTCGTCAGACCCGAGCCTCAAGGAGCCCTCTCGACAACGATTTCCTCGCCCGGGGCCCCATTCAAGAGAGTTTCCTTGATAATGAGACGAACTATAGGTCAGTTCGCTTCAGAAGAACTGATCAGTGATGTTGAGGTAGGAACGGCAAGCCAGGTCTGGAATCCAATAATCCGAAACTTCGAACTCTGCCTAGTAACATCAGGCTCCATGAGGATGGGAAACCTTTCAGAAATAGCCCGAGGACTCGGAGCAGATTTCTCCTCAGGGGTCTTCGGCCCGGGATCCCTAAATGGTGAGTTTCTTCTCTGCGACGGCCCTATGACGCGGTATTCTTTGATCATGAAAGGCGACCTTGGCTTCTTTCGTCACGTAGAAGACTCTGCGGGGGCAACGCTAACATGGTGAAGGAAGAAAATCCCGATATTGTTATAGAACAGAGGATTCACTAAACTCAACCATTGGGCAGCCAAAACCGACAACCCTTACGCATTGCGGCCATGCTGTTGTTTATGTTCGTATTCATTTTCGCTGTTTTAGGTTCCGTCGGGGCAGGCTCCATCGGTTTCATCTTGCCCGGTATGCTCTTCCTTGTCTTCATTATCATCATAATCATCGTTGTTGCAAACGCGGCGCTGAAAGGTGGGTCGACGATACAAAAGCCATACACCGAACAGACAGCCTTCCCACCGCCTCCTCCCCCTGATACTGTCCTAGTCAGATGCACTTATTGCAACACCAGCCAACCCTTCAGAGAAAAATGCGAGAACTGCGGGGCACCCTTGCCTAAACCAGGGCTCTATTAGGACACATCGCGTTATCCTTAGATCATAGTTCAAAACGGACGATAGCCGGCCACTCGCCAACAATTATTTACTTTCAGGAAAGCTAAAGACCAGCATAATCAGCCGAAGGCCATGCGACCCTCAAAGCCTGTCGGAGATTCAAAATCGGTGATATCGACGCAGATGCTTCCGAGCGATGCGAATCCCATGGGTAACGTTCATGGGGGCACTATTCTCAAGATGGTTGATGTTGCGGCCGGAGTCACAGCACTCCGTCACGCTCGTATGAACACGGTCACCGCCAGCATCGACCGTATGGACTTTTACAGCCCGGTCTATGTTGGAAACCTTCTCACTCTCAAAGCCAGCGTGAACTATGTTGGCACTACCTCGATGGAGGTAGGAGTGAGAATTGAGGCGGAGAATCTAAGGACTGGAAAGGTCACCCATACAGGGTCCTGCTACCTGACTTACGTTGCTATAGACGAGAATGGACATCCCACTGAAGTGCCTGATATAGTTCCAGGGACTCCCGAGGAGAAGCGCAGGTGGGAGGCTGGGAAGAGGAGGCGGGAAGAACGCCTTCGATTTATCGCACTGCAGAAGTGAGGAATTCCGAGCCGAAACCTTCGAAAGAAGTACACTTGTAAGCGTCACGAAAATGCTCCCGAGTCGCCTTTCGACCAGCGGCGTCTATTCTGCTTCTTCGTCGCGAAGAACGTTACAGTAGCCTGAGACGAACTTGCTAACCTCGCCGGTTACCGGATCATAGCTGTGTCTCTCAGCGGTTCCGATATCCACGCCGTACATATGGATACTGAGCGACGGAGAGATCGAAACGTTGTCGATTCGGTGTATTCCAGCATTTCCTAGGACTGTCACGTGGCCCTTCTTGTTGATTCTCTCGCTTACCAACTGGAGCTTTGCCGTGTTCGGATCGGTACCGTCGTCAATTCTGCGATAGATCGATTCTCTCTCTTCTCCCTCGCAGACTCCAACGACTGCCCAGGTAAGATGGTCGTGTATAGGAGTCGTTTGGCCAGGCAGCCAGTTCCCGCCCATAACAGAGAATATTCTATCCTCTGGTCTGTAGAGAAGATTGTTCGCAAACTTGTCCGCCCTAGAAACAAAGGCCTCATGAGGGATAGAGCCGGGAGTTGTGATCAGTCTTTCCATCAATGGTTTCAATCCACGAACCACATCAAACTCAAGTGCGCCTGATCTAATCATCGCCTCAGCCTCTTTCGTAAAAGCATCTAGCGAATAGGAATCCAAACCGAACTGCCCAAAGAGCTCTCTCATGTTATAAGGACGATGGGTTTCAGATCGTTCTTCTCATGACGACTGTCGCCGTTCTGCCGGTGCTTAGGGGTGCGACCGTCTTGAATCCGGCCTTCTCGAACATCGAGACGGTTCCAGAGTACATGTAGTTCGGACCCTGATCAGTCTTAATCACCGGGTAGGCTTCGACTAGACCACCACCATTCTTTCTTATCGAGTCCAGAGCCGCTATCAATGCCAGCCTTGCCACCCCACGTCGGCGATACCTCTTGTCAATGACAAAACAGGTTATCCTCCACAACTTCTCTCGCCCGTTCCTAGACCGGACCTCCCGGTAGTTTCGTGAGTTGTCAATGCGAGGAAGCTCAGTTCTCTGCCCGTACTGACACCATCCGATCGGTTCTTTGTCCGAGTAGACTAGTATTCCGTGAGCACATTCTTTCTCGACAAGTTCCGCCTTCTTTCGACGGTTCCTTTCGGCTCTCTCTGCTCTCGTGCGCGGCTGCTGGTGCTCGGGTTCGGAGTAGGATGCTATGTGATGATGCGTGCACCAGCACCACCAGCCATCTCCGACTAGGCCAGCTGGTTTTAGAAAGAGCTTTTCAAAATCGGGCCAAGTCTTCACTGACAACTCTTTAGTCGTATATTCAGAGCCCGGAGATGACAAGGCCCGCTCAGCACCTTTCAAAGAATAAGAGGGTAATCGTCGGCTTTAAAGAAAAGCAAACAGCAACACCCTTTCGGAATGAAGATCGCAGTCGTAGGATTCGGGATGATGGGTCGACAGATAGCCCAGGTCTTCGCGCAGTACGGCCATGAGGTCAAGGTGACGGACGAGAACAAGCAGGCACTCTCCATCGGCATCGAAGAGATTGCTAGCGGCCGCTACGGAGTCAAGTCAGCAGTTTCCAAGGGCAAGATGACTCCTGAAGAAGGCTCCAGGACGCTCCAAGCAATCAGGACTACTTCGACGATAGAAGAAGCGTGCAAAGACACTGACCTAGTCATCGAGGCTGTCTTTGAAGACCTCGGACTAAAACAGCAGATCCTGGGTCGTCTGGACTCGGCCGCACCACGAAACGCTCTGCTCGCATCAAACACGTCAACACTCGGCATCTCCCAGATCGCGTCAAAACTGTCCAACAGGCAACGGGTATTGGGAATGCACTTCTTCAACCCGGCCCAAGTCACGAAACTCGTAGAGATCGTAAGAGGAGACCACACGTCGCCCAGCGCAGTTCAAGAGGCAAGAAAGATCGTCGAGATGATCGGCAAGACCCCGATCATAGCCCGCGACGAGCCTGGCTTTGTCGCCAACCGGCTCGGCCTCACACTCTACACGGAAGCGTCCCGACTGTTCGAGGAGAATATTGCAACCATCAGAGACATCGATCTCGCAATGAAGCTAGGCTACAACCATCCAATGGGACCCTTCGAGACAGCAGACCTTGTCGGACTCGACACTCGACTACGCAACCTTGAAGCACTCTACCAGCAGACCGGCGACGAGAAATGGATTCCGCCAAAGACCCTTAGAGAAATGGTCAATCAAGGCTACTTAGGGGACCCGTCTCGACGGCTCGGCAGTAAAGGCGGATACTACACGTACTTTGGATCGAAAAAGTAACTCGTTGCAGTTTTGGTTCTTCTACGCCGCTTACTTGTGAATCTTAGCTTTGATGCGTGGCCATCGGTTCCCTTGGGCGATGTCTTTCTTTGAACGCTTCAGGCTATATTCATGGATGGCAAGCAAAGTGGCTACGAATCCAACGAGCCCGCCGATGAATATCCAAGAATTTCCGAGCCAGCTCAGGAATGCGTCGACGGTTGACTTCGGGCCGTAAGGTTGTGTCAGTAGTTCCGACAGGTTGATTGGAGATGATCCGCTGAGGGTTACGCTTTCCCAAGTCACCGTCAAGTCGTTAATTCCATAGCCTTCTACGCCAACCACTATGCCCATTAGTTTAGCCTGAGTATTGCTTGGCAATCTCCAGGCGGCGAGGGCCCGCTGATAATGGGCCCAGATATCGAAGTTCGTGAGAGTGTAGGATTGCCCAGCTGAGCCTATAGGGTTGCTCAACACCTCGCCCCAGCCTATGCTGTTTGCCCAAGAGTAAGTGCCGCTGCCGCTGTCGCTGCTAAAGCGTATTTCTGTATCGAGCCATGATGGGCAATTGCTTGTGGAGCAACTGGCTCCGGAAACGCTTACTGGGCTCGCAAACTTGTAGTCCAGGCCGATGTAGACGTTGTAGTGAAAGCTCGAGAGAGTGTCGACTCTTTGCAAGGCGAGCCGGGTTGAAAGCATGGCCGCGCTTAGCGGTGGGTTGTAGCTGATTCCGCTTTGATCAAACCAGGGAAATGTTCCAATCTCAGCTACGGCATAGTAGGAACCTGTGTAGTAGGACGCTGTGTTGTCTACCGTCGTTGTGAGCATCTGATTAGCGATGCTTGCCGTGCTGGGAGAGACTGATGCCAGGTGCCAAGTGCCATTGAACGTCGGCGTTCGTGTTGAAGTGGGCGGGGCGCAGTTCGGGTATGACCCGCCTTGGAGACAGGACCCGCCGATGATGACCGTGCCGTATGTCGCTGTGAGCTGGTTGACACCATCTCCTTCGACTCCAGGCTCGATCCCATAGAAGGTTGCCTGAGTCGTCGACGGTAGTCCCAGCCGGGATAGGGCGCGTTGGTAGAAAGCAGCGATGTTGAAGTTAGAGACTCCAAAGTTTTGACCAAGTTGGGTCTCTCCGATGATCTCCCTGTAAGGCATACAGTCTGTGCCGCAGGAGCCGATGTAGCTCTGTGGCGGCTGATAGCCTCCGCTCGTGTCGTAATAGCTGAAGATTATTTCACTGTCTAACCAGTTGCTTGTGAGACCTACAGCTGTCTGAGGACTTGCAAATTCGAAGTAGAGGCTCACTCGTATCTTGAAATCTGCATGGGAGGCTAGCAATTCTGTCTTAAGGAATCCTTGGACCGTCAAGTTGGACATTGGTAATGCCGGGGGAAGCGTCGGGCCCTGGGGATTCCAGTCAGGTGAAGCACCCTTCAGAGCAAGTGCATAGTAAGACCCTGAATAATCCGGCCCGGTATTGACAACCGTTGTCGTGAGGACTCCGCTGGTGACAGTAGCGTTGCTTGGCGGAACTGCCGACAGTGACCATGACTTGTCGAAAGTTGAACCGCGCGTTACGGGTGGACTTATTGTCACCGATCGAGGGGAGGTAGAGATTGAGACAAAGAACCATTCTGCAGAGAGTGCGCTTAGCCCGTAGCCCTCCGTTCCAATCTCGATACCTGAGAGGAAACCGCTGGTCCCGATTGGGAGGTGTAGCTCTGAGAGTGCCCGCTGGTAGACGCCGGGTATGCTGAAGTCCTGCAGTTGGAATGCTTGTCCCGGCAGAGTAGTGTTCTCGACCTCGCGATAGTTGACATCGCCGGCTAGGGAGCACCCGATGTAGCTCCGGGGAGCGAGATACTCTCCGCTCGAGTAGCGCGAGTAGAAGATTTCGATGTCCAGCCAGTGAGTATCCGTCACCGTATTCCCGCAATTCGTCCCGTTGACACTGGATGGGAGGTAGTAGTAGAAGGTCGTCTCAATCGCGAAGTCAGGGTTGGTCTGACTCAGCGCGAGGCTGGTGAAAGCCCCGTTTATCGAGAACCAAGTGTAGTCTAGTGGGACGGGCACGCAGGAGCACCAGTCCTCGTTGCCGATGTAGACGTTCGAGTTGTAGGTGCCAGTGTAGTTTGTGGCGGTGGGGTTGATGGTGGTTGTGTTTAAGACTCCATTCAGGATAGTTGGCAGTGAGCCGCCGTCGTGGGCGTTCAGATGCCAAGGCGGACTGGAAAAGTTACCTTTGAGCTGTTGGATGGAGAGGGGGGAGTCAGAGCCGAACAGGTCGCTTGTCGGAGTATGATCGAAATTCGAACCTGCGTCGGTCAGCATGCTGGAACTGGTCAGATGATTCATTGATCCCTGCTGGGCCATAAGCTGGACGGCTAGAATCGTGCTCGACAGCATGACCGTGGTCAGTAGAAACGCTTTGAGTCTCTTCGCGCGTCTGGCTCGGCTCAGTGCTCCACCTCTCCAAGCTTCAGTGAGGAGACTAGAACACACGATCTTTTGCTGGGTATCAAGGGCACCCTCGGGGAAAGTTTCATGTCGTTCCTCAACCTGATGACCAACCCGCCGTAGCCGCGATTACCAGATTTAAGACTTGTGTCATCTGTGTTGTTTTGAACACAACTGCTTCCGCGCAGAAATAGTCAATTGGGCCAGAGATTGACGAGAGCAACTATCGTCAACCATGGATGGCTCTCTTCTCGCCGGATTCACGATACGTTCGAACCTTGACTGAGCAGATACAAGCCCATAGTCCCCAGTTCGAATGCAGTATTAGCCCGGTACTCAACTCCGGACTGGGCTTCCAGCGACGGATCTTACCGCAATGGTAACGCGGGATCGGACGTTACTTCCTAATTGAAACTTAGGGTTGGAACTAGTGGGAAGGCACTGTTAGGTGCGTCGCAAGAAAGGCTAATGCTCGTTTTCCTTGCGGTTCCTGCTCGTTTCCAGCCACTCTCAAACACGAATTTAGAGTGTAAAACAGCGCCAAAACATGAAACCAAGCCAGAATAGGAAGAATCTCATCACCGACCCCCCTCCCAGGGGGCGGGGGTATTCGACACAGGAGAAACACTTAGACCATCCGAAACGGGTCCTCCTCGCCGAGACGGTGCCCACACTACATCTCCCCGGAGATCGAAAC
>WNGL01021650.1_pt1 | contig 11086 bp, 11 predicted proteins | sample 5400591 | NCBI WGS metagenome assembly WNGL01 (sample SAMN13153377, study PRJNA577476) | soil metagenome | isolation source: 80 cm soil or saprolite under Garry oak tree replicate 1 | place: USA:California | collected 2016-06-15
GATGGCGTGCGGGCCCGGAGGCGTTCGTATGCGGCGGTGGGCGTCCCTCGGAATGGAAGCGCGAAGCGGTGGGACAGGTTGACCTGGAAGATTTCCCCCTCGACGATCGCCGCCTTCGCTTCCTCGATCGTCGATACATATTCCTCCGGGGTTAGCGGGTCGACCGGTCGCGGGTCGGGAGGCACCGCAAACTCGTCCGGAATTGCCGGGGGCTCGTATTCGATTCGGGCCCGTGGGGCGACCACGAAGGTCTCGCCCCAGACCCGGTCGACGACGTAGACCCGAGGATACACCGCGAAGTGGATATCCGGGATCCGCATGTCCGCGGGTTTCTCATCGGGCACATGCTCGATCAGCCGACAGAGATCGTACGAGAAATAACCGACCGGTCCGCCGAGGAACGGGTACGAGGGCGTGCCCGCAGTCGCCATCGGGAGGCTCTCGATGAACTGCCCGAACGCGTCGAGCGGATCTTGAGCGGTCGAGCCTTCCCCCCAAGGCGTCGCGTACGCCGCTCGCCGCCCGCGGCTCCGGAACCATCCCACCGGATCGGAGCCGAGGAACGAATATCGAGCGAGCTCGGAATCCGGCAACGAGGAGTCGAGGAAGAAGGGCCTTCGACCGCGTTGGACCCGACGAAAGAGAGCGATCGGGTCCTTCCGGCCGAGTGGACGAACCGTGAGCCGCATTCGCCCCGGCATCGGAGGGGCATCGGGATGGCGCATCTGAGGCTTTGGGTGGGCACGGCCGCGGCTCAATAGGCAAGGCCGGCGTCACCCATGGAGCAGCTCGATCCAGATCCCATCGGGGTCCTTGACGTAGACCTCGGTGCCTTCGGAGTCCTCCGGCGGCACCGCGGGCTTCGCTCCTTTTCGAATCAGCTCGCGGTACGCCTTCCTCACGTCTGCAACTACGAACGCAAGGTGGTCGATCTCTTCGCCCTTTCGATAGGGGGAATAGAACTGGGTGCCCGGTGGATACCAGTTCAGCTCGAGTTTCTGGCGGGAGCCGGCTCCCACGAGCTGCACGTACTTGCCACCGTGGCGCATCGTCCCCTGGTTCACGACCTTCATTCCGATGGCCTTCGTGTAGAAGGCGAGGGATCGGCTCAGATTCCGAACGCGAATGCCTGTGTAATAGAATCGATACTTCATGGGGAGGTCACCCCACGACGGCGGTATCTAGTTGCCACCGTCGTTCGGCGGTCCGCGAGGAATCATGTGAGTTCGATCGGTCCCTCGATTGCCCCGCAGACCGCGTCGAAATCCCAGAGCCCCGCGGGCTTCGCGGCCTTCGCCTTCAGATGGTCGAGGTGGCCGGCTTTCGCGAGGAGCTGCACGATCCACGCCGTGTACGCGGGGGATCCAGTCGCACCCGGCGAATTGTAGTTCACGACATGGAACGAGTGGGGCCCGGGGATCTCGATCGCCTCCTTGACGAAGTTCCCGTGTGGGTCGACCACCTGAGCGCGCACCCCCGCGGTGCCCGGTCGCGTGAGATACTTCACACGGAGCGCCGGGAGGAACTCCTGGACCCGTTTCGCCATCGCCCGTTTCGAGATCGACGAGGCCCATTCTTCCGTGGCGAGCGTCATGAAATCCGGATTCACCAGTGCGGCGAGCTTGTTCCCGACCGGGCGTTCGAACAACTTCCGCACCGCCTCCGCCGGATCGTCGAAGAGTCCGCGGTACGTGTACGGTCCGGGAACGGGGACCGCGTACCGCACAGGTGGTGCCACTCCGGGCCGACCTCCCAGTACTCGCCCCGGAAGTGGAGGTCCGTGTACTCCTTCCCGACGCCGAGCGCGTGCGCGATGTCGATCGAATGGCCTCCGGCCGCGTTGATCAAGAATCGCGTCGGAAGCGGGTCGTTCCGGAGGGCGACGTTCACGCGAATCTTTCCTCGCGGGTCGACGTAGACGCGGTCCGTCGCGGCCCCTCGCGCGAGACGAATCTCCAAGTGGTCCCCCGCGACGTCGATCGACTCGACCTCGGATCCGAGGAGGAATTTCGCGCCCGCCCGTTCCGCCTCCTCCCGGAGGGCCTGCGTGAACGCCGGATAGTCGACGGCCGTGTCCGTCTTCGACCAGATGGCCCCGTAGCAGCGCACGTTCGGCTCGAGGCGTCGCACATCCTCGGCGGTCAGCAGTGCGAGTTCGTCCTCGCCCATCCCGTTCGCGAGGCCCCAGGTCCGGTACTTCTCGAGATGGGAGAGCTGCTCGGGACGCGTCGCGACCTCGAACGTTCCGACGGGGGACCACGGCAATCCGCGCTGGGCCGCGAACGCCTTCCACATTCCGTAGGCGGCCTGGGAGGATCGCGCGAAGACCCGCCGCCCAACCGGATCCAGGTAGAACGGCCGATGGACGACGCCGGTGTTCCGGCGCGACGTATGCGCGGCGACCTGAGGCTCCTTCTCAATCACCGCGATTCGGCCGTCGTAGCGGTTCGCGAGCCAGTACGCGAACGAGGTCCCGAGGATCCCGCCACCGACGATCGTGACGTCCCAGGGCTCCATGTCTGATTTCGAGGAAGAGCCCCGAGTTTATTATGCCTGCGCACGCACGGAAGGAATCGACTCGGGTCGGACGCGACTGACCTGCGCGATCGAGGAGCCGTCTTCATCTCGCCAAGGCTGTCGCGCCACACCTCGACTGCCCGCATGCCGACGCGTGATCCGTTCGAATACGTACCATACCCTTTTGTTCGAGACAGGGGCCTCTGCGACTTTGGGATGCCTGGTGCGACTCGCCGTCTTCGTCATCGCCGGATTTCTCTTCCTTTCGATCGGCACGGCCGTTGAGGCCCATGCCCTGACGAACGCCGTGGATGTGGTCGTCCTGGTCGACCGGACGGACGGGCAGTACGAGTACGGCGAGACCGTGAACGTCACCGCGCTCGTGTTCGATCGCGGAGTGCCCGTGGATCCGTCGGCGGTTGCAGCGTCCATCAATCGGTTGCCGGGCTTTTCGCCGCTCAACCTCACAAGGCAATCGGTCGGCGTGTTCACCGGCGACTTCGTGTTCGAGAGCCACCCTACCGCCGCCGTCGTGAACGTCACGGTGGATGGGACGTCGGACACCGGGACCGTGGTCGTCTTCCATCGATTCCTCCCGAACGTCCAACTCGTGCCGTCGGTCGGAATCGCGCGTCCGGGACAGACCGTGTCGGTCGAGGTCGATGTCAGTGACACAAACGGCCCGCACGATGCGGACTCATTGAACGTTACCGCGGATGTGCTCTCCGCGCCGGGATTTGGTTCGGTGGCAGGGCCGACGCCCTTGGACTCGGCGCGTATTGGCATCGGGCGATACCTGACGTCGTACACCGTCCCCTCGAATCTCGATCACGATTCCATTGTCGCCTTCCAGGCCCTTGTCGCTCTCGGTCTCCGGGGCGCCAGCCTTGGCGCGGCTGTACGGTGTCCATCCGCTACTCTCGCTCCCTTTTCGCCTATGAGACCGTGAACGGAACGACGGATTCCTCCGGATCGGCTCGTTTCGAATTGCAGCGCAATGCATCGGTTCCGGGCGACTTCGTCGGGACAGCCTCATTCGGGTCGTTGTCCCAATCATTCCAAGGGTTCCTCGAGCCGCCGAGTCCCGTGGCCGTCGGCGCGCCGCAACTCGTCGCAGTCAACCTGGACGAAACGTTCGCCCCGGGCGAGACGGCGGACGTTCAATACCGTCTCGAGCAAAACGGCACCGAGATCCCCCGTCAAGATCTCTTCGTCTACGCTCACACACGGACGGAATTGGTCCTCGCCGAAACGGTAACGACGGACGCGACCGGCGAATTCAGCGTGCGCTTCACCGCTCCGTCGGACGGGGTGTCGCTGGACATCGCCGGGTTCATCGGGAGCGATTGGCGGTCGTTCCATGAAGTGTTCATCCCGCAAAGCCATCTGGTCGCGAGGGTCTCGTCGGGGGATGGCCGCCATCTGTCGGTCAGCGGGAGATTCCCGAGTTCAACGGGCCCTTGGACCGCCTCTCTTCGACTGAGCAGCACCGAAGGCTCGAACGGAGTGCCGGGACCGGTAACCGCGGCTGGGAACTTCGGCGTGGCGAGTCTTGCGGCCGGGTCCGCGGGTGACGCATTCACCTTCGACTTCCAATTGCCGTCGTTCCTTCCCTCGGGGCTCCCAATCGTCGTTTCGATTGAAGCGATGACGTTCCGCTGGCAAACCGCCGGCGCAGCCGAATACACATTCCGCCAGACCGTGATTGTCGGCGCGCCAATTACGCAGCCGTCGAATCCGGCAACATTGATTCTGCTCGTTGGCCTCGCATTCGTTCTCGCGGCACTGGTCGTCCTCCGCATCCGACGCGGTCCGCCGAAAGCCGAAGTGCGGGTTCTCACCGAAGGCGAAGCCATGCCCGGATCTGGCGGCGAGGGTTCCGACCCGAACGAAGTTCGAAAGAATCGAGGCACTGCGCGGATCGTGGATCCGCCTGACGATCGAGAGGTCCCCGGACCAGGGCTCAGGGCCCGATTTCGAATCGTACAGGCCCTATGGTCTCGTGGAACGAAACCGTCGGGTCTGCCGCCCGCCGCTCCAATTGCGGATGCGGACCAAGGCCGATCCCGAGGTCGTCCTTGACGATGCTGTTGTCGAGCATGCACGGTTTCGCGGCATCATTCAATCCGAACGTGACGTAGCCGAGTCGGGCACTGCGTACCTTCGCCTCTTCCAAGATGCGATGGAGCAAATCTTCGTGCTCGGCGGCTCCGGATTCGACGATCTTCCCGGCTCGGATTCGGAACCAGGGACGGACAATCGCGCGTCCCGCGAACGCTATGGAATCCGTCCCGCGAACCTCCCCGTTGACCGATTCCGAACGAATGGCCGTCTCGAGGCGGCCTGCCGGCAACGTCGTTCGAACGAATCCGCGGCGGATGTCCTCGGCGCTGATGATGCCGTCGCTCACGATCGGCGAGATAGCCTTCGTCTCAAACCGCAGGTCGGTCCCCGCCTCCGAATAGATGCGGACCTTCTTCCGCCCCCGGAGCGACCGGGCCAGCGCGGCGCCCGCGCGCAGGATTTCCTTCAAGTCCACCGCGAGCGCTTTGTGATAGCTGCTGTACCATTTCTCGTAGTCGAGGCCGTAGGTCTCGGCGCGCTCCGGCGTGAGGCGCCCAATCGGCAGGTCGATGTCCCGGACCCGCCGCTTCCTTCGCGGTTCGTGCTGCCGGTCGCCCCCCAAACTGTTCGCCTCGAACTTCTCGGGTGGGATGTCCCGCATCCGACGGGCGTCCGCGGGACCGCCGAGGTAGATGTGCGCCGTCTCCGTCTCGGCGAGCGCATGCTCGATCGGGGAGGCCGCGCTCAGCCACTTGGTCGACAGCTCGCGCATCGACGTGAACCACAGATCATCCGTCATGAGGGTGAGGTGCGTGTCGCTTCCGGCGCGGCGTGCCTCGAGGGCCAGCGCTTCCGCGAGCGGGATGGTGGGCGGATAGGTGTAGATCGTGAACACGTCCTTCCAGCCAAGGCGGAGGGACGTGCGGACAACCTGGCGGGCGAGCGGAATCCACGATTCGAACCGAGGAGGTGGCGGTTGCCGCGTCTGAAGGGCCATGGATTGACGAATCTTGCGGGGCGCTTTAAAGGCCTCTTCGAAAGCGGCTCTGGAACACTAGCCGGGCTGGTTCCCGACGGCGAGCGGCTAAATTTGCCGAAAGGCCTCACAACAGATTCACAGAGCTTCGCGGCTCAGCATATGGTCCAGTAATCCATTTGCTACTTCTCAGACAAAGAGAAAAGAGTATTACTAATGCACAAATTCTCTCAAAATCAGAATCGGCGGTTATTCATTGAGCAAGTTGGCTAATTCAGCCTCCAATGTGATGAATCAAGATGTCGTCGATTGGCTACTAGAGGCGGATCAACCTTCAGTTCGCTACTATACGTTGGTCGACCTCTTGGGTCTCAAACAGAGTGATCCAGAAGTCCGAGAAGCGTACTCGAAGATTCCTCGAAGAGGCTGGGCCAACGATATTCTAGAGCTGCAAAAACCGGGAGGATATTGGGAACCCAACGAACCCACAGGCCCGACGGAGGAGAATGTTCTCCGGAGGCCAGCGAATTTTCTCAGATGGTTGAGTTTTCTCCTTCGGCCCGGTTATGTCAGTACCAATTGGCGAGCTCTCGTTCTTTCCGACCTCGGGCTCACTTCAAGAGATCGAAGAATTGGAAAGATTGCCGATCTCTTCTTCAGGTACAAGCTTGGACTCGGTTCACCGATCAACATCTACAACGAGGAGGTATGCATCGTAGGGAACACTGCGCGCATGCTCACTCGCTTTGGTTACCTTGACGATTTTAGAGTGAGGAAGCTGTATGATAGGCTACTCGAAGACCAAAAGGAAGACGGTGGCTGGAACTGCTACCCGAGTGACAAAGGAACGCTTGACAGCTGGGAAGCTCTCGCTGCGTACGCTGTACTACCTAAGGAGAAAAGGACCAAACGCATCAACCGCTCGATCGAGCGAGGAGTCGAGTTCTATCTCCAAAGAAAGCTTTTCGATGATGGGGAAAAGAAATACCATCCCTGGTTCAGGTTCCACTACCCGGTTCATTACTACTACGACATCCTCGTTGGTTTGGATTTTGTCACGAAGCTGGGCTATGCAGACGACCGGCGACTGAGACCCGCCCTCAAGATTCTCCACGATAAACGACGGCGTGACGGAACTTGGCTACTTGACAGGGTGCATCCAGATCTAGGAGCCGGAGCGGGCTATGATCCGAACCTGAAAAACGTCAAGCCCTTTGCATTAGAAAGAGCCGGCAAGCCGAGTAAGTGGATCACACTCACTGCCCTCCGCATTTTGAAAAGAGTTGAGGACGCAACCTAGAGAAAATTCTTCGGTTTGATCTTGCATCCTTCTTTCTGGAGCCAGCGCTCGCGCTATCCTGCAGTTATCGACCGCGAGCGAGGACAGCGTCGGTTCCGGACTACCTGAGGGCGAAGAGCTTGGCGATGAACTCGCCCGTCGATGTGTTGTAGGTCCCTTCGAACCGGCCTTTCGCGGTGTTGAGCCACTTCAGTTTTTCTGAGAGCGTCTGGTAAGTGGCTTCCCCTTCGGCGTGAACCGACGTCGGGCTGATTGTTCGCCCCGTGCCTTTCGCCTTGATGATCAGCATGTCGCCGTCATCGGTCTGATCGATCCCGCGAGCCTCGAACTCGTAGGTCCCGTCGGGCTTGAAGAGCGCGTCCACCGTTTCCATATGGGTCGCGTCGTACTGGCCCTTCTGCGTTCCCTGCAGATTATAGGAGATCAGGACCCCGTCGGGCGTGAACTCCTTAATCGTCACGGACGTCGTCTTCTCGCTCAGCTCGCCTAGAAATTCTTCTTCGGGCATGGTTTCGAAAACCTCCTCCACCTGGGCGCCCCATGGTGTGCGACAGGTAATACGCCTTTCGGCAGGGAGAATCCGAAGCCTCGGAGGTCTCCTCTCGCGAACGGGAGATCCGTAGACGCATCAGGCCGGCCACGGGATGCCGAGGTCGGTTCCGATCTTTTTGAGGCCGTCGACGACTTTCGGATCCAGCGGGACTCCTTCTTTGCGGAACTTCTCCATCCGTGCGAAACTCTTCTCTCCGTGAACATAGATCCGCTCCTGACCGTGCGCTTTCGGACTCTCTTTCAGCTCGCGCGCAAGCCGGTCCATGTCCCCCCGGAACTCGTCGAGCGGCCGGAACGCCGTCGGATCGAGGGCCATGAAGAAATGTCCCACGTCCGGCTTCTTCTCGTCCGCGTAGACCTGCAAACCTGTCGCGGCCCCGCTCAGCACGCCGCAGAGGACGTCGACCATGAGCGCCAGGCCGTATCCCTTGTGACCGCCGAGATCCTCGCCTTCCCCGCCCAGGGGTAGGAGGCCGCCGCCGAGTCGCTTCGCGAGGGCGTTCAGGACGCGCGCCGGATCCGTGGAGCTCCGGCCCGTCTCGTCGACCGCCCATCCATGCGGCATCGGTTGACCGAGCCGATTGTACACCTCGACCTTGCCGCGCGGGACGGTCGACGTCGCCATGTCGAGGACGAACGGCTTCTCTTTCATCGCGGGCGCCGCGAGGCTGATCGGGTTCGTGCCGAGGATCGACGTGCGGCCGAACGTCGGGACGACGAGCGGCCCCGCATTCGTCATGCTGACGCCGATCAGATCGTGCTCGAGGGCCATGAGGCTGTAGTAGCCCGCGATCCCGTAGTGATTCGAATTGCGGACCGCCACGACGCCGACGGCGGTGTCCCGCGCCTTCCGAATCGCGAGATCCATCCCCTTCTTCCCGACGACCTGGCCGAGGCTCTGACCGCCGTCGACGAGGGCCGTCGCCTTGGCCTCACGGATGACGCGACTCTGGTCCGTCGCCTTCATGGTGCCCTGTTTCAGCCCGTTCACGTAGCGGCCTAGGCGCGCGACGCCATGAGAGTCGATCCCGCGAAGGTCAGCGAGGACCAGGACGTCCGTAGTCACGCGAGCGTCCTCGGCGGGCACACCCAGCTTCGCGAGGACCTGTTCGCAAAATCGGCGGAGGGCTTTCTCCGGGATGACGTGTTCCTCGGCCATCGCAATGCCCCGTCTTGTACGACCACGAACAAAGGCTTTGGGTATAAATTTGCGGACGCCGCGGGCGAGGAGAGGCTCGCTACTGCGGTACGACCACGATGTAGCCCGCCATCTCGGCGAACAGGCGATCGAGTGCCTCTTGTTGTCTCTGACGGTTCTCCGCGTGCTGCACGAGATAGGTCCAGAGAGGTCCGAGGAAGAAGATGCTGAACCAGTCCGCCCGGTCGTCGTTCAGGCTGTACAGATACGAATTGATGGAGGGAGCGAACTCCTCCTTCATCTCCTGCTGAAATTCCGCCGCCGCCTTCGCGACCTTCCGATGGTCACCGGGAGGCAGTCGGATCTCCACCTTGCGGTTGGGTTTGAAGACCGGCTCGCTGTCCTCCCAGGTCCACCAAGACTCGACGTCTTGCTCCCAGACGACACGGGCGATGGCCTCCGCCGTGCGCCGCGGCTTCGAGAAGTCGATGCCCGTGAGGTCGTAGACCGCTCTGGACCCGTCCAAGGACAGTTTCCGCGCCGCGAGGATCCTGGCTTCCAAGGCTTCCTCTTCCGAGCTTCCCGCCATCCGTCAACGCTCCGAGGTCTCAACGACGCATTCCGTATTTCAGAATTGAGAGGGCGTTCCGCCGGATCCTGATCACGGTGTGCGACGTGAGTGGCGTTTTGCCTCCGGGGCGGCGGCTCTCGCTTTCTGCCGCAACTCAATGCGGAACGCCTTCGGAGCTCGTTCGGTGGCCACCGTGATCGTCACGGGTGGCAGAGCCATGGCATGGTGCCGCAAGAAGGCCTCTGTTCCATCGCGATCTTTCTTCCAGCATTCGCGCAACCAGGTCCCCACCGCTCGTTGCACCCAGAACTCCTCATCGTACAGCAGTTTCTCGAGGAGTTGGAACGGCTCGTTGAGTTCGCCTGCCCGGACGAACCGATGGAGCGCGTACGTCGATGCGCGTCGCCGCCAGAGGTTCTTCGCGCGCGTCCATCGAAGGAGATCTTGGAATCGAGAGGGCTTCGCATACACCATCCCCGCGATCGGGCCGGAGGCGAGCGCATCACTCAAGGCCCATCCGGTCGCGGCGTCGACCCATCCGTCCGCGAGCCGCCACGAGTCCTCGTCGAGGATCTTCTCGTATCGGCCAAGGAGGAGAATCGCGAGCGACTTCTCCTCAAACACGGGGTCGGCCCAAAGGGCGGCACCGAGGGCGTTGAGTTCCGCGGCGCTCAGCCGCTGGTGGGCTTTCGCGAACGCCGCAACGATGCCTCGCATCGTCGGCACGCTCAGGCCGAGGACCGGGACCGGAGAACCGACGTAGGATTCGAGATCCGCGGCAGATGCCACCTTTGGCGCCTTGCGAAGCTGTCCAACAATCCGTTTCTTCGCCGCGCTGATGTCCAGTGCCATCGCCTCCGAAGGAACCGTGAGAGGCCATAAAGAGGACCCGGGAAAGGGCGAATCTCCTCGGGAGCAGGCGCGAGCCCTTTGTACATTTTGTAAACGAGAACCGAGATAAATCGCGGACGGCCTTGGACGGGCATGGCGAAGAGTTCGACGCTTGATGCTCACCGTCCACCCGAACGCGTCGCCCTGATCACAGGCGCGAGCCGCGGGCTCGGATATACCGTGGCTGAGTTCCTTGCACGACAACGGTGGACGCTCATCCTGACGGCCCGTCACGACGGTCCGCTCCTCGAGGCCGTGAAACGCCTGCAGGCCACCGGCGCATCGATCACCGGCGTTCCTGGGGATGTGACGCAGGAGCCGCACCGACGCGACCTGGTCGCCGCGGTCGGCCGCATCGGTCGTCTCGCTGATCAACAACGCCTCCGAACTGGGTGCGTCCCCGTTCCCGGCGCTCGTGGAATACCCGCTCGAGGTCCTCCGGCGCGTCCACGAGGTCAACGTCGTGGCTCCGCTCGCCCTCATCCATGGATGCCTTCCGATCCTGAAAGCATCGCGGGGCCTCGTCGTGAATGTCACGAGCGACGCGGCGCGCGGCGGCTATCCGGGGTGGGGCGGCTACGGGAGCAGCAAGGCCGCTCTCGAGCTCGTGAGCAAGACGCTCGCCAACGAATTGCGCGATGCGGGCGTCGGCGTCGTCGCGGTGGACCCGGGGGATCTCCGGACGCAAATGCATCAGGACGCGTTCCCCGGACAGGACATCAGCGATCGTCCGCTCCCCGAAGTCACGCTGCCCTTCTGGGCGTGGCTCGAAGGCCAAGATCCGATTCGCGTCACGGGCCAACGGTTCGAGGCCCAGGGCACGGTCTGGGAGGTGCCGGCATGAAGCGACAGGAACTCGCTTTCGAGCAACCGAAGGAACTATTCGCCTCCACGCCGGTCGAAATGGAGCACGGCGTCCGGGATGCGGTGCGTCTCCTCGTCACGACGGTCCGCTCCTCGAGGCCGTGAAACGCCTGCAGGCCACCGGCGCATCGATCACCGGCGTTCCTGGGGATGTGACGCAGGAGCCGCACCGACGCGACCTGGTCGCCGCGGTCGGCCGCATCGGTCGTCTCG
>WNGL01009794.1_pt1 | contig 11084 bp, 9 predicted proteins | sample 5400591 | NCBI WGS metagenome assembly WNGL01 (sample SAMN13153377, study PRJNA577476) | soil metagenome | isolation source: 80 cm soil or saprolite under Garry oak tree replicate 1 | place: USA:California | collected 2016-06-15
CGGGCGACGTCATCCTGTACCAGGGCCGGAGCTACAAGAGCTACCGCGGCATGGGCTCCATCGGCGCCATGAAGGAGGGGTCGAAGGACCGCTACTTCCAGGCCGACGTGGCGGAGGCCGACAAGCTCGTGCCGGAGGGGATCGAGGGGCGCGTGCCGTACAAGGGGAGCGTGCAGATGAACGTCTTCCAGCTGGTGGGAGGCCTGCGGAGCGGGATGGGCTACACCGGCTGCAAGAACATCGCCGAGCTGCGCCAGAAGGCGCGCTTCATCCGCATCTCCAGCGCCGGCCTGCGCGAGAGCCACGTGCATGACGTGATCGTGGAGAAGGAAGCGCCGAACTACCGCATCGACTGAATCGCACCCTCTCCCCGGCCCTCTCGCTGGTAGGGAGAGGGGGGTGTCACCCATTCCCTCGCCCCGCGAAGCGGGGAGAGGGTCAGGGAGAGGGGCTGGGAGCACACGTGGACATTCACTCCGAGAAGATCCTCGTCCTCGACTTCGGCTCGCAGTACACCCAGCTCATCGCGCGCCGCCTGCGCGAGCTGGGCGTCTACTGCGAGATCCAGCCCTGCACGGCCAGCGCCGCGCAGATCCGCGCCTTCGGGCCGCGCGGGGTGGTGCTGTCGGGCGGTCCGGCCAGCGTGCTGGCCGAGGGCAGCCCGCGCGCCGACCACTCCGTCTTCGAGCTGGGTGTGCCGGTGCTCGGCATCTGCTACGGCCTGCAGCTCCTCGCCCACGAGCTGGGCGGGAAGGTGGAGCTCTCCGACCACCGGGAGTATGGGCCGGCCACCATCGACGTGAAGCAGAGCTCGCCGCTCTTCCAGGGGCTGCCGGCGAAGCTCGACGTGTGGATGAGCCACGGCGATCGGGTCGAGAAGCTGCCCCCCGGCTTCGAGCCGATCGCCTCGACCCGCTCGGCGCCCCTGGCCGCCTTCGAGGACCGGCGGCGCCATTTCTACGGCGTGCAGTTCCACCCCGAGGTGGCCCACACGCCGCAGGGGAAGGAGCTGCTCCGCAACTTCGCCTACCAGATCTGCGGCTGCTCCGGCTCCTGGTCGATGCGGGCCTATGCCGAGATCGCGGTCGAGCAGATCCGCGCCCAGGTGAAGGACGGGCACGTCATCTGCGCCCTCTCGGGCGGGGTCGACTCGGCGGTGGCGGCCCTGCTCGTCCACCGCGCCATCGGCGACCGGCTGCGCTGCATCTTCGTCGACAACGGCGTCCTGCGCGAAGGCGAGCGCGCCCAGGTGGAGGAGGTCTTCGGGCGGATGTTCCACCTCCCGCTCGTCACCGTCGACGCCCGCTTCCGCTTCCTCGCCAAGCTGGCCGGGATCACCGACCCCGAGCGCAAGCGGAAGATCATCGGGAACGAGTTCATCGAGGTCTTCGACGAGGAGGTGGAGCGCCTCGCCGTCCACGGCGCGCGGGCCCAGTTCCTGGTCCAGGGCACGCTCTACCCGGACGTCATCGAGTCCGTGTCCTTCAAGGGCCCCTCTGCCACCATCAAGAGCCACCACAACGTGGGTGGGCTGCCGGAACGGATGAAGCTCGGCCTGGTCGAGCCGCTGCGCGAGCTCTTCAAGGACGAGGTGCGCCGGCTCGGCCTCGAGCTGGGGCTCCCGAGCGAGATCGTGCAGCGCCAGCCCTTCCCTGGCCCGGGCCTCGCCATCCGCGTCCTCGGCGAGGTGACCGAGGAGAAGCTGGCGGTGCTGCGCCGCGCCGACGTCATCGTGCAGGAGGAGATCCGCGCCGCCGGCCTCTACGAGCGGCTCTGGCAGGCGTTCGCGGTGCTGCTCCCGGTGCGGAGCGTGGGCGTCATGGGCGACGAGCGGACCTACGAGGCGACCTGCGCCATCCGCGCCATCGAGTCGACCGACGGCATGACCGGTGACTGGGCGCGTTTGCCGTACGAGCTCCTCGGCCGCATGTCGTCGCGGATCATCAACGAGGTCCGCGGCATCAACCGCTGCGTCTACGACATCTCGTCGAAACCGCCTGCCACCATCGAGTGGGAGTAGCGCCCACGCCTCCCCACCCCGCATGACAGGGGCGATGTAGGGCGGGGGGTTGTCCCCCGCCGAAGTATCTCGCCTGTCCCCTGAACCGGGTATCATCCGCGCCGGAGGCCTGATGCTTCGTCGCTCGCTTGCATTGCTCGTGCTGTGCGCCCTCGCGGGGTGCCAGGACTACAACTTCAACCCCGTCGGCAAGTGCGTCATCCAGCCGGGCTCGTCGCGCATCAAGCTGTCGAGCCTCGGGACGGCCGACATCCTGTTCGTCATCGACGACTCGGGATCGATGGCCCCCGAGCAGGCGAACCTGGCGCGGAACTTCGGGAGCTTCATCGACGCGCTGAAGGTGCTGCAGGCGCAGCGTGCGGCCGACAAGCTCGAGTTCTTCGAGTTCCATGTCGCCATCACGACGTCCTCGGTGTTCGAGGGGTGGGGGCCGGCGTCCGGAACCCCGACCTGCAGCGGCCAGCCGCTGCAGTGTTCGATCGCGAGCTCGCACTACACGGGGAAACCGACCGCGAACCAGTGCCCCGATGCCGCCGCCGATTCCGACAAGCCCTGCCAGGACCTGGTCGAGAACTACTATCCCACCTTCGGCGGCTGCAGCGCCGGCGTGGCGGTTCCCGGGGCGTCCTACCCGCAAGGCGGTTTCGTCGCCGCCGCCGGCAACCCGGCCGTCCTCCACTTCACGAAGGACGTCTGGGATTCCACGTCGCCCACCTCCGTCGCGGCGCTCGCGACGCTCTCCGGTCAGTTCACCAAGAACATCGCCGTGGGCACCTGCGGCTCGGGCATGGAGCAGCACTTCGAGGCGGGCCGGCTGGCGGTGGAGAAGGCGCTGGCGGGCACGCAACCCGGCGTGAAGGCCGACGAGTGGCCGCACGCCGGCGCGAAGCTGGTGGTGGTCTGGGTGGGGGATGAGGACGACTGCTCGAACCCGAACGATCCCGCCAAGGCGCTCGCCTTCGATCCCAAGAATCCCGCCACGAGCAGCGCCCCAGGTTCGGACGTGTGCACCGCCGACCAGCTCAGCACCACCGGCCACAAGCAGTTCGCGCTCGATCGCTACGCCAGCTACTTCACCGGGCTCGGCCGCTCGTTCGACGCGGCCTTCGTCTATTCCGCGCAGGTCGGGAGCTGCGCGGATGACGGCAGCGGGAACATCGTCTGCACGCCTGGCACCTGTAACTGTCAGTGCCCGGCCTCGTGTGCGGGTGGCTGTGGGAACACGGCTGCTTACCAGGGCGAGTGCAACTTCAACCTCGATCCCAACGTGGGGCCGGTGTGCACCGGCAAGGCGCCCAACTTGACCGCGTCGGGGGTGCCGGGCGGCTCGCGCTATGGCGAGCTCGCGAGCCTCCTCCGCGGCAAGGGCGCGCGCACCTTCGAGGCCTCGGTCTGCGACGCGAACTGGGGCCCCACGCTGAAGGGCATCGCGCAGCTCGTCCAACCGCCCAAGGGCCTGTCGCTGCCCACCCAGCCGGCCGCCACCGACGTGGCGCTCCTCCGCATCGAGAGCGCGGACGGGAAGAGCTCGCGCTACTGCACCGGGCCGGCGAAGACGCAGGCCGAGCTCGACACGCTGGTCGCCGACTGGGCCTTCGTCGACTGCAAGACCGGCGCGGGCGTCTTCGGCGGTGAGACGTCTGGCTGCATCATCATCAACCACGCCACCGGGCACTGCGAGCCGAACGCGGGCGAGTCGTACGTCGCCCAGTACCTCGGGATCGTGCCGTCGAAGACGGCGGACAACCCGCTCGGCGGCTGCGCGGTAGCGAGCGGGGCGACCGACTGCCAGAAGATCCTGGGCGGCGCGCTCTCGGATTGGCAGTGCACTCCGGTCGGCACCAGCGCACGCGGCACCTGCACCTGCGGCGGCTGATCTGCCGCGCGAGGAGGGGACTTGAGACATTCGAAGGTGAGAGGGATGGCCGCCGCCGCTGCGCTCGTCTGCGTGGCCTGCGGCAGCGCTCCCCCGGGCGCGGTGACGAACTGTCAGTCGACGATCGCGCTGCGTACGGTCCAGACCGACATCCTCTTCGTCGTCGACGACTCGGGGTCCATGCAGGTTCAGCAGGCGAACCTGGCGGCCAACTTCCAGACCTTCATCGACGCCCTGCAGAGCTCGGGCGTGAAGAACGAGTTCCAGATCGGCATCACCACCACGTCGGTCGATCGGAACGTGGTGAGCGGTCTCACGACCACGCTCGACGCGACGTTCGATGGTTCGGCAGCGGCGTGTACGCCGTATGCCGGGCACCCTTATCCGGCAGGCGCGCTCATCACCGTCGATCCCGTGACCAACCTCCAGAAGAACGGCGGTTCGACCCGCATCCTGGCGGCGGGCTCGGCGACCCTGGCACAGGACTTCGTCCGGAACGTGCGGGTGGGCGTGTGCGGCAGCGGTAAGGAGCAGGGGCTCCGGGCGGCCCAGCTCGCGTTGTCGGAGCCGCTGCTCTCGGGCGCCAACGCGGGATTCCTCCGGTCGGGAAGCCGACTCGCCGTCATCGTCGTCTCGGACGACGACGACTGCTCGGACCCCGGCGACGGGCAGGGGCATCCTCTCGTCGATCCCGGCGAGCCGCCCACCTGCGAGCAGAAGGCCGAGAAGGTGAGCGACTTCGTTCAGTTCCTCCAGGGGCCGCTCGGTGGTGAGCGCCGTGACGTGATCGTCGCCACGATCGCAGCCGTCGACCCGATCACCCTCGCTGCGGCCCAGTGCACCTTGGCGACCGGTGCGCCGGCGGAGCACGCGGCCCCCCGCTACGTCGAGTTCGCGAGCGCGTTCGGCGCGAAGAGTGCGGTCGCCTCGATCTGCGACGCGAGCTTCGCCTCGACGCTCCAGACCATCGCCGGCCTCATCGCCACCCAGACCGTCCCGCTGTCGGAGACGCCGGCGGACTGGCGGCTCCTCGCCGTGAGCGTGCAGCGCGCTGCAGGCGCGACCGCCGCCTGCGTGGTGGGTCTGGAGGGCGATCCCTCGGCGAACGGCGCCGACGCCGTCTACACGCCGCCCCGTACGGGTGAAGCGGCCTCGCTCACGTTCCAGGGACGGTGCGCGCTCGCACTGGGCGACGACGTTCACGTTCAGGTGCTGTGCGCCGGTTGAGATAGCGCGCCGCCGACCGTTCACATACGGTTGACGGATGACCTTTCCGCACCGATCGGTCGCGTTCGCGGCGGCGCTCGCCATGGCGGCTGGCGCGCGCGCGCAAGCCCCCGCCCATGACGCGCCCGCCGCGTCGGGCGACCTCACCTCGCTGCTCGCGCAGGTCGACGCGCAGTGGAAGCAGCGCGACGAGCCCGGCAAGCTCGACGAGATCAGGGCCGAGCTCACGAGGGCGGAGAAGCTCGCCCCGGACGACTACGGCGTCCTGTGGAGGCTCGCCCGGCTCGACTTCTGGATTTCCGACGACACCACGCTCGGCGAGGAGGAGCGGAGCCAGGTCGGGAAGCGCGCCTGGGACTTCGGCGATCGCGCGGCGAAGGTGAACCCGGATGGGGTCGAAGGCTGGTACTTCGGCGCGCTCGGGATGGGGAACTACTCGCTCGGGATTGGAATCCTGAAGGCCCTCGGCCAGGGGGTCGAGGGAAAGTTCAAGGAGCGGCTCGGCAAGGCCGAGAAGCTCGATCCGAAGTACCAGGACGGGGGGGTCTACAACGCCTGGGGCCGCTTTTACCAGAAGCTGCCCTGGCCCAAGTACGACCCGAAGAAGAGCGAGCAGAACCTGCGCAAGGCCCTGCAGATGAACCCCGCAAATGTCCGCGCCCGCACCTTCCTGGCGGAGCTATATCAACACGAAGGGCACCCGAAAGAAGCAAGGAAGCTTCTCGAGGAGGCCCTCGCTCGCGAGCCCGGTTCCTACGACGCACCGGAGGAGCGGCGGTCGATGAGGCGAGCGCGTGAGCTGCTCGCCGAGCTGAAGCGCTAACGTCCGGAGGGGCCCGTCATGATCGCGCGCGAGGAGCTGAACCGCGGAGCGGTACGTCCCCGCAGCATGGTCGACCTGTTCGAGGCCACCGCCGCTCGGTCGGGCAGCCGCACCGCCACCCAGCAGAAGCGGGACGGGCGCTGGGTCCACACGAGCTGGACCGACATGGCGCGGCGCGCACGCGACGTCGCCGACGGCCTCGCCTCCCTGGGCGTCCAGAAGGGCGACCGGGTCGCCATCATCGGCGAGAGCACCACCGAGTGGATCGTGGCCGACGTCGGCATCATGGGCGCGGCGGCGGTGGAGGTGCCGATCTACCAATCGAACAAGGCCCCCGACTGCCAGTACATCCTCGAGGACTCCGGCGCCCGCTTCATCTTCTGCGACTCGGAGGCGCAGGTGGCGAAGATCCGCGAGGTGCGGGCCAAGCTGCCGGCGCTGGAGGGCGTCATCCGTTTCACCGGTCCCGCCGCGGACGGCTTCGAACGGACGCTGGCGGAGCTCGAGGCGGCCGGCGCCGCCTGGCGGGCGCAGAACGAGGGCGCCCACGCCGCCCGGCTGGAGTCGCTCTCGCTCTCCGAGCCGGCCTGCTTCATCTACACCTCCGGCACGACCGGCAACCCGAAAGGCGTCGTCCTCACCCACGGGAACTGGGTCTATGAGGCGGAGGCGGTCCAGTCGATCAACATCATCCGGGAGGACGATCTCGTCCTGTGCTTCCTTCCCATGGCGCACTCCTTCGCCAAGGTGATCGAGGCGGTCTGGTTCCGCTGCGGAGCCACCGCCGCCTTCGTCGAATCGATCGAGAAGATCGTCGACAACGCGGCCGAGGTGCGGCCGACGGTGATGCCGTCGGTGCCGCGCATCTTCGAGAAGGCCTACGACGCCGTGGTCTCGAAGGGCCTCGCCATGCCGGGCCTGAAGGGGAAGCTCTTCGCCTGGGCGATGCAGAGCCTCGACGCGCATGTGGCGGGGCTCGAGCGCGGAGAGCGAGGGGCCGGCGGCATCGGCCTCGCGGTGGGCAACCGCCTCGTCTTCCCCAAGATCGGCGCGGCCCTCAAGGCCCGGTTCGGCGGCCGCATGCGGCTCTTCGTCTCGGGGGGGGCGCCGCTCTCTCCGCGCATCGGCTGGTTCTTCCAGACGGTCGGCCTCGAGATCCTGGAGGGCTACGGCCTCACCGAGTCGGCCGCGGGCACCTTCGTCAACCGGCCGGGCCAGGGGAAGATCGGCACCGTCGGCCCCCCCGTGCCCGGGACCGAGGTCCGCATCGCCGAAGACGGCGAGATCCTCGTTCGCGGCGGCGGCGTGATGAAGGAGTACTACCGCAAGCCGGAGGCGACGGCCGAGGTGTTGAAGGAGGGCTGGCTGTACACGGGCGACATCGGCCAGCTCGACCGCGACGGCTTCCTGCGCATCACCGACCGCAAGAAGGACATCATCGTCACCGCCGGCGGCAAGAACGTCTCGCCCCAGAACCTCGAGAACGACCTCAAGACCGATCCGCTCATCTCGCAGGTCATGGTGCACGGTGACAAGCGCAAGTTCCTCTCCGCGCTCGTGACGCTCAACGAGGAGAACGTCCGGAAGTGGGCGCAGGAGCACGGCATCACCTTCAGCGGATCTCTCCACGAGGACCGGCGGGTGCGGGCGAGGGTACAGGAGGCGGTCGACGCGCTCAACGCGAAGCAGGCGAGCTACTCCACCATCAAGAAGTTCGCCATCCTGCCGCGCGACTTCTCTCAGGAGGCCGGCGAGCTGACTCCGACACTCAAGGTCAAGCGAAAGTACTGCACCCAGAAGTACCAGGGCACGCTCGACGCGTTCTACGCGGAGTGATCCGGAGACCGACGATGGACGGCGATCGTGGCGCACGCGTCCTCCTCGTCGAGGACGACGAGGACAACCGCGAGCTGATGGCGGAGGTGCTGGAGGACGCTGGCTACCAGGTGCTCACCGCCGCGAGCGGCGCAGCCGGCCTGCGGACCCTCGCCGAGAGCTCGGTCGACGTGGTGGTGACCGATGTCGGGATGCCGGGCATGGGCGGTCTCGAGGTGGCGCGCGCCGCCAAGGAGATCGCGCCCGGGGTGCCGGTGGTGGTGGTGACCGGCTACACCGAGCGCGAGGACATCTCGAGCGCGCGCGGCCGCGAGGTGGACGCGGTGCTGGTGAAGCCGGTCGACCCCGACGCGCTCATCGCGACCGTCGAGCAGGTGGTGAGGACGCGCAGGCCGCGTTGACACGCTCCCCGGTCGCTTCTAACTTCTCGTTGATTCTGCAATCAACGGATGGGAGCGTGCATGGCAGGTCAGGCCGAGAGCGTGAGAGACGTCTTCGAGAGGCACATGCCGGAGCGGCTCAAGAACAAGCCGGACGTGGTCGCCAAGATCAACTCCGTCTACCAGTTCAACATCTCCGGGCCGGGCGGCGGGCAGTGGTCCGTCGACTGCACGCAGCCGGGCGGCGCAGTGGCGAGCGGCCCCTCGCCCGGCGCCAAGTGCACGGTGAGCTGTACCGACGCCGACTTCCTCGCCATCGTGAACGGCAAGCTGAACCCGCAGATGGCCTTCATGTCGGGGAAGCTCAAGATCCAAGGCGACATGGGCCTCGCCATGAAGCTCGCTCAGATCTTGACGTGACCCCGCTCCCCCTGGCCGGCGTCCGCGTCCTCGACCTCTCGCGCCTGCTCCCGGGACCGTACGCGACGCTCGTCCTCGCGGACCTGGGCGCGGACGTGGTGAAGGTCGAGGAGCCGCGCGGCGGGGATTACCTGCGCTGGATCCCGCCCCTCGCCGGCGCGCAGTCCGGCGCCTTCCACGCCCTGAATCGCAACAAGCGCTCGCTCGCCCTCGACCTCAAGGCGGAGGGCGGGGCGGCGGTCCTGCGCCGGCTCGCGCGCGGCTCCGACGTGCTGGTCGAGTCCTTCCGTCCCGGGGTGCTGGACCGGCTCGGGGTGGGCCACGAGGCGCTGCGCGCCGAGAGCCCCCGACTCGTCACCTGCGCCATCACCGGATACGGGCAGGACGGTCCGTACCGTGATCTCGCCGGGCACGACCTCAACTACTGCGCGATCGCAGGTGCGCTGGCGGTGAACGGGCCGCGCGAGACGCCGCTCCCATACGGCGTGCCCCCGGCCGATCTGGTGGGCGGCGCCTGGGTGGCCGTGGCCGGCATCCTGGCGGCGCTCCACCGCCGGGCGGCGACAGGGGAGGGCGGGTTCGTCGACGTCTCGATGACGGACGGCGTGCTCGGCATGCTGGCCATGCCGCTCGGCACGGCCTGGGCGCGCGGCACCCCGCTCCGGCGCGGCGAGGAGCTCCTCTCCGGCGCCGCGGCCTGCTACCGCACCTACCGCACCCAGGACGGACGTCACGTGGCGCTGGGCGCGCTCGAGCCGCACTTCTTCCGGCGCTTCTGCGAGGCCGTGGGCAGGCCGGAGCTGGCGGATCGGCAGCTCGACCGAGACGGGCGCGGCCCGGTCGAGGAGCTGGAGGCGCTCTTCCTCACCCGCACGCGTGACGCGTGGGCGCGCCTGGGGCGCGAGCACGACGTATGCCTCACGCCCGTGCTGGAGGGCGACGAGCCCAGCCAGGATCCGCAGCTCCGTGAGCGCGGCCTCTTCGGAGAGGTGGCGAACCCATGGGAAGGGAAGACCTTCCCGGCGCTCGCGACGCCGGTGCGAGTGGACGGCGCGCGGGTGCCGTTTCGCCCGGCGCCTGCCCTGGGCGCGGACACCGACGCCGTGCTGAACGAAGCGGGGTTCACGGAAGAAGAGATCTCGACCCTGCGTGCGCGGGGCGTGGCCGGCGCGCCCTCCTGAAGGCAGCGGGCGCGCTCGCTTGACAGTGCGCTGAGCGGAGATAACACTCTGCGCGTGCGCTTCGTTCTCGCCATCGCGATGGCCGTGCTCGTCCTCCTGGCCGCGGTGGCGCCTCACGCGCACCACGGACCGCTGGGGGAGCACGCCTGCGCGGCCTGCCTCGCCGCCGGCGCTGAAGCGGCGAGCTGCGAGACGCCCGACGTCGCGCCGCTCCGGCTCGTCGTGGCCGAGCTGCCGCAGCTGGCTCCCGAGTCGCGGGTGACGGGCGCGCCGCTCGGCGCCGTCCCGGGCCAGTCACCTCCCGCCGTCTGACGAGGCGTTCGTTCCTGCCGTCGTCGTGGATCGCGGGGCGCGCGTCGTATGCGCGCCGAGGTGACAGCACATGCACTCGTTCATCGCCGCGGCCCTGATCGCCGCGGCACAGGGCGCCCTGGCCGCACCGGAGCCCCAGGGCTCGCCTCCGCCGCCCAGCCAGACCGCCGAACAGAAGAAGCTGGAGGAGGAGATCGCGAAGGAGCTCGGCGCCGTGCCTGGCGCTGCCGCGCCGGCGCCAGGCCCCGGACAGCCCGTGCCCGGCGCTGCACCCGCGCCTGACGCACAGCCCGCCATCGGAGGGAATCCGTATGCTCGGGTCCTGATGCTGCCCGACATCTCCGCGATCGGCGACTTCGCCGGGACCTATCATAACCTCGACGTGGCCGGCCTCTCGCCCCGGAGCGGCCTCTACGGCGCCCCTCACGAGCTGACGCCGCACTTCGAGGAGCTGGAGCTCGGGCTCCAATCGGTCATCGACCCGTACGCGCGCGCCGACATCTTCATCTCCTTCTCGCCGGCCGGTGTCGCCGTGGAGGAGGCCTACCTCACCAGCCTCACCCTCCCGGCCGGCTTTCAGGTTCGGGCCGGCAAGTTCCTCTCGCCGTTCGGGCGCCTCAATCAGCAGCACCCGCACGTGTGGGACTTCGTCGACGCGCCGCTGGCGATGGACCGCCTCCTCTCGGCGGACTCGCTCGAGGGGCCCGGCCTGGACGTGGCGTGGCTGGCGCCCTTGCCCTGGTTCGTCGAGCTGCACCTGGCCGGACAGACCACCCGGCCCTCCTTCATCGAGGAAGACCGGCGCACGCTGGCGGCGCGCCTGCAGCAGTTCTTCGACGTGGGGGACGGCGTCACGCTCGGCGTCGGGCTCTCGGGCGCGCGTATCCAGGAGCCGCTCGCCGGGGCGAGCCGCGAGGTGGGCGGCATCGACCTCATGCTCAAGCTGCGCCCCGTCGGCACGCGCTCGTACCTGGTGTTCCAGAGCGAGCTCTTCACCCGGCGCACGTCG
>WNGL01018855.1_pt1 | contig 11084 bp, 9 predicted proteins | sample 5400591 | NCBI WGS metagenome assembly WNGL01 (sample SAMN13153377, study PRJNA577476) | soil metagenome | isolation source: 80 cm soil or saprolite under Garry oak tree replicate 1 | place: USA:California | collected 2016-06-15
TACGGGACGTCGTTTCGTGACGTTCTTGTCGAGACGACTTCACGAGACGTCTTTAGATGTTCAAGGGCCGATAGCTCAACTGGCAGAGCAACTGACTCTTAATCAGTAGGTTCTCGGTTCGATTCCGAGTCGGCCCATAGCGTTAGCAGATTCGGAGTGAAAGAAAAGTGAAAGGTCGGCATGGGGGAGCACGGAGCGATCTGCAGGTTGGGCGTCTTCTACGACGGATCGTTCTTCTCGTACGCACAGAACTACTACTACCACGAGCGGCAGCTGGGCTGGCTTCGCTTCCCCGAGTTCCATCACTTCCTGGAGAAATTCATCGGGTTGCGAGAGCAAGGGTTTGCTAGCTACAAGGTCGTGTACGCCGCGTGGCACCAGGGTCTCTTTACATCCAAGGACGCGACTGTCGATCAGCTGAAGCGCGATCGCAATCGGCACCACGACTTGATGCACGCCGGCGTGGATCCCAAGTATCTGCCCATGTCGCAGACGCAGGGCGAGAAGGGCGTAGACGTCGCTCTCGCCGTGGACGCCCTGCAGGTCGGTTTGGGAAGAATGATCGATGTGGCTGTTCTAGTCACCGGCGACGGCGACTTCGTTCCATTGGTTCGAGCGCTCAACAAGCAAGGTGTTCGCGTGCTCGCGGCCTACTTCGCATTCGAGAGCAAGGACGGCAGCAAGAGCTTCATCAACGAGCGCTTGCTGGCAGCAGCGAACTACGGGGTTGACATCGACGCCCTCGGATCGTCCAAGGAGCACAAGCACGACTTCGCGACGCTGTTCAGGAAGGCGTGAGCGCGTTCGGTCCCTCGCGGGATCGGGCGGCCGCTTTTTCGTTGTCGGGCGATCAGAACTCGTAGGTGTAGTATATCTCGTCTCGCGCCTCCTCGATGACGTCGCCCAGCGTCGGGACGGCGTTCCCGTCCCAAATCTCCTCCACGGGGAGCAGCTCGGCCCACGTGTCAAAGACGTCGTAGCGGTGAACGTGATGGCACGGGCGGTGACCGGGGCCGTGGGGGCTGCAGTACCGAAAGAGGGGCCCGCGACCGTCCGCCTGAGCGTGGTACGTGTACTCGACGGTCCGAACGGTCGCGGTCGGTCCACTGCCCTTCAGGACCTTGAGCTTCTTGTCGACGTGGATCGTGATCGGGCCGAGGCAGCGAACCTCTCCCGTCAGCCGGATGTGGCCGTGCGTCGGCTTCCCGAAGTCGAGCGTGTGCGAGGTGACGAAGCCCTGGTCGACGAAGGCCTGCATCCGTGCGTCGTGCACTTGCCGGTAGTTGGCGACGCTGGTCGGTCCGTGACGATCGCCCGCCGTCCCTCCGGGCGGCAGGAGCACGGGCGCCGCGGCCCGCGCCTTGGCGGCGCGATTTCCCCTTCGCTGTCGTCGTCCCGTCATCACGGACAATTTGTACTGATGCCCGCGCGGAGGAGGGCGGGGCGTGGATTAGTCTCCTCCGCCACCGCGCTACAGACGCGGTGAGTACCACTTGTCGTACAGAGTCTTGGCGCCTTTGGCGTAACCTGCCAGAACGGTCCAAACGTACTTGAGCCGGTCGGACGAGCCGAATCTGCACTCAATCTCGATCTCAGAGGCGAAGGCCAGCGCCACGAACGTGGCGACAAGAAAATTGTCGGACCGTTGCTTGTCCATTCTCCATTCAAGTTCGTCTGGGTCATGCCCCGGAATTAGCGGGGCCGACCGCGTCACCAGACCCGACAAACTGAGATGTGATTCAGAGGAGAGTCCGCCGTAGTACCAGTCATTAAGGAACTGCATCAATGCCAACCGATCCGGCGACGTGCTCTTGTCCTTCAGCATTCGGCCGGGATGCGGCCACCACGGACGAATCAACTTTGGATTCGCAATCTCGGCCGCCGTTAGCCCATAACGGGCTGCGGTCATGTCGAGCCATTGAGTCTGTGACGCGATCCATTCACTAAAGGCGGGGTCGCTCCCATGAGCCGCGATGTAGCGCTGTACTTCTTCCCACAACGAGCGCCAGCCAGACCTCCAGTACCACGCGGCCCGAGCCGGCAAGTCGTGGAAGACGAAGACCACCATGAACAATGAATCAAGGATCGTCCGGCTGAGCGGGCCAACGGACAGCGCGTCTTCGCGCATGATTGGTGGCTGCGGTTTGTCTGAGGACAGAATCCTTATGGTGTGGTAGGTGTTGCTCACGGTCCGTGCCGTGCCTTCCATGAGCACTTGGGCGTTTGGGTATGCGTGCCACTTTGCTGGCCAGTCGCGATCCAGCCTGTTGTAGGTGGCAACGAGTATGTCCACTAACCGTGGACCGAACGAATCCCAGGGAAGTTCCGGAAGTGTGGGAAAGTGTTCCACTGCCGCGCTCGCTTTGATGTTGTGCCAGTCGAGCCAAAGCATTCAGCTCCGTGGACTGTCCCCCCGGGGGTCAACCGGCGTCACCGCCCGGTCATCCGCCGAGGGCGTGGGATCTCCCGACGGGTGGTTGTGCGCGACGATGATGCCCGCCGCGCCAGCGAACCCGTGCCGAGCGGAACACTTCGCGGGGATGGACGAGGGGACGCTAAGACCATTTCACTAGCGGGGACCCTGCCGCGACGCTGACATAGGAAGCATACTGTTAGACCGTCAAGCGAGCCAGCGGTCGCGCTGGCCGTTCGCTTTTCCCAGTCGAGGCGCGCGCGACACGCGCTACCGCTTGAGTGGGATGGGCAGGCAGATACCATCGACATGAGTTTCGCCTTTCGATCGCCTGCAGTCAGGACTCGGCGTGCATCTCCAGTAAGGACGGACTATTCCACGAGAGGATTCGACTGCAAATGTCACTTATACGCTGGTGGGAACTCACCGGCGGTCTAACAGCGGTGGGTCTCGGGATGTGTGCGTGGGGAGCGACGTGGCGTCGAGCCCTTAGGAAGTACGAATTTGAGCATAGAAGCAGCGGCGGGGTTGTCGGGTTCACCACCTTTAAGGATTCCGAAGCGCACCGCGTCAAATTGCGCGCTGCCGACCAATTGTGGTCGAATGGTTTGCAATTGTTCGCCTTCGGATTCTTCGGGATTTTCCTCGCGCTGGTCTACCAATTCGTCTTACCGCGATAGCTGTCGGCGCAGTAGTAAGTGAAAGGTGAGTGAAAGGTCCAACGGGCAATGAGGGGCACTCACGGGCTCAAGGCTCCAGCGATTCGTGCTTGGTAGTACCCACTAGTGTCTGTTGGTCCCTCCTAGCCATCTAGCTCTTAATCAGTAGGTTCTCGGTTCGATTCCGAGTCGGCCCATCCAGCACTCAGCGCGGTACGCGCCTCAATAGGCGATGTTACCCGCGGCCGTGAATGCCCAGTGCCCCCCACCGAGTCCTGCACCGAACCGATACCCGAACGCGAATTGCCCGACATCGGTGATGGTCAACCGCGTGGGGCCGAGCCGCAGCGCCAGCCCCACATCACCACCTAGCCGTGGTTGCTCGGGAGCGATCGCAGTCCCACCCACCGGGTCCGCGTACCAGGCGCCGCCCCAGTCGAGAAACGGTGCCACGGCCACGCCCAGGAGTCCCCAAACTTCGTCTCTCACCAGCACGCGGTCCTCGAGCGCGAGCCACGCCATCCGGGTGCCGGTAAGGGCGTGCGCCCCGAACAGCCGCGGTCCCTTGTTATCGCGCCACAGGTCGAATTCGTCGCCCGGCTTGGGCCGGCGCAACGCGCCACCCTCCAAATGGAAGATGAGCGTTTCCCGCGGCAGGTTTTGGCTTGCGACCGTGACACTGCCGGCGACACGGACCGAGTCGACGCCCGTCCCGGTCAACACCCCTCCGGCTTGGCCGCGCAACACGGCGAAGCCGCCGCGCCATAGGCTGCTGACTTGCCCCCGCGCCTCGGGTCCGATACCCGCTTGACCCGGCCCGTACCCCCACGCCCGCGGCGCCGCCCAGAGCCCGAGGTGCAACAGCTGCGACACATCCACGTCCTCCTGGCGTGCGAAGGAATTGAAGTTCTCGAGCACCTGGAAGCGCACGCGCTTGATTTCGAGCCCGGCCCCGACCGTGCCGAACTGCGACCGGGGGAAGGGATTCGCCGCCTCCGAATCGAAATCTTCGCGGCGCCACACGGCGCCGGCCCACAGCCGTGTGTAGCTCCACGGACTGGTCTGTAGCGCGAGACCGCCCGCGAGACCGAAGCGCAGTTCCCGGTGCTGCAGGCTATCCGCCAGACGCCCGTCGAGAAACCGCAGCACGCGCTCCGTCGCCGCGGCGCCGTCCGTCGTGAGGGAGCGTGGAGCCACGGTCTCGTAGAAGGGAACGCCGACGGACCACTGTCCGCTGCGGCCATCCGAAATGGTCTTGTATTGCGCCGTGAGCACGGTGCGGCGACCGAGCACCCCGGTGCTGCTGTACCCGATGGTCACGCTGTGACGATCGGGCGTCTTCTCGTAGCGCCCCGTCAGCGCCGTGCCCGTGCCCGCGACGTTCGCTTCGGTGAATGCAACGGCCCACAGCACGTCCCCCGCCACCGACGCATAGTCGAAGTCGGGGATCGTGCTCCAGGCATCATCTGTTTCCACCCGCAGGGCGAGACGTCCGTCCACCCGGACCGTGTCGATGCGTACCGCGCGGAATATGGTGAGCGCTCGCAGCGCCCGCTCGCTCTCGGCCACCTTGGTGGAGTCGTAGCGATCTCCCACCTTGACCAGCAGTGTCCGCCGGACCACCCACGCGCGCGTGGGGATATGGAGCGCATTCCCCACGCCCGCGACGAGCTTCGGGGCGTCGCGCTTTCGATCGTACACGTTGTGTATGACGACGATGATGGTATCGATCGTCTGAGCCGCGAGGCGGGCTGCCGGACAGACACCGAGGAACGTCAGCGCGACTCCAGCGATCCGAGAAACCGGATAGCTGGCACGCACGCGCCGCCTGAACGGCACTGTGTATCGCCCATGACCCGGAAGGATCGCGTTGGGCACACTCAGCGCAGCGCCTCGTCGATCTCCTGCTGTGCGAGCCGCCGACCGGGGGCCCTTTCGTGGCGGCTGGTCGGCGGAGTCGAGAGCACCGCCCCGGCCCCGCGCGAGATTGTCCCCGGGCTGAGAGCCCGGGCTCCGCCTCAGACCTCTCCTTTGCGCCGTCCTTTCGTCTCCTTCTCCCGCTCCGGTTTCCCGCCGGCGATCACCACGCGGTCGCGACCCTCGCCCTTCGCCTGATACATGGCCGCGTCGGCGCTCTCGATGAGTTCCTCCGGCGTGTCGCCGTGCGGCGGGTACTCCGCGGCGCCGATGCTCACCGTCATTCGCCCGCTGCCGAACTCCTCGGCCGCCACGTGGCTGCGGATGCGCTCCGCCACCACCTCCGCCGTGGCGATCGTCGTCTCGAGCAGCATCACCACGAACTCCTCCCCGCCGTAGCGCGCCACGCAGTCCACCCCGCGCGTCGTTTTCCGCAGGATCTCCGCCATCTTCACGAGCGCCGCGTCCCCCGCGAGGTGGCCGTGCGTGTCGTTGTACTGCTTGAAGTGATCGACGTCCGCGAGCAGCACCGAGAACGTGCGCCGCAGGCGGCGCGACCGCTGCACCTCGTTGGCGAGCGTCCCCATCAGGTGGCGTCGGTTGTACAGCCCGGTGAGGGCGTCGGTGACGGACAGCCGCTCCAGCTCCCCCTGGCCTTCCCGCTCGCGCAGCCGGGCCACCAGACTGCCGAACGTCCGCGTCAAGTAGCCCACGTCGCCGCTGCCGCCCGCGGGGAGATCGGCCGACAGATCCCCGGCGGCCACCTTGGCCGCGGCGCTGGTGAGCCGCTCGAGCGGACGCACGATCAGCAGGCCCAGCACGTAGGCGATCAGCCAGACTCCCGCGAGCAGCACGACGAGGGTCAACGCGGTGACGTTCCGCAGCCGGGTGACCGGCCGGAACGCCTCCGCCCGCGGCGTCTCGGCGACCGCCGCCCAGCGGAGTGAGGGCACGCGCCGCAGGGTCCCGACGACCTCTTGCCCGTCCACGCGCTTGTACTCCACGGTCGCGCCTTCCTTATCGAACAGCGGCTGCGTGGTCGTCGTCGGGAGCTTGGTGCGCATCAGCTCCGCCGAGCTGACCCGAGCCCGCATGACGAGCTTCCCCTGGTCCGTCATCAGGTACACGTCACCGGGGTCGTCCGGGGAGAGCCGCTGTAGCATGTCGGCGACCGAGCGCAGGCTGACCTTGACGGCGAGCGCGCCGAGGAACCGCCCGTCCTCCCGGCGGACCGGGACGGCGAGCGTGATGGCCGCCCGGGCGGTACCCGCGTCCCAGTACGCGTCGCTCACGAACGTGTCGCCCGTCTGCAAGGCGTTCAGCTTGTCCAGGGGGAGCTGCAGCCCGCTCGGCCGGCCGCCGCTCGTCACCACCCGGCCGCGCGCGTCAGTGACGAGCAGCGCGTCGTAGTCCGGGAACCGCTGGCGCACCGAGGTGAGATAGTCGCGCAGCCGGCCGAGCGCCTGGCCGCCTGCACCGCCCTGGAGCTTGACCAGGTTCTCCGGGACCACGTAGGAGGCTGCCGACCCGCGCAGATCGTCCAGCCGCTCGTCGAGCCATTGACCGGTCTCCCGGGCCGTCTCGGAGCTGGCGCTGCGCAGCTCTTGGACGAACTTCTCGGTGAGCAAGTCCCGGCTCTGCCGGTACGACACCACGGTCGTCGCCAGCGTGGGGATCAGCGTGGTGAGCACCGCGAACACCAGGATCTTGTTCCTGATGCTGTCCAGGTGCAGCGCGCGCAGCGGGCGTGCGATCTTTTCTTCCCAGACGCTCACCGTCGGTTTCCTCCGGAACTCGCGCCCCTGGCTCCGCGGCGCTCACCCCGCCGCTCCCGTCTCGTCACCCGGCTGGTGCCAGTACCTCGCCGAGCGCGGCGAGCCGCTCCTCCCAGTACCGTTTCATCCGCGTCGTCGCCGCCTTGTCCGGCAGCTTGGCGTGCTGGATCTGCACCTGGCTCTTCGCGGCCCCTCTGCCGCTGAAGCCGAGCGCCACCGACGTCTTGTCGGGCCAGGTGATCCGCATCGACTTGTCGCGCGTCGCGGTGAGGATCGTCACGTCCACGCCCCCGAGCCACCGCGCCCGCGTGCGCGCATCGGACCACGCGCGGTACAGCCGCGCCAGCGGCACCGCAAACGTCCGGCTCTTGGTGGCCTCGAAGCCGCCGTCGCGCCGCTGTCCGATGGCGCGCAGGCCTTTGATCCGCTCGTAGCCCACGGTGACGCTCTGGGCCCACCAGCCCGCCACCTTGTACTTGGCGTGGACGTACTCGGCGATTCTCCGGTGCGGCCAGGTGTGGGCCTGGACGCGGTCGAGCGCTTTGACCCAGCGCACCCACGTGCACCCCGTCGTCGCCTTGACGGACACGTCGCTCATCCCGGCGAGCTTGGCGTAGTCCGCCGGTCGGGGCTCTTGCTGCTTCTGGAGGAGATGCGCGCGGGCGGCGGTGTAGGACTCACCCGTCTTGTGCATGCGCCCGCGAACCAGGCGCTTGAAATCTCTGTTGGTCGTCATCGGATCGGTCCTTTGGTCGAGCCACGGGCACACGCCCCCCAGCAGCGACGCTCCGCGGCGACGCAAAGGCTTCACGATGCGATCCGAGAGTTTGCCTCCCTTTGCCTCACGGGAACCCTCGCTGGGGGAGGGTCGAAGAGGTTGGGCGTGGATCGCCGCCGGAACGTCATGTTTCCGGCGCTGTTGCGATTCAGTGACGTCGGGCTGCTGCTCTTGAGGCTGATGGTGGCGGCTGTGTTCTTCGACAGCGGGCTCAATCATCTGAAGCACCCGACGGAGCGGGCGAAGAGCATCGGGGCGAGCCGCGGCTTCACGGTATTTCTCGGCTCGGCCGAAGTGCTGGGGAGTGCGGGGGTGGCGCTCGGGATCCTGAGTCAGCTCGCCGCCCTGGGACTGATCCTGCTCATGCTCGGGGCGATCCAGAAGAAGATCTTCGTTTGGAAGACCGGCTTTTGGGGCGCGCGCGGCTACGGCTGGCACTACGACCTGATGCTGCTCGTGATGAGTCTCGTGATTCTGCTGACCGGCGGGGGCAGACTCGTCGTGCTCTAGGAGGAACCCCACCGCGACCGCTCTGGCGAGCCGTCCTGCGGCGGGCATATTCCCGTATCCCGCCTTCCGTAGGGTGATGCAATGCGAAACATGGTTATTCATGTCGCTCCAGCCGTGGTGGCCGCGGTCCTGGCCGCGTGCACTGAATCCCCGACGCCGGCTGCGTTGCACCCCAGCTTCGCGGCCGGCGGGGGACGCGGGCCGGCAGTGTTCGTGACCGATGTGAGCCGCGACACCACCTCCCAGAACGAGACGCCGGTCGCGGTCAACCCGACGAACCAGAGCAACCTGCTCACCGGCGCCAACGACTGGAACTACAACGACGGCGTCGCCTACAACGTGAGCTTCGACGGCGGCAAGAGCTGGTCGGCCACGCTGCCGAACGGGTTCATCCCGGGCCTCACGCGCTACACCAACGATCCCGACGTGCCGGGTACGGGCTTCTACGACGCGGCGGGCGATCCGTACGTGGCGTACGGGCCCGACGGCACGGCCTACTTCGTCGCCCAGGCGTTCAACTTCTTCACGCCGCCCTACCAGATCGCGCTGTACGTCAGCCGCTCGACCGACGGCGGGCTCACCTGGTCGGCGCGCCCGGTCCAGGTGTCGGTGTGGGACAACAAGAACGGCAAGACGAAAGGATCCGAGGGACAGTTCCCCGACCACGAGTCGATGACGGTGGACAACAGCCCGGCGAGCCCCTTCTACGGATCGGTGTACGTCACGTGGGTGCAGTTCAACGGCTTCAGCGGCCATTCGCCCGTACAGGTCGCCTTCTCGCGCGACGGCGCGCGCACCTTCTCCACCCCCATCTCCGTGACGCAAGGTCCGATCCGGAACAATCAGGACGCCCGTATCGCGATCGCGCCCGACGGGACACTCTATCTCACGTTCGACAACGGCATCCAGGGAGGGAAGGGCGTCGCGAACTACATCGCGGTGTCGCACGACGGCGGCGCGACGTGGAGCGCACCCACTGTATTCGCGCTCTACAACAACCCGGTGTGCATCTTCCCGCCGTACTGCTTCAACATTTCGGGCGGAGCGTTCCGGGGCCCGGGCTCCTATCCCGCGCCCGCCTTCGACCCGGTGCGGAACCGCATCGCCGTCGTGTACTCGGACATCGACACCGACGGCCAGGCCAAGGTGTTCTTCACCGCCGCGCCCGCCGACCAGGCGACGAGCGCCGCCGCCTGGTCCGCGCCCAGCGTCGTCGCGCCGGGGCCGGGGGATCGCTTCGGCGCCGAGCTCTCGGCCACGGCGAGTGGCCGGCTCGACGTGATGTTCGATGACCGCAGCTACAGCGGCAACATGCTGGTGGACGTGACGTACGCCTCGAGCGGCGACGGCGGCGCGACGTGGAGCGCGACGCGGGTGACGAAGAGCGGGTTCGATCCGTCGCAGTACGGCGTGCCGTGCGGCTCGTGCCCCAACGGCATCCGGCCCTTCATCGGGGACTACAACGGGATCGCGGCGACCGCGGGCGGCGCGGTGATGACCTGGACGGGTGTGGCGCCGAAGACGGGGACGGCGAACGACAACCTGGAGATCTACTTCGGGAGCGTGACGCCGTAGCAACGGGGCAGGGTCATTTCTTCCCCGCCTTCCCCGCCACCTTTCCGATCGCGCTGATCAGATCGTTGAAATCGTACGGTTTCATGACCGAGGGCTGGCCGCACTCGTCGAGGAACCTCCGGGTTTCGTCGCGCGCGCGGTCGCCCGTCACGAACACGAACCGCTCGGCGAGCTGGGGGCGCTGCTCCGACAACTGCTCGTAGAGCGCCCGGCCACCCAGCCGCGGCATCTGCAGGTCGGTCACCACGGCGTCGAAGCGATCGCTGGCGGGTCCCAGCCGCTCGATCGCCTCGAGCCCATTCTCCACCGCCACGACCTCGTGGCCCTCGCGCTCGAGCAGGAGGCGCATCGCCTGACGGTTCACGGCGTCGTCGTCCACCACCAGGATCCGGAGCTTGGGGAGGGACGGCATGGACGGCGTGGCGCGCGCGAGCGGCGCCAGCACGCTCTTCGGGAGCGTCACCACCACCTCGGCCCCGCCGCCCGGGCGCGGCCGCAGCCGCAGCGTCCCGCCCGACGACTGCGCCAGCGCGCGGGCGAGCGCGAACTCGATCTCGCCCCCGCCCGCGCTCTGCGTGAAGCGGAACGGCGTCACGAGGCGCTGCTCGGCCTCGACCGACAATGGCGTTCCCGAGTCCCACAGCGAGATGCTGAGCGACGGCCCGCTCTCGCTCACGGCGATCCGCAGCTCGCGGGGGGGCTGGGTGTCGCGCAGCCGCCGCAGCGCGAAGTCGAGCAGCTTCATCAGCATCTCGGTGAGCTGCGCCATGGGGCAGGCGACCATCGGCAGATCGTGCGGGATGCTGCGCGTGAGCGTCACCCCCAGCTCCTTCAGCGTCCCTTCCCGCTCGGCGAGCACGCCGTTCAGGACGATCGACGCGTCGGACGGCTCGGCCGCGCCGATCGGGTGCTGCGCCAGCTCGAGGAAGTGCTGCGTGATCTCCGCCGCGCGCCGCACCTCGCCGTGCAGCATCATCAGCGCCCGCGCCCGCTCGGGGTCGAGCGGGCTGCCGTGCAGCAAGTCGGCCAGCGCGCCAATGGCCGCCAGCCGGTTGTTGAGCGCGTTCAGCACGTTCGCCGAGCCTTCGTCGAGCACCACGTGTTGCACCTCGGGCGGCAGCGACCGGGGCCCGGGCACTGGCGTGGCGACGGACGGCGCCGCGGGAGCGCGTCGCCCCCGTGCCGCCGCGCGGGCGCGACCGATCAGCACACCGATGAACGCGCCGATCAGCGCCCCGAAGGCGAACGACACCCACAGTTCCATGGGGGGTCAATCTAGTGTGCTCCGCCGCGGAACGCGCTAGGGCGTGTATCACGAGGCGCCTGGTTGACCACCCCCCGGCGCCGGTTCTACCTTTCGTCGCCCGCCCTGGTGGTGGAACTGGTAGACACGCTGTCTTGAGGGGGCAGTGCCGTAAGGCGTCCCGGTTCGAATCCGGGCCAGGGCATCCTCCCGC
>WNGL01009796.1_pt1 | contig 11083 bp, 12 predicted proteins | sample 5400591 | NCBI WGS metagenome assembly WNGL01 (sample SAMN13153377, study PRJNA577476) | soil metagenome | isolation source: 80 cm soil or saprolite under Garry oak tree replicate 1 | place: USA:California | collected 2016-06-15
ACCGATACGAGGCGTTGGCGCAGCACCATAAGGAGGGGCTTGAGCTGTATCGCGACCTGTTGAATCATCCCCCCACCTCACTAGCCAAAATACAACTGCGGCAAGCGTTTCGCCAGGCACTCCGCGACCACCACCAGATGGTTCTAGACTATCAGCAAGCTGAACAGGCCTTTCAGCAGGCCAGGAGAATAGCAATCGAACGAGACGAATGAGGCTTCCATTGTAGCGGGGCAGAGAAAGAAGAGTGCAATCATGAGCTTTTTTGAAACGGAGGAAACCCACCAATTTACGTTTGCAGCCTTTGCAGCCCATCCATTTTATACCGCCATCAACCGTTCGTTAGTTCAGCAAGCTCTCGAGTACCTTAGGCCACGTCCTACCCATGCGCCATTGACGCTTGTGGACATGGCCTGTGGGACTGGAGCAATCACGCGGCTGATGGCAGAAGAACTCGCCAATCAAGGGCGTCAAGCGTACATCATCGCCGTTGACCCTTCCACAGACGCATTAGGGCGCGCACAGAAGAGCATCGAAACGCCGGGGGTAAAAGTCGACTTTTTCCAGGGAGAAGCGGTCGATCTTCCCAGGTTCGTCCACGATGCCGATGCCGCTTTCTTCTGTAATGCGATCCACCTCATTGCCGATAAGCGCTCAACGTTTCGGCAAATAGCCGCCATCCTTGCTCCAGGTGGAATCTTCGCCTGTAATAGCGCCTTCTACAATGGCACCAATGTTGAAAGTACCCTCCACTTTAGCCGTCTTTGGATACGTCGAGCTGTGCAGTGGCTGCATCAAGCGCATCCAGAAGTGCGGTTATCACGCGAGGCGAAAGCGATTGCCATGCAGTGGCTCACTCCCGAGGAGTACAGCCGTCTGCTCGGGGAGAGTGGATTTAGCCGTATAGAGATGAGGCAGGAACCAGTGATGCTGTCACTGGATGGTTTAAGAGACCTGGGACACTATTGGCTCTTCATCCAAGGGGCTTTACCAGGAGCGCCACTGGCACTGGGAGCCTGCGCACTTGGTGCGGCCGTGTACCAGGCCTGTCAGGAACTCGGTATGACTGAGGTACCGCGCATGTGGTTGCAGATCGTCGCAACCTATGGAGAAGGTCAAAGCTAGATCGCAATCCTGATGCGCAATTGTGCAGAACCGTGAAATCCTAACGACTGTACACGCAAGAAATCTTAATGAAACTACTACCCTAATTGATATTCCATACAACCAGGGTATTTTTATTGCCTCGTTGACACCCAACTTGACACCCATTATCGTTTACAGAGGTTTACTTTGGTTTACCTAGATGGACAGTTAAGGCAATCTCCACGCGCTCGCATGCCCGTATTGGCTGAGCAGTTACGAGCGTACAACCAAATAGGATATTTGGATATGCCTTACCTTTTGAGAAGAGGGTTTGCTTGCAGCAGAGGCGATGTATGCAAATGGCAAATAGCGATAGCAGCGGCATCTGCGGCATCGTCTGGTCGAGGAATAGCCGAAAGACGGAGAAGTATACGCACCATCTCCCCAACCTGCTCCTTTTTCGCTCCTCCATACCCACTCACGGCCTGCTTGACTTGCATAGGCGTATATTCGGCAATCGAAAGGCCGCCATTGGCCAGCGCCAGCATTGCCACCCCGCGCCCGTGTCCCACCGTTAAAGCTGTACGCGCATTCTTGGCGAAGAACAGCTCTTCCATCGCCGCTTCCTGTGGCTGGTAAGCGACAATAATCTCGCTCAGGCGTGTATAAATCTGCTGCAAGCGTAGCGGCAGCAGCATGCTGGCAGGTGTCGTGATGACATCACAGGCGATCATGCTCAGTTGGTTGCCCCTGGCTGCCACAATTGCATACCCGACGATCGCCGTTCCCGGATCAATGCCCAGCACAACACGTGTGCCAGGCGCCGAGGTGCGCCGGTCTTGCCGACCCTGTTGGGGGGGTACATCCATAGCGTACCCTATCCCTCGTACGAAGCGGCGAAAGACTCTGGGAAGTCCGCGTTGGTGTACACATTCTGCACATCATCCAGGTCTTCCAGTTTCTCAACCAGGCGCATCACCTGGTGCGCCACCTTCTCTTCATTCAACTCGACCCTCGTCTTGGGTATCAGCGCGCTCTCCGCTTTCACCACCTTGTACTTCTTCTTTTCTAGCGCCTGCCGCACCTTGTCCACCTCGGATGGGTCGGTATAAATGGTGAGAACCTCGTCGTCTGCCCCGACCGGGTCAACATCGTCCGCGCCCATGTCGAGTGCTTCCAGCGACAATTCATCGGGATCATGCCCCTGAAGTTCGACCTCGATAATGCCTTTGGACTCGAAAAGCCAGTCAACGCAGCCGTTTTCACCCATATTCCCACCGTTACGGCTGAAGGCGTTGCGCACCTCGGCAACGGTACGGTTGCGGTTCTCGGTCAAGGCCTGCACCAGCATAGCGGTTCCGCCTGGTCCGTACCCTTCGTAGGTGATCTCCTCCAGCGATGCGCCTTCTGTCCCACCCGAAGCGCGTTTAATCGTACGCTCGATGTTATCCATCGGCATATTGGCATCGCGCGCTCGCTGCACCGCCATACGCAGGCGAAAGTTTGCATTGGGATCACCACCGCCGCCCTCACGCACCGCTACCACAATTTCACGCCCTAAACGCGTGAAGAGTTGTCCTCTGCGCGCATCATTTACGCCCTTGGAACGGCGAATTTGCGCCCATTTTGAATGACCTGACATAGCTCAGCTCCTCGTTCGTTTTCAGCTTGCACACCTATTACGTAAAATAGATTGCCGTACTGCTTGTGTTTGAGAAAAATATGTTCGCTAGCATTTTAACACGAACTCCCGCTACCAGTCGAGGGGCTATGTGGAGCAGGAAAAAGGTCTTCTGCGGGGGATGCATATCTTGGGGGGATACGCTACTTTTTCCTGCATAAAGATTTGACGCTTGGAATTTTTAGCTACCCGGTTTCTCCTGGAACGAATGGATACGCTACGGTAACAATGTAGCCAGGTGTTCGCGCGTCGTGCTTCCTCATGGCATGACGTAGCTGGCTTGTAAACGATGGTACAATAGATGTGCTGAGGATACACCATCCGAATAGGAAGCTCGTCGTCAATCGCTAGCTTGCGCGTCGTGTGGATTACAACTCGACAGGCCGGGCAACGTATACCATAATAGGAGAAGGTAGTGGCTCGTGGAGAAAGAGACAACCGTCGCTAAGGCGGGCAAAGCAACACCTAAAAATACGGCGCGTCAGAAGCTCGGCAGTATAGGCGAGCGATTGGCGGCTGAAACGCTGCGCCAGCGCGGATATCGTATCCTGGAGTACAACTTTCGTTGCCGGCATGGAGAAATCGATCTGATAGCTGAGGATGAACACGACCTGGTCTTTGTAGAGGTGAAAACGCGCCGGGGCACTGCCTTTGGGCGCCCCGAAGAGGCGGTGACGCTCTCCAAACGCCGCAAGCTGGTGGAAGTGGCCTCCTACTACCTCGATCTACACGCTCAACCAGATCGCGCATGGCGGATTGATGTCGTGGCTGTGCAGTTCGGCGTCCGTGGCGCCTTCGAAGAAATAAGAGTCTATCAGCACGCTGTGAGCGCTGAATAGCAAGCATGATATAATTACCACAACAATATATACATACGAACACATAGGAAAGGCAGGCAGGATATGTCAGATTTTGTAGAATCCGCAAAGAATATGGTAAGCTCCGCCGTCAGTCGCACAAGCTGGCAGGCCCAGAAACAACTGCGTGCGCGCGGTAAACAGGGTGAGATCGATCAATTGTTGGAGCAGCGCCAGCAGTTGCTCGATGAACTGGCGCAGGTTGCTATGAACCTTTATCAGCAGGGAAAGCTCACCGATGCCCAGCTCTCGCGTTTATGCGCCAGTATCCAGGAGCTCGATCACGATGTGCAGAATCGAGAGGTTCAGTTACAGGAAATCAAGAGCGAAACCTACAACGCGGGTCAGTTCGCGCCCTCTCCGACCTCCAATTACACACCGCCTCCTGTCTCGCCAACACCGCCGCCAAATCCATCATATACGTCGCCATCATCACAGCCCGGAACGCGCCAGGGGCGTCAGGGAAATCAGGGCCAGGCACCCAAAGCCGGTCCACAATTACAGACGTGTCCCAACTGTGGCAACCCCGTGCGCTCCAATGCGCTCTATTGTCGCAGTTGCGGCGAGAAAGTACGCTAATGCTACAGGGCGACCCTCGCGGTTGCCCTGTAGGCGTCAAGTTGGGGTCAGGGCAATCATTGGGTTGTCGTAGGGACAAGGGGCGGCGGAGTGGAGGGGAGGGGGCCTTGTGCTTGTCCTCGTCCTGGGCTCCCCCATTGAGGACAGGCACAAGGCCCCCTCCCCTCTTCCACACTTCCCCCTGTGCCTACACCGGGAAAAACCCTCCCGGTGTAAGCCCTGGCGGTCGCCCCGGCCATCTTTCACAGACCCTGCCCTTGTCAGTCTCACCCAGGCAGGTCAGCAGCCAGCATTTGCCCCACCAGCTATACTCTTGGTAGAGACTGCGCCCCCTACCCATCCACTCTTCTCTTCCAGAAAGGAAGCTCTCCATGACCAGCAACACACACCCGGACCCGTTTCCAACTCTCCCACCTCCTCACGCTTGCATGGTAAACCTCAACCATTCAAAAATAATACCGCGCAAAATGGGCGGGAGTTGCACACGATTTCGACCCCCTTGCTGCCTTCCACGGGTAGGTGTTGTTCGCGTGTAGGGACAGGGGGAAGGGTGGATGAGGGCAGGGGGCCTGGTGCGTTAACTTGACGCCTGTGGGGAGTGATCGTGTTTCCCCAAGATGGAAGGGAGAGGAACAGGACGCGGGCGACCCTAAAGGCCCTCCCAGCCCCACGTCCGCTGCCCTCGCCCCTACGGGTCGCCTGGCCTTCTGGTGGGCAACCTTCGCGGTCGTCCTGCGAATCTCTAAATAGCCGCCATCATACTTTTTTCCAGGGAACTATGTTATAATGGTACGTACCTCGATGGTCGATTTTGGCAGAATGGTGCTGTATGGACGCGACTTACTGCGTCCAGTGTCACACGTAGGAGACGCGCTTTATCGTATCCGCCATCACAGGTAAGGACGCCGTTTATCGCGTCCGCCATCAAACGTGTACCGGGGAGAGTGGATTGGCAATCAGCGCGAAGGATATTCTATTGGTCAACCAGAGCCAGGAAGAGAAAAGTTGTACTCTTGACAGTATCAGCCACAGTGCAGCGCAGACGCAGCGTTTAGGCATGAGGCTGGGTGAATTGGTGCAAGGGGGAGAACTGATCCTGCTCAATGGGCAACTGGGCACGGGAAAAACCACCTTCACACAGGGTCTCGCACAGGGTATGGGTATTACCACACAAATCAATAGCCCCACGTTTACCTTACTAAAGGAATATGCCAGGGTCAGGTCGGAGTATGCTGCACAGAGGAGACCCGCGCTCTATCATTTTGACCTGTATCGACTTGATAATCCCGATGAAATCTTTGATCTTGGTTTTGAAGAGTATTTTTCGAGCGATGGCGTGTGTGTTGTCGAGTGGGCGGAGAAGGCGAATCTGTACTGGCCAACCGACCACCTGGACATCCGCATGAAAATGCTCAGCGAAACCAAGCGTAGCCTGTTATTTACCGCTGTTGGCTCGCGTTATTGCGAACTGCTGCGGCAGTTTCAGAAGAATACCTATGTTACTACTGGCTCTTGACACATCCACTCGCCAGGCGAGCATCGCGCTCTGCACAGAGGAAACCTTACTCGGCGAATATACCTGGCTGGTCGGCAACAACCACAGCATAGAATTGCTGGAACGCATTCGGCGTCTCATGGCTGAATGTGGCCACACCATGCAAGCCATCGATGTTATTGCCGTTGCCACGGGACCAGGGTCGTTCAACGGGCTGCGTGTAGCCGTAACCGCGGCGAAAACGCTGGCCTTTGCCCTGCAAGTCCCGCTCATCGGAGTCAGTACACTTGATGTCATCGCGGCTCACCAGCAGCAATGGCGCGGTCCCATTTGCGCCGTGCTGGAAGCAGGACGAAGCGAACTGTACGCGGCATGCTACGCCTTTGATGAAACCTACGAAGAGCAAGATGGAGTACTAACCTATACTCTACGGCGATTGAGTGACTATCTGCTGGATGCGCCTGAGGCATTGACACACTACCTCCAGGAGCATCTCAGCGCGCTGGTGGGTGTGCCAGGTGAACGCCAATTGCCTGTCACGCTCTTTTGTGGCGAGATGAGCGAAACATCTCGCGCGGTGCTGCACCAACACCTGCCGGAGAGCAGCCTGTTTCTCGAGTCTTTTCAATCCGCGCGCCATGCATCTGTTCTGGCATACCTGGCGTTTCAGCGTTTCCTCGGTGGCATCATAGATGATCCTTTATCGCTTGAGCCGTTGTACTTGCGGCGGCCTTCAATCACTACCAGCGTTCGTAAGCAGCCACTCCTTGGAAGTAAGACACCTGGGTCGAGCAATCCGACGGAGACAGAAAGGGAAGAAGGTGCGTTACATCATTGATCGTATGACAATGGCAGACGTGCCTCGCGTCGTCGAGATCGAACGTCTGGCTTATCCATCAACCTGGCCTCCCAGCGCCTATCGCAAGGAACTCCAGGACAATCGCTGGGCGCATTACATTGTCCTGCGCGATAAAAAAATCGCCGAAGAGCGTATGACTGTGCCTGCGCAGGAACCCGAAAGGCCCCGGCGCATCTTCCCACTTTCGCTGCTGCCTGGGCGGCCAACGATGACCATGCCCTCGCCTGATCTCGCCTCCATCCTGGGCTTTGCCGGATTGTGGTTGATGGTTGACGAAGCGCATATCACGACGATTGCCATGCATCCCAAATATCGCCGCCGGGGTCTGGGTGAGTTCATGCTCGTCAGCCTGATCGACATCGCCTATAACATCGGCGCAAAATGGGTCACGTTGGAAGTGCGCGTCACCAACCATAACGCGCAGAACCTGTATCGCAAATATGGCTTCCATGAGGCCGGGGTGCGCCATCGCTATTATAGTGATAACAATGAAGATGCACTCATTATGTGGACGGAAGAAATTAATTCTCCCGCCTACAAACGCAAATTTCAGGAATTGAAAACCGCGCTCTTGCGCAAACTTGAAGATCAGTAATATCCTTTACCAGGGCAACCCCGCAGTCGCCCTGGTATACGCCAGGTCAAGTGAAATTATGCTCATACTCGGGATTGAAAGCTCATGCGACGAAACGGGAGCCGCTATTGTCAAAGACGGGCGTTATTTGCTCTCAAACGTCGTCGCCTCACAAATTGAAGTCCATAACCGCTATGGTGGCGTGGTACCGGAGGTCGCGTCGCGACAACAACTCGCCACCATCATTCCGGTGCTTGAAACCGCCATGGAGCAGGCGGGCTGCTCCTGGGAGAACATCGACGCGGTTGCCGCTACTTATGGTCCTGGACTGGCGGGCTCCCTGCTCGTCGGTCTCACCGCGGGCAAAGCAATTGCCCTGGCACATCACCTTCCCTTTCTCGGCGTAAACCACCTGGAAGCGCATATTTACGCCAACTGGCTGCGCAAGGAGACCTATGCAGGGCGAGCACAGGAAACCGATGAAGCCGATTGGGAATACCAGGAAGGCGACCCTACCTTTCCTTTGATTTGCCTCGTCGTTTCGGGTGGGCATAGCGAACTGGTGTTGGTGCGTGGCCATGGACGGTATGAGCTGCTTGGCAGCACGCGCGACGATGCCGCTGGAGAAGCATTCGACAAAGTTGCGCGCATTCTGGGCCTGGGCTATCCCGGCGGCCCCGCCATTCAGCAAGCGGCACAGCAGGTTGAAGAAGAATTCTTGCAACAGGGTAAAACGCTCGCTTTGGCACGAAGCGCCTATCGCCTGCCGCGCGCCTGGTTGCGCGGCACCTATGATTTCAGTTTTAGCGGCCTTAAAACGGCAGTGCTGCATTTAGCGGAAGGCGCGACTGGGCAGCAGGGAAATGCTGAAGGAAAGGCAGGCAAACAGGTCAGCCAGTATACGCGCATGGGTGCGCAGGCAGCCCGGAAGGGTGGCGCAAATGTGGCCCTGCTCGCATCAAGTTTCCAGGATGCGGTGGTAGATGTGCTGGCAGTCAAGACACGTCTCGCGGCCCAGGAGTATCATGTCAAACAGGTGGCTCTGGCTGGTGGAGTCGCGGCCAACGCCAGCCTGCGCGCGCGCCTGGAACAAGAATTGCGACCCCTGCATATTCGCCTGAGCTATCCGCCCATTGCGTTTTGCACCGATAACGCTGCGATGATTGCCGGAGCCGCCTTCTTTCACCTGTTAAGGGGCGAACAGCACAGTCTTGATCTGGATGTTGAACCAGGATTGAGTTTACCGTTTGTAAGGGGCCGATAACTCCCTTCCAGCTAGCCTGACCGCGAGTAGGACGCAGTCCGTCAGGACTGCTGGCAAGCTGGATGAGAAACTATCGCGCCCAAGAAATGAGTGTAGTATGGCAAAACAGAAAGCATATGCTCTTGGTATCGACCTCGGTGGCACCAAAACCCTGGCGGCAGTGGTGGATATCAGCACCGGTGAAGTGGTTGCTTCCGCACGTAAACGCACGCGTGCCGAAAAGGGACAGGAATTTGTCGCGCAGCGCATTCTTGATCTTTCGACGCAAGCTATAGCGGATGCGAAATTGCTTAATGGAGGAATTGTAGCTGTTGGCGTAGGCGCAGCAGGGCAGATTGACCGCAAAGCGGGCGTAGTTGTCGATGCTCCTAACCTCGGCGTGAAGGATATGGATCTTGGCGCATTGCTCGGCAAACAGTTTGGCAAATCAGTTGCAGTTGGCAACGATGTAGAGGTAGCCGCGCTGGGCGAGTATATCTATGGGTCAGGGCAGGGATACCGTACATTTGTCTGTGTATTTGTTGGCACGGGCATTGGTTCCGGCATTGTGCAAAATGGACGTATGTATACCGGGCTGACCGGAACGGCAGGCGAGGTCGGGCATATGACCGTCGATGCGGGTGGACGCATCTGTGGCTGTGGCTCCCGGGGCTGTCTGGAAGCCTATGCCTCGCGCACCGCTATCACCAAAGCCATCATGGCCGAAATTCATCACGGGCGCAGTTCCATCCTGGCCGAGGACGTGCAATTCCAGCTTAAAGAGGGTGAAACTATCATCCGTTCTGGTCTGCTGGCCTCTGCTATTGCACACAATGATGCCCTGGCCATTGAAATTGTCACGGAAGCTGCCGACTATCTTGGCTATGGCCTGGCATCAGTGATGAACTTCTATAACCCTGACTGCATCATCCTGGGTGGGGGCGTCATCGAAGCCATTGATCTGCTATTTGAGCGCGCCGTGCATCGCGCCCGCATCACAGCTCTGTCAGCGCCTGCCAGTAAAACCAAAATTATCCGCGCCAAACTGGGAGACTTTTCAGGCGTTGTTGGTGCCGCTTATATGGGTGGGGAAGCAGCAGGCTATACCTTCCCCACGTAGTAGCTGCCTGCCAACCCGCCAGGCGGGGTTCTTTAGGATGTGGGTGTCCCCGCATGTTCCCAAATCACCCTGAAAAATTGAGAGCTGGAAAAGGGGGAAGCGTACTTATGGCTGGAACACTACCGCGAATAGATGCCCAGGTTGAATTACGCGCGGTCGAGCTGGCAGACGCCCCTGCGTTGCACCAGCTCGACTATAGCTTCGAGACGGACCGTATTTATACCCTGCATGTGCATGATCACCTGGCGCAGGGCGACAGCCATCCAACTATCTCAGGCCAGTCCTCCCTGGCTTTTGAACTGCGCGAGATGCCCGTTGACTTGCCCCTCTACAAGGATTACCGCGAATACGAACATACCCTCGCAGAGGTCGAGGCCAAACTTGCCGGGGTGCGTGGCGGCTATGTCGCCCTGGCTGATGGACAGATTGCCGGGGTGATACTGCTCAACGTCGAGGAATGGCGATCGGTCGCGTGCATCGAGGATATCATCGTTGGGCGTCAATTTCGCCGCTACGGCATCGGTTCCCTGCTGCTCAATTGCGCCTCGGATTGGGCGCGCAATCGCGGCTGCTGGGCTATCCTCTTAGAGACGCAGAATGTCAATTTCCCCGCTATCCAGTTCTACCTGCGCAACGGACTACAAGTGTGGGGCATCAGTCAACACTTCTACCCGCCAGGCCCGGTAGAACATGAAGTCGCGATTTTTATGGGCAAGCTGCTGCGGTAAGCTCACAACTCGCGTAATTGCTTCTGGAACAATCCGAACACTACCGCGATGCCCAGGACCGCGCCGCTTATCGGAAAAATGATAGCCGGTCCCAGGTGTGCCACGATGGTGCCTACAATCGCCACTGAAAGCGGGTAGGAGCCAAACGAGGCGAACATGAACGCACCCATGACACGTCCCAGGAGATGACGGGGAATGATCTGCTGGATGATGGTGATGAAAATGACGTTGGTCACGCTGTTGAAAATGCCCATGGCCGCCATACACACAATTGCGCCCGCCAGTCCTCCATACGGAATGAGCGCTACCGCAATGGCCTGGAGGATCGCCACTCCAAGGGCAAACGTTCCGCGATGGGGTATATTTCCCAGCATGCCTGTCACAATTCCGCCAAGCAAAGCCCCGGCGCCAAAGGCGGCCAGGATTGCCCCATAGCCGCTGGCGCCAGCCGCGAAAGGACCATGCGCCAGCGATGGTAAGGCTACCTCCAACAGCCCTCCAAAGGTGATATTGGCAAACAGCGCGACCAGGAATGCCGCTTGCATTACCTGAGACGTCCGCACGAACTTCCAGAACGTCATCGACTGCTCGGAAGCTTGCTTCTGCTGCTCTGCCTCCTCAGTGATTTCGATGGGTTGCTCATTTGGTACCAGCTCAGCCATCGTTCTCATGCCCTCAGCGACAAGTGCTACTTGAGGTTCCTGAGAAGCCGCCTGCTGGGTGGATTGGGACCTCCCGCGAATAAGCACCAGCGAGAGCGCCGAGGCTACAAATGAGATCGCATCTATTACCAGCGCTGTCCCAGATTGCAACGTAGCGACTATCACTCCGCCAGTACCTGAACCGATCAAACTGGCAAGCTGG
>WNGL01014069.1_pt1 | contig 11083 bp, 12 predicted proteins | sample 5400591 | NCBI WGS metagenome assembly WNGL01 (sample SAMN13153377, study PRJNA577476) | soil metagenome | isolation source: 80 cm soil or saprolite under Garry oak tree replicate 1 | place: USA:California | collected 2016-06-15
AAGCAGTGCATGTTAATCCGCAGGAACCAGCACCGACTGTCAGCACACCGGAAATGATTGTCGCACACTTAAGAGCTGATCGTACACTTGATCCCCATACAGCAGAAGCATTGAGTACCATGATTCGATTGGCGTATGATGCTGCTGGTCAAGGGAAGCTTGGAACACGGCAACAAGAACAGGAGTAGGGATGCAGCGTGGTTTCAAGGCATGGGCAGAACATGAGGCGATAGAGCAGCGCCGCCGTCTTGGCTTGGGTGCAACTGTGCCGCTCCCTGCAACGCAATTAGCGGCATATCTCGACATTACCATTGTGAGTCCAGAGCATATACCAGGAATGACGCGAGAGCACCTAGAGTGTCTCTTACAACGTGATCGGTCGAGCTGGTCCGCTATTACGGTGAATATCAATTCTGCTACCACAATTATTCATAACACAGGTCACGCTCGGACTCGCCAAGAGAGCAACCTCATGCATGAACTGGCGCATATCATCAGCAAGCATACACCTTCAGAGTTGGTTCGTGTCGGGGGACTTCCGTTTCTCCTGCGCGATTATAACGCTGATCAAGAAGAGGAAGCAAGCTGGCTTGGTGCTTGCCTCCAGCTTCCCCGACCAGCACTGTGGTGGGCTGTCAAACGTCGCATGACTGTAGATGAAATGGTGCAGTATTTCCAGGCAAGTGAGGAGCTTATTCGATTTCGACGTCAGATGACGGGCATTGATAGACAATTCTCACGGTTACTTGCTCGGTAGAATGGGCCGTGTCAGACGAGGGGTAGTTGCCTGCCGTCTTTTAAGGCCTGTTTAACAAGGTTAGTGATCTCCTGGGCGCGTTCTCGTATTTCCTGGGCTTCGCGCGGGTGCCAGCGGGCTTTAGCAGCGTACCTGGCAAGTGCCCTGCGCTCCTCGGCGCTTTGCCGCCCCGCCTTCCTGTTTCGGCGGTGAGTGCGTTATTGTAGTGTTCTGCTTCCATATGCCCCCTTCCCTGATGATTCGTTACCTCTACCATTGTATGCTAACACCTTAGCACAGTCAAGCCGTCCTAAGCTCCTTAGCAGCGGCGCGGCGGCGGCTGGCTGCTAAGGGGGTTGGCAGGCGGGGTGGTGTGCTAAGGGGTTAGCATAGATGCTACCGTTACATAACTGCTGCCATGATACACGCCAGACGGGCTAGCTGAGGAGGTTGAGGGATGGAGTGAGGCAAGACGAGGCGGTGCTGCAACGGTAGCGGAATGGGCTTCTCGCCGAAGCGAAGCGGAGGGTCTTGAGCGTTCGGCTACGCTCGGAGCAGAGAAACGACAAGCCGGATAGGTAGGACTGGCATCGGAGTATATCGGGCTTGTCGTTTCGGCGCGGAGTGCTGAGCCGAATGAGTCAAGACAAGCCCATGCAGCGGGCACGGAGTTGTGAGCCTGCGGCGCTGCTTCATCTTTCGTCTGCTACTCTAGTAGCATGTCCCGTAAAAAGGCGCTGGTTATTATCCCCACGTACAATGAGGCCGAGAATATCGAACCGTTGATCTTGAGCATCATTAACACCTCGCTTGAAGTTAAGGGTTACACCGTAGACATTCTGGTAGTTGACGATATTTCACCAGATGGCACCGGGCGGATCGTGAAGAAGCTGGCGCAAGCACAGCGTAACATTCACCTTTTATCGGGTAAGAAAGCCGGTTTAGGCAACGCGTATATCCGTGCGCTCAAATACGGGCTAGAAAAGCAAGCATTCGATGCCTTCATCATAATGGATGCGGACTTCTCCCACGATCCGTCATACATACCAACTTTCCTGAGCATGCTTGACCAAGGGTACTACTACGTTGTAGGGTCACGATACATCCAGGGTGGCGCAATACCGGACAATTGGCCTATGTTGAGACGGCTAAACAGTACGGTTGCAAACCTGCTGGCCCGTAAACTTACCGGCATTGGCGGCATGGCCTCCGACGTAACCAGTGGCTATAAAGCCATACGCACCAAAGCATTGCGTTGCATCGATTTAGATAAGCTGCATGTTTCGGGCTATTTCTTTCAGGTCGCGCTAACCTATGCCTTCGTATTCAATGGCGAATTTCGTATTACTGAGATACCAATCACTTTTGCAAAAAGAAAGCACGGGGCTTCAAAGCTAGGCATGCGGGATATACTTGAGTTTATATACCGCTCTTACACACTAAACCCACATTCCCCTGCTCGCAGGATCGTACGGTTTTGCACGGTGGGCCTTTCGGGTGTCGCCGTTAATCTTGCCACTCTTACCTTTCTCGTCAGCTTATTTCGCATAAACGCTATACTCAGCAGTGCAGTTGCAATTGAAACAAGTATCGCATCCAACTTTCTGCTCAACCATATCTATACTTTCAGTTATAGTAATTGCCGCTCGCATCACCTAAAACATCTCGTAGGTAAGTTCAGTAAGTTTAACACACTGTCTTTGGTTGGGGTAGGCATTTCACTGTCCATCTTTACGGTTCTATATAAATATGCCGGGCTGTACTACGTGCTCGCTCAGGCACTTGCAATTGTTCCATCCGTTTGTTTCAACTATTGGGCAAGTTCTACTCTGGTTTGGAAGACTGGCAAAGATCAAAGATATTTAGGTATGCTCTAATGCCTACTTGCGCTTTCGTCTAGCTACCGTGAGGATACATAGAACTGCAACACAAACCAACGTTACGGTAAGTACGGTCAAAGCAAGGTACAGCAAGCCTCCTTTATGTTTATGAGTTGGTCAGCCGTGTACTAAAACATGCCCGCTTACGGAGGTCGTCGGAGTAGCCGTTATCGAAGCGCTCGGTTGCGTATCGTAGACGACGTTATTGTTATTTGATGGATCAGTGATCTGGATGCGAATACCTCCACCATCAGTACCGGTTACAAGGAAATTGTAACTGCCCGACCCGTTGTTAATAGTGCCGGTTCCCGTAAGTGTTGCCATTCCGTTCGAAATAACGAGGCTTGAGACGGTTGTTGCGTTAAACGTAAGATTGGCGGCTTTGAAGTCCATAACAAACTGCTTGTTACCTGTGGGCACTGTGCCTTGGTATTTATAGACCAGCCCGAGAGTGACATCGCCGGTAAGGCTTGAATTTTGGGGATACGCGCCCGGGGGAGAGGTAAACTTATGCCCAGCCGAGAATAGACCTTGGGGGGTAGGATCGTAGACTGATAGATACTGGTATGTCGAGGTTGCGGTGGTTCCGCTGCTACTTGTTACCGTGAGCGTTATTGTGTATACGCCTGCCTGCGTATAGGTATGACTGTCAGAGACTGTTCCTGATCCGTTTGACTCGCTAACAGTACCCGCAGATGTGTTGCCATCTCCCCAGTCCCAGGTTGCAGTGTGAGTACTTGAAGTATCTGGATCAGAGAAAGTTGCAGATGTAGTAACTGCTGTATTTACCTGGGCGGGATTTGTGCTGGCTGAGATAGAGCCTGTATTGAGCCCTCTAAGTACAATTGGTGTTGTCATTACACATCCATCGTTGTCGTTATCATAAGTTGAGAACTGTTCGCTTAATAGATCGCCATTTACCAAGTTACCTGGGCCCCACGATACGCTAATATGGTAGGTATTTCCTGATAACGAACTCTCTGCTACTGTGTCGTTAGATATAAAATCTTCCGCTCCGAGAGGCGAAATACCACCTGGAAAATCATTACCGTTAAGAACTTGGGCATTAGTAGTGAAATGGGTACTTACGTGGGTAAAAGGGTTAGAAAGATTTGCGAGTAAGGCCCAGCCGTGAAGTGTATTAGAATTCAACCCAGAGTTAAATGTAACTGTGAAATTTTCACTTATGGTACTACCGATACCTGGGCTCATGTTGTCAGCCGTTATTGTACAAATGGGGCTCCCGAGGTTAGCGTAAGAGTGGGCGGGATTTAGAGCCAATACCAGACTAAGAGCGGCGAAAAACGCAAAGAACTTACTCGATATGTTTAGTGCTTTCATACTTAAGAGAATATAATGCCTGCTATGCTTACGTCAACAAAAGTCTAGTCCGTATAGTAAGAGTTAGAGAATGAGGAAGTTAAAAAAGTTCAGCGCCGCTTTGCCAGGCCGTAATATCCTGACGATTGCAAAAATTCTTCTCTATGCCTCAGTTTTTGTTGGTGCCCTGTTTAGCACGGTAGACCCGGACTTAGGTTGGGAGTTAAAGTACGGGGAATACTTTCTCAAGTATCACCAGGTACTGAAAACAAACTACTTCTCCACGATAATGCCCCACTACTACTGGATAAACCACTCCTGGGGCGCTGATGTTATCCTCTACGCTCTGTACCATCGATTTGGATTTTTTGGCTTGACAGTCGCCGGAGCAATCCTTGTCACACTGACATTCTATTTCTTTGCCAAAGCCGCTCGGCTATCTGTGCTACATAAAGCAATATTGTTTCCCGTACTTCTGTTTCTTGAATATCCATTGAACTTTGGTTCGCTTAGGCCGCAGCTCATGAGCCTGTTCTTGTTCAGTATACTGATATATCTCATTAGCGAGTACGAGCGCGGCCGCCATAAGCAAATATTTTTCGTAGTGCCCCTGCTCCTGGTGTGGGCCAACATACATGGTGAGTTTATACTTGGCTTGGCGGTCTTTTCCCTTTGGCTCGCGCTGCATGGCGCAAAGCTAGTCATTACACAAGAGCAAGAAGGCAGAAAAAACATTGCACTGCTGGGAAGCGTGCTAGTTCTCGCAAGTCTTGTCGTACTGATAAATCCATTCGGTATGGGCATCTACGTTGAGACCTTCACACACTTCCTCAATCCTAACCTGCACTACATTATAGAGTGGCAGCCGTTACCCTTATTCTCACGCTTGTGGTGGCAGCTCGTGGTCGTAGGAGCTCTGTTCGTTTGGTCGTCATACTTATTGATTTCACGACAACTGTTTAAGGAGGCCTTTCCCTGGATATTAATTGCTGCCATAATCTTTATACTTTCTCTGACATCGCGACGGTACGTATGGCCGTTCTTCTACCTGGCGCTGCCTTTTTTGGCTGTGCTTATTGAGGAACTGCATCATGAACGTATAAAGCATACTGCTGCCGTCGCACTAGGAGCGGCATGTGTCATTGTTGTTGCTGTCCTGGTGATAAAGAGCCCGTTTGATAAGTACACGAACTATTCCTGGAATACGTACTGCCAAGCACGCTTATGCTCATCAAGAGCGGCAGACTATTTAATTAGCCATCACTTGAATACTGACCCTAACCTACTCACCCAATATGACTTAGGGGGATGGCTGATCTGGAACTACTACCCTCAGATTAAGCCAACAATCGACGGACGTATGACGCTGTGGATTGGAGACAACAGGTATAACGCGTTGCAAGACTACATTCAGTACGAATATAATATTAAGGACATTGATCAGTCGAAATACGACGTAGTTTTCACTTCAACTAATAAACCGTATATGTATCGGTTTGTCCAACTAGTCAATCAGGGTAAATGGAAGATTGCATACGTCGATCATCGCATTGCAATTCTTATACGGGCCAAACCAAAAACTCTTAATTAACACAGGATTGTATGTCTCTATGGCATTCGAATTCTAGCTATGAATTCGTATATCGCTTCCCTGACCATAGCACTCATACTACCTGCCCCGCCGCACGTGTTGGCGACGCGTCCACTTCCATAACATCAGCGTCTTTGTTTGTCCTATTTAATTTTGTAACCCCAACATTTTGCATGCACTCATGTAGATAACATGGGAGAGCCTAGCGGTCAGGGTCTATGTAAGCAGATCGGTCTATCCCTTGCAGCATCGGTAGATCGGCAAGGGTCGCAAGAGTGGGTAACCTCGGCGGGGGTACCGTTCTCCGCTTTTGCAGCATGGGGTGCTGCCGCCAGTCCATCCGCGCTAGCTTGAATGGCGGCAGTGATCGGTGAAACCCTATCACCTCATGGTCTTTGTAGCGTAGAAAGTCGTGGGCGGAAAGCAGTGGTATAGCCTGCTCTGACCGTCCTTCGCTGGTGTGGCCGCCTGGCTGCTCGGTGGTGTGGTGAGCATAGGCGGATCGTCGGCCGCACCGTTCTTCCACATAGCGGGCGGTGGCTACATCGGTCGGGCGGTAGAACAGTTGGCTCTCCATGTTGTCCCGTAGCACCTGAGCACGCGCCCTGCCGTAGACAACTTCAAGCTGCGAGAGGGATTGTACCGCTAGCCAGATGCTTATGCCTCGGCCTACGACGGTCGTGGCATGGTCGGCCAGCGAGGGTATAGCTGTCCGGCCAGCCTCATCAATCAAGAGCATGACCGGCTGGCCTCCCCTGCCCGCTCGTTGGTCGTAGGCTGTTACCAGTTCGTCTATCAAGCTGCCCCAGAGTAGGCGTACCAGTGGCGACAGGGCGAGCAGGTCTTGCTCTTTCCAGCGCAAGTACATCGTTACTGGCTTCGGGTCGGTCATAAGCTGTTCGGCGGTGAAGTCTGAACGAGCGAGCGAGCGGATGACCGTCTCAGTGAGCAGTGGCTGCATCCGGGTAGTGAGGGTTCCCCAAGCAGAAACAAGAAAGCGGTCTGCAAGGCTAGCATGCTCGTAGCTCTCATCTAAAAAGATGGTGGCAAGCTCCGGGGATACTGTGTTCAGCCGCTCCACGCATCCGCGCAGGCCCACGCGTAGCATCATGCGTGCGTATGGCAGGGCTGCTACCCCTTCCCGCTTTGCTGCCGCAAAAATACACGCCAGCATCGTTGTGGCCCGCTGGGTAAAGATGTCTTGCTTCTCGGCCTGGTGGAGCAGGTGCGCGGCGCTTGAATAGAGGGCGTCTTCGGTTGTCTTCCCCTGCAAAGGGTCGTAGGCGTGCCCGACGCCGGTGGGGTCAAGCACATACACCGGCCCAAGCAGACTTCTAAAACCGGCAGTTTGGGTGAATAAATCGCCCTTGATGTCATTGACAATCACGCTGTGGTGCCAGGTGAGGAGTTGGCTAACAGCTAAGAGGCCCTTACCGCTTCGGGTGGGGGCAACAATGAGCAGGTTGCCTAACTCTGAGCGCTGTTTGGTTTTGCGGACCGTTACAAGCCGCTTCCTGAGCAAAAAGCGCCGCGTTCCAAGTAGCACACCATCGGGGGTAAACGATGACGATAGCAACGGCCATACTTCAGAGGTGTGGGCAAAGCGTGCCCGGTGCAATACCTGCCCTACCATGACAAGCCGAGCCCTTCACGCTGCTGCTGGCTCAGTTCGCTTTGCTCGCGGGCTAGGTCAAGCTGGCGTCGTTGCTCTCGGGCTTCCTCGGTGGCGACACTGCGCAGGCGCTGAAAGTCCTGCACCTGCAACCGCTCTGGCACAATAGCAATGACATGCACATGCCGATGCTCGGCATGGTCGGCATGGATGACTGCAACCCATGGCAGCGGCTCCTGGAAACGGTCTTCTAAGCTCGCCATGGTCTTTTCGGTCAGCGCTCTGAGCACGAGGTTGTTGTCGCTATCCTCGCGCTTCGGGTCGGGGCTGATAACCAGGCGAAAGAAGTAGCTGTTGTTATCGGCCTGGTCAATCATGGTGTACACGTCTGCCCTCCCCACTTTGCCATCGGCATTAAATAACGTTCTGACTACTCGCGCGCCGTCTTTACCAGGGCGGTTTTCGATATAGCGGACTGATGCCTTGGCCGTCCTGCCTTTTTGGGTGTAGTTGGCTTTGACGATGGCCATTGCTAGTCATGGGTTGCTTCGGCAGTCTGCGTTAGCCATCGCTCGATCTCGCGTATGAGGGTCGCCAGTTGAGGGGTGACGCGGGTGATGTTCCGTTTCGCGGCATTGCTAGAGCCGTCAAGGATGTGATCTAACACTGGCTGGGTGACGCCCGGTTGCCTGCCTAAGATATTGGTAGTGAGGGCACGGGTCTGTTCACTGGCAAACATGCTACGGACGAGGAGCAGCGCTAGCCGACTGCTGTAGGCGCGCATCTCTTTGGCAATGGCCCGCTCAATCATCGGCTGGAAAATGCCCCGGTGTTGGATGTGTGACTGTTGGGCTACCCACTGCTCTAAGGCTGCTGCTCCGGTGCGTGACACGGTTAAGCCTTCAGCCTGGGCGATGCGCTGAAACTCGTGCTTCACCGCAGGCTTGACCCAGAGAGTGAGCTTGACGGTCTGGCGTTTGACTGGTGAGCGCATATGTCGCTAGTGTATAAGCGCTTACCCGATGCGCGCGCACGGATTTTTCACACGCGCGCATAGAGAACGGGGGTGGTTGGGGGTGGGGGCGCGCAGCTAGCTGCGCGCTTATCTTGCCGTACACTCCGCAGAGTCGTTCCCTGCTGCGGTGGCTATGACGGTTGCCCTAAACCGCGTACGTTGTACTGATAGAGGCTACGGTGCAGAGCCATAACCACCTTTTTGCATGTAGGCCGTAATCCCTACTCAGCCCGGACTTTGGCTATATACTCGTCAATCGCTTCCCTGACCATTGCGCTCATACTGCCTGCCCCGCCGCGCAGACGATCTTCTAATGAAAGCTTTTTCAGCTCTTCAACCTGGTCTTCGTAAATATCAAAGGGGTGGCGCGATTTGATCTTCCTTCTGCCTGTAGTGGCAGATGCTGGTACTACCCGTACGGGGCGTACGGGTAGTACGGGGGGTACTATAGTACGGGCGGGCTCTGCCGCTGATAGCGCCGGTTTCTCTATAGACGGAAGGTCTTCCATCGGCGACTTGAGCGTTCGCTCTCTGGCGTTTGGGTCAAAATCGCTGGTTCTAGGCTGTTTCATTGCTATTGTCAATTAACCATTGGGCGAATACGTTATAGGCAATAGAGCCAGGATGCTTCGGCTCTAGCATTCCTACCGGCGTTTTCTCATCGTACGAGCGGGAGAACAGCGTGGAATGGGGTATTTTGACGTTCAGTACGTTATCGCGCCAGATTTTCCGCGCGTTCTCCACCACGGCCGGAGAGTGCGCGGTGGTGGCACGGTACATCGTGAACAGTATCCGCAGTTCCTGATGGGTCAGTGCGAACTTCGACCACATGATCTTCTGGACGTGCGTTATCAGGTCAGCGACGCCGTCTACAGACATGCGTTCGGCCGAAGCCGGTATAACGATGCATAGCCGATAATTTCTGCTCATCACCTGGCTCAAGTGCCTCTTCGATGGCGGCAAGCAACACATGGGAAGGAAGCACATCAATACCGAACTTCGTTTGCCTGATGGCGGCCTGAGCGGATTTTAGCCCCATAAACACTTCATAGAGGCTCGGCATAGCCTCAGGGTCAAGGTCAAGGTATCGCGTTGCCGACGCTTGCTGGTCCAGATCGACTAACAGTACTCTCTTCCCTTTCGTCGCCAATGCCGCTGCGGTACTGACGGTAGTGGTCGTCTTCCCTGTTCCGCCTTTGAAAATCGAGAAGCTGACAACTTTCATTACCTGCTACCCTTTACAAGTTTGTCGTAAGCTTCGAGCGGGATGCGCCATTGGCCAGTGTTGTCCGGCCTGATCGCGCCCTTTATCACTCCCCTTTTGAGCCACCGGCTAACCGTTGCCCGGTCTACCCTCAGAAGTTTTGCGACCTCTGACGCGTTCAGATACGCCTTCATAAAATAAGCATAGCCGCTGGCAATTCACCTGTCAAACGAATTATGTTGCATATGTTGCAGGTATAGTACGGCCCGTACGTCCCGTTCGGGTAGTACGGAGCGTACGGGAGGAACGGGGGGTATGCCTCGTACGGCCCGTACAGTAGTACGGCTAGACAGCTCTGAACCTATAGCGCTATCATACTAGCAACTTAGTGTTCAGTTCATTTGTCGCAATTTGAATTGAGCCACTAAGTTGCAGTAGGGGCTTCATCGCTAGACCACTTGACCCAGGTAAGTGGATGGTTTATTATTGTCTTACGCGACAAGTGAACTGAGCAAATGAAAGAAATGCGAGAAGCCCCGTAAGGGGCTTTTCTATTTGCCTAAAAGACAAAGGGAAAACTCCTGCACCCGGCAGCTCCGCGCGGTAATGCCGGTCCCACAAACTTAAATGCACGGCCTCCGGCTTAAGCCCATAGGCTTAGTTTGCTGTGGCCGTAAAGGAAATATAGGCATGAATGCACTATCAGCGGGCGCGGTGTTACAACAAGCGAGATACGCGAGCTTCAAACAAAAACAATGCAATGACGACGTTTCTATAGAAAATACCGTAAGTAAAACTACTACCAACACTTCTATAGAACTGCCGTCGGAAATTAAAGAGTTAATCACCGGCAACGATTTCTGGGTCAATGCCAAGTCCAACCGTTACAAGAAACTCATCAGGGAAGGGCACCTAGACAAGCTGCTAGAGCTTGCGAAAATGGCTCACAGCAAGAATAATCCGGCTAACTGGTTTGCTAAGGCTTGCTCTAGGGTAGCGTGGGAGAGAACGCTTGCATACTTCGCCAAGCTCAAAGAGGTGGCCCGGAAAGCTGAGCACGTCGCGCGTCGGCTCGGAACTCAGATCAACAAGTTCATCTACAAACAGATATGGAACGGCGTCAACGTCGAGCGGTGGGCCGTCGCTGCCGAGGAGGTCAGGCACGATAAGCCGGGGCAGAGCAGGGAGAAACACTTTGCCTGGCTGTGCCTGCATGAGCAGCGGCTGTAGCTGAAGCGTAGCACGAACAGCGACACGCATGCCTGGCGGTCCCGGTAAGCCACCAAACTTTGCTACAATATCCCCGCTATGCCGGGCGAGTACATGCTCACCACCGACGAGCTAGACCAGCTGAACGACATTTCCGGTGCTGCCCTCTATAGCGCGGAAGTCAAGCGCATCCCCTATTTGACCAGTGACGAAACAGCGGCATGCATCGAAGCAGCCCGCGCCGGTAGCGTACAAGCCCGCAACGAGCTGATCTGCGATTGCCTGCACTACACGCTCTACAAAGCTGATGTGACGTATCGTGACCGTCACCCGCCGCACTCGGATGTCATGGACGTCGTGGGACAAGCCCACGTCACGCTCGTAGAAGCGTTTCCCAGGGCCATGATGGCAGAGAAGCCGATCAAGTACCTGCTCAGCATGGCAGCGTTAGAGATGCGGCTCTATTGCACCTATGACGACACGCTGATACGCCGCCCGCGAACTAGGCCCTTCAGC
>WNGL01009800.1_pt1 | contig 11081 bp, 10 predicted proteins | sample 5400591 | NCBI WGS metagenome assembly WNGL01 (sample SAMN13153377, study PRJNA577476) | soil metagenome | isolation source: 80 cm soil or saprolite under Garry oak tree replicate 1 | place: USA:California | collected 2016-06-15
CTGCCGGGACGCTCGACGATGAACAGGTAAGGGCCGCCGGCCGGATGCTCGAGCCTGCCGGAGTTGCGGCCGGTCTCGAATTCCACCTGGTAGCCCAGCGCCTGCCAGAACGCGACGGTCTTGCCCCAGTTGCGGGTCTCGATGATGAGCCCTTCGACTCCGCGTGTCCCCATGCTTTCTGCCTCGTGCCGCGCAGCCTGCAGGTGCTGCCGCAGGGCCGCCGCGGCGATCGACGAGAGCGACTGCTCGGTGTCGACCGCGCGGTATTTGATCTCGCGGATGAGGTCCGCCGGCAGGTACACCTTGAACTGCCGAACGTCGTCGGTCATGAACTTGATAGTACTATGGTACTACAGTACTGTGATTCGCGGGCTGGCTGTCTGCTCCTCACGCCCGTGCTGCGGCGCCTGCCCGCCGCAGACCGCGGTCGCGTGGCGGCGAGCCGCCGAACTGGCTGATATGCGCGCAGCCGCCCGCACGCTTCCGGCCAATGTCGGGCACGCCGAGTCGGCGATCTAGCGCAGACTGCGATGTCGAATGGCTGACGCCAGTCACGTTCCGTCATCGTGTCAGCTTGGCAGCGCGTATGTGTGCGCACGTCGTGTTCGACGGGCGCCGGCCGCGTGCGCCAGCGGCCAGGGCGATGTCTCACCTGCCGGGTCCGGCCGGTCAGCCGTTGCTGGCCGTGGCGAACGGCCGGGCACCGGCCCAGGCGATCAGCTGCGGGTAGGGGACATAACCGTAGTAGGAGAGGTTGTACGCCGGAGCCGCCAGCGCCCCCAGGGGCCCGGCCAGCCGCGTGGGGGCGGTTGCGCCTGCCGGCAGCAGCCACAGCCAGTCTGCGCGGACGAACAGGACCGCGCCGGCCCGGCCCCAGACCGGGTCGAGGGCGCCGGGTCCGGCCGCCGCGGGGCGCCGGGTGCCCGCACCGTCCGCGGCGGCAACCCATATCCGGCTGGTGGCCTGACCACCACCGCTCGCGCACCCGGCAACCGCCAGCCCGGCAGCGACAACGGAAAGCGCCGCAGGCCGACAGCCCCGGCGTGGAAAGGAAACTGGGTCATGACGATCACCCGGAACTCTGCCGGCACTTCCGTGACACCATTCGGACGCGCCGTATCCAGTATGGCCCACCCGGGCCGAGCCGAGCTAGAAGGTCTACCGGCTCGGGCGAACGAGCACACGCCCTGACAGGGCAGGGCCGCCACTAAGCAGACGACGTCCGCAGCCGGCCAGCTGCGCAGAACTGGACAATCTGCGTGCAGCCACCAGCCCAGCCGACTCAGCTGCCGACCGCGCCGAGTAGGCGATCCGGAGCGGTTGTTGGCCCAATGGACCACGCCACCTGTTGGGCGGGCGCGTGACCTGGTGCGACGTCCGTGGCCGATTTACGGTGGGGTTCTCGTCATTTGCTGGGGCCTCGGCTGGCCCAGCTTCGGGGTCTCAGCCCGAACCCCCGGAGGTGCCCGATGGCTACTACGATCCCGTCCGCTGCGCTCGTCCCGACCGCGCCGGTGTTCGCGAATACGGAGCGGCTGGCGCTCGCCGGGTTCCTGGCCGGATACAGCGGCCTGACCCGCCAGGCCTACGAGCTGGACCTGCGCCAGTACGCCGGCTGGTGCCAGCAGCATCACCTGCGGCTGTTCGGTGCCCGCCGCGCCGACATTGAATGCTTCGCCCGCGACTTGGAAGCCCGCGGCCGCGCCCGGGCCACCATCACCCGCCGGCTGTGCACGTACATCGTCGCCGTGTATGTCGCTGGCGCAGCGCGATAGACCCTGGAAAGCCGCGATCGTCCGCCTGAGAACCGGCCAGGCGGACGCTGAAGATCACCGGCACTGATGAGGCACCGCGCGATGCAACCAAGCGTGAGCAGCATAAACCGCACGAGCCGCCGATATGGGCGGATTGGCGGACGGTGGCGTCTGGCTGCCGACTCGAACCGATGGAACGATCTGTCGTAGCCGAGAGTAGGGCGTTCCTTGTTGTGCCCGGCGTGAGGACGCTGGAGCCCTGCTGGTGTTCGCGGCTGCGTACAGGCTGTGATGCCCGGTGAGGAAGGCTTGCCCTCGCCCGGGTGAGGCTGGAGCCGATCAGGGGAATGGCGGCAGCCGTGAGAACAGGCCACCGAAGGCGCCGAGAGCGGGAGAGAAACTCATTCCCGTGAGCAGGATCATGACTCGCCGCATCGACACGACCACGCCGGCGGGCAGGTTGGTGAGACCGAATGCCCCGGCCACGGCATTAAGGATCGCAGGGTTCAGGACCGAGTCCTGCATGAAGTCGAAAATCCTGCCTGTCAGCATCGGGGCCAGGGTCTGAGCAAACAAGGAGAAGAAGGAGCCCAGCGGCTCGGGGGCGGTTGTCGTCAAGCTCGCGGGGGCGGTGGCGGTCACCTTACAGACTCTGGTCGTAACGTTCATGTCACCGGATGGGGTGATCGTGAACGTGACCGAGAACTGGAACGGGATCGTCACCGAACCAACCGGGCTACCGGATAGCTGGACCGTGCCGCTCAGCTGGAACGTGGCCGTGCCCGCGGTGTCTCCCGTGCCGGCCGGCGACAAGGTCAATGTGGGAGCGGGAGCTGCCACGCTGACCGGTGGTGAGGTGGACAGCACCGTTCCCACCGCGGGAAGCACCGAGTTGATCGTCGCGACGTCGATCGGTGGCGGAGGATTGGGGATCCCGATCTCAATCAAGCCGGCCTGGTTTCCCGGGGAACCGGGAGGAAGGGCCGGCAAGGGCCCGGACCGGAACAAGGGGCCTTGAAACAGGATGTTCGGCGCGTCGTGGAAGCTCACGCCGATCGACCGGTCGGGGTCCGCGGAGCCGGTTCCCCAGAACGAGATCGTCTGGTCCTCCACCGAGTGGGCCTCCAGGATGTGCTGCACGCCATCCCCGGGAGCCAGCTCCCAGCGAACCCCGCGAACCGGCAGAGATAAGGTGCTGCCGCCCTTAGTGAAATCGCGGACGACCACCTGGGTCTGGTACCCGCGGGGGTGCTGGGCGATGCAGGCATCAAGGGCGGCCTTCTTCCCGGCTAGCTGATTCAGCGTCACGGCAAGGCCGGGCTTTGGGAACCCGCTGTCCTCGATGGGCCAGTCGCTGATCACCTCGACCAGCTGGTCGACCTCGTCGTTCAGGTCGCTGCACTCGGGCGGAACGGCCACTGGCGATCCCCTTCTGGGCGTGCCAGGTACACGAGGATAGCCGTACATACCCCATCTCGGAACGGGCTTGTCGCCATCCGGGTCGGGCGCGCCGCTCTCGATCGTGGTCCAAACCTTGGCCGCGACGATCCGAGCAGCCGGGAGCCGATGCCGGTCGCTCGTCCTGCGCGTACCGTCGAACAAGCCGCGCATGTCGCCTCGGAGCACGTCCTGCCCGGCGCCGGCAACGTCCACGCGGCTGGCTTCAGCCGCGACCCGCTCGGCCCGGTCCCGCTCGCCCAGGTAGGCCGCGACCGACACGCCAGCCGCGGCCAGGGCTCTGGCGATGCCCCTCCGATGTCACCGGACGCCCCTGTCACGAGCGCCACGCAGCCTTCCAGATCCATGCCGTTGCTCCCTTCGCGCCGCCAGGCGGGCCAGACAGGCCGTTCGTCGGAGTGGGCGATGCCTGGTCTCACCAGAACGACCACAGCCGGGCGTCGATGGGGGACACGGCATAGTCGGGGAATGGGGGCGGCCTGGCTTGCGCCGCCTGCTCGTGTCGTGCTTCTTCGCAGCCAGCCTGCGGTGCCAGGCTATGAGCGTCGCTGGGCAGACGGGGAAGACTTCAGCCCAGCGCCTGCGGGGCACGAGCCGTGCCAGCGCTGTGAAACATATCCGGTCGGAGGGTCGTACCGTACCCGGCCGGAGTGTCGGCGCGGCAGCGCGTTCTCGTGCCGGAGCACCGGCAGCTCAGCATCCTTCGCCCCGTCCCCGCGGAACACCAGGACAGCCAGGCCGGGTGGCCGGCCTGTCAGCAGGTAGACGATCTTGGGGCGATCCTGGTCATCGGCGTGGTCACCAACATCGTCACCCCAAGGGATAACGTCGACGCCCGGGCACAACCGCAAACCCGCCCCCGGTCCGAGAAGCAGCCCGGCGCCCTCGCGCAGTGCGCGTGACGTGAATGTTCACCCGTGCTTGCGACAGCAAACCTAGCCGATTCAGGACTTCCGGCCCTCACAGGACACAAACCGTCCGCCTAGCCTTAACGCTCATCTACTGCAGTCCACAATCGGCTGACGGAGGGCCCAAGCGGTCGGCTGCAGCGTCGCCGGTGGACCGCCGCCACACGGAAGGGTGGTTCAGATGTCTGGAATGTCCCGCCGCCAGTTCCTTGGTTATGGCCTGGGAACAGGTGCGGCCCTGGCGCTGCCGTGGACGGCGGGCGCCCGGGCGGCGTCGGCCGCAGCGGGCGGCAAGCTGGCGAAGTACCAGCAGGCACTGCCGCTGCCAGGGCATGGAATCGTGGTCGCGGCCCCCACTAGCCCGAATAGCCCGACTCAGTACTCGTTCACGCAAACGCAGATCTTCAGGCAGCTGCACCCGCAGCTGCCGCCGACCCCCGTCTGGGCCTACGACGACGGCACCGGGCTGAGCGGGCAGGCCGGCTCGTTCGGGATGGTGGTGGTCGCGGAGAGCGGCACGCCGGTGCGGGCCAGCTTCACCAATGACCTTCCGGGGACGTACCCGGACCGGATCCCGGTGGACACCCGGCTGACGGTGAAGCCGGACAAGACGGTGCGGGTGATGACCCACCTGCACGGCGGCTTCGTCGCTGCCGACAGCGACGGCAACCCGACGGTTACCCCGGACGGGTTTTTCAGGGGTGGTCCTAACGGCGCAACGCAAAACGTGTACTACACCAACCAGCTGCCCAGATGCCGCCCGCTCTGCTGTGGTTTCATGACCACGGGCTTGGCACCACGCGGCTGAACGTCTTCGCCGGCCTCGCCGCCGCCTACATCCTGCGGGACGGCAACGACACCGGCGCCGAGCCCAACCCGATCGGGATCCCCGGCGGGCCGTACGAGATACCGCTGGTCATTCAGGACCGCCAGTTCAACCCGGACGGGACCTTCCTCTACCCGGTCAGCGACATCCCCGGCGTGACCTGGATCGGCGAGTACTTCGGCGACGTCATGCTCGTCAACGGCAAGGTCTGGCCGTTCCTGAATGTGGAGCCGCGCCTGTACCGGTTCCGGATCCTGAACGGCTGCAACGCGCGGATCGTGAACCTGCGCCTGCCCCGGCCGAGCGGGCCGACGTGATCGCCGACTTCCGGCCGTCCGCCGGGCAGACGCTCGTCATGAAGAACAGCAAGCCAACCAAGCCGGTCTCGACCCCCGCGCCCTCGCTCGAGCAGGTCATGCAGATCCGGGTGGGGATGACGGTCACCCAGCCCGGGCCGGACACCGTCCCGGCCAGCCTCCCCGGACGCGCAGCCAACGTGACCGGACCGGTCGCGGCAACTCGCTTCATCACCCTCAACGAGGTCGCCCCCGAGACGGCGAACTGGACTCTGAACCTCAACGGCGTGGATTTCGAGGCACCCGGGCCGGCGGAGACACCGCGGGCCGGGACGGTGGAGGAGTGGGTCTACATCAACCTGACCCCGGACACCCACCCGATGCACACCCACCTGGTGACCCACCAGGTCATCGGGCGCACACCGTTCGATGCCGCCGCCTACCAGGCCAGATATGGCGGCCCGGATGGTGTTCCCGGGGGGATCGACCCGACGCCCTTCGCGACCGGGCCGATGGCGCCGGCGGATCCGGCCGAGCGGGGCTTCAAGGATACGACCAAGGTGAATCCCGGCTACTTCACTACCATCCGGGCCCTGTTTGAGCTGCCGGCCGGCGTGACGGCGCCGCAGGCCTACGTGCACCACTGCCACATTGTCGAACATGAGGACAACGACATGATGCGCCCATACATCGTCGAGCCCTGATCAGGGCGCCGGGTGCAATGCCTGCCCGTTATCCGGCGAAGGCTGCACCCGGCGAGGAGGACATCGCCGCCGATGGCAGCGCGCCGGCGGCCCGTAATGAAAAAGCGATCCGATACCGGCAACGTCTCACCTCGCATCCCGCCGTCTCGTTCAGACCTTCCAGGGCTCGCCTCCCGGCGACGGGGGCAGCTAGTTCCTCAGGGCACTGCGCGTAGGCAAGCACGTTCTGGTAGTTCGGTGACGCCGTCGAGGCGGGCGAGCCACCACCGCATGCTGACGCGAGGAGCGCGATGCCCGCCAGGGCGGCGGCGAGACCCCCCCCCCGGCCGCGACCGGGATCGCCGCGACCGACCGCGACCGTCGCTGGTGCCGTCGTTCACGTCGTAGTCCTTCTCCTTGGCGGATGACGCCAGGGCGGCACCGGGATTTCCTGCCGACCACATCCTGTCGTCGCGCCGGGCCAGGCAGTACCCGCCGCGCCTGCGACGACACCGCCATTTCTTACGACGTTCGGCGCAGCCAAGGCTCCGCGCCACTGCCCGGCGCAGCACGAACCCAGCACAGGTCCCGCAGCAGGCGTAAACGATCAGCACCAGCCAGAAGCTTCAGAGGCATCGAGCGATACAGAACGACGCTCCAGCAGCGCACTGTCTCCCGAAGCGGTCTGCGCCCGTAAATCGGCGTTCCGGCGTGGCAGCATGTCCAACCCTGCCGACCCTGCACGTCACGCTCTGTGGTCGGTCTCGGCCGTACCCGCCGGACAATATCCGCCTATGCGCGCAACTCCCGGTCTGCCGGAGCGCCGTCAGGACCGCGCCGAACATGCGATCTGTGCGCTTACCGGGAGTTTGGGGGCGTGAGGCGAGCCAGCACCTCGCCGCATGCCGGCGCGTCAGGAGCGCAGGTGGCTCCCCGGCCCGGCCGGCAGCCAGCCGAACGACACGTTCAGGATCAACGGGCTGAACTGGCGCGGCGCCGCGGGCCCGGCACCGGCGGCCAGGCCGGCACCAGGCCGGGCCGGGCCCGCCGCCACGGCCAGGGCCACGGCTGCGGCCGTGGCGGCCGCCAGCACCGGGGCGCCGGCCACGCAGGCCCGGCGCCAGCGAAGGCGGGCCCGCCCCCGGCGGAGGGCGAGCTGCGTATCCACCCGCGAGGGGCCCGCCTCACCATCGGCTATCTGGTTAAACAGCGCACGGACCTGGGACTCAGTCATGGCCGGTCACTCCTCGTCGATATGGTGTTGCCGCCAGCGCGGCGGGCTGGCTCACCCGGACCGGCGTTATACCCCGGCCCGAGCGCGCGGCGCGGCGCGACCACGGCCATCACCGTGAGCTACCAGGCCGGCCACACCCTGGTCACCGTCGAAGACCACGCCCGCCCATCAGCTACCAGTCCCGGCCCGGCCGCGGAGCCCGGATCTCCCCTACTCGCCGATGCGGGCGGCGGGCATGGCCTGACGGCGATGCGCGAGCGAGCCCAGCGGGCGGGCGGCACCGCCCGAGCCGGGCCGACAGCCGATGGATGGCGAGTCGAGCTGGAGGTGCCGTCGTGACGGACACATCTGAGCCAGGCACGATCCGGGTCCTGATCGCCGATGATCAGCGGGTCGTGCGCGAGGGGCTGAGCATGCTGGTGGCGCTCATCGACGGGGTCGAGGTCGTCGGCACGGCCTGTGACGGAGCCGAGGCGATACGGCTAGCCGAGGCTCACCGCCCTGACGTGGTCCTGATGGACCTGCGCATGCCGGGGGTCGACGGCATCGCCGCAACGGCGGACCTGCGGCAGCGGGCGCCGGCCGCCCGGGTGCTGGTCCTGACCACCTACGCCGACCAGGACGCGATCCTCCCCGCGCTGCAGGCCGGAGCGCGGGGTTACCTGACCAAAGACGTCAGCGCTGAGCAGATCGAAACCGCGATCCGCGCGGTCCACGCCGGCCAGACCCATCTCGACCCCGCCGTCCAGGAAACCCTCGTGGCCGCGGTCACCAGCCAGCCAACGCCCGTCGGTCCACCCGGCCCCGGCCGCAAACCACCCGGCGGGCTCACCGCCCGGGAAGCCGAGGTGCTCACAGGCCGGTACGAGTCGCTTCGCCCCCGGCCCCGACAACGACCTGCGCCTTCTCAATGTCAGCACGGCGGCTGTCACCCGCTCCTCGCTGCGGGTTACCGGTCATGCCGATGAGCGAATGTTTTCGCTCCCATCCTCGGTGGCGCTGCTAGGGGAGCAGCTGTGAGCAGAACGCCCCGGACGGATCGAAGATCGTTTTGTGTGCTTCCCAGTTATCGGCCTGGGAGCCAAAGTGGGTGCGCCAGCTTGCGGGCCCGGCGCCTCCGAGCCAGTCTGCGAGGTAACTCTTTCCGCCCGCGTCCACCAGTAGGTCTCGTGCGCGGCTAAACGCCTCAAGCGCCTCCTCGACCAGCGGCGGAGCCACCCCGGCATGCATGATGCTGAAGAACGCGACGTCCCCCGGGCCCGGGGTCATGAACAGCGGAGGTACCCGCTGGGTGTCCACCAAGAAGATGCCGCGGTGCACATCGCCAAGGCCAGGCGGGATCGCCGCAAGGACGTCCGGCAAGACCTCGGCCAGGGTCACGACGTCGATGAGCGCCGAAACTGCCGGGTGCGGGCGATCCCATGCCCCCAGCCGCTTCATGGTCTCGAACCGGACGTCGTGACGGGCCGGGAAGTAGCTGGTGAGATCGTCCTCTACGTGCACGATCCGATAGGGCGACAGCCCGGCCGGCAGCTCCGGCGGGGTCTGCTCGTACTCGAGGCAAACCTGCAGCGGGTAGAACCAGGTCGCGAAGGCCGCGCGCCGGCCATGGGTTCCGCGCAGTCCCTGGGCGCTGGGCGAGCAGAAGCCTTCCATGCCGTGCACCGAGCCCGCGAGCGCCTGCTGGTCAGCCAGCCAGCGCCGGTGATCGTCGTAGAGAAGATAGAAGGTGCGCACACGCGGCCTGGCTGCCCGCAACTCCAGCTCGGCGCTGGCGATGACCCCGCAGCGGCCAAGTCCGCACAGGACCGCGTCATACAGTTGCCGATCTTCGGTGCGCGAGCAAGAGCGGATCTCGCCCTCCCCGGTGACCACCACCATGGACGCGACGTTGGCCACCATCGGTCCATACCTTTGGCTGCCCGGCCCGATGCCGCCAACCGACAACAGCCCGCCTACCGTCAGGTCCAGCAGGTTGGTCATCACCCTCGGCAGCCGGGCGTAGGGCAACGTGGCCGCGACGACGTCGCGCAACGTCGCTCCCGCCCCGCATCGCACGGACTCACGGTCCCCCTCAGCAGGCTCGACTCCATTCAGCCCGGACATGTCCACCACCACCGAGCGTGCGGGCAGTGACTGGCCGCCGAAACTATGCCCGGCCCCGCGCACCGTCAGCCGCTCACCGGCGGCGCACGCATCCCGCACCAGCGCCGCGACCTCCTGCTCCGACCTTGGCCCGGCGACGCCGACGGGCTCGCCGCGGGCAACATGGCCAAAGTCCTGAGCGACGCGCTCCAGGGCATCAGACTGCGTCATGACCATCCCGGACCTCCCATTCCCGCCGGCAGGCCGGGCCCAGCCCAGCTCTATCGTGGGATTGTCACGGCCGCGTCACCAAGCACGCAACCAGAGCCTCCGCGAGCACCTCTTGATGCGCTGACCGGCCGCTGACGCCGCCGGCCCGGTCATGGCGCCGAGCGCGGCGGCAGAGTTCTACTTCATACCCCAGCGTCTTCCGCTCCTGCGCCTTATCGCATCGAGCGCCTGGCCTTTGGTCACCCCGCGTCCGGCGGCCGCAAGATCGACCGCGAACCGCAGTGCGTCCGCACGGGATCCCTGGCGTACCTCCGCCCGTACCACCGCCCGGCCAAGCCGCCTGGCAGCTTCCACGCGGTGGTAGCCATCCACCAGCAACAGCCCGTCATCGAGCTCGAATACCACTACCGGCGGCATCTGATCCAGGATCTGCGCGTACCTCGAAACCTTGTCCTCATCGAGGTGGCGGGGCGGCCCGGCGAGGGCATTGCCTGTCAGAGCGGCGACATCGACATCCATCAGGGGCAGTATCGCGCCGCCGGCGCCGAGCCACCAGGTGCACTCACATGCCGCTGCGGCCGCGGTGCGAGACGACGCGCTGCCTGTGCGGGACGACGCGCTGCCTGTGCGGGACGACGCGCTGCCTGTCGGGACGATGATGCCCGTGAAGCTTATGGTGTTCCTGCACGGTACGGCGATCATGCACGCTGCAGCCGCGGGACGGCCGCGCGCGGAGCGGGTTCTTCAATCCAGCCAGCGGGCGCCGTCGGTGCTCGACTTCGCTTCCTATATCCCCACCGAGGCAGCGGTGCAGAAGGTGCGGGCGTGGCAGCGCGGCGGGGGCCGAGATCTGCTACCTCAGCTCGCATCGCACCCCCGGGAACGTCCAGATCGACCGCGATGTCCTGGCGGCGCATGGCTTTCCGGCCGGCCCGGTGTTCTACCGGGAACCGGGCGAAGGTTATGCCGAGGTCGCGCGCCGGGCAGGCGCGAAGGTGATCGTGGAGGACAACTGCGAAGGCATCGGCGGCCAGGAGATGACCGCCTCCGGCCTGGCCCAGGCCGGAGGCGGTGCTATCCGCTGCGTCATCGTCCCCGAGTTCGGCGGCCTTGCAGACCTGCCAGACAGCATTCAGCAACTGGCCGCGCCATGAGCGGCGCACCACCGGCAACGCCTGCGCGGACGGCCGGCAGCCAACTGCGGGCGATCCGATGTCGCCAGGGCGGCGGCATCCTCATCGGCCAGGCCGTGCGGGCCGCTCCGGGCCGATCGCGCTTGTGTCCGGGCAGTGATCTCCGCTGGCGTCGCCGGCGACAGTCGCGCCTGCACCGGTTGTCAGGTGCCATTGGCGGTTCTGGGCCGCAGGCGAATACCGGCGCTGGCTAGGACGCCGGCGACGAACGCGCGCTTGCCCGCGGTGTATATGGCGATGTCGCCGGCGGAGTCAGCGAGCCGCATCTTGAGTCCCTGATACTGAAAGTCCAGCACCGGATCGGCGCGAAGGGCATCGCGGAAGGCGAGCCGCTCCTGCCATAGGTCACTGCCCGGCTCGGTGAGATGAAGATGGTGCGTATGCCGCGCGGCGCCGGCGAACGCCGGCTTACA
>WNGL01009801.1_pt1 | contig 11081 bp, 6 predicted proteins | sample 5400591 | NCBI WGS metagenome assembly WNGL01 (sample SAMN13153377, study PRJNA577476) | soil metagenome | isolation source: 80 cm soil or saprolite under Garry oak tree replicate 1 | place: USA:California | collected 2016-06-15
CTGGATAACGTACATGGTCGCCCGCCGGCACTTCGACCTGGACATTTTCACGTACAAAAGTAATGATTGGCAAGACTCTATCCTCCCGGGGTTATTTGTCCATCAAATGATACCCATTGCTTCGCCATGGGCACATTCAAATATCCTGGTCAGAGTGTAGCACAGAGCGCCAAGAGCGTCAACGCCGATAGCAACGGTGGCTACTATCATGGTTACATGCCATCGCGTTCAATGAGAGCGTGATCCGCGGTTAGCCTTTCACCACAATATTCACTCTTATTCTTTGTTTCGCTACCTTCGATCCGGCATCGCTATCCGCAATGGTGATATTCGTGGTCAGCGTTCCTACGCTGGCCTGTGCTACCGAGGGAGTGACGGTGATTGTTGTGCTTTGGGCTGGCGCAAGACTGCCAGAAGTAGGAGAAACGGGAGCGAATGTTGCTCCATTCTGATCTTCCGTAATGACCCAGTTCAGTGTAGCATTGCCGATATTTCTCATCATAAATGACTGTGGCGAAGGGTTTGCCCCCAACGGCGTCGAGAAATTCAGTACGCCTAGATCAAGGCTGATAGTAGGGGCCGTGGGAATGCTCACCGACAATGACACGGGAATTTGTACCGTCTGTCCTCTGACTCCATAGGTGAAGGTTACCGTACCCTGATATGTTTGGGGGGTTAGTGTTGCCACATTGATAGAAATAGCCACATTCGCCGCCTGGTTCATTTCCAGGTGACCGCTGGCAGGAGCTGCATTGAGCCAGTTTGCGCCATCGACAGTATACGTCGTCACCCACCAATCCAATGGGCCTCCATCTCTGTTTTGTATCGTGACCGTCTGTGCAGCAGGATTTTGCCCGGCTGACGCAAAACTGAGGGATGGCTTCGAAGCAACTAAATTCCCAGAAGCCGTCACGCTGAGTGCGATAGTGACGGATGGATTCGTCCCGCCTTTGAAATTGATTGTCCCCTGGTATGATCCGATTGCCAGTTGCTGAGATCGAACACTCGCCGTAATCGTTTCGCTGGAATGGGCGGCAAGACGATCGCTGGTTGGGTTGATCGAGAGCCAGGCTGCGCCATCGCCGGTAACGACAGAGCTGCTCCAATCCAGTGTTTGCCCGCTCGTATTTTGCAGTGTAATCACCTGGTCGCCGGGATTTTGCTGCGTTGTTCCCGAATACGTCAGCGAGACAGGCGCTATAGCCAGGCCAGGAGGAGGAGCCGATTTGACAACCAGGGTAACAGTGAGGGTTATGGGTTGCCTGCCCTGCTGAATAAACGTGATATGCCCCGTGTAGGATTGTGGGACCAATGCGCCGCTGTTGACCGTTACCTCTGTTATAGCGCGACCCGCGAATGTGCCGCTATTCGGCGATATCGCCAGCCACGGCTGGTCGCTGCCGGCTTGCCAGACCACTTGCCGTCCCCCCGCATTTTCGAGTATGACATCTTTTTTCGAGACGACCCCGGGAGGACTCGCGCCAAAATCAATTTTTGAACTTGATAGATGCAATTGCGGCGGAGCCAGTGATGATTGTTCAACGGTGATAATTGCTACAACGCTTAGCGTTTGATCTTTCCCGATATCGATCGCATGGACGGTATGCTGCCCAACCTCCCAGTTAGTAGGCACCATGATTTGTACAGAAAAGGTGCCTATATCATTCGCGTGGGCCTGTAGTGGCTTTCCACTGCCATCAAGGATTGCAGCATTATTTTGATCATGAGTAAAGGTGATCAAGTCGTTCACGCCAAAGCCTTTTCCAACCAGGATAAAGGTATCGTTTACACGCAACTGGTTTGGTATAGCGCTCAGTACTTGCGTATTAGGAGCAGGCTTTTTATTAATTAAGACGTACGCTAGCAGGCTGCTCGCTACTAAGAAGATCAGGCATGAAATAGTAAGAACGGCAGGCACATAACGCCCGCGCCAAAAAGGGGAGCCCGACTGTCTAAGCCAGGCCTTCATCCTGTCGTTGAGGGGGTGCATGTCGGCTTCCGGAGCAGGTCGACCGTATACTTGTGTCTGAACTTCAGTAGGCCGCGAGGCAGCAGTAGACCAGGAGGAGAGTGCTGCGTCATCCGGGAGAGGATCAGGTGCAGCAGGCAAATACTCGATAGCCGGCTCCTTTTGCACTGGTGGATGCGCCTGACTCTCCGGGGGCCGTTGTACCGCTAACATCGTTGACTGATAGGGTTGATCTTCAGGATGCAGCCCCGAATAGTGCCCCGCGCGATGTGGAGATGCCGGGGGAATAGTGCGCCTGCGGGTACGAAGCGCTGCTTTTTCCTCGACTGCATTGCCCTTGCTCCCTGCAGATGTGGCAGAGCTCCTGGTGGGGCTGCTGCTCGTCTTCTCTGCAAAGGATTGTCCACAGCGGCTGCAGGTAACAGCATCTGCACGTGACAATTTAAGACAGTGGGTACAACGTTTGGTCTTCATTCAAGCGGCTCACTTATGTGTTCTTGCTATACGGATAGTATCGATGACACAATTTGGAATAATAGAACATATTGTACCATATTGACAGAGGGTAGAAAAACAACAGAAGCGCTATCAGTGCGGGTAGACATTCACAGGGAAACTCAGCTTATCGCCGGTCATGTTAAAGGAAACAGTACCAAGGTAATTGGTTGTACCATCGGTGCCGGTCACCGTCAATGTGTATGGATCGAGCGCGAGGCTCGTGAAAGAGAAGTTGCCCGACCCATTAGCAGTAACGACGATCGCCTGATTCGTGGCATTATTCAATAGACTCACGGAAGACCCTGGCAATGCATTGGTGGTCGTACAACTGGTGTCGGAGCAAGCTATTACAGAGCCGCTGAAAGTATACCCTGTGTCAGTAAGCTTCACATTGACCGTCTGCGGGCTATTTTGAACTACGGCCCCGCCATTGCCGGTGGCAGAGACAGTTATCATCCCTGAGTAGGATCCTGGTGCCAGGCTTGACGCATTAACGCCAACAGACACAGTCGCGCTGCCTGTACCCGATGATGGCGGACCCACCACAAGCCAGCTACTGCTGGCTGCATCGCCTGTTGCCTGCCAGGTAACGGGAAGAGTGCAATTGCCAGTCTCATTCAATGAGAAGCTCTGCGGAGACGGTGATGGCTGTCCCTGCCCAACAGAGAATGGTAGGTTTAACGACCCAACCTGTAACTGGCACGGCGGCAGGACTGTTACTGTCACAGTGAAGGATTGCACTGGTGTGTTAGAACCATTTGTTGCGCTTATCGAGACCTGCGTACTATATGTGCCAGCATTCAAACCGATAACGCTCGCAACAACCGTTATAGTGACAGATTGGCCGCTGGCAGCCAGTGAGCCGGATGCCGGAGATACCTTCAACCAGCCGGCAGGTTGTGTAATAGTCGCGTGCCAGTTCAAAGGCCAGGCGCAATTACCGCTGACTGTAATGGAATTCGTCTGTGAGCCTGGATCACTACCACCCTGTGTAGCGGTGAAAGCCACGGAACTCTGCGAAGGTTGCTGGAGCGTGCAAGGCGGAAGTACCAGTAGATTGACTGTGATCGTCTGCGGGCTTCCAGAGGCAAGTGCGCCGTTAGTATCTGTCCCAATAAGAACGATCTGCCCGATATAGGTATTGGGCGACAGATTGGCTGTAAAGATATTGACGGTTACCTGGCCAGTCTCACCGGGAGCAATACTTCCACCGGTAGAATTGGCAGCGAGCCAGAATGATGACAGTATATTGACAGTGGTATGCCATTTGAGCTGGCTTTTCCCGGTATTCGTAATGGTCACCACCTGGCCTGGAGGATTCGGCAGCCCCTGGGTCGTGCTAAAGTTGAGGCTAAGTGGCGTCGCTCCCATAATTGGCGCGGAAGGCGGAGGAAAAGCCTGAACGATTAACTGCACCATAACGGTCTGCGTGCTTTGTGCTGCCGTAATAGAAATATAGCCGTTGTACGTTCCTGGTTTAAGAATGGAGGCATTTACCCCAACAGCAGTTATAGTGCCCGCAGAGCCTTTCAATTGCCCACTGGCTGGTGTCAGTGAGAGCCAATTTGATGCGGAGACTGCCTTCCAATTGGTCACTCCAGAGCAACTTGAAGTGGCCGCCAGGCTCAGGGACTGATCACTGGGATTGCTTTGACCTGAAACAGCCGTAAACGACACATAGCCGTTGCTCAATGTCAGCCCGCAGCGTGGTTGTATGGTAAGAGAGATAATGACAGTTTGCGGGCTATTATACACCCCCTTGCCAGCAGCAAACGAAAGCACATCGGTATAAACACCAGGCAACAAATTTCGACTATGAACAAACAAATTTATCAGGGTAGTTGAGCGTGGAACAACGGCACCCGCAGTCTGATCGGTACTTAACCAGCTCGATTTAGCATGAAAGGCAAAGGGCAACAGGGCCTGATTCGGCAGAGGCAACGTGTTATTCCCTGTTATTGACCAGTTCAGGCGTTGGGAACCTGGATTGCTGATCATCAGGGTCTGCGCAGCCGGGTCTGATCCGCCATCAAGTGCAGTAAATGAGAGGACAGGAGGGATCACTTCCAACACAGGCCCTGGATTAGCAGGCAACGCGCGCACCGTCATTTGTACCTGCACCGATTCGACAGAGCCAACGTTAGAAGAAAGAGTGATCGTCCCCTTATACTCTCCGGCTTTGAGGTTCGCTCGTTCAACAGCAACAGCAATAGGCTGACTTTCACTAAACATACCCTGGGGAGGAGTGAGCAAAAGCCAGGATTGATTACTACTTGCTGACCAGGTAATTGAGCCACTACCAGAATTTTGTAAGGTCAATGGCTGGATGGTATTCGCTCCCTGGTAGTCAGCACCAAAATCCAGTGTCGTCGTGTCGATAAGCAGATGTGACGGACGCGTGGGACCAGCGCCAGCAATTTGTAACGTCGCACTGGCGGTATAGCGCGTCGAAACATCTTCGGCCTCAATGGTATGGAAGCCGGGAGTCCAGCTAGCATCGACCAGCATGATTACATCGTCAGAGCCACCTGGTCCCACATTGATTAAAGCAGAACCCGTGGTCAACTGCACAGCTTCCTGTATATCATGGGTTAAATAGACACTCGATGATGGAGTAAAATGATTAATGTGCAGCGTAATTGTCTGACCTATCCTCGCCACATTTGAGGAGAGAGTTAGAGAAGGTGGGCCATTGAGCACATTTAGCCGGTGAGGCGGGTGTAGCACCGCGGCGGAAATCAGTATACCATCCATCACCAGGGCAATTAACGCGAGTATAACCAGCAAGCTAAATGTCATATGCATACGGCGTCGCGCAGAATTGACTTTTTGTGGTGGTATAGGCATCGTGATCAATCCCTCTGCCATAGCACGACGCAAATCCTCTTCTTCGATGCGAGCTATCTCAGCGCTATTCGGGAACTGCCGCGCCATCAAAGGGTCTATACCATTCGACCAGCTATCACTTTCGCTCTCACCAGGATCGCTATCCTGCTGCAGCCAGGGCCAGAGATGGGGCATACGCTTCCCCAGGTCTTCTTCCTGATCACGCTGCAATTTTTTCGTAATCTGCGGCAAAGGGACAGTACTTTGGCGTTGGATATCGGCAGAAATATCGCGGATGGGAGAGAGGCGAGAAGCTCGCAGCTGGCGACGATTGCCTTGTTCTTCCTGCGCAATACGTTGTGCAGCCTCGTTGAGGTTCTGCACGGCATGCTCTACAATGTTTCCGCTATCGCCTGGTTCAGGCAAAGAAGGCGGATCAGGAGGGGGGGTCTCGGGGTCTCGGGTTGTAGCCATAGGGACTACAGGAAGAGGGCTTGTAATGCGTTCCAGTGGCTTACCGCTGATCTCGCCATGTTCAGGTGACAAAGCTACTAAAGGAGAAAACGTTATCGTTTCCTCCTCAAAAGTATCCGCTACCTGCCCTAGCTGACTGCGTAAGAGCGACTGGCAATTATCACAAAATACAAAAGTCGCTTCACAAGGCTTGTTGCAACGCAAACACTGACTCATATCCTGCTCTTCTCGCGCTTCAATCCCCCTATCCACGTACACCCCCAATGCTTGCGCATCTTTCCCGAAGATATGCGAATAAATTCTCCATGTGTCTATGGTATAGAACGTTGAGCTATAGGTATTTGTCACATCAAGCAAGCAGTAAAAAATTTGGGATTTCTGCATTGAGGGTGAAAGAACATGCATCGGCTCCCCGGACGGGTCATTGCTCTGTCTTGCTGAGCGCTGCGATGCATCTCGCTGCCCAGTGCGACAGGCCCTTCGCTTCGCTCAGGGTGACAGTGTATCTGCATTCCTATACAAACAACAAGTTAGCGTAATGCCGCTCCAAACTTCTCATCCAATGCACGGATGATGCCATCCTGGAGAGCGTTGGCTTCGGCATCAGTGAGCGTGCGCTCCTGCGATTGATACACCAGCGAATAGGTCAGGTTCTTCTTGCCCGCAGGAATCGGCTCTCCCCTGTAGACATCGAAGAGCGATGCGGACCGCAGCAGCTCTCCGCCGCTTTCCATGATCACATCATGAATATCCTGGGCAGGAATCTGCTCATCTACCACCAGCGCCAGGTCGCGTGACAGTTCCTGGTGCCTTGAGATGGGTGCATATGCAAGGTGGCCCGGCACAGCCTCATAGAGTTGTTCCAGGTCAAACTCACATAGGTAGGTTCGCTGTGGCAGATCGTAACGCTGCTGCACGACTGGATGCACCTCGCCCAGGACCCCTACAGGGCTAAATGTCTCCTCTCCATCGCTCGCGGCGCGCGGCAGTTCCAATAGAGCACAGCGCCCCGGGTGGAATGTCGGATGCTGTGTGGGTGTGAAACGATAGCGCGTTATGTGCAACCTGGCCAGTAACGTCTCAATTACCCCTTTGAGATCATAGAAATCGGCGGGACGTGCCAGTTCGGGCACCCACGAGATCTCGGCCGGACCGCTGAGGGCGATACTCAGGCTGCGACGCTCATCCGGCAAGCTATTCGCCTCAACCGCCGGCAGGTAACGCCGACCAATCTCGAAGAAACGCAGCCCCGCTTTGTTGCGTTTGCTATTCTCCTGCACTGTTTCTAACAGACCGCTCATCAGCGTCAAGCGCATTGCGTCAAGATCGCTGCTTAAGGGGTTTACCAGCGTTACTGCCGGTATAGTGCGCGCATCGAACGTTGTGACAGCGGTGGATGTCCCGTGGTTCAGGGCTACCTCCGTGTACTGTCCGTTTGAGGACGCGCTTTTCCCACCCTGTAGCAGGACATGCGCGGACGTGGCATCCGCGTGCGCCAGCAGGTTGACCATGCGGGCGCGACTGGTCATGGCATACGTCACAATTTCGTTCAGACCCGCTCCGATCAAGATGTTCCGCACAGCATATTCCCGCTCGAACCAGGAATCAACCTGTGGCTCTGGCAGCGGTCCAACAGGAATGGTGCTGGGAATCGCGTCGTACCCGACCATGCGCAGCACCTCCTCTACCAGGTCGGCGCTCTCCTCGATATCCACACGATACGTTGGCACGGTAACCTGCATCTTGTTACTGTGCTCATCAGGGATTACTGTGAAACCCAGCCATGTCAACGCCTCCACCACTTCGTGCTGCGTTACCTTGACGGCAGTCAACCACTCCACGTCATCCGTAGAGAATGAGATGGTGCGCGGCTGTGGAGGCGCAGGATAGCAATCGACGATCCCTGGATGCAGCGACCCATTGGCCAGCTCTACCATCAACTGCATGGCGCGATTGGCGCCAACAACGGTCAGTTCAGGATCAAGCTGCTTCTCGAAGCGGCTGGACGCATCTGTGCGCAATCCAAGCGCAACAGAGGTACGGCGCACGCTGGTCGCCAGGAAATTCGCGGCTTCGAGCAGTACCGTCGTTGTCTTCTCATTGACCTCGCTAATCGCTCCCCCCATGACGCCGGCAATGGCGGTTGGTCCTTCTGGATCTGTGATCAGCAGCGTATCGGGCGTGAGTTTGCGCTTCACACCATCAAGGGTCGTCATCTCCTCGCCTGCATGGGCGCGGCGCACAATGATATGCTGCTGGCGCACCAGGTCATAGTCGAAACCGTGCAATGGCTGACCGAACTCCAGCATGACGTAGTTGGTAATATCGACGACGTTGTTGATCGGACGCATTCCAGCCGCCAGCAGTCGCCGCCCCATCCATTCCGGCGAAGGTCCGATCTTCACGCCACTGATAATACGCGCGCTGTAGCGTGGACAGAGATCGGTGTCTTCTACCGTCACCTTGACCATCTCTGCTGCCGGTTTCCCCTGCTCGTGCAAGACAGGCTGTGGGACATGCAGTTCCCGCTTAGTCAGCGCCGCCACTTCCCGTGCAATACCGATGATCGAAGAGAGATCGCCCCGGTGGGCTTTAATGGTAAATTCGAGCACAACCTCGCCCAAAACATCCACGAGTCTCTGTCCAATGGCTGTCTCGGGATCAAGGATGTAGATGCCAGCATGGTCATTGCCAATTTCCAGCTCGCGCGGTGAACAGAGCATTCCCTGCGAGAGGTAACCCATCGTCTTTTTCTCGCCAATCACAAGGTCACCGACCTTCGCACCAACGAGAGCCAGCGGCACCTTATCGCCTTGCTTGATATTCGGTGCGCCACAAACGATGCCAAGCTCCTCTTTCCCTGTTATTACCCGGGTGTAGCTCAGATGGTCCGAGCCGGCTATCTTTTCCAGGTGCACGATCTGGGCGGTGATGATCTTATCGTCCCAGCCGGCGCCTATGTATTCGATGGCTTCAACTTCCAGGCCGGCCATGGTCAACATATGCGCCAATTCCTCTGGCGACATTGTTATGTCAACATATTCTTTCAGCCAACTCAATGGCACTTTCATAATGATTACTCCTCACCATGTTCTATAAAAATTGGGGGAACAACGACGGTTATCGCTTAAAATTGTTTCAAGAAACGCAGATCGTTGCCGGAGAAGAGCCGTATCTCCCCAATTGAATATTTCAGCATAGCGACACGCTCGGGTCCCAGGCCGAAGGCAAAGCCGCGATACTTCGCTGGATCATAGCCAACTTCCCGCAACACCCGCGGGTGCACCATGCCACAGCCGAGCAACTCTATCCAGCCGGTGTGCTTACAGGTGCGACAGCCCTTGCCAGCGCAGATGGGACAATCCATGTCCATCTCGGCGCTAGGCTCTGTGAACGGGAAGTAGCTTCCCCGGAAGCGTATCTGCCGTCCCTCCCCAAAAAGTTCACGGGCAACACGTTCAAGGCAGCCTTTCAGATCGCCCATCGTACAATACTCGTCAATCAACAGCCCCTCGATCTGGTGGAACATGGCTTCGTGCGAAGCGTCGATGGCCTCGTTGCGATAGACCTTGCCGGGAGCGACGACACGTACCGGTGGGCGCATTTGCTGCATGGCACGAATCTGTATCGGCGAGGTCTGTGTGCGCAACAGAATCTGGCCGGGCGAGACCCAGAAGGTATCCTGCATATCGCGTGCGGGGTGGTCCGCCGGCATATTCAGCGCCTGGAAGTTGTAATAGTCCGTCTCTACTTCCGGCCCGTCGACGACGTGGAAGCCCATCTTCACGAAGATCTGTGTCACGTCCCAGATGGCACGAGAAATGGGGTGCATATGCCCTGCCGGCAGAGCTCGTCCAGGCAGCGTTACGTCGATGCGTTCCTGCTCCAGGGCCTGCAGCATCTCTCGCTGGCGCAGAGCCTCTTTCTTGGTCGCCAGCCGCTCCGTCAATTCGGCCTTGACGGCGTTGATCTTCTGTCCAATTACGGGTCGTACGTCTTTCGATAATTTGCCCATCACGGAAGAGAGGTTAGTCAATTCGCCACGTTTGCGGCCAAGGTACGTATTGTCCCACTCTTCCAATTCAGCCGAGGTTTCAATCGGCTCTAATTGCTCGATTGCGCGGGCCTGCAGCGCATCGAGCTGCTCCAGTAATGAGTCCAGTTGCCCAATCATGCTTATACATCCTCCAAGAATCAAAAAACCGACAAACATTACGTCTACAGGGACGAAGTTGTCGGAAATCTCCGTGGTACCACCCGTATTGAATAAGTCAACCAAAGTTACTGCTCATCCCATAGAGGTATAAAAAGAGGATGAGTTGGGAAAATGGTGCTGTATTCCACTCGGTTTGTCCATTAACGGTGACGACCGGGACTGTCTACTTGATACCATGCTATCAACAAAGGTATTTTCAACAGCCAGCTCTGGGGTGAACTTCCTCAGGACGGTCATGCAAAAGGGTTTGCAGCCTATGACCCTTTCTCTCTATGCACTTCCTGTGTGTCCAGGTACTCTCCCCATCATGGCTTTTTGTTCGCTATTCTATCAGGATAGAGTATGCCATATTCAGGGGGGAAAGTCTATAGTTTTTTGGTGATATCATAGTATTGCCAGGCTGAAGGCTTGAGATGATACTGTGTATCTACATTGCTTTTACTAAAGAGAGGGATATCCATGAAACGCCGCAACCAGATTCGTATGACCGATGAAGAAATATACGCATTCCTTGCAGAGCGACACATACTCCAGGTAGCCACCATCGATCATGATGGTTACCCGCACCTTGTGGCCATGTGGTACGTGCTTGTCAACAACGAGATCGCCTTCTGGACTTATGCCAGGTCACAGAAAGTCGTCAACCTTCGCCGTGACCCCCGCCTGACCTGCATGGTTGAAGAAGGAGAGCACTATAACGAACTGCGCGGCGTACAAATCAAAGGTCGGGCGGTTATACACGACGATTACGAATCCGTTCTGCGCCTGGGTGAACTGATCTGGGTACGCTATTCTGGGCCTTTGAACGAAAGCACCCAGCCAATGGTGAAAGCCCAGGCAGCAAAACGAGTAGCCATATTTGTGAAGCCCGTTGAGATCACTTCATGGGACCACCACAAGCTGGGAGACGTGTACTGATACAATAGATTAGATTCGGCTGCAAAGTGTAAAAGAGCAGAAAAGAGCACAAAACTATTGACGAATAGGCTCTTTGTCTGCTATACTTGTTTCGTTCCAGTAACGGGGTGTAGCGCAGTCCGGTAGCGCACTACAATGGGGTTGTAGTGGTCGGAGGTTCAAATCCTCTCACCCCGACCA
>WNGL01014067.1_pt1 | contig 11081 bp, 9 predicted proteins | sample 5400591 | NCBI WGS metagenome assembly WNGL01 (sample SAMN13153377, study PRJNA577476) | soil metagenome | isolation source: 80 cm soil or saprolite under Garry oak tree replicate 1 | place: USA:California | collected 2016-06-15
GTCCGGCCCCGGCCGCCTCGCCCTCTTCGAGTCCAACTCGTCGCTCACTCCCGAGGACTACCCGGAGGCGGGGGCGATGTGGCAGCACCTCGAGCGCCACCGGGTGAGCTTCCGCAACTACGGCGAGGGGTTCGAGCTCGCGGGCAACGACGAGGCCGAAGGCCTGAAGCCCACCGGGGCCCGGATCCCCGTCAACATCCCCATGCCCGAGTCCCTCTTCCGCAACACCGCGCGCCTCTACCCCGGCTTCAACACGAAGATCCCCGACCAGTACCGGGCCGACCTCTTCCTCGAGGACCTGCGCGAGCGGTGGATCGCGGGCAGGGAGCCCATGCCCCGCTTCCTCTACCTGCTCCTGCCCAACGACCACGGCGATCGCCCGCGCCACGAGCGGGGCTACCCCTGGCTCGAGTCCTACCTGGCCGACAACGACCTCGCGCTCGGCCGCATCGTCGAGGGCCTGTCGCAGAGCCCGTTCTGGAAGGAGATGGCGGTCTTCGTCACCGAGGACGACGCCCAGTCCGGCCGCGACCACGTGGATGCCCACCGGAGCCTCTGCCTCGTCCTCGGCCCCTACGCGAAGCGCGGGTACGTGTCCCGGCGGCACCTCAGCATCGCCAGCATCACGAAGACGGTCTATCGCCTGCTGGGCCTGCCGGACCTCAACCTCTACGACGCGGCGGCGAGCGACCTCGCCGACCTCTTCACTCCCGAGGCGGACTTCAGGCCCTACCGGGCGCTGCCCGTGGACCCCCGCATCTTCGATCCGGCGCAGGCCCGGGACCCGTCCGACCCGGACTACCTGAAGGCCCGCCAGGCGCCCGGGACTCCCCTCGATTCGCTGGAGGAGGCCGTCCGGCAGCTCGCGCCCGGGACCGACGAGCGCTGAGGCGCGCCGGACCCGGGGACGCCGCCTCGGAACGGACCTGCCCTGACCACACTTCATCGTGAGATGAGGATGTTAGACTTCGGAATTTGCGAGGGGCGGACGCGCTCCTGAAGGGAGGAGATGGCCTGGCGAAATCGTCCACCGCGAAGAAGACGGCCGTGAAGCCGGGGCGCAAGGCGTCGCGCTCCCAGCTCGCGCTGTTCGAGGAGTCGGCCCCCAAGACGGCGACCGCGCCGAGGGCCCCTGGGAAGGCCGTTTCCGTGAAGCCCGGGACCAGGGCGGCGCTGAAGGCGGTCCCGAAGGCCGAGGCGAAGGCCCTCCGGAAGGCGGCCGTGCAGCAACCGTCGGCGGCGGTGGGGGCAAAGCTCCCGGAGGCCCCGCCCGAGCCCGTTCGTACCGCCCCCCGGGCCACCGCCGAGTCGCTCGCTCAGAAGCAGCGCGAGATCTCGGTCTCCGAGTTCTTCGTCAAGAACCGGCACCTGCTCGGGTTCGACAATCCCTCGAAGGCGCTCCTCACCACGATCAAGGAAGCCGTGGACAACTCGCTCGACGCGTGCGAGGAGGCCGGCATCGTCCCCGAGTTGCGGATCGAGGTCCACGACCTCGGCCTGGAAGCCGGGGTGAAGGATGCCGAGCTCACCAAGGGAGAAGGCCGCTTCGTCGTCGTAGTCCAGGACAACGGCCCCGGCATCGTCAAGGCCCAGGTGCCGAAGATCTTCGGCAAGCTGCTCTACGGCTCGAAGTTCCATCGACTCAAACAACAGCGCGGGCAGCAGGGCATCGGGATCTCGGCGGCCGCGATGTACGGACAGCTCACCACCGGCAAGCCGATCCGCGTCACGAGCCGCGTGGGCAAGCGCAAGGACGCCCACGTCTTCGACATCCAGCTCGACACCCGCAAGAACGAGCCGGTGGTGACCCACGACGAGGCCAGGGACGTGTGGGATCAGGAGCACGGAACCCGGGTCGAGCTGGAGATCGTCGCCAATTGGCAGCAGGGCCAGCGCTTCGTCAACCGGTATGTCGAGCACACCGCCCTCGCGAACCCCCACGCCACCATCCACTACGAGCGGCCGGTAGGCGCGGCCCAGCGCACGAACACGGACCGGCCGGGCAACGAGACCCTGACCTTCCCCCGCGCCACCTCCGAGCTGCCCAAGGAAGCGGTCGAGATCAAGCCGCATCCCCACGGCGTCGAGCTCGGCGCCCTCATGCTCATGGCCCAGGAATCGAAGAGCCACGACGTCCGCGGCTTCCTGCAGACCACCTTCAGCCGCGTAGGCCGCGAGCGAGATCCTGGCCAAGGTGCCGTGGGGCAAGAAGGCCGTGAAGCCGCGCGTCCTCGGCGAGAACCGGGCCATGGCCGAGGATCTGCACAAGGCCGTCGCCGAGACCAAGCTCATGAGCCCCCCCACGAACTGCTTAAGCCCGATCGGCGACGAGCTCATGAGGAAAGGGCTGGTCAGCTTCCTGGGCGTGATCGAGAGCGAGGGCGAGAGCGGGGACGAGAACACCCAGCTCGATCTCGACTCGGCCGGCATGAAGCCGGCCAAGAAGGCAGGGAAGGCGGCGGCCGTAAAGCAGCGGGCCGCGGAGTCGGCGTCCGCGCAGCCGCCGGTCCCCGACGCGCCCCCCGAGGAGGGCGTGGAGATGATCAAGGGGCACAACTACTTCATCGCCACGGTGACCCGCTCGCCGAAGGTGTACCGCGGCAACCCGTTCCAGGTGGAGGTCGGCCTCGCCTACGGCGGGAGCTGGCCCCCCGACAAGAGCATCGAGCTCTTCCGCTTCGCCAACCGCGTCCCCCTCCTTTTCCAGCGGGGCGCCTGCGGCATCACCGAAGCCATCGTGCGCACCGACTGGCGCAACTACCTGCTGAGCCAGCCCAAGGGCTCCCTCCCCGTGGGACCGATGGCGCTTCTCGTCCACGTCGCCTCGGTCTGGGTGCCGTTCACCAGCGAGTCCAAGGAGGCGGTCGCCCACTACCCGGACATCGTGAAGGAGATCCAGCTCGCGGCGCAGGAGTGCGGCCGCAAGCTGGCCACCTTCATCAGGAAGCGCAAGGCCGCCGACTATCAGGCGCAGCGGCGCAGCATCTTCGAGCTCTACATCGAAGAGGTCGCTATCGCGATCGGGAAGATCACGGGCCGGAAGCCGGGTCCCGTCAAAAAGGAGTTCCTGCAGGTCGCCCACAAGGTCACGGCCGCGGAGATGAAGGAGGAGCAGAAGGCCATGGAGCTCGAGACGCGCGAGGAGAAGCGGAAGGCCAAGGCGCGTTCCGAGGCGGACGAGGAGTAGCGCGCATGCCCAAGGCTGCAACCTCCAGGAAGACGGATGCCGTCTCGAAGAAGACGACCGCCAAGATCGAGAAGCTCGCCGAGGGCGTGCTGAAGGCCGTGGCCAACGGGAAGAACCCCTTCCTCGACATCCCCGTGCGCTCCCTGGCCAACGTGAGCTGGAGCGAGAAGCGGCGGCTCGTCGAGCTCGGCAACCAGAAGCAGAAGCGTTACTTCTTCAACGTAGCGATGGCCAAGAAGTTCATGCAGACCTTCCTGGTGAGCGACGCCTGCAAGGAGCTCATCGAGTCGGGCAAGACCACCAGCATCCGCGACCTGTACTACGTCACCAAGCACACCATCGGCGACACGCGCCAGAACACGTTCGAGGAGCAGGACGAGTCCGACCCGATCATCGAGGACCTCGAGGTGACCGTGGACGCCCTGCGCGAGGAGCTGCACCTGTTCGCCGCGCGCAAGGGCTCGATGGTGGGCCCCATCACCATCACCGACACCGGCGACACCATCGACCTGCGCCGCATGGGCTCCGGCGGCTGGGCGGTGCCTTCGATCGTCGAAGAGAACGTCATCACCTTTGGCAAGCACGAAGCCAAGTACATCCTGCTCATCGAGAAGGACGCGGTGTGGACGCGCTTCAACGAGGACAAGTTCTGGAAGCGCAACCACTGCATCATCGTCCAGGGCGGGGGCCAGCCGCCGCGGGGGGTGCGGCGGCTCGTGCAACGGCTGCACCGCGAGCTCAAGCTGCCGGTCTACGTGCTGGTCGACAACGACCCGTGGGGGTTCTACATCTACAGCGTCATGAAGCAGGGCTCGATCAACCTCGCCTACGAATCGATGCGCATGGCCGTCCCCGCCGCGCGCTTCGTGGGGTTGTCGTCCTTCGACCGGGAGAAATACGCCCTGCCGAGCAACGTGGCCATCAAGATGGACGACGGCGACAACAACCGGGCCAAGCAGATGCTCGCCTATCCGTGGTTCAAGCACGCGCGCTGGCAACGGGAGATCCAGGAGATGGTGAAGAGCGGCCTCAAGTTCGAGCTCGAAGCGCTCTCCCGTCGTGGCATCAGCTTCATTACCGAGGAGTACTTGCCAAAGAAGCTGAAGGATCGGGATTGGCTGGAGTAGCCGGTGTAAGAGGCGACCGCTGGTTCGCGGTCCTGGCCCTGGCGCTCCTCGCGGCACCGGCCCGGGCCCAGCTCATCGGGCCGCCGGGGGCGCTCGCCCCCGCGAAGGTCGAGGCCATCGAGGCCGCGGTCTCGGGCACGATGTCCGAGATCGGCATCCCGGGCCTGTCCCTCGCCCTCGCGACGGACGGCGAGATCCGAATCGCCAGCGGCTACGGCCTGGCCGACGTCGAGAACAACGTCCCGGCCAAGGCCGTGACTGTCTACCGCCTCGCCTCCGTCTCCAAGCCGATCACGGCCGTGGCCGTCCTCCAGCTCGCCGAAAAGGGGCTCTTGGACCTGGACGCGCCCATCCAGAAGTACTGTCCGGCCTTCCCGGAAAAGCCCTGGCCCGTGAGCGGACGGCAGCTTCTCGGCCACCTGGGTGGGGTCCGGCACTACGGCGACAACGAGCCTGTGAACACCCGACGGTTCACCGGCGTCCAGGATGGCCTCGCCTTCTTCAAGGACGATCCTCTTGCGGTGGAGCCCGGCACGAAATACGTCTACAGCACCTACGGCTACAGCCTGCTCGGGTGCGCGGTGGAGGGGGCGTCTGGGCAAGCCTTCGCCGAATACCTTCGGGACAACGTGTTCCGTCCGGCGGGGATGGAGCGGACCCGGCCCGACGACGTTCGGGGGCTCGTCCCCAACCGGGCCCAGGGCTACGTAAAGGACGCATCGGGCGAGCTCCTGAACTCGGCCCTGGCCGACGTGAGCTACAAGGTCCCCGGCGGAGGGCTGGTCGGCACTGCCCCTGACGTGGCCCGGTTCGTCCTGGCCCTGGCCGGCGGCTCCCTGCTCAAGAAGGAAGCCCTGGCTCAGATGATCACGCGCCAGAAGACCCGCGACGGCAAGGTCACGGGCTATGGCCTGGGCTGGACGCTGGGAGAGCGCAACCGGCACCGCGAGGTGTGCCACACCGGCGGCCAGGAGCGGGTCAGCAACGCCGTCTACTGGCAGCCCGACAGGGGCCTCGTGGTGGTCCTGCTGTCGAACCTCGAGCACGTCCAGCCCCACCTCGTCGATCTTGCCCGGCGCCTGGCCGACCTGCTGCAGCTCGAAGCAGGGGCCCCCGCCCTGGAATCCCGGCCGAAGCGCGGGATCATCGGCCTGCCCCCGGAACGTCCCGAACCCTAGATCCGTTGCGTTGCCTTTTTGCCACGCTCGGATTCGCCGAAATGGACAGGATCGGCACAGGTCTTCGCAAGATTCCTGCTTTCGGCTCTTTTCGCTGTGCGGTGGAACGGCACGGTGCTTGCTTACGTCTATTCGTCAGGAGGGTGACGACAACCATGACGAGCGGGCGGCACACAAGGATCTACGTGGGAATCGGGCTTCTCGGAGCCGTGGCCGGGGCGATGGCCGGGCTCCTCCTGGCTCCGGGACCAGGCCGGGAAACACGTCGGCGGCTCGGACAGAGGCTGGCCGAGGAGAAGGAGGCGCTCGTCCGTCGCGGCCAGCTCGCGATGGAAGGCGTCACCGACGCGTTCGAAGAGGGCCGAAGGATGTTCGACCGCGCCGCGAACGGCTAAGGCCGGCATCGAGGAGTAGCCCCGGCCACATCCGGCCGTCCGGCCGGATGTGATAGACTCCCCTGGATTTCGGTCCATCGGGGGAGGTTTCGTCCCGTTGCCCAAAGTCAAGCCTGCTGTCCGTCCCGTCGTTGGGAGGATCGTGAACGTCATCGACAGATACCTGCCCGAGAAGCTCAAGCACCCGGAGAAGTTCCTGCCCTAGGAGTGAGCCGCAATGTCCGGCAAGAAGAGCAAAGCGAAGCACAAGAAGGAGAAGCACAAGAAGGACAAGAAGAAGGCCCAGCGGGCGAAGGGCAAGCCGAAGCCGCGGGCCGCCCAGGCGGGAGCCCACGGGGCCAAGGGCAGGCCGGGCGCCAAACCGCCGGGCAAACCTGCGGGCGGGAAGCCAGCGGCCCCTGCCGCGCCCGCCGCCAAGGCAGCCGGCTCCAAGTCCAGCGGCCCCGCCGCTTCCGGCACGGGCGCTCCCGCGGGCCGCCCGGGTGGGCCCCGCCCGGGCGGGTCCAAGAAGGGCTCCCGCCGCAGTTCGCTCGCCCAGCGGCGGGGACCCGACGGGGAGCTGCTCGCCCCCGGCGACCTCCTGCTCCCCGGGGGCGCCCAGCGGCCCGAAGAGATCCAGTACCTCTTTCGCGGCTCCGTGGCCGCCGAACGCCCGGTGATCGAGGAGGCGGTACACGAGGTCGTGGTCAAGCGGAGCACCAGCCCCGAGGCGGCGGCGGACCGCCCCGATCTCCAGAAAACGGTCGAGAGCATGCGCCTGCGCTTCGAAGGCGGAAGCATCGAGCCCCTCCTCCCACTGCGGGCCGCGATCCGCCGCAACTTCCAGGGGGTGGTGGAACGGGCCAAGCACCGCCGCCGGGAGATCGGCGCCTTCCTGCGCGGCCTCGATCTCGGGCATACGGAGACCTCGCACATGGACTCCCACGGCGAGGCCAGCCTGCAGAGTCTCATGGAGTGGGCGGCCCGCCTCGAGAACCTGGCCGAGGCCGACGAGCCCGACCACGCCGACTACAACCAGTTCCACCGTGGCCTCGACCAGCTCGAGAACACGACCGAGGCGCTGATCATCGACGTCGAGCAGACCCTGCGCCGCCTGCGCGACCGCACGCGCAATGGCTAGCTCCCGGCCCCGAGTGCCCGCGAACCCCGTGACCGAGCCCACCCCCGGCCCTTCCTCCCGCGAGGAGCCGCTTCGGGACCCGCCGGCCGTCCCCGCGATGGGGGCTCCCCCGGAGGAGCCGCCGCGGCAGACCGTGCCGTTCCTCGTCCTCCAGTTTTTCGTCTTCCCGCTCGCGATCGTCGCGGTCTGCGTGGCCGTGTTCGTGGTCTTCGGCCTGATCGCCGGCGAGTCGAAGGGGGCCCGCGACTACCTGGCCGAGGTCCGCAGCGGCGGCGCGAACCGAAGGTGGCAAGCCGCCTTCGAGTTGTCGAAGGTGCTGCAGTCGGGCAGGGACAAGGCGCTCGGCGACCCGAAGTTCCGGTCGGAGGTGCGGGGGCTGTTCGAGGAAGCGAAGTCCGACGACCCCCGCGTGCGCCGCTACCTGGCCCTCGCCCTCGGCCGGCTGGGCGACCGCGAGGCGGTGCCCGCGCTGCTCGAGGTGGTGCGGGACGAGGGAGGGCCGGGCCGGCCCGCCGATCCCGAGACGCGGGTCTACGCGCTCTGGGCCTTGGGCACGATCGGCGACCCGGCGGCGCTCCCCGAGCTGGTGGCCCGCGCCCATGACGAGGACGCCGGCCTGCGCAAAACCGCGGTCCACGCGCTGGGCGGCTTCTCCGGCGAGGAGGCCCACGCCGCGCTCCTGGCCGGCCTCGGGGACGCCACGGAGGACGTGCGCTGGAACGCGGCCCTGGCTCTGGCTCGCCGGGGGGAGGCGGCGGCCGGCCCGGTCCTCGTGCAGATGATCGACCGGCCGCATCTGGAGGCGGTCCCCGGCCTGACCGCGGAGCAGCGGGAGCAGGTGATCCTGGAGGCGGTGGCCGCCGCCGCTTCCCTCCCCTCGCCCGAGCTGCGCGAGGCCCTCGCGCGCCTGCGCGAGGGCGACTCCAGCCTGAAAGTGCGCGAGGCCGCACGCAAGGCACTCGAGGCCGCGCCTGCTGAACCCGCCCGCTGAGCATTCATCGCCCCCCCAACCCATCCCTCCCCGCTTGCTTGACCGTCAACCGGCCATTCTTTAGAATGCCGCCTGCCTCAGTGCTCCTCGATCATTAGGGAAACGATCCGCTCTCGAACGAGGTCCTCATGTCGGAAGGCAAGGACATCTCGGCTTCCCCAGGCGCGCCCGGCGCGCCGGCCGCCGCCCCCGAGAAGGGCGAGCCCTCGGGCATCTCGCGGCGCCTGTTCCTCTGGTCGCTCCCCGTGGGCTGGACGGCCTTCGCCGCGGCCTGCACCTCGAGCCTGATCGCGACCGCGCGCTTCCTCTTCCCGAACGTCCTCTTCGAGCCACCCCAGGCGTTCAAGGCCGGCTTCCCCGGCGAGTACAACCCGGGCGAGGTGGACGTGCGCTGGAAGGACGCTTTCGGGGTTTGGATCGTGCGCGTCCCCGACGGCTTCTACGCGCTGATCGCGGTCTGCACCCACCTCGGCTGCTCGCCCAACTGGCTGCCCGCGGAGAACAAGTTCAAGTGCCCGTGCCACGGCAGCGGCTTCTACATGACGGGAGTGAACTTCGAAGGGCCGGCGCCGCGACCGCTGGAGCGGGCGCGGATCGTGCTCGCCGACGACGGCCAGATCCTGGTGGACAAGTCGGTGAAGTTCCAGCAGGAGAAAGGCGAGTGGGACAAGCCGGAAGCGTTCCTGAAGGCATAGGAAAGGGTTCATGGCCACCAAACCCCCCGAGCCGTTCCTGACCCGCACCTGGGACTACATCACCGACACCCAGCTCTGGCGGTCCGTCTTTCGCCACGGGATGCCCTCCACCAACCGGAACCGGGCCCTCGCGGTGATGACCAACGTCTTCCTGCACCTGCACCCGGTGAAGATCCGGAAGAGCGGCATCCGGCTCAAGTTCACCTGGTGCATGGGCGGGCTCACCTTCTTCCTGTTCCTGGTGGAGACCTTCACCGGCCTCCTGCTGATGTTCTACTACCGGCCCACCGTGGCCTACGCCTACATGGACATCATCGACCTCGCGGAGCAGGTCCCCCTCGGCATCATGCGCGAGCTGCATCGCTGGGGGGCCCACGCGATGGTGATCACGGTGTGGCTCCACATGCTCCGGGTCTTCATGACCGGCTCCTACAAGCCCCCCCGCGAGTTCAACTGGAACGTGGGCGTGATCCTGCTCGTGCTGACCCTGCTCCTCTCCTTCACCGGCTACCTCCTCCCCTGGGACCAGCTCGCCATCTGGGCCATCACGGTGGGCTCGAACATGGCCCGGGCCACTCCCCTTCTCGGCCACGAGGGCCCGGGCTCGCAGCTCCTGAGGGTGGGCGACGCGCCGATGGTCCACGCGGGCTCCGACGCGCGCTTCGCGCTGCTCGGAGGGAGGTTCGTGGGCGAAGGCGCGCTCCTCCGCTTCTACGTGCTCCACTGCGTGGGGATCCCCCTGGTGGCGGGGATCCTGATGGCGGTCCACTTCTGGAGGGTCCGCAAGGACGGCGGGATCTCCGGCCCCTTGTGAGGAGGGCTTAGAGCCATGGTCCTGGTCGACTCCCTCAAGGGCTTCGTCAACGTCCTGACCGATCCCAAGATCTTCCTCACCCTGGCCGCCATCCTGTTCTTCCTCTCCCTCCGGTACAAGGCGTTCTGGAAGCCGAGAGTGGCGCTGGGCCTGGGCATCGCGGGCGCCCTGTTCCTGGGCGTCTCCATGCTCGACCGCAACTTCGCCCTGATCGTCAAGAAGGCCGACAACGTCCCCATCGTGGCCATGCTGTTCCTGGTGGGGTTCTTCCTCTGGCTCAGCATGCACCAGGCCATCCAGAACGACGAGCGGGTGGCCCAGGGCCTGAAGCCGAACGAAGCCAGCAACGGAGAGGGGGAGAAGACCTGGGTCTGGCCCGATCTCGTCTACACCGAGCTCCTCTGCATGGTCATCGGCCTCATCATCCTCGTGGCCTGGGGCATGCTCTTCCAGGCGCCCATCGAGGAGCCGGCCAACCCCGCCCGCACCCCGAACCCCAGCAAGGCCCCCTGGTATTTCCTGGGTCTCCAGGAAATGCTCGTCTACTACGACCCCTGGCTCGCGGGAGTGGTCTTCCCGAGCCTGATCATCGTGGGCCTCATGGCCATCCCCTACATCGACACCAACCCCAAGGGGAACGGCTACTTCACCCTCGCGGAGCGGAAGACCGAGATCACCCTCTTCCTCTTCGGCTTCCTGATCCTGTGGGTCCTGCTCGTGATCCTGGGGACCTTCCTGCGGGGGCCCAACTGGAACATCTTCGGGCCCTACGAGTACTGGGACCTTCACAAGCTGGAGGCCCTCAACAACGTCAACCTCTCGGAGTACTTCTGGATCAAGATGCTCGGCCGGGGGCTCCCGCCGAACATGCTCGTGCGCGAGCTGCCGGGGATCCTCATCGTGGCCTTCTACCTGCTGGTCCTGCCCGGGATCCTCACCCGGACCCTGCTCCGCAAGTACTGGGAGAAGATGGGCCCCTGGCGCTACTCCATCTTCGTGCTCCTGCTCCTGGGCATGGTGGCCCTGCCCGCCAAGATGATCCTGCGCTGGACCATCAACCTGAAGTACATCGTGGCCATGCCGGAAATCTTCTTCAACATATGACGGACATCAAACTGGGGGGTGCTTGCGGCGCACCCTCCAGACCCCCCGCTCGCTCCGCGGGAGCCTGCCCCCGCATGGGGGTGAATCCCGCTTCGCTCGCCGTCAGAGGTTTGTAGCCGAGGGTATATGCCCCCTGCCAAGATCGAGCCCGGCCGTGACCCGCAGATGGCTCAGCGGACGCAGAAGCTGAACCTCGTCTTCGCCCTCACCTCCATCGGCCTCCTCATCGCTTTCTCCCTGATGGTGTGGGCGGACTACAACCGCGAATGGAAGGCCTACCAGACCCGGTTCAACGACCTCGAGGTCAAGCTGACCCGGCAGCAGATCGAGCAGGCCCTCGGGAAAGTGGACGCGGCGCGCCGGCAGGAGCTGGCCGACCTCATCGCCAGGGGGCGCGAGGAGGAGCGGGGTCGGCGGGCCGAGATCGCGAAGGCCCAGGCGGAGGTGGACCGCCTGAAGGGCCGCTGGTA
>WNGL01026179.1_pt1 | contig 11078 bp, 10 predicted proteins | sample 5400591 | NCBI WGS metagenome assembly WNGL01 (sample SAMN13153377, study PRJNA577476) | soil metagenome | isolation source: 80 cm soil or saprolite under Garry oak tree replicate 1 | place: USA:California | collected 2016-06-15
GGATTGACCGGCAATGGCTCGACGACCTTGGGCCCGCCGGCGGCGGCCGTAATCCGCGCCACCAGGCTGTCGGTGACGCGACTGACTGCGTCGGGAGGGGCGACCGAATCCAGCATCTGGACGAGGCGCGCCAGCGTGCGCTGTGTGCCGGCCCGCGCGGCCGCCGGGAGCCCTGCTACGTCGAACTGTGCCTGCTGAATGAAGAGCTTGGCTTCCTCGACTTCCTCCGGCTGGGTGATTTGCCCACCGGCCGGGACCACGCCGAGGCCGTACTCTTTGGCGGCAAGCGAAGCCGCGGCAACCACGCGCCGCGACAGGGCCAGAGAGTCAGCCGCCTGCCCTGCGAGTGGCTGTGCAAGGCAGGCGGCAAGAACACAGGAGACGCTAGCGAACCGCACGCCGCAAAGTAGAGTAATTTTGTCGGGAATTCAATCTGTTGACAGCACTGCGATTGCGACCGCCGCCTCGTGCGTATGCGACAGCGATAGCAGCACGCGCGTTACCAGCAGCTCCTTTGCCCGGCGGGCCGCCAGCCCGGTCAGCGCGACATCGGGACGACCGTCAGGCGCCCGGGTGACCTCGATATCGCGCCATCCGATCCCCCGGGCCGCCTCACTCCCCTGCAGCGCCTTGTAGACCGCCTCTTTCGCCGCCAGGCGAACGGCGACATGCTCGGCCGGATCGGGCCGCGACCGGCAGTACTCGGCCTCGGCGGGGGTGAGCAGCCGGTCGAAGACGTGCGCGCCCTTGTCGGCGACCATCGCACGCGCGCGCGACACCTCGACCAGGTCCACCCCGACGCCGACCGCGCTCATGGCGCCCTACGCGCGACGAAGAGCCGCCGCCGGTAGCGGTGACCGTCGACGTCCACGACGATGATGTACGCCCCGTTGACCACGCGCCGCGCTCCGCCCGCCGTTGTGAGGTCCCAAACATATTCATTCGTGGGCGCGGGCACCGTGGTCTGATATAGCCGCTCGCCGGTGAAACTGAAGACGGATAGACGCGCGTCACCTGTGGCTGCGGGCCACGAGATTACGACCTGATTGTTCCGCACCGGGTTTTCCGAGACCTCTGCGCCGGCTGCGGCGGCAAGGGGGAGGAACGCCGTACTCGCGTCGGTTGCGAAGCCGACGGCATCCACCCACCAGGTGAAGTCTTGCGTGATGAACCGCACGCGGGCGCCGCGCTGGTTGGCGGCCTGCGGCAGGTCCACGCGCAGGGGATACCAGCTTGGTCCGTCGCCGATGATCACCGCGACGTCGCTCCACGTCGCGCCGGAATCGGCGGAGAACTGGATGGTGCCGCGCCGCGCCGGCGTAAACGCCGAGCCGTAGTGCCGCGTCCACAGATGCAGCCAGACGAGTGTGCGGCCGCGCAGGTCGACGACGGGCGACGTCAACGTGTCGGTGCCCGCTATCCACCACGAATAATTGCCCCCGACGCGCAACGTATCGCGCCGCCAGCCACTCCATCCGACATCCAGCGGCTCGGCGCCGGCGAGCGACACCAGCTCGGCGGTGATCGGCGTTCCGTCGGCCCGCAGGGCGCGCACGGCGTCGAGCCGCAAATTCGTGCGCCACACGGTGCGCAGTGTGCCGCGGCGCAGGGAGTCGGTCTGGGAGCTGCGGGAGGTGAGCACGCCCGTGGCGGTGCGTACCGTCAACTGCGGCCGCGGATCGGCGGCGTCGAGACTCAGCCAGGAATCGGGCCAGAGCGACATGAATCGCGGCGCCGCGGGTACCGCCCCCGTTACGCCGGGCGCGTGTGCGAGATCGCCGGATGCGGCGATCAGCGCGCGCGCGAACGGCAGATTGTCGCGGAACACGCGCTCCACCAGCGCGCTGTCGTCGGGAAACTCGAAGCCGTAGTAGAGGCCGCTCACGCAGCAGCCGCTCGTCAACTCGGTCGTGAACGCGATGGTGCCGTACGTGCGGTAGGCCCAGTCGGTGTATTCGCCGTTCGTCGTGTAGAGATTCCAGCCCGGACCGGGATGATAGTGGTCGATGGTCGATTCCGGGACGCTGTCGGTCACGGCGGGCACGAGATCGGTCCCGGCGAGCGCTTGAAAGCGCGACAAATCGGGCGCCAGCTCGCCGGCCCGAAATCCCCACGGATACAACACGAGCCCGGTGTAGCTGTGATAGGAGACTGAGGCCACGGGCGGATGCGCGGCGTGAAACGCCATCACCGCCTGCGTCTCCGGCTCGGACGCAGGCGTCGTTCCCCGATACGTCTCCGCGTTCTGGACTCCGCTCGACCCGACGTCATCCACGCCCCAGAAGGCGGGGTAGTTCCGGTTCGGATCTACGCCGTAGGTGCCGTCGCCGTTCGGGCGGCGATTCTTCCGCCAATAGCGATCGTCCGTGAAGGTGTACTGGTACCCATCCGGGTTCTCGACCGGCATCACCCAGACGTCGTGCGCCGTGATCAGAGCCCCTCCGGAATCGGCCAGCCAGCGAATCAACTTCATGGCGACCGCGGTCGAGATCCATTCGCGTGCATGATGCGTGCCGAGAAACAGCACGTTGGGTCGCGTGGGCGAGTCGTCTGGCGGCCCCAGTTTCACGGCGAGAATCGGCCGGCCTTCGTAGGACGCGCCGACCGAATCGAGATGAATCAGCGTATCGGACGCCGCCCAGGCGGCGAGCGTGGCGCGAATGCCGGTGCCGGGATTGTCGAATGCGTGGAACGAATGGAACGTGTCGGCGGCTGCGCCGGTGGTCACGCGCGCCACGCTGAGCGCCCGCGTCCGGAAGCCGCGCTGCGCCAGCCGAAGTTCTGTCTCGGGCGACACGACGATCACCGCGCGCTGCGCGCCGTCGATCGACCGCACATCGGCGACTTCGAACCCGAGTCGCGCGAGCGAATCGAGACTCGCGCGGCCGGAGATCGGCACTTCGACGACGCGAAGTTGCGCGGGGAGCGCGGCGGCCCCCCCGAACACGAGGAGAGCTAGAAACCCAGCTGGGCCGCGAGCCATGCGGGGGCCGGCACGTAGCCGCCCAACACCAGGCCAAGCCACAAGAGCAAGACGGCAAGAGGCACCCACACCACGACCGCGGGCCAGAGCGCGTGCCGCCAGGCAGCGACCCTGTCGATTTCAGGAGCCCAGCGCTCGCGCTCGGCGTCGACTTCCGCCTCGAGCGCCAGCCATGCCGCTTCGAGCCGCCGTGCGACCGTGCGCAGCGCTTCCTGCCACGCCGCGTGAGCATCCTTCTCGAGCACGGAGGCGTCGGCGGCGAGCGCGCCGGCCGATTCGAGCTCGTCCAGCGCGGCCACAAATGTGCCGCCGCCCGTCCCCAGCCGCGCCACGATCGCGCGCTTCTCGGCTTTGCTGAGCAAATGCCGGCGCGAGCGGTGGCGCGGCATGCGGACCTGGCGTGCGGTGCGCGTGATCTCGGCGTCCAGCGCATCGCCCACGCGGGTCGCCGCGCGCCGGACCGCGTGGTCCCACGCCGCGGTCCACGCGCGCCGGCCGGTCACCTCCAGCACGCGGGCGCGCGCCTGTCCGTCGGCGTCGCGCGCCGCGGCGGCGCGCCCTTCACCGGCGAGCTCGAGCACCCGCGTCGCCAGCTCCTCACGAATGTCGTCGACCGGCACCCACGGATCAAACAGGCGCCGCGGGACAATGATGCGCCCGAGCGACGGCGCCAGCTCGGGGACGCGCAGCGGCATCAGCAGCTTCATCGGTGGATTCATTGCGCGTCGGCGCGCGACACGCGCGCCGGACGGCCGGTCCGCTTCTCGTAGGCGTCCGTGAAATACGGCAGCGATTCGGGAAGAAATGCCTTCCGCGCCAAACCCGTGGCCGCGATCGCGCGCTCGATGTCTTCGGGCGGTCCTTCGACTTCGAGCAGGACATCCATCGCCGGATACCATTCCAGGCGCAGCGTCGCGTCACCGAGCCGGTACTGCTCCACGGTGCGGTCGATCCGGAGCACGACCTTGTAACCGAGACGACGGAGCACGACGAGTACCGCGCGCGGATCGTCCACGCGCGACTCCCACTCCTCGCGGTGTCGGTAGCCAGCGCGCTTGCCGACCGGCCCCTTCCACCCGAGCACGCCCCATTCTGCGGACCGATCTGCAGGGTGGTACACGCGCAGTCGCACGACTTCGTCGCGCTTGCGCAGGCGCTGCTTCCGGTCGAAGCGGCGGTCGAGCATCGCGCCGCGGTACAACAGCTCGGCGCCGGCGGCGATCAACGCCTGCCGGAGCGCATCCGGGTCGTCCACGCGTGCCTTGAGCTCGAGCTCGTCGCGAACAACGGTCACGAAAACAGCGCGTCCAGCACCGCTTGGGTGTCGCTGAGATCCGCAAAGACGTGGGTCGCGCCGGCCGCGCGGAGTGCCGGCACGTCGTAGAAACCCGTCGCCACACCGACCGACCGCGCGCCCATGGGTTTACAGCAGGCGACGTCATCGGGCGTGTCGCCGACGATCACGATATCGCCGCCGCTGAAGGGGCGTCCTGTCTGCTCCGCGGCCCGACGCGCGGCGACAGCGGGGAGATCAGGACGGTAATGCGAATCCGAGCCGAACGCGCCGACCACGAACCGTGCCGGATCCAGGCCCGCCGACCGCAGCTTCAGTGCCGCTCCGTGCTCGACATTGCCGGTCAGCAATCCCACGAGCGCGCGGCCATCCGCTTCATAGGGCTCCAGCGCGCCGAGCAGCTCCTTGATGCCGGGATAGATCTTGGTCGCCTGCGTCGGTTTTTCGAGCTCCGCGGTGAGCAGCTCCACGTAGCGCCGGCACACCGCCGTCACGCGATCGTCCGAGCGCGCGTCCGGATGACCGGCCAGCTCCAGCAGCTCGCGCACGATCTGCGGATCGGTCTTGCCGTCGAAGCGATATCCATCGATCGGCCCCGCGGTGCCCATTTCATCGAGCAGCGCGCGGTGAATGGCGCGCCGGCCTGCACCCGCGGTCCAGAGCAGCGTGCCGTCGATATCGAAAAGGATCAAACGCATCGGAGGAATATCAGGTGTCTGGTGTCTGGTGTCAGGTGTCACCCGACACCAGGCACCTGACACCAGACACCTATCCTAGTCTGCGAACCCCGACAAGGTTAGCGCGCAGCCGCACCATCCGCGGCTCATCGCCGAACAGGTTGTCCCCCCCCACGCCGCCCCGTGACAGCGCGGAGTGGACGATGCGTCCCGCTCCGGCCCACAGCGCGACGTGGGATACGCGTCCCCGTTCCGTGAAGAACAGCAGATCACCCGCCTCGTATCCTGCTCCGTCCGACGCCAGCGCGATCTCCTGCCCCTGGCCGAACTGCTGATCGCTGTCGCGCGGGAGCGCGATGTCGCGCGCCGCGTACACCGCCTGCGCCAATCCCGAGCAATCGATCCCCCACTCCGTGCGGCCGCCCCAGAGATAGGGCGTGCCGCCGTACCACTTCTGCGCCAGCTCCGGTAATGCGAGATGGCGCGCTTCGACGCGCAGCTCCTGCTCGCGGCGGACATTGCCGCCCGCCACGGCGCCCCGCTGGCCGTCCGCGAGCTCCACGACGCCGCGGCGCATCGCCACGCGCGCGCCGGTCGGCAAGCGGCGCCGGCCGTCCGTCGTCAGGATATCGGCGCTGAGCGAGCGGGCCGTGGCGCGTTCCTGCCAGTCCGCGGCCCACTCGGTGGAGCCGGTCGCGACGTAGCCCGCATGGAGCCAGGCGATATAGCCGTCGGGCGCGCGCACGCGCAGCCATTCGTCGCGACGCTCGAGCACGTCGAGCACCTCGCCGTGCAGCGCTTCGCTCGCGCGCGGCGCCGAGACGCGCGGCTCGGCGAGCAGCGGCGCGAGCGCAGCGGTCGCGATCGCGGCTGGGGCGGTGATGTTTTCGGAGGCGGGGATCAGCTCGACTTTGTCGACAAGCTCGGCATCGTTGGCAAGCCGTCGCAGCGCGTCACGTGCATCGCGGCTCGAGGTGATACCCGCGATGCCCTTCGGCAAGAGGGACACCTCGAACACGCCGAGCCGGCCGTCCGGCACCCACTTCCGGCGAATGTCGTCGACGGCGCGCTCGATCTTATCCATGGCGGACGGCGCGCTCCACGGCCTCGGGGACGACGAGGGCGGCGATCGCGTCGACCTGTAGCGGAGATTTGGGCTTCGTGGTCGCGGTGCTCACCGCGAAGATCACATCGCCGTCGAACAGGCTGCCATAGGGCGCGATGCGGCGCGCAAGCGCGTCGCTCCCCGTCTGCGCCAGGGCCTGGAGCTGCACGCGATCGATGTCCGCATTCGTCGCGATCACGGCGAGCGTCGTATTGCGGTTCAGCCGGGCGGGATCGCCGAGCGGCGCGCCGCCTTCGGCCAGGTAGCGCAGGCCCCGCGCGTTGTGCACGTCGCCGACCGCATTGACCACGACGAGCGCACCGACGATGACGTCCCCGAACCGGGCCGCCCAGGAGCCGATACCGGCCGGCATCATCTTCTCGATCCCCGCGGCCTTGCCGCACGTCGCACCCCGGCCCACACCGACCGAGCCTTCGGCGAAGTCGGCCGTCGCGTTGTCGCACGCGCGATACGCATCGTCGGGGCTGGGCCAACCCAGCGGTTTCCCAGCATTGCCAAGATCAAAGATGACGGCCGATGGAACGATGGGAATCGTCCCCTTATCCCCAACCTCTAGCCCCCGACCCCTTTCACGCAGCCAGCGCATGACGCCGTCGGCAGCGCCGAGACCCAGCGCGGAGCCGCCGGTGAAGAGGATCGCATCGATCCGTTCGACCAAGTGGCGCGGGTCCAACACGTCGAGCTCGCGGGTGCCGGTGGCGCGGCCGCGTACACAACCGGCGGCGCGCATTCCGGTCTCCGGCGCGAGCACCACGGTACAGCCGGTGCCGTGCGCTTCGATCGTCGTGTGGCCGACGGTGATGCCGGGGACTGCCGCGAGATTCGTTCGCGTGGTGCTCATTGACGCGCCAAGATAACGTCAGCAACGTTGACGGCCATGACTCCCCCCCAACTGCCCGCGGACCGCACGACCGTACTCGTGGTGGATGATGAGGATGGCATCCGCCAGGCGCTGACGCGTTTCCTCAGCCGCCTGGGGTATCACGTGCAGGCGGCGGCGAACGCCACCGAGGCGCTGCAGCAGCTCGCGACGCACCATCCCCAGGCGATGCTCTGCGATATCCGCATGCCCGAGACCAGCGGCGTGGAGCTGCTCCCCAAGGTCCTCGCCCAGGATGCCGACCTCGCGGTCCTCATGCTCACGGCGATCGATGAGCCGCGCACCGCGATCGAATGCCTGAAGCTCGGCGCGTACGACTATCTCATCAAGCCGGTCGACCTCGAGGAGCTGGAGCTGTCGTTGCAGCATGCATTGCGGCAACGTCAGCTGGAGGTGGACCGCCGCGAGCTCGAGCAATGGCTGGCGCGGGAGGTGGCGGTGCGGACGCGCGAGCTCGAGGAGCGCTCGGCGGCCATCGAAGAAGTGGCGCTCGATGCGTTGGCGGCGGCGAAGGACTGGGCGGGAACGGAAGCGGCGCTGAGCAAGCTGGCCGAGGAGCTGGGCGCGCCGCGCGAGGAGCTGGCGCTGGAATTGAAGCGACGGCGGGCGGGAGCCTAGGCTTGGCCTCCCTTTTGGGAGTGCATTGAGAGGCCTGCACCATGGCGCTGGTCACCCTGGGCCTCTATTTCAGTTGGCCAGCCGATGCAGAGAGCGTTTGTCGAAGAGTTTCAATAGCGGATACGCGCGGAGTGCGTCAACGCTCATTGATGTGTGACGGTGGAGGAGGCGCGGCTCCCGATCGAACAACGTCGGGAGGACGACAATAAGCAGTGTCCCCGCGGCTTCTCGTCGGATTAGCGAAGCGGGGTCTCAAGAGATGAACCGTCCGGCTGTCGAGATTAGAAACTGGCCTCATTGATCTGCAGCTCTCCTCGCCCCAGAATCAGTATAGCAGATAGCCTCCTAGATTTGGCGTCCTCGTCTGGTGCATCCAGCCTGATTCCGTAGGATGCTAACGAGTAATCCGTAAAAAACTTCTTCACTGCGCTAAAATTTAGGACGAGCGCTTGCTTGTAGCCCCGAATCTCCACAAGCGGGTCGGAATCTCCTACGCGCGCGTACCTACGCAACGACATTTCAAAGTCCTGGATCGTTTCTTCTGCATCCGCCTGCTTAAGGGCCCGTAAATCCGGTCGGGAAACGGCTTGGCACTTCACAATTACTGCACCCTGATTAGATGAGCCTTCGCAGTCGAGGGGTTTTGCGAGCTCGGACAATCGGCGGGCAGCTTCTAGCTCATCCATCATCGCGTCGCTCGGATAAATGACATAAGCAGCAGGCCTGGTAGACTCCCTGTCATGAAGACCGGCCCGTAACGCCATAAGTGCTATTCGCGCAGCAGTTAGATCAACCGGAGAGTCCAACTGCTGTGCAGACACGAATATGAGAAGGCCCATGATATAACTCCGCATAAGATCTGCCGCCAAGTTAGCGTAAGAAGGAGGTGGTCTTAACTCAATGGTTCATCGTTCGATTTACCTAGGGCGCCGGTGGGCTAAAGAGTGTTCCTGCGCCGGAACGGCAGTTGATCCACCCTCTCGCTGATCCTCGATATATAGGATAGCTTCCATACGAGGTCACCATTCTCGCGTTGACCGATGCGGCATAGTACTGCCAACCCGATACGCCCAACGGAGTGGGGTCAGCGATGCGCCGTGCGCGAATGACTCCCTGCGTATACACCGGAGCTTCGTCTTCGGGGGTTCCGGTACGGATCCATCGCTGTGTGAACTCCACCGGTCCATCGGGACACCCAACAAGCAGCTCAGTGTTGATAAAGAACGTATGAGTCGTAGGTCTCGGAAGATCTGAGCGGGGATCTGAAGGTGATGCGATGTCCGTAAAGGGAAGCCCGCCGTTCTCGAAAAGAGGATCGTAGTAGAACGCGTTCCAGTAGACCTGTCCCGCTGCCGCATCGTCCCCGCCTCCCGTAACCTCTGCGTCAACATCACATTCAATCGCCCCACCAGCAGTGTTGAGGATGATTGTAGACTGAGCGGACATTGTAGACCGAGACACTGGAGGGGCTGCCATGTCCTGCTGACCGCCAAACCACCAACATTTGCGACCGTTGGGGTCGCGCTGATTCATTGGACTATTCGCTGCATAGCTGTAACGATTGTCGCTTGACAGCGGACCATCTTCTTGAGATATGAACCGGCCGCAAAGCGGACACTGTTCGCAAGGGACCCAGCTGTTGAGACGGTGTCGCCGAACGGTACGTACTTGTACTCGGCTTCGGTGCTTGTTCCGGCCGAGTTGACCAGTCCGCGAACGTTCCCACGGCCATCAGTCGTGTAGTAATGCCACGCGCCCCCTTGATATATCGCGTGCGGCTGGTCCAACCCGGGCTGGTACGCGTAAGCTCGAGAGAATGCTCAGGTACCGGTGTACTCGCCAATAACTCGGATTCCACTGTAGGCATAGTAGGTAGTGGTCGTTCCAACCGTCTTACGTACACGCCTGCCAAACCCGTCATAGCCGAAGCGGGTTGTCTGGGGCGAACCCGAACGTGTCACGCGAACACTGTCGAGCTGACCGGCGCTATTCCAGTACAGGCGCTCGTTGAATACGGAGCTGTCGGCCATCCGGTACCGACGGGTGAGATTCCCGTCAGCGTCGTACAGCATCGTATCCCCATTGAACCGAACGAGCCGATCGGCAGCATCAACGAGCGCGTTCTTGTCCGTGCGGTTCCCAGCCGGGTCGTACGTGAATGTATCGGAGCGCAACAAAGTTATTCCGCTTGTGCATATCGTTCCGAATTCGTTCAGCGTGTCCGTCGCAGCACATGCAGGAGACGCAGCGTAGCGGCGAAATCCTGTGAGGCGCCCGCGAGCGTCATACGTGTAGTTCTCATACTCGCCGCCGCCGCCCTTGACCTGCTGCGCTGTCCGTCCCACGGTGTCTTGGATATAGTCTGCCCCAAACGTCGTCTGGAGCGCGGCCTGCGCGTAGACCACCCGAGCCAGGTCGTGCCCGGGCCGCGTCTGGTAGGACAGCGTAACAGCTCCGTGAAGCCGGAGGCCGGTTACCATCCCGTCAGGGACGTAGGTCATCGTATCCGGATTCGCATCTTGAGGCAGGATTCTCTGCGTCCGTCCCGCGCTGTCCAAATCGTATCGAACATCCAGCCAATAATTCGGAGCAATTGGCGCTGGTGATAGTCGCACGACGAAGTCACGCGATGCCGTGTCATAGATCGTTCGAACCGTAAACACGAGCCCGTTACGTACAGCGATTTCGTATGATGTGTCCCCCACCCAACGAAGGGTGTCCGTCCCCTCACCATTTTCGGCGATGCTCGTCTGATCACTGAAGGAGAAGTTAGAGATGCGATTATCGGCCAGAATTCGCGATGTCAGACGACCAATGCCGTCAAAAACGAATCGGGTCACTTGGTTGCGGCGATTCCTGAACCGTTTCACGTGTCCTGCCCCGTCGTATTCGTAGCGCTGGTTCGCGTTGAGCGCGTCCACGGCAAGTGTGTCCCAGCCAACCGCATTTTTCTCCACTCGCGTTACGTGACCTAACGCGTCCGTGATCTTGGTGAGATTCAGCGAGTCACCGTACGTGTATCGGGTCGAATCTCCCAGCGGGCCACCCGTACGGGTCACGCGATTGAGCTTGTCATAGAAGGTCGAGTCTTTGCGCCCGCCCGGTGTTACCACGATGCTGTCGCGTCCAGCAAGTGCATCGTAACGAAACCATGTACGGCGTGAGCCGACCTTCACAGAGTCGGTGTTTGACCATGGGTTACCATCGTAATACGTGCTGGCTACATGACCGCGTGGATCGGTCGTCGTCAGCATACGTCCGCGGGAATCGTACGTGAAGCGAGTTGCCGCCTGATTTGTCACCTTCGTGCTGTCGAGGCGATAGCCACTTATGTCGTAGAAAAACCGCTGCTCGATTGTGCCACTGCCAAACTGCCGCGTGATTCTGTTAGTGGTTGTGTTCCACTCGAAAGCGACAACCTTGCCGGTGGCATAATTGCTGTCTCGCGTGAGGCGCGGCCCGCTCCAGATAAACAACTGGTGTCCGGCACTATCAATGCT
>WNGL01017751.1_pt1 | contig 11077 bp, 9 predicted proteins | sample 5400591 | NCBI WGS metagenome assembly WNGL01 (sample SAMN13153377, study PRJNA577476) | soil metagenome | isolation source: 80 cm soil or saprolite under Garry oak tree replicate 1 | place: USA:California | collected 2016-06-15
GCCCCAGCATCCCGTATTCAGAGCCGCCGTGCTTTATGCGGTGGAGATACTTGCGCACTGGGGTAAGATGGAGACAATTCGGTATGCATCCCCCCGGAACGAGGGCGTCGGAAATCAGTTCGGAGAACTCTATTTTTGGGCGAGACCGGCGACGCATAGTCCGCCACCGGGTGCACACCCCTGCCTATGCCAGCCTGAGTGGAAGCGCGCAAAGCGCTGTTCTGGAGCTTTGCGAGATCCTCAACATTAGCGAAAGCGGGATGTGCATTCAGGCTTCGGGCCCTATGAAGCTGAACCGGCTGCTTCCGCTTGTCCTTGACCTCTCTGAAACCGGGACACGGATTCATACCACTGGACACGTGGTTTGGTCGGAGCCTTCGGGTAAGACCGGCATTCGTTTTCCGCCAATGCCGGAAGCTTCCAAGATCCAGCTCCAACAGTGGATAACCGCCAACGCAACTGTGGGAGTACTTGCTGGCGATACCGCGGTCGCGGCGAACGTTCCCGCAGCAGCGGCAGCACGTCCGGTACAGGCCCGGCCTTCCTCTGCAGCCGGATACTCTTCCCTGGTGAGTGAATGGGCTGAGATTGAGAAGGAAGTGGAGCTTTTCGGCCCGGACCTTGAGCCTGCGCTTCAACTGATCGCACAACGCGCTCTTACGCTGACCTGGGCCAGCGGAGCGGCGATCGCGCTGATGAACAAGCTTAAGCCCTCGGAGCTGATCTGCCGGGCGCGAGCTGGTACTGATTCCCCCGAACTAGGCGCGCGCCTGCAAGCCGGGTCAGGTTTCTCCGGCGAATGCGTGCGCGCAGCTACCAGCCTCAAGTGTGATGACGCACAAACCGATTCCCGTGTTGATCGCAAGAGCTGCCGTGCTTTAGGGATTCGTTCGCTCATCGCGTGTCCGGTGAAGCGCAGAAGCAATGAGGTGATCGGCATTCTCGAGGTATTTTCTCCGGAAGTCGCAGCTTTCTGGGACAACGACACTACCGTTCTTGAGCGCCTGGCGCGCATTATTTCAGGGGCGGTCGGACGCGCCGAGCACACCCGGCCCGACGTGCTGTCATTCCAGCCGGCGGAAGATGAAGAAGAATCGAATCTGTTCACCGATACGCTGCGCTCTTTCGAAGATCAGGTGTTTGCCACGCACGTGTCGTCATTTGGCCGCAGGGTCCTGCTCTTGCTCACCGGACTTGCCGCTTTCACTTTCACCATCTGGCTGGTGGCGCCCTGGATTGCGGACTCCATTTCTAAATTTACTTCTGGATCCAGCCCGCAATATGCCGAGGCCAGCCCCTCTCGAAACGCATATTTCGAAACTAACATCAAGGACCTGAGAAAACTTGCCGCGAAGGGCAATGCTTCCGCGCAGTACACATTGGGCATGCGGTACGCGACGGCGGACGGTGTCAAGCAGGACTATCGCGAGGCTATGGCCTGGTTCCACCAAGCTGCCGAGCAGGGTGACGTTCGCGCCCAAGCGAAGATGGCGTCCTGGTACTCCGCCGGCCGAGGTGTGCCCAAAGACTACAGCAAAGCGTATTACTGGGGCCTGTTGGCCCAGGCTGGCGGAGAGGACTTGGGAAGGGAAGTCGTGATTACGAGCGCTCCTTACCTGAGTGACGCCCAACGTGCTGCTGAGCAACAGCAAGCTGACAAGTGGCTCCACTCTCACCACATCGGTGGCGAGTCGTCTCAGTAGTCTGCGGGGGGCGGCTTTCCATGACTTTCCCGCCCAGCTGCATTTCCCTTGGTTTGACCGTTCCGTTCGCTCTGCCTTGGCGTCGGCAGTAAAATGGATGCAGGGGAGTCAGTTGTCATCTCTCAGCGATGTTTTGAATCGGCACGTCCGCGAAGGCGAGCTGTACGAGAAAATCGAGCGAAACCGCATTCGCTGCTTCGCCTGCGGACATTGCTGTCCAATTGCAGAAGGCCAGCCGGGAGTCTGCAAAGTTCGCTACAACCAGGGTGGCAAGCTTTATGTTCCTTGGGGCTATGTTGGCGGCGTGCAATGCGATCCCATCGAGAAGAAACCGTTTTTTCACGCTTATCCCGGAGCCCTGGCTTACAGCTTCGGCATGTTGGGGTGCGATTTGCATTGCTCCTACTGCCAGAATTGGGTTACCTCGCAAGCGCTGCGCGATCCTCGCGCGATTTCATCGCCGATGCAGGCCTCGCCAGAGTCTCTGGTGCGAGACGCTCTGCGGTTGGGAGCGAAAGTTCTCGTTAGCACCTACAACGAGCCTCTGATCACCGCGGAGTGGGCTGTCGCGGTTTTCAAGGAGGCACGAGCGGCGGGACTGAAGACCGCTTTTGTTTCTAACGGGAATGCGACTCCGCAGGTGCTCGAATATATCCGGCCGTGGATTGACTTCTACAAAGTTGACCTGAAGAGCTTTGATGACCGCCACTATCGCCAACTCGGCGGCCGCATCGCTCCGATTCTCGATACCATTCGCAGTCTTCATAGTATGGGCATCTGGCTGGAAATTGTTACGCTGCTAATTCCAGGATTCAACGATTCCGATGACGAACTGCGACGACTTACAGAATTCCTTGTCAGCGTTTCGCCCGACATTCCGTGGCACGTGACGGCATTTCATAAAGATTACAAAATGGACGATCCGGACAATACAAGTCCCAAAGATCTAATGCGCGCCGCAGAGATCGGGAAGGGGTCGGGCCTACGCCATGTATATGCTGGCAATCTCCCTGGGCAGGTCGGGGATCTCGAAGATACCCGCTGTCACAACTGCAGGCAGACTCTTATCCGGCGGTACGGTTATTTCATCGAGGAATACCACGTGGATGTGAACGGATGCTGTCCGTCTTGCGGGACTGCCATCCCAGGTCGATGGGCCGAGAGATTCGAAGGTCAGATCGCCGACCGTCCGTTTGTGCCTGGACATCGCAGCAACTTCGTGACAATCAGCTAAAACGAAAGCCAAAGCTTTTAACCGCAAAGTTCGCAAATTCGCAAAGGTACGCAAAGTTCGCGAAGAAAGGCAACTTCAGGTTTTCTCTGCGACCTTTGCGCACCTTTGCGAACTTTGCGGTTAAAAGCTCTTGATGTCGAACCGAGCAGGTCACTGTAGCGATTTATCCGCTAATTTTGTGTGCCTTGCATCATTCCGATACTTGGCTACTCCCCCGTAAAGCGCTTCGGCAATCTGCTGCCGATACTCTGAGCTTTGCAACTTGTCTTCATCGGCGGGGCTGCTCACAAACGAAACCTCCGCCAGCACCGCCGGCATCTGGGTCCCGGTCAGAACCACATACTGGGCTTCCTTCACGCCGCGATTTCTTAGTTGCGGATTCCGGGACGCAAGCCCGCCATACAGTGCCTGCTGCACTTCCGCGGCCAGGCGGCGCGAACCCGTAACTTTCTCGCGGATATCAACTCCCGTCCAGTTCACATCTTGCAGTTCAGCGCTATAGTCGGAGGTTCTCGCCTTGAGCGAAGAGTACGTGTTCGTGTAATAGGTTTCGACTCCTCGTGCGGTTATCAGATCGCTGTAATTTGCATGAACCGAGAGAAACAAATTTGCCTTTGCCAGGTTTGCAATCTCGGCGCGTTTCTCGAGCGGGAGATAAGAATCATCCTGGCGCGTGTAAACGACCTCCGCCCCGAGTCTGCTCTCCACTAGTTGCCCAAGCCGCTGCACAATATCGAGTACCAGATTTTTTTCCAGCAGTCCTTTGCGACCGACGGTGCCCAGGTCCCAGCCCCCGTGACCTGCATCGAGCACGATCCGGAACTCGCTAGGAATGGCTGATTGGCTCGAAGAGGCCTTCTTCCTCGGCTGGACTGCAAGTGCGGGAGACGGCTTGCTCAACATTGCAGGAGACGGCTTGACTCCTGACTTGTGTACCTCAATCGTGAGCCGATATGGGTTTGGATCGAGTTTGACGGTGGGGGGTTCAATTTCACCCTTGGTTTCCAGCACAACGCGCGTTATGTCTTGTGTCGGTTGTGCCATGCGCACGCGCTTAAGGAGAGCATCGTTTACTTCAATGCTTTGATTGAGTAAACCGGGCGCCATTTTCGTGTCGTGCAGATCAAAATAAATCCTCGAAGGATTGTCTAGAGAATGCGCTTCATATTGGACTTGGTCCTCAAGGTCGATCACCACCGTGCTCGACTCCGCGGAAGACCAGTGGCGGATGCCGGTGACTTGCGGAGTGGCGCCAGGCTTGAGTTCTAGCTGCTCCGCGGGAGCGGGCTCTCTCAAATCGGCTCCACCAGCATTAACGCGAGAGACCGGTTGGGTATTCGCGCTGATCGATTGACCCTGCTCAGCGTGCAGGATATTCCAGCCTTTCCATACCAGCGCCGCCCCGAGTCCGATCACAATGACTACCAAAGAGGCGGTGAGGGCAATTTTCGACCGTCGTTCCCCGGCCGGCAGCGCCTCGGGTTTCTCCGGGGGTTGAGTTTCCACTTGCGGTCGTGTTTCTGCGACCACTGGAACTTTGGGTGCCGCGGCTAGTTGATTTTCTGGAACATGCGCCGGAGCAAATTTCTCGTCCACGATAATTCTGCTGGGTTGAGCGGCCGCTACTGGAGGCTCAGGCGTGGTTTCCTCTTCCTTTTTCTGCTTCGGGGGCGCGACTTGAGGCACGACCTGTGTAGCCAGTTCCGCCAACCGGTCTTCTTCTTCCGGACGAATGGCCGCCAGAATTAATTCGCCGAGCAGATTCAGGCTGCGCACATCGCTATCATTGAAGCCGAACGGCTCGGCAGAGAACGCCTCAATCAACCCGACTACCCGCTGTTTAGCTGTGAGCGGAACGGCAATCATCGAACGAGTGGAGAGCATCCGGCAGGCTTGAGCATTCACTCGGACGTCGGTTTCCGAATCGTCGCATCGGACTGTCTGTCCGCTGCGCAGGCAGGCGCCTGAAAATCCAGAGTTCGGATCGAGCCGGACTCCAACATCCGGCGCGATACGGCCGCAAGCCGCTCGGCAGACGATTGCATCCTTCTCTGCCAGCGCAATGGCCACGCCATCAGCGCCGGTGATTGAGAGGGCCCGCGCTGCGACCATTCGCAGCACTTCATCCAGCCCAAATTGTTCTTGGTTACGATTTAGCGCGGAACCATCGGCGTCACCGTGTTGGCGGCGTGAGACTGCCTGCACGTGAAGACAGGCAAACGCCAGCAGCGCTTGCAGCGCGTCACGGCCAGCGCCGTCTTCATGGGTCGCGGCCTCGCGCAAGCCGGAAATCCCCGGGAGCGGGTTACTGTATCCCTCTCCTACATTGTTCGGAGTCGCATTCATTCCAACCCGCGAAATGTGCCTCGCCTGTGAGCCTTATAAATCCGAGCTACCTCATCTTTGCCTTTGCGCGGATGATCCTAAGTTGTACGTTACAAGGGATTACCGTCAATCGCAATATTTCTCTTGGCAACGGCACGCCCTTGGTGCTGTTCTTTGGTAAGCCTTCAGGGCCGGGCCTGCTAGAATGATCTGAGATTCTGGTTCGAAACTGCCCCTTGCAGTCACGGACCCGCATTTATGGCTGACGAAAAGAAGTCGCGTTGGAAGGTCCCCCTTGGTCTGATGGCAACCGGAGTAGCAGGCGCCGCAGTTCTGGTTCTTCGCGGTTGCTGGCACCGCAAGATGAGCTGGCCGGTGCGCTACCAGGAGCATTCCTACCAGGTTTGTCTGGGCTGTGGAATCAAGCGTTTATTTGATGAGAAGGCCTTCTGTGCCTATGGACCTTACAGCTACGATCTGAACCGGCTGATCGCTGGGGAAGCGGCAAACCGCGCCAAGCACACCGACGAGTCTCCTCAGCAGCGACCGGCCTAGGCAAGATACTAGCTGCCCTCCGACGAACCATAAGCGTTACTGCGGCTCGGCCCACCCAAGTAGCTAAGATTTCAGGATGGCGCACCGCTCTGAAGTTCTGGAATCTGAACCCGAGGTGCGTCTTCTCCGCCGGCAGCAGCCTCGGCACACTGTCCGCACCCTTGCCTACGTGAAGCTGGATCAGGGCAACGGCGGAATCATTCGCGACCTGACCGAATCTGGCATGGCCGTTCAAGCCGTCGCGCGTTTGCGGGCCGATCAGGACGTCGCTCTCAATTTTGAACTGATGGCACCGAAAGTGAGGGTCGAAGCACGCGGCCGGGTAGCTTGGGCAGATGCAAGCGGCCAGGCAGGAATTCAGTTTCTCGACCTCACTCCCCGCGCCCGCATGGCTCTATGCGATTGGCTCCTGCTGCAAATGTTTGCTACGGCTGCAGCTTCCGGGCGTCACTCGATCTTCGCCACAGAACCCGACCGGGAGCTAATGTTCTCCGCCGCCGCAAGACCCGCCATTGTGGTTGAGCCCGAAATTCCTCCGTTTGCAGAAGAGTTAGAGTTGCCCCGCTTCGCCTGGGGATGGCTCTCCCTCTCGGTCCGCAGCTTTTCGATCTTCGTTGATGCGCTGGTGTTGCTGTGCGCGGTAATGTTGTTCTCGATCGCTTCCATCGCCGCCATGGGGGGCGTGCCAGTCTGGCCACTCGCGGTCACGCTTTTCCTGACTGCGGCAACTATTTTTGTCGCCGTCTATCAGATATTGTTTTCCACCTTGCTGCGTGGAGCAACCCCAGGAAGGCGGCTGGCGCTACTGGCAGCCGTACAATCTCAGTCCGGTCAGGACGAAGAAGCCCAAAGATTCCGGTAGAGACCTAAGCTTTAGCCGCTTTGTGCTGTCCACGATACCACTCAACCGTCAGTCGCAAACCTTCTTCAAAATTGATTTTCGGTTTGTAGCCCAAATGCGTTTCGGTCAGAGACAAATCCGCAAGGGAGTGCTTGACGTCTCCTGCGCGCTCCGGCCCATACTTCACGTCGCCTTTGTAACCAATGATTTTCTTCAGCAACTGAAACGTTTCGTTCAGATCTGCCCGCTCTCCCGTCGCGACGTTGAACACCTGACCGGCTGCCTGCGACGCGGGTGCTTTGATGGCGAGCAGGTTAGCGTCAACAGCGTTGTCAATATAGGTGAAATCGCGGCTCTGGGCGCCGTCACCGAGAATTGTTGGCTGCTCGCCATCGAGCATCTGGGTGATGAATTTCGCCAGCACGCCTGAGTATGGAGAAGTTGGATCCTGCCGCGGTCCGAAGATGTTGAAGTATCGCAGACAAACGGTTTCGAGCCCGTAACAGCGATAGAACGAAGTCATGTAATACTCGCTCGCCAGCTTGGCTACAGCGTAGGGAGAAATAGGGTTCGGCGGCATGTCCTCACGCTTGGGCAGCGTCGGAGTATCTCCGTATGCCGACGACGAGGCGGCGTAAACCACGCGCTTGACCTTCGCGTCCTTGGCTGCGATCAACAGGTGCACGGTTCCGTCCACGTTGGTGAGGTTGCTGCCCAGCGGATCGAGCACAGACTTGGGAACCGAAGGAATCGCAGCTTCATGGAAAATGTAATCTACGCCACCACAGGCATCACGGACAGCGTCGAGGTTCAGAATGTCGGCCTCGCGAAAATCAATCCGACTGAGAATTTCTGCAATGTTCTCGCGCTTACCGGTCGCAAAGTTATCCATGCCACGTACCTGGTCACCCTGCGCCAAGACCGCTCTCGCAAGCGAAGAGCCGATAAAGCCCGCAACTCCAGTAATGAGATAAGTCGCCATGAATTCACTATATCGAAGAGGAGATTACGCCGGGAGACACAAAGGTAATGAGGACTTGTCCGCTTGACTTACGCCATCGCTCTCTGACCAGGCTTACCGTGAGACTCTGCTGCGCTCCGAATCTCCCGCCAGAGTTCGTCGCGTCCCAGTCCAGTCCTGGCCGAATAAGGCACAATGCGCAAGTCAGGAACTTCCTGAGTGAACGCGTCGAGAGATTTTCGCAAGGTGTTGCCCGAGAGCTTATCGGCCTTCGTGCCAACCATCAGAAAGGGACGTTCAGCCGACCTCAGGTACTCCAAGATTTCGCGTGGAACCCGCGAATATCCGTAACCCGGCAGATCGGCGAAGACCACGTCAGGGTTGGGCTTACCCGGCCAGCGCACTTCGAAAAAATTGATTGAGCGAGTGCGGCCCGGAGTCGAGCTGGTCTTCGCGATCTTCGCACCCAGCAGGGAATTAATCACGCTCGATTTGCCGACGTTCGAGCGGCCGAGAAAGGCAACCTCGGGCACTGCGGGAGCCGGGAAGTGTTCCACGCTGACCGCCGACGTCATGAATTTCGAAAGAACCCGCACAACTCAGTTTCGAATGTTCAGCGAGAAGTTGCAAGTCGCGAAAGGCGGTACGGCGGGGAGAAAGCTCAATCCAGCCCCAGCGGGCGCTTATTGTCCACGTCTTCGTCGCGAACCGGACGATATTTGTTGCGCAGATACAGAATACCGGCAACGATGATTCCGATGCCCAGGCTGATAGCGAAGAATACGCGGTAGGCAGGAAAGGCGACGAGGACGGCTGCGATGATCACCGCCGCAATCACCAGACCGGTCGAGCCTTTGACTTGGATTCCAGCGCGAGGAAAAAGCATCGCCGCACCCAGCTAAATTGTAATCCCGCCCAAGGGGTTCATGTAAAGCGGTACGGCGGGTGCCCCATTCTTTCGCGTTCTTTGCGAAAGGGTGGGGGTTCGGGAACTAGGCAACACGGCGAAATTGCTTACTCAGTGTAAGGGCTTGTTGCTGATATGACGACCCTATGCCCGTGCCGTAAATCTTGTCAGGCCGCGACAGCAGGGGCATGTAATGGAGCCGTCCGACCAATTGGCCATGTTCCATCAGAAAAGGGACATCATGAGCGCGAACTTCGAGCACCGCCCGCGTGCCTTTGATATCGCTTGAGCCATAACCGAAGCCTGGATCAAAAAAACCTGCATAGTGGATGCGAAACTCTCCATCAGACGGATCAAACGGAACCATTTCAGCGGCGAATTCAGCGGGTACGCGGACTCGCTCCCTGGACGCGAGAATGTAGAAGTCGCCGGGATGAAGAATCAAGCTCTTGCTTGCGCTCTCCGAGAGCGCTTCCCAGAACTGTTCATACGCGTAATGGTTGATTTTATCGAGTTCGACTATCGGCGCGCTCCGCTTCGCCTTGTAAGCGATGATTTCGCCTTTTACACTCGCTTCCAGGCTGACGGTGATCCTCAGTCCGCGGTCGAGGGTTGCTTTCACGGGGCTCTCTTCGTCCATATAGACGAGAGTCTCTTCCCGGTCGAGTCTCTTCAGCGCGCTATCGTTGCTATCCGGGTTGCCGCGCACAAAGCGCAGTTGACTCAATCTCATTCCCGCGCGCACTCGGACGGTGAAAGTGCGGGAGATAATTTCCGCGTATAACTTGCCCTTGTAGCCAGCCGGAACGCGGTCAAATTCAACGCCATAGTCAGTAATGAGGCGGGTAAAAATATCCAGCCGTCCGGTCGTGCTCTTCGGATTGGCCTTGCCGGAAACGCCATCCGGTAAGTTGAGCTCCTCGATCAAAGGCACGATGTACACGCAGTCTTTTTCGAGTACAGCCGCTCCCGTGAGATCCACCCGCCCCATGCGCAGGTCCTTCATCTTGGCTTCTACAGTGCCATTGGGGCCGGGCAGGAAGCTTGCTTGAACGCGATGGGCAATGTCACCAAGGCGCAAGTCGAGGCTGGCAGGTTGAATGTGCTGTTCCTCGATTGCAGGGGAGGCGGAAATCCGGCCACCGGCGATCAACTCACGAATTTCCTGCGAAGGCAGTATGCCTTTGGTCCGAGACTCAGGCCTTTCGTTTGCTAACTCTGCGAAGAGCCCCGTTTCGCTCCCAACCTCGGTACTCGACATCTCTGCGACTCCGTTTGGCCAAATGGGAATTATAGGCTGAAAAATCAGGCTGGAAGTGATCTCACTTTACGAAGGCGGGGATAGGCTGTCAAGTTTGCTCCCGGCCAGCGTTATGCTACTGTCGCGCTGAAGGACCTTCGGATGGAGTGCTCAACGGAGGCGCCATGGGCTGCGCCTCTGACGGGATTCCAATTTCCGGCAATGCCTGTTCCAGAGCGACCGCGAGCACCTGGTCCATAGTGTCCACAAAGTGGAGTTTCATGGCGTTGCGCAGGTTCTCGGGGACTTCAGCGACATCTTTTTCGTTTTCCTTGGGCAGTATGACTTCGAATAACCCAGCACGATGTGCCGCTAGCAATTTTTCCTTCAGACCGCCAATCGGCAGCACCTTGCCTCGCAGCGTGATCTCGCCAGTCATAGCAATGTCGCGACGGACAGGGATCTTGCTCAACGCACTGGCAATCGCCGTAGCGATTGTGATTCCCGCGGATGGGCCATCTTTCGGAATCGCGCCTTCGGGCACATGCACGTGGATATCAAAATTGCGGTAAAACTCTCGGGTGAGTCCTAGCCGATGGGCCCGTGAGCGGATGTAGGACATCGCCGCGTGGGCTGATTCCTGCATCACGTCGCCCAGTTTGCCGGTAAGAGTTAGTTTGCCCTTGCCATCAACCACAGTGGCTTCGGTGCTGAGGATTGACCCGCCAACTTCGGTCCAGGCAAGGCCAGTGACCAACCCAACTTCGCTTTTCTCGTGGGCCAAAGTGTCGCGGAACTTGATGACTCCGAGAAAATCGTTCACATTTTCTGCTGTGATAGTGACCGTAACGTTTTGGCCTTCCTTCACGACCTTGCGAGCGATCTTGCGACAGACATTGCCGATCTCGCGTTCTAGGTTGCGGACGCCGGCTTCGCGAGTGTAGGAACGAATCAGTGCGGTGATCGCCTCCGGAGTGAACTTAACGTTCTTTTCGTTCAGTCCGGCCTGCTCCATCTGTTTTTTGACGAGGAACTGCTTTGCGATTTCGACTTTTTCTGGCTCGGTATAACCGTGGAGCCTTAAGACTTCCATGCGATCCTGGAGCGCCGGTGGAATGGTATGCAGAACGTTGGCGGTAGCCACGAAGAAGACCTGCGACAGGTCGTATTCGACGTCCAGATAGTGGTCCGTAAACATGTAATTCTGCTCAGGGTCGAGCACTTCCAGCAGCGCCGCCGACGGGTCGCCGCGGAAGTCCATGGACATCTTGTCCACTTCGTCGAGCATGAAGACCGGGTTCTTGGTGCCGG
>WNGL01017951.1_pt1 | contig 11077 bp, 10 predicted proteins | sample 5400591 | NCBI WGS metagenome assembly WNGL01 (sample SAMN13153377, study PRJNA577476) | soil metagenome | isolation source: 80 cm soil or saprolite under Garry oak tree replicate 1 | place: USA:California | collected 2016-06-15
CCGAAGAGCGTGCAGGCGACGGTCGATTCCATCAATTCGGAGTTGAGGAAGAAATCAACGTCTGTGCGTGAGCGGAAACCAACCGTGGTGAACGAGCGGCTGACCGCTTCTCAATCTAGAAGAAGTCAGAGCGTTTTGACACCAAATGACACCAAGCTGGAGAGGAGGGAATCTGTAAGTACTTGAAAATATGGTGGACCTGGCCGGGATCGAACCGGCGACCTCTTCCATGCCATGGAAGCGCGCTCCCAGCTGCGCCACAGGCCCACTTTGAGGAAGTATTCCTAGAGATCAGATTCGCGGGAAAGCCTCAATTATTCTCGCCTACATCCCTGCGTTAGTCAACGTGCCGTGATTTCTGCCGTTTCTTTCCGCAGCTTTTTCTGCCATAATTGATCGTGCACCCCACCTGCACAATTTCTCACACACAATTTAGAGCGAGGACGAGATGCCCGCGAAGTACATCTTTGTGACCGGCGGAGTTGTGTCTTCACTAGGCAAGGGATTGGCCGCAGCTTCGATCGGCTGCCTACTTGAGAGTCGCGGGCTGAAGGTCAACATCATGAAGTTTGATCCCTATCTCAACGTCGACCCTGGCACGATGTCGCCGTTTCAGCACGGCGAAGTCTTCGTTACCGACGACGGCGCCGAGACTGATCTCGACCTAGGCCATTACGAACGCTTCACCCATGCGAAGCTTTCTCGCGATAACAACTGGACGACCGGTCGCCTCTATGAACAGATTATCGCCAAGGAGCGCCGAGGCGATTATCTCGGCAAAACCGTGCAGGTAATCCCTCACGTCACCAATGAAATCAAAGCGGCCATGAAGAAGGTGGCGCAGGATGTCGACGTCGCCATCGTTGAGGTTGGCGGTACGGTGGGAGACATCGAGTCGCTGCCCTTCATGGAGGCCATCCGCCAGATGCGCCAGGAGTTGGGTCGCGACCACACGACGTTCGTGCATGTCACATTGGTGCCCTTCATTGCCGCCGCTCAGGAGTTGAAAACGAAGCCCACGCAGCACTCAGTGAAAGAGTTGCTCAGCATTGGAATCCAACCCGACATTCTTCTTTGCCGTACCGATCGCTTCCTCGCGAAAGACCTTAAGTCGAAAATCGCGCTGTTCTGCAACGTTGAAGAAGAAGCTGTGATTACTGCGAAGGATGTTGCTTCCATTTATGAAGTCCCCCTCAATTTTGCTCATGAGGGGGTGGACACCCTCGTCTTGAAATATCTGGGCATCGAGGCCCCCAATCGCGACCTATCGAAATGGGAAGATATTGTCCATCGCAGCTACAATCCGAAAGACACCGTCACCATCGGCATCGTGGGCAAGTATGTGGAGTATGAGGATTCCTACAAGTCGCTGAAGGAAGCACTAGTCCATGGCGCGTTGGCGCACAACTTGAAGCTGCAGCTCAATTGGATCGAAGCTGAGGGCCTTGAGACGGGCGACAAGAGTTACGAATCTCAATTGGAAGATTACGACGGAATTCTGGTTCCCGGGGGCTTCGGTAAGCGTGGCATTGAGGGCATGCTGATCGCGATCCGATATGCTCGCGAGAACAAAGTCCCGTACTTTGGAATCTGTCGCAACGTGGTCGGACTTGCAGAAGCGAACTCCAGTGAGTTTGATCCCGCCACGCCTCATCGCGTGATCTACAAACTGCGAGAGCTGCGCGGAGTAGAAGAGCTTGGCGGTACCATGCGTCTGGGCGCGTGGACCTGCAAAATTGAGCCCAACACGCTGGCCCACAACATCTATGGCGCGCTCGAAGTCAGCGAACGCCACCGCCACCGCTACGAATTCAACCGCGAATATGAAGAGCCGATGACTGCTGCGGGCCTACGCATTTCCGGCTCAACTCCCGATGGGACGTACGTCGAAATGATCGAACTTCCGGAGCATCCACACTTCATCGCGTGCCAATTTCATCCCGAGTTCAAATCCAAGCCTCTCGAGCCGCACCCATTATTCAGGACATTTATTGGCGCGGCCTATGAATACGGCCAGAAGCGACAGACTGAAAAAGAATCTACAGCCGTCGAGATGTTCCATCGGCCGGAAAAAGTAGGAAGAAGATAATTCACCGCCGAGATCGCCGAGCACGCCAAGAAAAACAGGAGAAGAATGGTTTCGCACCACCTTCCATCCCCGGCGGACTTGGCCTCACTCGTCGGTGGAGCGCTCTTAACTGAGACCTTAGAGCCGAGAACGAAAGCCTGAAAACTGAATTCCAAGTCGGCGATGTCCGCATCGGCGGCGGCAGTCTCTTTCTCATTTGGCGGAAATTATCAAGGGTGTGGCTCGCTCGCTCGAATTCCCATTCATCTTCAAAGCCAGCTATGACAAAGCCAATCGCACTTCGATTCGCAGCTTTCGCGGTCCAGGCATTAAAGAAGGCCTGCGTATATTGAAAAAAATCAAAGATCGATTGAGCATTCCAATTCTCACCGACGTGCACGAAACCGCCGACGTAGCCAAGGTGGCCGAAGTCGTCGATGTTCTCCAGATCCCCGCGTTTCTCAGCCGCCAGACCGATCTGGTAGTCGCTGCCGCGCTCAGCGGTCGGGCAGTCAATCTCAAGAAGGGCCAGTTCATGTCTCCGTGGGACATGCGACATGCCGTGGAAAAATGCCGCCAGGCTGGCAACCAGCAAGTCTTCGTTACTGAACGGGGCGCCAGCTTCGGCTACAGCAATCTGGTCGTGGATATGCGATCGCTCCCCATCATGCGCAAGTTTGCTCCTGTCGTGTTCGATGCAACGCACTCCGTGCAGCTGCCATCCGCTTCCGAAGGGACTGCTGACCATCCCGCGGCGAGTGGTGGCCAACCTGAATTTATACCGGTGTTGTCGCGTGCCGCCGTTGCGGCCGGCGTTGACGGCATCTTCATGGAAGTCCATGACAATCCTAAAGAGGCGAAGTCCGACGGGGCAAATGCGCTCGAGTCCACCAAACTGCGAGGATTGTTGAAGGAATTGCAGGCGGTAAAGAACGCGCTAGACCTGGCACACGTCGCGCCATAAGGTCTGCGGGATCGGCAGCTCCTGTCGCTGTGGTAGATTTGATTCTCTCCCCCATGAACCACGTCGCCAACTGGGCCCTGAACGTCGCGACGCTGCGCGGTGCAACTTACGCCGACGCACGCATCGTCGCTCAGCGCAGCCGCGCACTCGGTACCAAGAATGGCAAAGGAGTGTGCGCGTCATTGCCGAAGGCGCTTGGGGATTCGCCGCCTCCGACAACCTTTCCCGTGCTGCGGTCGAAGCTACCGCCGCGCACGCTGTTGAAATTGCCCATGCTTCGGCCCGGGTGAAACAGCACGACGTACGCCTAGCGCCGGAAAAAGCCGTCACCGCCGAATGGACGACGCCGCACAAAATTGATCCGTTCGGTATCTCGGTAGAACGGAACATCGATCTCCTTCTAAAGATTGACTCCCAATTGCGGGCGGTGAAGGGCATCACGCTGGCCGAGACCAACTTGAACTTCAACCGCGAAGAACAGTGGTTTATCTCTTCTGAAGGAGCAGGTATCCATCAGACAAAGTACTCGACTGGCGCGGGCTACGCTGCCTACGCCTTTGCGGGCAATGAACTCCAGAAGCGTTCATATCCCAACTCTTATGGCGGCCAGTGGCAGAACAAAGGCTACGAACTGATCGAAGAGTTGACGTTGGTCGACAACGCGCGGCGCATTGCCGAAGAAGCCGTGGCGCTTCATCAGGCAGATCAATGTCCCGAAGGCATGTTCGACATTATTCTTGACAGCTCGCAACTTGGCCTGCAGATTCACGAATCCGTCGGACATCCAATCGAACTCGACCGCGTCCTCGGCATGGAGGCCAATTTTGCGGGTACGTCGTTCCTCGCTATCGACAAGCTGCGCAGACTTCGCTATGGCAGCGACTTAGTCAATGTGGTTGCCGATGCCCGCCAGGAGCATGGTCCGGGGCTTGGTACTTTTGCCTTTGATGACGAAGGAGTCGCGGCGCAATGTACGCCCGTCATCACGAATGGACTATTCACCGGTTATCTCAGTTCGCGTGAAACCGCGCACACCATCGACGCCGAACGTTCGGGAGGAACTCTGCGCGCCGAAGGATGGAACCGGTTGCCCATGATCCGCATGACTAACATCAGCTTGTTGCCCGGAGAAAAGCCACTCACTCTTGAGCAACTGATTGCTGCGACTGACCATGGCATTCTGATGCAGACCAACCGCTCGTGGTCGATTGATGATAGACGCTACAACTTTCAATTCGGCTGCGAGATGGGTTGGGAGATCAAGAACGGCAAGCGGGTCCGCATGTTGAAGAATCCATCTTACTCGGGGATCACGACTGAATTTTGGAATTCGCTCGACGCTATCTGTTCGCGTGACCAATGGACGCTCTGGGGCACGCCGAACTGTGGCAAAGGTCAGCCGCAACAAGTGATGGGCACGGGACACGGGGCTGCACCGTCGCGGTTCCGGAACATAAAGGTCGGATCGGCATTTAAAGGAAATTAAATTTATCGCCATGAGGCTCGACGCGGCGGACATAGAGACACGAAGAAGAGCTAAGGCAAGATCAAGTGGATGCTAACTCAAGGTAAAGCTGGCGAGATTTTCGAGCGAATCAAAAAGTTTTCTACGGCGGAGAGAGTTGAAGTTCTGTTCTCCGGCGGCAAGTTCGCGCTTACACGCTTTGCCAACAACACTATCCATCAGAATGTTGCTGAAGAAAACTACACCATCTCGGTCCGTACGGCGTTCGATGGACGCACGGCGCGGGCCACGACCAACAAATTTGACGATGAGAGCTTGCGCCGGGTTGTGACTGCCTCCGAAAGCCTGGCGAAAGTGCAGCATCGAGACCCAGATCTGTTGCCCATGCCGGACGCCGGTGAAGCTGCCGCTAGTGCGGCAAAGAAAACCAGGCAAATCCCTTCGCGATATTTTGCTGGTACTGCAGCCATCACGCCCGAGTTGCGCGCGGACGGCGTTGAGAAGATTGTCGGTATCGCGCGAAAGCACAACCTCACGACCGCGGGGATTTTTTCAAGCTCCGAATCCGTGGAAGGTATCTTCAACTCGCATAATCTAAGCGATTGGTATACACAAACCGCTGCCGACATTTCGGTCACGATGCTCGCGGCGGATTCATCAGGTTGGCAGAAAGCCAACTCGCCCGACGTGGCCAATCTCAACCCATCGAACTTGGCTGAGATCGCGGCGAAGAAAGCGCTCGATTCAGCACATCCGCGTCAAATTCCGGCAGGGAAGTACACGGTGATTCTGGAGCCCGCTGCAGTTCTCGATGTTGTGGGCTTCATGTTCTGGGATTTCGGGGGCATGGCGATTCTCGACCAGCGGTCATTCCTGACTGACCGCATCGGTACGAAATTATTTGGCGAGAACATCAATATCTGGGATGACGTAGCGCACCCGCTGCAATCCGGCGCTCCATTCGATGGCGAAGGTATGCGTCGGCAGACCCTGCCGTTGGTTGAAAACGGTGCGGTTAAGCGTGTGGTCTATGCACGGTCGACGGCTGAAAGAATCAGGCGATCGGAATGCAAGGACAAAGTCGGCCCCATTGAAGCCACCGGTCATGGTTTCCCGCTACCCAACGAAATGGGAGAGATGCCCCTTAACATCGTGTTTGCACCGCCGCAAAATCCGCAGACGGTGGAGCAGATGATTGCTTCCACCGAGCGTGGCGTGCTGGTCACGCGACTTTGGTACATCCGCGAAGTTGAGCCCTACGAGAAAATTCTCACAGGCATGACCCGCGACGGTACTTTCTTCGTTGAGGATGGACGCATCGAAGGTGGGATACGTAATTTTCGCTTCAACGAAAGCCTCATCCACATGCTCTCGAACGTCGAAGCCATGAGCACTCCGGTCCGATCGAGCGGGGAGGAATCGTTCGACATGGTGGCTCCAGCAATGAAAGTAGGCGAGTTCAACTTCACGGAAGTGACGAAGTTTTAGCTCGTAATCTGCGAGGCGATGAGTATGCACCGTATAATGAGAGAGCCCTTCGACAGGCATTCAAATAGCGTTCGGAGAAAATCTCGTGAGCAATCATATTGGTTTCAAAGCGTGCCTTTTGCTCGCAACCATGGTTGCGGCTGCGAGTCTCCTCCCCCAGGAGCAGACTGAGAAAAAAATTGCTGCATCCGCCCTGCCGCCGGCAGTCCGAAAAGCCGCCGCCGAGCAGAGCAAAGGGGCGACCGTCCTCGGTTATTCGAAGGAAACCGAAAAGGGCAAGACTTACTACGAACTGGAAATGAAAAGAGATGGTCTATCAGAAAACATTCTGATGGATTCCACCGGCGCCGTCACGGAGATAGAAAAAGAAGTGCCGACAGATTCTCTTGCTCCGGCGGTTCGCGAGGGATTGGAGAAAGCTGCGGGCGAGGGCAAGATCGTTAAGGTTGAATCGCTGACCAAGCACGGCACCCTCGTAGCTTATGAAGCCCAGGTACGAAAGGGCAGCAAGACCAGCGAAGTCCAGGTAGGGCCTGACGGCGGTACTCTCGCACGCGAAGAGTAGAGCGCTCGTTCCAAACGCAATTCCGCTGATCGGATTTTCGCGGCCGGACCGGTTGTGATTCGCTGGCCTCAGTTTCACCTCGTAATTTCGCTCTAATCCATTCACCCACAAGCAGTTAGAACCCCCTTCGTTCCATGACTTCCGTAACTTTGCACCCCTGGTTCCCCGGTGTACGCTGCCTTCTGAGTCCATAGAATTCCGGACCAAGTGTACGAGGGTGCGCCGCGAATGAGTTTCATAGATGCGGCTACCCGAGTGGGATTTCGCACTTCGGAGCGCCCGGAAGGAAGGTTTGCTCGAACGGTGGCAGCCGACTTCAGCAACGATCCGACGATTCAGCCTCCGACAGAAGGCAAGCACTTTGCGGAAATGCAGAGTGCGCCCCGATTTCCGCTGCAGTTGGCGGTATCGCTGAAATCGCAAGACGGCGCGCAGACAGCTGAGACGCGGAACATCTCGGCTAACGGCGTGCTTTTTGCGATGGATAGCGATGTGCCCGTCGGGTCCATGGTGGACTTCACGATCGTGTTGCCGGGCGACGTCGTAGGCTCATCGAGCGATGTGCAGATCGACTGCCGCGGCCGTGTGGTGCGCAGTTTCGAGGAGAGTGGCCGCCGCGGCGTGGGCGTAGTGATCGATGAATACCATTTCGAGCGAGCGTAAGGCAGTAAGGAAACCGATGGCAAGCATTCCGGTGAGCGTGGAAGAAGACTACGGTGCCCGCGAAGAGGGTGGCCAAGGCCACTTCATTCGTGTGATCGTGGCCGATAGCCAAGCTATCTTCCGCGCCGGCCTGCGCAAAATCTTTGCCCTCGAAGACGACATTCGTGTAGTCGGACAAGCCGAAACACTCGCGCAAACAGTTTCAGCAGTGAAGAAGTTCTCAGCCGACGTTCTGCTACTTGAGTCCGCGATGGCCGCAAGCCCGGCAGAAGTGGTGGCAGACCTGCTCCGCCAAGCGCCGCAACTTCGCATCGTGGTGGTTACGCCCACATCTGATGAAGAATTAACACTGGAGCTGTTCCGACGCGCCCATGGAATCCTATCGCGCGAGGTGGAACCTGAATTGTTGGTCGATTGCCTGCGCAAAGTCGCCGGCGGTGAGAGTTGGCTCGACAGCCAGGGAATCCACTGGGTGTTAGAAGCCTATCGAAATCAGAATACTAGGCCGGCAGGAGCGCGTCCCAAGGTTCAACTAACGCCTAAAGAAACCGTCATCGTTTCCTGCGTCACTCAAGGCATGAAGAACAAGGAAATCGCACTGCGCGTGGGCACGACTGAGCAGGTCGTAAAGAATTACTTGCGCAAAGTGTATGACAAGCTGGGTGTGGCGGATCGTCTGGAACTCGCTCTCTATTGCCTTAGCCACCGTGTCGTCGACGCCAACGCTAAGGTGCCCGCCGTGCCCGCCGTGCCCGCTGCGCCCGCTGTGTCTCCTGAGAATGGCAACGCAAGCGCCGCTGCGGTTGCAGCTTCAGGTAGCAGTTCGACCGGAAAACCCTCATAAGTTCCTGTGGTAATCTCTTCAATTCCCTCATTCATCCCCACTCGCCTGCATAGAATTTCCTGACTTGCCTGCAAGAATGCACAATCGGCACGTTTATTAGCGTTAAGCCCGCCTTAGAGATCGACGCCGCCTGGCCACAAGTTGCCATTGCGGGAAACCATCCAATAGAATTGAAATCAAGCCCACTTGTTGCGCGAGCGAGTTGTTCCTAGCTTCTAGAAGATTTCCGACAATTCGTTTCCGACGGTGATCTTCACCGGAGAGATGGCCGAGTGGCTGAAGGCGCACGCTTGGAAAGCGTGTTTACTCGAAAGGGTAACGTGGGTTCGAATCCCACTCTCTCCGCCATTACCTTTGTAATCTAGCACTTGCAAGCTGGTGATATCTACACTGATATCAACGCGGAGGATCACCAGTGAACCGCCAGTGCAACGTCACCAAACGAATCGAGACAAGCAAAGGTCCACGCTATTGCCCAGTGGTGCTTTCCGCCAATGGACGAATCAAGCCAGATGTGGTTTTAGTCGGAGACCGGGAAGAGCGACACCCCGAAGGGGCGTACTACATTTCCTGGTACGAGGGAAAGCGTCTTATCCGGCTCTCAGTGGGCAAGGACGCTGCTACTGCCACTGCCCGACGTCTTCAAAAGGAAGCCGAACTGAACGCCCTGAACAATGGCGTCGCTGTCCTGCCTGACGGCCAGAACGGAAGTAGGTCAGTAGCCGCAGCGGTCACTGATTTCCTTGACGAAACCAAGCTCACCAAGAAGCCGAAGACGCTGGCCGCGTATACGACTGCCCTGAACTACTTCACCGAGTCCTGCCCAAAGCTCTACCTCGAAGACCTTGAACGTAGGGACCTGCTCAAATTCGCAGCGTTTCTCCGTGACGACAAGGAGCAGGCACCACGCAGTTGCTGGAACAAGTTCTCGAACGTGATGTCATTTCTGAAGGCGAATGGGATTCGTGGGCTAGCCAAGAAGAACGATTGGCCCCGGTACACGGAAGAGGAACCGGAGATTTACGAGGACGAAGAGCTTGACACGCTGTTCGCCGCCTGTGACGAAGAGGAAAGGTTGTGGTTTGAGTTCTTTCTGATGACGGGCATGAGAGAACAGGAGGTCATGTACACCTACTGGTCTGACATCAACTTCAAGGCGTCCACTGTTCGCGTCAGCCATAAGCCAGACCGAGGCTGGACGCCAAAGGCGTACAAGGAACGAGAAATTCCGATTCCAGCAAAGCTGGTGACCGGCCTGAAGGCTCTGAAGGCGAAATCTGATAAGACCTGCAACTTGGTCTTTCCGACCTCCGGCTGCAATGTGAAGATGAACTTCCTCGATGATCTGAAGGCCATTGCCGAGCGTGCGGAACTGAACCCTGAAGACTTTTGGCTTCACAAGTTCAGAGCGACGTTCGCAACTCGGTGCCTCTGGGCAGGCGTCGATCTTCGCACGGTGCAGCAGTGGCTCGGTCATTCTGACATGGAATCGACAATGCGCTACCTGAAGCCGTCACGCAGCCAGCATTTGCGGGATAAGGTCAATGAAATTTTCGGAGGTCAAAAATGAACAGCGTACTCGACAGCCCAAATCCGCATCGGCTGATGAGCTTGGCATCGCGCATCAAGAGCATCCATCGTGCTTTGACCGCTGAAGAGCTTGCGGAGCTACTTCAGATGTCCCGCATAACGATTCTCCGGCGGGCGAAGCGGGGCAGTATACCGTCGTTCCGGGTAGGCTCCTGCGTCAGATTCGACTCCGCTGCAATCGCCAAGTGGCTAATGCAACAGGGTGTGCGGTCGATGTCCAAGGGTTGAGTCGCACCGCCGTGCGGCTACTAACTACTTTAGCCGACAATGTTTTGAATTGGCAGTGTCGCCAAGATTCGGGTGGTGTCTTAGATACTTTAAGACGCTACCAGGATTCGATACGCATTGGCCAGAGCGTATACACTGGAGCTTCACACTTTACGACACACAGGAGAATCACCCATGAACTATTACGGAGCCAAAGACTTGGCTGATGGCCTTCGCACTGTGCGAAAGAACACGCTGATCATCGCCGAGGAAATCCCTGAGGACCGGTACGGCTTCCGAGCGGCGCCGGAAACACGAACGGTAGCCCACATACTCACTCACATCGCCGTTGGGCAGAGGATGCCGGAACAGATCCACGCAATCGAGCGGCGCACCACGCTTGAAGCATTCGACTTTCCCGGGCTGATGCGGAGCATCGTGGCCGAGGAGCAGAGGCCTCGCAGCAAGGCGCAGATCATCGCGCTTCTGCGCGACGAAGGGGAGCGCTGGGCAAAGTGGCTGGAGAGCCAATCCGACGACTTTCTCGCGGAGCGTGTCAAGTTCCCCGCCGGCATGACGCCACCGAGTAAGACCCGCTTTGAGATGCTGCTGAGCACTAAGGAACACGAGATGCATCACCGCGGCCAACTGATGCTGATCGAGCGGATGCTGGGCATCGTGCCGCACCTGACACGCCAGATGCAGGAGCGCATGGCGGCGGTGTCCACCAGTTCGACTCGCTAGGTTCCCGACAGCCTCCAGGTTCACCTCTGAGTTGCTTTGGCGAGTGAGACTGTGCGAAACCTGCCATGATTACAAGCGCGAGCGGGGTTTTGGATGGTGCAAGCACTGCATCGAGCAGATGCGCCGATACGCAGAGTGATTCGATGCCAGCGACGCCTCGGGTCGGCTCTTACCATCAGGAAGCCGATTCTGTGAGGATTCGGACGCCTGGAGAGGTTCAGGTCGGCTGGGCGTCTTAGAAGTCTCCACAGCCTTTTGGGCCAGGCTAGCGACGAGGTTTGGGAGGCTGCCGCCAAGCATTCTTGCGCCGTTGGCAGTAGATGTGCGTTAACCCGGGGCGCACTGTACCACAGATCCGCGAAAAGCACCGATGTACCGATCGGTCTTACACAGCGTCAACCCAGCGCCTCTTCTCCATCCTACATATAGAGCCCTTGATCGCTTTCAACTGGCGGGCATGTTCTGGGGATTCCGGTGGG
>WNGL01012891.1_pt1 | contig 11076 bp, 6 predicted proteins | sample 5400591 | NCBI WGS metagenome assembly WNGL01 (sample SAMN13153377, study PRJNA577476) | soil metagenome | isolation source: 80 cm soil or saprolite under Garry oak tree replicate 1 | place: USA:California | collected 2016-06-15
TAATCCGCGGCGCTGAATCGCCATGGCTCACCACGGGTCTCCGCGAGGACTTGCTCGGCGATGCGAAGACCGGCCCAGTCGAAGTCGGCGTGAACGCGGACCCGTGCCCCGGCGGCGGCCAGGCGGCGAAGCAGCACCACCGCCGCGGTGGACGGAACCCCCTCGACGCAGACGAGCGGGGCAGAGCGCGCTCCGAGCGCGTCGGCAGCGGCTTCGACGACGGCGGGATTCTCGCACACGAACACCGAAGTCCCGCGTGCCACGGCGAGCTCGGCGCGGGACAGCTCGCGGAGCGTCACCCGCCTCGGCTCGCCGGCCGCAGCGCTCTCGCTGAGGTGGCGCGCGAGGCGGTCCTCTCCTGCAGGTCGCAAGCCGAGCAGGAGCACGTCCGCCGAGAGCGAATCGCAGTCGATCCCGACCTCTCGCCACAGGCGCCGGCGCTCGGGCGCGGACGACGGGACGTCGCGCCTGCCGGCGATCGCGGCGGCCGCCCGGAGCACGAGGGTGCCGAGCGACGTCCCAGGGTCGAGCGCGTGGGGATCGCCCGCGACGGACGCGGCGAAGACCGGGAGGAGCTGGCCACTCGCAGGGAGCCGCAGCGCGATGGGAACGACCGTCTCGAGGAGCTCCTGCTGGACCCGACCGCCGGCGCGGGCGGCGCGCGCGAGGACGCCGGAGGCGCGCAGGGCTTCGAGCCATCCGACGAGCTCCGCCCGCCCCGCCGACGCGAGCTGCTCCCTCGCCTCCGACCACATCCGCTCACGCTCGGCGCGCTCGCCGAGGCGCTCGGAGCGGCGATCGCGCAGCGGGCCACCGAGCGCCTCGAGCACGCCCCTGAGCGGCACGCCCGCCGCACTCTCGCGAAGCGCGGCGTCGAGCCGCTCGACGTCGAGGCGCACGGAGCCGTCGGGGAGCGAGCCCAGGCCGAGGAGGTCCGCGAGCGCGGTGCGCTCCGAGGCGTCGAGGCCGGCGACCGTCATCGAGCGAGCGCCCTCCCCGGCCTCCTCGACGCGCCGGCGCGCCGCGGCGAAGAGCTTCTCGTAGAGCGGCCCGCCGAGGAGCGCTCGGATCCGGTCGGCGCCGGACGCGGTCACGACTCCTCCATCAGGATCCGCTCGCGGCCGTTCCAGACGAACCACTCCGCAAAGACGCCGCGGTGACCGGGCTCGCGGGAGAGGTGGTAGGTGGAGAGGCCGTCGAGCTCCTCGTAGAAGCCCCACTCCTCGTACGAGGTCATGATGAAGTCGAGGTCGAACTCTGCGAGGAGGCCCATGAGCTTCCCGCGCGTGGGCCGGTCGATCCCGGCAAAGACCTCGTCGAGCGCGATCACCCGCGGCGCGGCGGGGTCCGCCGAGTCGTAGAACGCGGCGGCCGCGGCGAAGAGCGGCAGGTGCAGCATCACCGCCTTCTTGCCGCCGGAGCCGGCGGCGTGCGCCTTGCGCGTGAGCTTCGCCCAGGGCTGCCCGGGCGTGCGGTGCTCGACCTGGAAGCGGTGCCAGGTGCGGTAGTCGAGGACGTCGAGGAGGCGATCCTGGAGCGAGCGGTCCCCCTGCGCCTCGCGGGCCTGCGCGAGGCGCCGCTGGAGGAACGCGCGCAGGGCCTTGCGATTCGCCTCGGAGAGGAGGCGGCCGGCGTGGAGGAAGAGCGGCACCGCGTCCTTCGCGTCCGCCTGCGCCGCGTCATCGAGCGACCAGTCGAGACGAACCTGCGCCCCCGCGGCGGTGGTCCGCCCCTCGATCGCGGCGTTCATCCGATCGACGAGGGCGCGCGCTTCCCGGAGCCTCGACGCGAGGTGGTCGTGGGCTTCGCCCGAGAGGAACTCCTCGAGGAGCTGCGTCTCCTCCTCCCCGAGGAGCGCGATCCGCGCCGCGGCGTCGGCCTCCATCTCGCCGATCACCTCCGCCGCCGGCCGCGTCCGGCCGTTCCAGGTGAACTGGTACGAGAGAACGTCGCCCGTGCGCGAGGGGATGACGCGCACGTCGGGCGGGAGCTGGAGGGCGAGATCGCCCTGGCGGCGCATGAGCCGGTCCTCCGCCTTCTCGCGCTCCTCGGGCTTCGCCCCGATCTCGATCGCGCCGTCCACCTTGCGCGCGAGCTCGAGCGCGGCGGTGAAGCTCCACTCCGCGGCAGGCTCCGAGACGGGGAACCCCGCGGCCTGGAGGACGCCGAAGTCCGCGAGGGCGCGGAAGCCGGCGGCCGCCTTCTTGCGCTCCTCCTCGCGCTCCGACACCGCGCGCTCCGCCTGCTCGGCGGCCATCTTCGACTCGCCCACCCGCTCCGCGAGGCCGCGCAGCTCGCCGTCGGCGGCCTCCTTCTCGCGCCGCGTCTCGCGCTCCTCGCCTCGCGCCGCCTCGAGCGCGGCGAGCACCTCGTCCCGCTCCTTGCCCGAGGACTCGCGCAGCGCCGCTGCGCGCGCACCGGCGCCGGCCGCTTCCTCCGCCGCCCTCGCAGACGCCTCGCGGGAGTGCCCGGCACGCTCGCCCGCCTCCCTGGCCGCGCGCCCGTCGCGCTCCGCCGTCGCGAGGGCGCGCCTCAGCTCGCGCACGTCCGCGACGAGCGCGTCGCCCACCTCGAAGTACCCGCGCGTGCGCTCTGCGAGCAGCTCCGGGTCGCGTGCGAATGCGCCGACCCCCGCGCTCCCCGCCGCCTGGTCGAGCGCAGTCGCGGCCCCTCCCCTCGCCGCCTCCGCTTCCTTCGCGGCCCGCTCGGCGACGACGTGTTTCGCGTGAGCGTCGGCGTGCGCCTCCGCGCAGAAGCCCGCCCGCGCCCGGGCGGCATCGACCTCCGCGCCGCTCGGGATGGACCCGAGCTCGCGCGCGAGGACGTCGAGCCCTTCCTCAGCGGCTCGCACCTCCTGCTCGAGCGCCAGCGCTGACTCCCCGAGCGCACGCAGGCGCGCCTCGAGGTCCGCGATCCGTCGCGCCCGCTCGCGCTCGCGCGCCGTCGCCCCCACGTAGGCGGGCGCGGCCTTCATCCACGCGCCGTGGAGCGGGCCGAGCCGCCAGCGCCCGTCCGCGGCGACCCAGGCGTTCCCGTCCGGCGTCTCGCCCGCGGTCGCGAACCCGATGCTCGCGAGGACCGCCCGGACCCGGTCCACGACGACGCCGCCGGCGGCGACGGGAACGAGCACGTCGGCGAGCGAACGCCCCCGGAGCGACGGCGAAGGGCCACGCAGGATGACGTCCTCGGTCCGCGGATCGAGGAGCGTGCCGTCCGGCTCGACCCACGCATCGAGCAGCCCGGACGACTCCAGCGCGGCCTCGATCGCCGCCTCGGCACCCGCCGCGGCGGGCCCGAAGTCGCACAGCACGTAGAGCGGCGCGCCGGGCCGATCCGGGGCGCGGGAAGGACGCCAGGCGGGAGCGGGCGGGGTCGGATGAGGGGCGCGGGCGAGCGCGTCGCGTTCTTCCCGGAGCGCCTCCTCGTCCGCGCGAACCCCATCGAGCCGCGCGGCCGCCGCCGCGCGCTCCCCAGCAATCGAGCGGCGGACCGGCTCCGCCGCGGATTCCACCGCAGTGCGGAACGCGGCGGGATCGGGCGCATCCTCGCGATCGGCATCAGGCAGCGCCTCGCGCGGGAGGACGCGAAGCCCGCCGAGCCACGCTTCGGCAGCGGCGACCCACGTCTCCTCGGCTTCGCCCGACCGGCGCTCTGCCTCTCTCAGCGTGTCGCGCGCCGCTTCGAGCGCGGCGCCACGCTCTCCGGCGCGCTCCTCGGCACGCCGGTGCGCATCGACGGCGCGGGCGAGCTCCCGCGCGAGGCCCCTCAGCTGCGCCACGACCGCGTCGCGCTGCGCCCGAATCGCCTTGAGCGCACCGGACGCGCCGTCGGCGTCGCCCTTCCCGGCCAGCGCATCGACCGCGCCGTGCACGCCCGCGAGGGCCGCATCCTTCGCGCGCTCCGCTGCGCCGAGGCGGACGCGCTCGAGCTCCTCACCGCGCTCCTTCGCCTCTCGATCCGCCTCGGTGGAACGCGCGGTAGCGGCCGTGAAGAGGCCCTCGTCCTCGCGCGCGCGACGAGCGGCGTCTTCCGCCGCGGACGCCGCGCGCCGGGCCACCTGCTCCTGCTCGTCGAGATCCTTCGCCGCGCGGTACGCGTCCGAGTCCTCGAAGGCCCGGATCCGCTCCGCCAGCGTCCGCTCGCGGAGACCCAGCTCCACGAGCGCCTTCTCGACCGCCGCGCGCCGCCCGACGAGCGCCTCGAGCTCCGCGGCGCGTTCGCGCGTGTCGGTCCGGGCCCGCTGGTACGCGCTCTCCGCGCGGGCGAGCTCCTGCGCGCGCCCCTTCGCGATGGCCCGCGCGTAGTCGCGGTACACCTGGTCGAAGCCGCGCAGCTTCCCGAGCGTCTCCTCGAGCGCTTCGAGATCCGCGCGGTGATGATCGAGCCGCTCGAACCCCTCCGCGATCGGGCCCACGACGCGAGCGTCGAGCGGCGGCAGGCTCGCCGACAGGAAGCGGGAGAGCTGATCGAGGTCGAGCGTCTTCGAGAGCTGGGGGCGGCGCAGGTGCAGCAGCGTCTCGACGAGCGCCGCGTATTGCTCGTCCGGCATGGCGAAGAGGCGGGCGTTCACGGCGCGCCGGTAGTCGCCGCGGCGGTCGAAGACCTGCCCGTTCGTGCCGATGGCCTGCGTGAGCTCGCCCTTCGCGAGTGGCCGACCCTCGATGACGAACCGGACGTCCGCACCGGGGCGCTGCGAGGTCACGAAGAACCACGCGTCCACGTCCGACGAGCCGCGGCGCGCCTTCACCCCCGCGCCGATGGTGCAGTGGATGGCCTTACCCGCCTCGAGCCGGCCGAGCTCGAGCCACAGGTACCCGATGCGCTGCTGAGTATCCGGATCCGACTCGTTGATGAGGTTCCAGCGCATCGGCCGCGCCGTCGTCCCGAACGGATCGAGCCGCTGCGGCGCGAGGTCCGCGTCGAGCAGGAACGGGAACAGGAGCTCCATCGCCTTCGTCTTGCCGGCCTCGTTCTGCCCGCGCAGGAGGAGCCGGCCTCGGTTGAAGACGAACTCGCGGTCGTCGTACTCCCAGACGTTCTGGATTCCGGCGCGCAGCACCGTCCATCGCTCGCGATCGGGTTCGGGGAGGCGCGCCGGTATGGCGGTCGTGCTCGACATGGCTTCTCCTATGGTGACATCGGCTTCGGCGAGAACCGGGCCGCGGCGGGACGTGCCACGAACCCGCCGTCCACGCGCGCAGCGAGGCCGAAGCCCGTGAGGACCCGCAGCGCGTCCGTGGCGAGCTCGGCGGCTCCCGCGTCGCCGTCCTCGTACTCCTTCGACCAGCGTCCCGCGTGCTCGCCGCGGAGCGCGGCGACGCGGGCGACGACCTCGTCGAACGGCGCAGGCGCAGGCGCGGGCGCGCCCTCCGGGCCGGCGGCCCGCGCGCCCCGGGCGCGATCGGCGAGCCACTCGCACAGGAGGAGCGCCGCGTGCTTCACGGTCGAGCTCCCCTCCGGGAAGCCCGTGTCGGTGAGCGTCCCCTCGGGATCGATCGCGGCGAGCCCCTCGGCTCTGCGCTCGGTCGCGAGGCCCACGTCGCGCAGGAGCCGCTCGTAGACGAAGCCGCTTCCGCCCTGAAGCCACTCGCGCGCCCGCTCGTCGAGGTCGTCGAGATAGAGGATCGGATCGTCGAGGAGCCGCCGGAACACCTCCTGGCGCGCGCGAATCCTCTCGCCCTCCTCGGTCTCGCCACGCTCCTCCTCGCGCATGCGCTCCGGGGTGCCGGCGAGCGCAGGCGGCCGGGGGGCGGCGAGGAGCTGCGACAGGAGCCGCTCCCGGACGTCGTACAGCGCGTCGCCCTCCCGCGAGCGCGCGTACTGCTCCGCGTCGCCGTCGCGGAGGGCGAGCACGCCGAGATCGGCGAGGAGCCGGACCACATCCACGAAGGCGTGGCGCTCGGAGGCGAGATCCGGATCGAACGGCCGCAGCTCCGGCTCCTCGAGCGAGAGGTCACGAACGACCTCGGCGAGGCGCGCGAGCGTCACCTGGGCCGGCTCGTCGTCGAGCGCGGCGAGCGCGAGGCAGAGGAGCGCATAGCGGCGCCGATCGAAGGGGCCCTTGCCCGGGGCGCGAGCCGGCCGGGTGGGATCGGGGCGCGCGGGCCGCTTCATGAGCCTTGCGTGCCCCGCCGAGGCGTCCACGAGGAGCGTCCAGCCGGCGTTGTCTGCGAACCAGCGCGAGAGCTCGGCGCGGTGGCGGACCGCCGCGGCGAACAAGTCCGGGTCGCGGTCGGCGAGGAGGAGAGGGCGCGCCACGAGCCGGCGCAGCACCCGGCGACGCTCGACGGCGCGCGCCTCCTCGAAGGCTGGCCCGCTCACGGCGCCTCCCCTCCCGCCGCGCTCCGCGCCCGCGCGGCCGCGGAGACCTCGAGCTCGTAGTCGAGGCAGCGGAGGCGCCCCGAGGGCGTGTCGAGGACCACCCACGCGCGCTCGGCTGCCGGCGCGCGTAGCACGATGTCGAAGCGGCCGTCGGCGCTGCGGGCGCGGCGAACCCCGTCGGGCCCCCGGGGCGCGACGAGCGCCTCGTCCAGGATCGCGAGGAGCTGGTCGAGCTCGGGACGCTCGAGCGCCGCGAACGAGGAGAAGCGCAGCGGGCCGCGTCCCGCGAAGCGGGCGATGGCGCCTTCGATCTCGGCCCGCTCCCGCCGGCGGCGGGCGGCCATCCACGTTCGCCCGTCGCTAAAGTCGAGCGCGGCGGGCGGCCGGCCCGAGCGCGAGACGGCGCCGTGCGTGCGGAGCCGGACCGGAACCTCCACCGCCGGCGCGTCCCACCACGACTCGTCCGGGCGAGCGAGCTCGGGGTCGTCCTCCTCGAGGTGGAGGTGGCGCGCCGGGTAGAGCCCGAAGGCGCTCGCCCAGAGCGCGTGCGCGTCGTCGTCGGTCGCGCACGCCGAGAACCACCGCGCGAGCGTGCGGAAGTCTGCGGCGCGATCCACCGGGCGCGCGCGGCGGTCGTTGAGCCGCGCGAGCGAGCGGGCGAGGCGGACGACCGCGGCGAGCGCCGCCGCGTGCAGCCGCTCGACCCGCGGCGGCGTGCCGAGGGCGCCCGCGAACCAGGCGCGGATCCCGTCCCAGCGCTCGCGCTCGTCGGCGACCCAGCGCGCCACCGGGTCGCCGCCGTCGAGGACCGGCGGGAGGTCCGCGGCGGTCGCGGCGAGCGCGAGGAAACGGTCCGCACCCTCCGCCTCCGCTTCGACGAGGCGCTCGGAGATCTCGGGCCGGAGCCGGCGGAGGTCCTCGATGAAGCGACCGAGGTACGCGAGGAGCGCGTGCTTGTAGGCGCGGAAGTGGTCCTCGTCCACGCGCTCCTGGGCCGCGTGGCGGTCGAGCTCGCCGAGGAAGAGGTTCGCCTCTCCGGTGAGCGACTCGAACGCGCCGCGGAGCCGGTGGAGCGCGCTGACGAGCGCCGCCGCGTCGCCTGCGCGGGCGGCGGCGGCGAGCGCCGCGAGTACGTCCCGGATCTCGACGAGCATCGAGGTCTGGAGGGCGCCCGAGCGACCGACGGTCGCCTCGACCTCGCGAACCGCGCGGTGCGCGGCCTCGCCCTCGGGGGTGAGCCGGTAGAGATAGCGGCGGCGGTAGAAATCGTCGAGGCGCGAGACCGCGCCGGTGTCGTGCGAGCGCTGGAGGTTCTTCCACTCGGCGAGCTGGTCGAGGTGGCGATCGAGGTCCTCGGCCGCGGGCAGCTCGAAGAAGAGGCCCGAGCGGGCGAGCCGGTCGCGGATCTCCGCGGGGCGGAGCTCGATGACGTAGTGCTCCTTCGCCTCGACGAAGACCTCGAGGATGGCGCGGTAGTTCGGGGCGTTCTCGACGGTGACGTACCGGAAGACCGGGACCTCGTCGAGGAGACGAGCCGTGGGCGCGCGCGGGGGCGGAGCGATGGCGGGGTCGCGGCGGGTCGGGTCTTGCGGCACTCGGAAGTCTCCGGAACCTCGGGAGGATAGATCCGGGGGCGGACATTGCAGGACGACCAACGACCGCGCGGCGCTGGCCTGGCGCTTCGTCGTCTTCGGGCGATCTCCTCAGGACGTAGGCGCGCCCGATTCCAGCCTGGTCGTTCGCGAGCGCATGGCGAGCGAAGTAGTCATCGAGAGCGTGCTTGCCGCAACGGAATCCCGCGGCATCTGCCGCCTCGATGCGCGCGGTCGCGTACGAGGGTGCCTCGGCCCCGGTCATCTCGAATGGCGCTTCGCCGCAGCGCGCAGTCGCGCTCCGGGCTTCGGCGGCGCCTTCACCAACTCCTGCATCCGAGCGAGCGCCTTTGCCGGCAGGTCGACCTTCTCAGGCCTCATCGCCCACTCGAGCGCGGACAACGTCGGGGTGGCGAGCTCGCACGCGGGCTGCGAGCTCTGCGGGTCGAGCGTGACCAGGCGCCGCCCGCGCCGGACCTCCATCAGCGCCTTCATGAACAACGCAAGCGCCTCGTCGATGAGCTGGCTCCGGCTCAACCCGAGCTCTTCAGCCAGTTCCAGGACGGCAGCGCCTCGATTGTCGGGTACGGTGGCTTCCAGCCGCATTGTCGCTCCCCCCTCAGATCTGAGGGATATCTGAGTAGTAACTCGCCCGGCGGTCTGACGCAAGCCACAAGCCCCGCCCAGGAGGTCGCGAACGAGGCGGTCGCGGAAGAACCCGAGCCACCCTCCCAGTTTCCGTAACATGGAGGGCGTCGCGTATGCCTTGTCATAGGCGGCCGCGATAGATCGAACGGCTCCGCAGGGGAGGGCTTGGTCGAGCGCCATCGCGCCACCGAAGCTGCGTTTCCTCTCACGCCGCGCAACACCGCTTCGCCTTCTTCCCGCTCCCGCACGGGCATGGATCGTTCCGGCCGACGCGGGCCTCGGAACGGCGGACGACGCCAGCGCCGCGCTCGAGCCGGCGCCGCTCCGCGACCCGGATCGCGTCGGCCTCCGCCGCGCGGCCCGTCGCGTCGAAGAGCCGACCGAGCGCGTCGACCGCGAGCGGCCGGATCCGGGGCGATGGCCAGCGGCACGAGACGAGCTTTCGGAGATCCGCCTCCGAACCGGCGCTGTCGCCGAGGGTGGACCGGACCTGGGCGGCGGTGAGGCGGGCGCTCTGCGGAAAGGGAGCAGCGAACGACTCCGCCGCCTCGAGCGCCTGCCGGGAGGAAGACGCGCGGCCGGCGTCGGCGAACGCGCTCGCGGCTTGGAGGAGCACCTGCGGCATCCGGAGCAGCTCGGCGAAACGGCGCGCTGCCCCGAGGGCGGCCTCGGGATCGCCGCGGGCGGCGATGGTCCGGATCGCGTCGCTCATCCAGGCGTCGAGCCGGACGCCGTGCGCGATGCCGAGGGCCGAAACGTCGCGCGGGGTCGGGCATGCGTCGAGCACCTGCGTGAGCGCGGCCGCGACGCGAGCGGGGTCGAGGTCGATGCGTGAGGCTCCGTGTGGAACGCGGGGTCGCCACGCCGCGAGCGCCGCCTCGAGGTCGGCGGCCGCGCCGGGCAGGAGCACGGGGACGCCGTCGTCCACGCCTTGGCCCGCTCGAGCACGCGCGGGCGCGCCGGCACGTCGGCGGCGTCCCCGAAGCCGAGGAGCTCCAGCTCGACCCGCTGCTCGTCGCCGAAGTCGCACAGGTACGCGACGGTGTCACCCGGCTCGAGGCCGAGCGCGCCGATCTCCGTCACGTGCGCCGGGCCGTCTCCGAGGGGCGCCCCGCCGATTTCGCTCGTGCGATCGAGCCACTCGCCGCTCAGATAGAACGCCCACAGATGATCGTCGTCGAGCCCGAGCTCCTCAACGAGGCTGCGATGCAGGTCACTGAGAGTGTGCGCCGGCGCGACCTCGATGACGCGCTGGACGGAGCGGTCGTACCAGGGGATCGCGCGAAAGCGGAGGGGCGCGGGGGCGAGCGTGGCGGCGTGGCTCACGGTCTTTCTCCTGTGACTGTCAGAGTATGCCACCTGCGACCCGGGGAGCTGCCGAGGTCCCGGAGCACCGGGGATTAGGGGCAACCCTTCGGCGATCAGCGTGGGGTCGCTTCCGCGGCCTCCTCCGTTAGCGCGTCCGCCAGGTACCGCGTCTCCAGGGCGGGCGGCAGGCAGGGCTGGAACTTGGAGAGCCGGACCCGGTCGAGCCCCTCGGCGTAGGCGAGGGCGTCGGCCGCGTTCGGGCGCTGCTCGGTCCGGAGCCGTTCGAGGGCCTGCCGGATGGCGACCTCGCTCTTGGCGGCGTCCTCGCGGAAACCGACGCTCAGGTTTCCAGAGGTGACCCGCTCGCCGAGGATGCCCTCTAGCGCGTGAGCGAGCACGTTGTTCGCCCGGCCTCCGGAGAAGTTCCAGAGCCGGTAGCCCCCGGCGTCCGAAACGAGCGGCACCGCGGTGTCGCGGAGGAAGGCGTGCTCCTCGCGCACCTCGGCGAGCTTCCCCCGGGCCCGCTGCGTCCAGGCGGGGTCGACGTCCTCCGACCCGAGGACTTCGCGGATCGCCCGGCAGAGCGGTCGATGCAGCAACACCGGGCGCCCCGACCAGCGGGCGTGATGCCCGTGGTCGGCGGGCTCCACCCGGAGGATGCCGTGGGCGGTGTCGATGGCGACGACGCGCCAGGTGCGTGCCGCGAGCGTGAAGGCGAGCTTGGCGGGGTCTTGCCCCTCGATGAACGCGGCCTCGACGGTGCCGATCTCCTGGGCCCCGTGCAGCACGGTGAAGGCGCGGGGCGTGGAGAAGACGGCGTACAGCTCGAGGAAGTGGCGGAACCCGTAGAGCCGCTCGCCCCGCGGCCCGAGCCCGATCCGGCCGCCGTCCTCGGCCAGGATGCCGTCGGCGAGCATGTGCTCGAGGAGCGCCCGGCGCTCCTCCTCGCCGATGCCGGAGAACCCGGCCGCTGTGCCGACCCAGCCCCACCAGTCGCTCGCCGGGATGCCGCGCTCCTGGATCGAGAGGGCGATGAGCTGGTGCGCGAGCACGTGGTAGGCCCGGCGTGGCAGCCGCACCGGCTCGACGTAGCCGGCCCCGTGGAGCCGGAGCAGGGCCGCCGCCTGGTAGAGCTGCTCGGGGGTGAGGGTGAGGAAGGTGAAGTTCGCCCGGGTGTCGGCGCGGCGTCCGGAGCGGCCCATCCGCT
>WNGL01025295.1_pt1 | contig 11076 bp, 8 predicted proteins | sample 5400591 | NCBI WGS metagenome assembly WNGL01 (sample SAMN13153377, study PRJNA577476) | soil metagenome | isolation source: 80 cm soil or saprolite under Garry oak tree replicate 1 | place: USA:California | collected 2016-06-15
CGACCTCCCACGACGCGTCGAACCCTACGTCCCACAATTGCTGGGCCGGCAACTGATTCGTGAGGCCGGGCGTTTGCGCGAGTGAGGTTTGCAGTCGTGACGTGCTTCCGGTTCCCGTAATCGTGGGTACGAGATCCAGCGAAGCGAGGCGTCGTGCGGCGCGCGCACCCGTAAGGCGCGACTCGGCGATGCGGACATCCATGTTCGCGCGCTGCGCCTCCTGGACCAGCTTCGTCAGCGTGCCGTCGCCGAAGCCGGTCCAGAATGGTGCCGCGGCGAGCTCGGCGCTCACGTGAATCGCAGAGGTCGGAACGTTGATGTTCTGCGCCGCGTCGGGCGCAACCGCGGGGGCAACCACTGTATTGATGCTGTATGCGGCAGGCACCGGCACTTCGGCGGCGCGGTACGCCGGCGTGGAACAGCCAACCAGCACGGCACTAAGCGCCATAAGAGACTTACGCATGGGTATTGCCCTCATCCCCCGCCACCAGCGATGGTCGCCAAGGACGGAGAGGTTTGATGTCGTCGGGAATCTCGACCGGCGCGCCGGATGCTGGCACCGGAGTCTGGGTGCGCCCGTGCACGTATCCGCGCACCAGCACGTAGAAGAGCGGCGTGAAGAGCAACCCCAGGAAGGTTACGCCGAGCATTCCCGAGAATACGGCGATTCCCATCACGCGCCGCATCTCGGCGCCGGCGCCACTCGCAATGATGAGAGGGACGACGCCCGCGATAAACGCAAACGACGTCATGAGAATGGGACGTAGTCTGATGCGAGCAGCCTCGAGCGCAGCGGCAAATCGATCGCGTCCCTGACGCTCCAGATCGCGTGCGAACTCGACGATAAGAATCGCGTTCTTGCACGCGAGCCCCACGAGCACAAGCAAGCCGATCTGGGTGAAGACATTGTTGTCACCGCGAGTCAGCCACACGCCGGCGATCGCGGAAACCAGGGACATCGGCACGATCAGCACGATTACGAGCGGCAACGACCAGCTCTCGTACTGCGCGGCAAGAACGAGGAACACCAGCAGAACGCAGAGCGGGAAGACCAGGATGGCGGTGTTGCCGGCCAGCTTCTGCTGATAGGTCAGCTCGGTCCACTCGTAGCCGATACCATTTGGCAAAGTCTCGTTAGCGAGCCGTTCCATTATCTGCACCGCTGATCCGGCGCTCGTTCCCGGAGCCGCGCTGCCGCTGATGTCCGCGGCTGGGTAGCCGTTGTAATGAGTGACCTGGTCCGGCCCGTAAGACTGCTTCATCGTCAGCACGGAGCCGAGCGGTACCATCTCGCCGCGCACATTTCGAACCTTGAGCTGAGCGATGTTGTCCGCGTTCGCACGATAAGGTGCGTCGGCCTGCGCGATCACCTGGTAGGTGCGACCGAACTTGTTGAAATCGTTGACGTACTGGGAGCCGAGGTATATCTGAAGCGTCGAGAAGAGGTCATTCAGCGGGATGCCGAGCTGTTTCACCTTGTCGCGATCGACGTCGGCGTAGAGCTGAGGCACGTTGATCTGGAAGCTCGAGAACTGGCCGGCGAGTCCAGGCGTCTGGTAGGCACGGCCAAGCAGCGCCTGCGTCGTTGCATAGAGCGTCGAATCCCCCAGCCCCGCCTTGTCCTCAATCATCATCTTGAACCCGCCGATTGAACCCAACCCGTTCACTGCCGGCGGAGGAAAGACGGCAACGAAGCCCTCCTGGATCGCTGCGAACTTTTGGTTGAGCGCCATCAGGATGGCGTTGCTCTTCAGGTCCTTCGACTTTCTCTCCTCGAAGGGCTTGAGTCCGAAGAAGATGACGCCCGCGTTCGACTTGGGGCCGAAGCTGGTGATGGACAACCCCGGGAACTCGACGGCGTGCTCGACGCCCGGCTGCTTGAGGGCGATGTCCGACATGCGTCTTATGACGGCTTCAGTGCGGTCGAGCGATGCGGCGTCTGGCAGCTGCGCAATCGCGACCAGGTACCGCTTGTCCTGACTCGGCACGAATCCTTTCGGCACTCTCGAGAATCCGATGAGACCGATCAGAACGAGGACTCCGTACACGGTGAGCGCAATGACGGAGCGATGCGTTACTCGCTGCACGATGGTGCCGTAGCGTTTGGATGCCCGCCCGAAGAGACGGTTAAAGGGATCGAACAGCCAGCCAAGCAACCGGTGCATGATGCGCGTCGGCACATCCTCTGGCGCTCCTCGCGGACGAAGCAGCACTGCTGCCAGCGCCGGCGACAGCGTCAGCGAATTGAACGCCGAGATCAGGGTCGAGAAGGCGATGGTGAGAGCGAACTGTCGGTAGAACTGTCCGTCCAGTCCACTGATGAACGCCACCGGAACGAACACCGCGGACAACACCAGCGCGATCGCGATGATCGGCCCGCTGACTTCCTCCATCGCGCGGTGGCTCGCATCGAGAGGCGAAAGACCCTCCTCGATGTGCCGCTCCACGTTCTCGACCACGACGATTGCGTCGTCGACGACGATGCCGATCGCCAACACCAGCCCGAACAGCGACAGCGTGTTGATCGAGAATCCTGTCGCCAGCATCACGGCAAAGGTTCCAACGATGGAGATCGGTACCGCGACGAGCGGGATGATCGAGGCTCGCCACGTCTGCAAAAAGAGAACTACCACGATGACGACCATCAGGGTCGCGAGGAGCAGCGTGTAGATCACCTCGCGGATCGAATCGCGGACGAACAATGTCGGATCGTACACGGAAGACCATTCGACTCCCTGCGGGAACCGGGTCTTCAGGTCGGCCATCTTCGCGCGAATGGCGCTGGAGAGAGCCAACGCGTTCGAGCCGGGAGACTGGAACACGACGACGGCGACGGCCGGCTTGTTGTCGAGCAGCGCGCGCAGGCCGAACGTCCCCGGACCGAGCTCGATGCGCGCAACATCGCGGAGACGAGTGGCCGCTCCGTCAGCGCCGGTCTTGACGATGATGTTGCCGAACTCTTTTTCGTCGGTGAGTCGCCCGCGCGCGACGACCGTCAGCTGATACGCGACGGGGTCATTCATCGGCGGGGCGCCGACAGTTCCGGCAGCGACCTGGAGGTTCTGTTCGCGAATCGCCTGAACGACGTCGCCCGCCGACAATCCATGCGATGCGACACGGTTCGGATCGAGCCAGACGCGCATCGCATAGTCGCCCGCGCCGAACACGATCACCTGACCTGCGCCAGGAATTCTCGACAACTCGTTGCGGACGTTCAGCAGTGCATAATTGCGGAGATAGACCGGGTCGTAGCGGCCGTCCGGGGAAAACAGGTGCACGACCATCGTGATGTCCGGGGAGCGCTTCTGGGTGACGACACCGAGAGCGCGGACCTCTTCGGGCAATCGCGCCAGCGCCTGGGACACGCGGTTCTGCACCTGTACCTGCGCGAGGTCGACGTCGGTGCCGATCTTGAAGGTGACGGTGAGATTGAACGTGCCATCGGCCGAGGCGGATGATGTCATGTAGAGCATGTGCTCGACGCCGTTGATCGCGTCCTCCAACGGCGTGCCCACCGTCTGCGCGAGTACCGTCGGATTCGCACCGGGATAAATCGCGCTAACCGTGATGGTCGGCGGCGTTACTTCGGGGTACTCGCTGATCGGCAGCTGGGTGACCGCGATCAATCCGCCGGCAAGAATGACCAGCGACAGCACGACCGCGAAGATCGGGCGGTCGATGAAAAAGCGTGAGAAACGCACGGGAGCTACTCCGGAAAAGTTGCGCTACCGTGCCGCGGGCGCCGGCGCGGCGCTCTCGGCTACCATGGCAGCGTTTGTGGCGGCGACCTTCATCCCCGGGCGAACCCGCATCAGGCCGTTGATGACGACGCGTTCTCCGGGCTTGAGCCCGGATACCACGGTGCGGAGTCCGTCGACGACTCGGCCTGTTACTACCGGCCGATACTCGACCGTGTTGTCGCTCTTCAGCACGAGCACGAACTTCCGATCCTGGTCGGTGCCGATCGCCTGATCCTGAACCATGGTCGCCAGGTGACGGTCGCTGCCGAGGAGTCTCACGCGCGCAAACAGTCCGGGCGTGAATAGCCGGTTGGGGTTGGACAACAGAGCACGGGCGCGAATAGTTCCCGACGCCCCGTCGACGCGGTTGTCGACGAAATTGAGTCTTCCCTCGTGCGGAAAGCCTGATTCGTTGGCGAGACCGATCAGAACTTCGCGCCCGTTCGACCCGGTCGATGGCGTCGCCATGTATTTCAGATACGCCTGCTCGTCAGTGTCGAAGTACACGTAGATGGGATCGATCGACACTATAGTGGTGAGAAGCGTCGGAGAGGGAGGTCCAGCCTGCACGACATTGCCGGGAGTGATTTCCGCGCGACCCACGCGACCAGAGATTGGTGCGCGAACCACCGTCCATTCGAGATTCAGTCGCGTGACCCGCACTGCCGCCTCGGCGGCGCGGATAGCTGCATCACCTTCGGCGCGACCACTGGTCCTCGCGTCCAGCTCCTCCCGCGAGATCGCCTGGGTGCTCACGAGTTTCTGTGCCCGCTCGACTTCCATTGTCGCGAGCTGATTGCGTGTGCGCGCCTGGGCCAGCACCGCCTCTGCTCTCGCGACCTCCGCGGCGTAGGGACGCTGGTCGATCACGAACAGCACGTCACCCTGACGGACGAGAGTTCCCTCGACGAAGCCAACGCGCTCGATGAATCCACCTACGCGCGGCCGGACTTCAACGGCGTTGACGGCCTCGAAGTGCCTGCGGCAACCGGCTGCAGAGACGGCGAAGACAGCTGCGGCGGCCCAGCCACCGGCGTGAGTCCTGAAGGAAACCGATCTGGCGCGAGAGAATGTGGAACTCATGTTACTCGACTCCGTGGCTTGGGACCGCTGTAACGAACTGTGGTGGCACTGCGCATCGACATGTAGTATGTTACCGATCGGTAACACGCCGTAAGCACCTCTATGTTACCGATCGGTAACATTTCAGTCAAGTAGGGGTACAAACTATCGTGCAAACAGATATTCACCGCAATGGCAAGAAGAAGCGGCGCTCGGGGATTCCGGTCCGCGAGCGGATTCTGGTTGCGGCTGGAGATCTTTTTCACAAACACGGCATTCGCGGCGTTGGGGTCGAGGCGATCGCCGAGGCAGCGCAGACGAACAAGATGACGCTTTACCGCCACTTCGACTCGAAGGACGAGCTGATCGCGGAATGGGTGAAGGGAATAGTCGCCCACAAAGAGGAGGAATGGCGGGATCTCAGCGCCAAGCACCGCGGGGATCCGGAGGGCCAGCTTCAGGACTGGAGCCGCCGAGTCTCGGCCAAGCTTCGCGAAATGGAAGAGCGTGGGTCCGCTCTCGGGAACGCTCTCGCCGAGCTGCCCGATCCGAACCATCCGGCGCGGCGGGTCATCCAGGAGCACAAGGTCAGAGAACACAAGCGTGTCGTTCGCCTTTGCAAGGCCGCCGGATTTCGAGATGCTGCATTCTCCGCGAATCTGTTCTCGATGATGCTCGAGGGTGCCCACTCGTGTGTTCAGTGTATCGGAATGAGGCAGATAGGTGAGCATCTCGTGCAAGTCGTGGATCTGATGGTGGAAAACAATCGGCAGCGGCAACCGGCAGCGCGCTGAAAAGCAGCGCGCCAGCCCTCATTACTTAGTCGATCCAAAGTTCCCCAAATCGACATCAATCCAACGAAGTAGCCCGAAGCCCCTAGCCGCCCCGCCCAAAGCCCCCAGCCGGTAGTCTTCACTTGCAGTTGTAGTTAGCCTTCCCGGTTTCGCCGCGACCTAATGTCGGACTCCCAGGACATCACTCTGCCAGTCTCCGCTCCAACGTACGGAAACTGGGCGATCATCAAGGAAGCCCTTCGTGGCGCGCACCTGGACTACACCGATGGTCCAATCGGTCGCGCGATTTTCCTACTTGCGGTGCCGATGGTGCTCGAGACGGTGCTCGAGAGCGTCTTCGCCGTGGTCGATGTCTTCTTTGTCTCCCGCCTTGGCCCGGACGCCGTCGCGACCGTCGGCCTCACCGAGTCGATGATGGTTCTGATTTATACGTTGGCGATGGGCCTTGGTATCGGTGCGACTGCGACTGTCGCGCGGCGCATCGGTGAAAAGGATTCCGAGGGTGGCTCCCATGCGGCGGCACAGGCAGTGGTTCTGGGCATCATCGTCGCAGCGGTTCTGGGCATCGCCGGTGCGCTGGCCGCCCCGACGCTACTCCGTCTGATGGGTGCGTCACCTGGCGTGATCGCCAACTCCAGGTTCACGCGCGTGATGCTCGGCGGAAACGTCAACGTCTTGATGCTGTTTCTTGTCAACGCGATTTTCCGCGGTGCCGGCGACGCGGTGATCGCAATGCGGGTGCTGTGGCTCGCGAACGCGATCAACATCGTGCTCGGACCGATGCTGATCTTCGGCGTCGGTCCGTTTCCGGAGCTGGGTGTCGTCGGTGCTGCAGTAGCAACGAACATTGGGCGCGGCACGGGCGCCCTCTACGCGATCAGCCGCCTGATTCGTCGCGGGGCGCGCGTGCGGGTTGTGCGTCGCCATTTCCGCCTTGATCCCGCGCTCATGTGGCAGATGATCCGCCTCTCCGGATCAGGGACTTTTCAGATTCTCGTTGGCAGTGCGAGTTGGATTGGCCTCGTACGGGTCATCTCGAGTTTCGGAAGCGCCGCGCTGGCGGGGTACACCATTGGTATGCGACTTGTGATGTTCGCGCTGCTACCAGCGTGAGGTCTCAGCAATGCCGCTGCGACGATGGTGGGTCAGGCGCTCGGCGCGCGCAAACCCGATCGCGCTGAGCGCGCGGTATGGATTGCGGGCCGCTACAACGTTTGGTTCCTTGGCGGAGTCGGGGTCGTCTTCGTTGCGCTGGCGGGCCCAATCGTATCGCTCTTCACTTCGGATCCCAGCGTGGCGTCATACGCCGTCGCGGCTCTGCGGATAGTCGCGCTCGGATTTCCTTTTTACGCCTACGGAATGGTTCTCACCAGCGCGTTTAACGGTGCGGGCGATACGTGGACGCCGACCTGGATCAACCTCGTAGTCTTTTGGCTATGGGAGATTCCTATCGCGTATGCGTTGGCGGTCTGGTTTCACATGGGTCCGCGGGGAGCCTTCATTTCGATCACAGTGGCGTACTCGACTCTGGCGCTCGTCAGCGTGTGGCTTTTCCGTAAGGGGAGGTGGAAAACGAAACGCGTCTGAGCGGGACGATTCAGGCGGTCGGCGCGCCTTTACTGCGAAGATACTCGGCGATCTCTTTTATTCCGCCGTAAATCGACCAATCCAGTGGCGTACCTTGATAGACGGTGTCCTTGATGTCCAGCCGAGCGCCTCGCTCCACCAGCAGATGCACTACGTCCTCGTGTTTCGCCCACACCGCCTGATGCAGCGGCGTCGAGTGGGAATGATATCCGTCAGGGTTGTATCGGCTCGGATCCTCGCCTGCATCGAGCAGCAGACGTACGACATCGGTCCGGCCGTGCTGAGCGGCGAGCGCGAGCGCGATGTGTTTGCTCTTGCTGTCCGCGGATGGAAGTAGTCGAGCAACATCGTCAACCCGTCCTAGCCCCGCCGCCGCTGCGACGTCGTTCAGTGATGCCCAGCGCCTGACCAGTGTTTCGGCCGTATCCGAATAGCCAAAAGCCAACGCAGTCGTCAGAGCCGATTGCCAGTTCGATCCAGGCCCCTCGAGCGCTGCACCATAATCCAAAAGCGTTTCCGCGAGAGCGCCCTGCAATCCCGCTTCATCAGGGTGAGCGCTCGACACCAGCATGCTCATAGTGGTGCACTTGTTGTCATACATATCGGCCAGCGCATCGACTTTGGCGCCGGCGTCGAGTAGGATCTTGGCGATTCGGACCGCGTTTGGCGGCGTTCGCTGTCGCCCGCCCTCGACGCCGTTCGCACCGATATAGTGCAGCAGCGTTGCGTGATGTCTTCGCGTCGACCGCGCATGTACCAGGTCCGGAGTGTCGCGCAGCATCGCCCCGAGCGTTGCGGCGTCTCCGAAAATGACTGCCTCTACAGCGCTTTCGAAGCGAGAGACTTGACCGTCGTGTCTAACGGCGTCGGTGAACTTCTCGAGATCCGCCCAGGTGTCGAAAGCGTATTCTTGCGCGATGACCAACCGTGCATCGGCAAGATCCAGTGTAGCCGCCTTGACAGCGTCCACTGTCTTGCCACGAAAGCGCGGATGCTCCCACTTGAAGCGCCACTCGGCCGCTTCCTCGCGTGATTTCAATGCATCGAAGAGGTTTTCCGCCTGCTGCTTGTACTCCTCGAGCGCTGCGCGGAATGGGAGCTGATCACGTCGGCCCATAATGCTTCAACGACGCGTGAAGGTGAACTCGCCCGAAGGATCAGTCTGCTTGAGCGCGATCACTTTGCCGTTCTCAGTTACGAATTCAAACGTGACGTCCGCGAACTCCTTGATGCGAAAACGGCGCGGCTGCCACGGAATGAGATTCTGAAAGGTCCCGTTGGCGTACTGAATCGCGAGGGTCCCATCCGGCCGCAGCACGACATCGAACTTGCCTCCGCTCGGCGTGATGTAGGTCCCCAGGTATTGGCGGAGAGTTGCGGCACTTGAAAGGGCGGCCGGTACGCGCCGAGTAAACGCGATCGCGGCCTCGTCCAGCGACATCTCGGCGCGATCGATCTCGCCCTGCGGGTTGGTCAGAAAGTTGACCGAATACTTGCCGTCCTCTTCGTCGTCCGGCGTGTCGAAACGGTCATAGTGGAAGTGACTGAGCGGCATCCTGATTTTGTGGAAGTCGAACATAAGCGAGGTGTCACCCTTGGTAATGTTGAGAACGCCGTAAGCGGGGTTCTCGAACTCACCAACGTAGTCGTCGATCGGATGAGAAGGACGTGTTCCCGCTACACGCCCGCCTCCTGCCTTTTTGCGAGACTGGGTTGATGCCGCCTTGTTTTTCAGGCGGATGGTGTTCTGGCGCTCGGACCAGAGCGTCAGCGACATCCCGAGCAGGCGCTCGTATACGTTATACGAGATGACGTTGTAGAGGGGAGCGGCCTGATTGCCGATCACGAACACGATCACGCCGATGGAATCGTACGGCATCGTCGACACCTGCGAGTGAAATCCGGGGAGGTCGCCGCCATGATAGGCAAGCAGATGTCCGCGATACGAGGCAGTCCATCGACCCATGCCGTAGGCGGAGTTGATCAACTCGCCCCAACCACGCACCTCGAGTCCGGTGTTGGGCAAAGCGATCGAAGGAGCAAGCGTCTGCCGCACCACGTTTCTCGGTATTACCTGTTTGCCCTCTAGCCTCCCATCGTTCATCAGCGCGATGAGCCACTTGGATATGTCGACGATGCTCGAGTTGATCGCGCCGGCAGGGGCAACCCCGATCGCGTCGCTATAGTAAGGAATCCGATAGATCTCGGTGTTGTCGCGGCGCTCGGTGTATGGAACGCCAGGCTCGCGCTGCTTCACCATGTCGGCGATGGTGAAGGTAGTGCTCGTCATGCCGAGCGGGGTGAGGATTCGCTCGCGGACGAAAGTCTCCCATGGTTTTCCGCTCAGCAGCTCAATCGCGTAGCCGGCGCCCGAGTACATCATGTTGTTGTAGAGAAATACGGATCGCGGCGCCTCGGTCGGCTCGAGGTATTTGAGACGCTCGAACAGCTCTTTTTGCGTGAAATCCGATTTGTACCAGATGCCATCGTGTCGGGTGATGCCGGTGCGGTGCGACAGCATGTCGCGCAGCGTTACCGTTCGGTTCAGGTCATCGTTGTAGAACTGAATGCTCGGCACGTATTGACGGATGGGTTTGTCGAGATCGACCTTGCCTTCATCGGCCAGCATGCCGGCGGCAACCGAAGTGAACAGCTTCGTGTTCGACGCAATTGGCTGCGTTGTCGTCGGTGTGTAGGGAATCTTCTTCCCGTAGTCGCGATAGCCGTAACCCTTCGCCCAGACAAGCTTGTCCTTGACTACGATCCCAACGCCCAGGCCCGGGACATTCCAGTCGTTCATCACTTGGGTCATATAGCTGTCGAAGCCCTGAAGCCGTGATTCGATGTCCGGTGATTGCTGGGCGGTAGCCATGGGCGCGAGCGTTACGAGCAGCAGCGAGCTCGCGCAGAGATGGCGACGTGACACGTTAAGCCTGGTCATTTGTTGCGCTCCATAAAGCGGGAACTTGGGCGAAGCCCTGGGCGGTGGAGTGTCCAAATAGGAAGCAAAACTCTGAGCATCGCAATGCGTGTTACGGGGGTCTGGCACGGGCGTCGAGACAGGGAGAGAGCGCGCGAGAAATGCTCTCTCCCTCCAAGAGGCAACCTCGTCTTTTCCCCCAACCGAGATGGTAGCAGACACCACACTGGATAACTGGCTTTCGTCGTGGCCCGACGCGCTGGCGTTCGCGGCCGGCTTGGCGGTCGCTTGGTGGGCCGGCTGGAACACTACGGACCTCGTCTGGAGCTTGTGGCTGTCCAGCCTGGTCGTCGGTTATGCGACTATCGTATGGATGATCGGTCAGCCGGTCGTTGAGCTAATGCGAGCCTCGTGGAGAGATCGTGCACTCGTCGCATCCCAACCCCAGGCGCTCGCCATCCTCTGGGCCGTGCTGATCATCGGCGGGTTATTCCTGCTTGCGTTTTTTACCGTCCATTTCGGCGGCTTCCACTACGGCCATTCACAGTTCCTGATCTCTTTTTTCCCGATCGATGCCGGCGCTGGAGCGGGACGCGCCAACTGGGCCGGCACGGCCACTTATCTGGAAGTTGCGCGGCGTTACTGGCCCTTCCTCCCGTCGGCTTTTCTCGCGCACCGAGCAGCCTTTCTCCGAAAGCCACTCTCACTCGACCGTGATCTTTCGATCAAGTCACTGGGCGGAAGCAACAAATTGAGCAGCCTCTTTTCTGAGCCGTACAGAAATGTCTTCCGCATGCACCTGCTGATTTTCTTTTTCTTCTTCGCCCACTTCGCGCGGTTGGAGAATTTCGCAGTGTATGCAGTGGTTTACGCGGTGTACTTTTTCCCCTGGCGTCTGGTGCGGCGGCCCGCCACGCTAGCTGCTTCCGTCTCGTTTCAGTAAGTCACGGCGCCATGAATAGCGCGCTGAGCT
>WNGL01028090.1_pt1 | contig 11076 bp, 10 predicted proteins | sample 5400591 | NCBI WGS metagenome assembly WNGL01 (sample SAMN13153377, study PRJNA577476) | soil metagenome | isolation source: 80 cm soil or saprolite under Garry oak tree replicate 1 | place: USA:California | collected 2016-06-15
CCTAGCGGTATGCCAGTTTCAGCTCCGGCTTTCGTTACTTTGACCAGCGGTTCGACCGTGATGAACGTCACCTCATACTCGGGTCAATGGACGAGTGCCGCTTCCTGGACAGCGACAGACGCGATGTGGGAGGGCGTAAAGGGCATGGTAGTAGGCTCACCAACAATCGACTTGACCAACGGGGCTGTGACGACCACGATAACCCTGAAGGCCTATTCAGCAAGCGTCAAGACTGTCGACGGATCCAATAACCCAGTCTCCGGCGTAACGGTAACCGTCAGTTTTGCCAATTCCACCTCAAAGACGTTCACGACCGATAGCCAGGGAACCGTGCAGTTAGGGCATATCCCCTTAGGACCATACAACGCTGTCGTCTCATATCAGGGTAAAAGCACGAACTGGGCGACCGACGCGTCCAGCGCCGTCCAACCCCTCACGGTTACTGTCCCAGCAACTGGTGGGGGTGGTGGGACCACCAATAATACTGCCGTCTCGTCAGTAGTCCTTTTGACCATATTCGGGCTCGCCTTCCTACTCGTCATTCTAGCGATCAGGGTCCGCAAGCCCCCACCTCCTCCCGTTTTCGAGTAGGTCTCCGCAGCTGGGTGTAGCAGTCCCTCCGGAAACTGCATCTCAACTGGTCCGATGGATTCGCCCATTATCAGCCCCAATCTCGATTCTAAGCCGGCGATTTCTAGAACACGATCTTCCACGCTGATCCCAAGGGGATTCCACGGGGATCGAAAAAAACGAGAGAAGCTGATTACAAGCCCTTTTCCCAGAAACAACCCCAGAAGCCAGCCCTACAGAAACAGGCTCGTGAAAAAAAAGACCCAGATCGTGTTGAAAGTCCCGCGACGCGAGACCGGGCACGGGAAGGATGAAAGAGGATGAAAACTGCGCGCAATCCGCCTCGTTTCGGATTCTGAGAATTAACAACAATTCCGTATGGGTCGAACAGGCTCGCGACCTTCTAGCATGTCAATAGTCGCTACGAATTCAGCTCGCCCTCCACGTCTCAGCGCGCATCAGCAAAGTTTTCGCCTAGCCCACTCGGGGTGAGCGCCCTTGCCGCTCCAGCTAGCAACGTTTCTAGGCGGGTGGGACCCTGATTCAGGTATTTTCGGGGAGATAAACATCTGATCCTTCCCGATCAAACTGCCTGAACGCCTCATCACGCAGTTTTTGCCATCACAACTTCGTTGTTCAAAATTGTGGTCTTATACCGAACTATACCACAATGTATCTGTCATGGCCAAGTTTATCTTCTCAATGGGGAACGAAAACTACCGGAAGCTGCAGCTCGAAGCAAAGACGAGAGACGTGACCATCCAAGCGCTGATCCGAACCGTGGTCATACCTGAGTGGATCAAGATCCACATCGAAACCACCGCAACCAACACTCACGCGAGCGTCACCGAGACATCGTCTCTCCTCAGCCACACAACCGGATTCCTCGGCCAACATCGTTCCCTCCCCTCCTCGGTTGGGCGGTCACGGACCTAACCCAACCTCCCGCCTTTTTTGAGCGGGTGCGCCTCGGTGGCCCTAGAAACTCTCTTCTCAGCTAATTACGCGGGCGCCGGAACCTTCTGAAGGCCAGCCTTCGTGTCGGTAAACTGTTGCGAGAAGCGCTCATACATCCTAAGCTCCTGGCCGGAAATCGGCTTAACCTTCTGCATAGCCTCGTCAAAATGACGCCTAGCCACCTTCAACCCCTTAGCCCTCTTCTTCGCATCCTCCGGATCCTTCGCTTTCCCGATATGTTCTTTAATTGACAGCATCACGGCAGTGTTGCAGATAGAAGCGATATCCGCCCCAGTGTACCCTTCCGTTTTCCTGGCAAGCTCGTCCGTCTTCACATCCTCAGCCAACGGCGTCTTCTTCGTATGGATCCAGAAGATCTGCTTCCTTGCCTCTAGATCCGGTGGAGGAACCAGAAGCATCCGGTCAAACCTCCCAGGGCGCAGCAGGGCCGGGTCCACGATATCCGGGCGATTGGTTGCCGCGATAATGACGACGTTCCTCAGCTCTTCCAGCCCGTCCATCTCGGTCAGAAACTGGCTAATCACCCTCTCTGTCACATTGGAGTCTCCTGAACCGCTCCCGCGGACAGGTGCCACGGAATCGATCTCGTCAAAGAAGATGATGCATGGCGATGCTTGGCGGGCCTTGCGGAAGATCTCTCTAATCGCCTTCTCGGACTCGCCAACAAACTTGTTCAGCAATTCAGGACCTTTCACGCTGATGAAGTTCGCCTCGCTCTCGTTCGCCGCCGCCTTCGCCAAGAGCGTCTTTCCAGTTCCCGGCGGACCATACAACAAGAGTCCCTTCGGGGGAATGGCGTTCATCTGGGCAAAGAGTTCAGGATACTTCAGTGGCCACTCTATGGCTTCCCTAAGTTCTTCCTTCACACTCTCCAGCCCGCCGATATCTTCCCATTTGATATCTGGAACCTCCACCAAGACCTCCCGCATCGCCGATGGTTCCACTTCCTTCAGCGCTTCCTGGAAGTCGCTCATCCGGACGATAATCTTGTTGAGGACTTCTGCAGGGATGTTTTCCGCTTCCAGGTCCATCTCAGGCAGGATTCTGCGGCGGGTGTGAATCTGCAGGATCTCCAATCTGCCATCGCGGTCAGGGACGCCGATCTCGATCTCCCGATCAAACCTTCCGGGGCGGCGGAGAGCAGGGTCTATCGAGTTAATCCGGTTTGTCGCACCTATGACTACTACCTTGCCACGTGACTGTAGACCATCCATTACAGAGAGAAGCTGCGATACAACACGCTTCTCAACCTCACCCGTGACCTCTTCTCGCTTCGGCGCGATCGAGTCTATCTCGTCGATGAAAATGATCGATGGCGCGTTCTCTTGAGCTTCCTTGAAGATCTCTCGAAGCCTCTCCTCGCTCTCGCCATAGAACTTGCTCATTATCTCCGGCCCACCGATACTGTAGAAGTTGGCGTTCGTCTCGCTCGCAACCGCCTTGGCAAGTAGCGTCTTACCCGTCCCTGGCGGCCCGTGAAGCAGGACCCCCTTCGGTGCCTCGACCCCCAGCCTTTCAAACAGCTCTGGATGTCTCAAGGGCAGCTCGATCATCTCCCGGACTTTCTGGATAACAGGCCGGAGGCCACCAATGTCCTCGTACGCGATCCTTGGGATCGCTCGGGGAGCTTCTTTCACTTGCTCGCCGACAGTGACTTGTGTCTGGTCTGTGACGATGACTGCTTCCGCGGTCGGCGTGGTGCTTGTGACTACTAGGTCGATCTTGCGACCCATCACGCTTATCGGCACATAGTCTCCCCTTGCCAAGACCCGACCTTCCAAGATCTGGCTGAGATACTCCTCTCCTCCTACGATCCGGAGCGGTTCAGTTGGTGCCAAGGTTACGCGCTGAGCGATCTTTGCTTCTATCTTCCTTATCGTAACCTTGTCGTCTATTGAAACCCCGGCGTTATTTCTCAGATAACCATCAATGCGGATCGTTCCCTTGCCGAAATCTGACTCGTATCCAGGCCACGAAAGAGCGGTTGTCTTTTTCTTACCAACGATCTGAATCACATCGCCTGAAGTTAGACCGAGCTCGTCGACAACCTTTGGGTCTACTCGAGCAATGCCTCGACCAACATCCCTCTGGTACGCGTCTGCGACTCTAAGCGTAAGGGTTTTTTCCGGCAAGACTGATTCGCTGAACTCCGTCAGAGCGAAATTATCCTTGAAGTAATAACTCTACCTGACGCTTTATCGAGGACAAGCTGTTGTTCCAGTCCCGGGACTATCTTGATCGTGGAGCTTGCACGAGTCGAGGTTTCCGGAAGACTTCGATCATTGCTCGCGCGAATTCTGGAAGATCGCTAGGAACTCTTGAAGTGACCAAGTTTCCATCCACTACGGCCGCCTGGTCCACGTAGTGAGCTCCGGCGTTGATCATGTCTTCCTTTATTCCTGCAACACAGGTAAGCGTTCGATTCTTGACAATCCCTGCGGATGCTAATACCTGGCCTGCGTGGCAGATGGCAGCTATGGGTTTACCTTGAGCGTCGAAATCTTTTACAAATCTGAGGATCTTGTTGTTCAGTCGCAATTTCTCCGGCGATTTCCCTCCCGGAACAACGAGAAAGTCGAAGTCTTGTGCCTTCACGTCATCGATTGACGCGTTTGGCGTTATCGAGTATCCTTTCTTGCCTTTGATAGGGTCTCTCGTCAACCCGATGACCATTGTCTTGATTCCTTCTTCTTGAAGACGGTACATCGGATGGAATAGCTCCAAGTCCTCGAACTCGTCCGTGGCAATTATGGCCGCTGTCTTTCCCTTCAGATCGTTGGGCATCGCCTGCAATCGCCTGGTTCTCGACCAAATGGTACCTGGATTTGGTTGGCTATAATGGCTTTTGGCGCCCGTCGGGCGACTTCCAGACGTGTAGTTTTTCCGAAGATGTCCTCGACAAATCTTGGTCCCGTGTGATTTATAGAGCGCTGAGCATGTTATTCCTGTCAGTCGTCGATGTCTGAGGATGTGAAGCGCATGGCGGACCTGTTAAAGTCAGGCGCCACAATGCTCTCTGACGTCTGTCCCGTGTGTGGTACTCCTCTCTTCAAGGTGAAGGGTGAGGTCTTCTGTGCCAAGTGTAACAAGCCCGTAGTCTATCAGAAGGCTATGTCGCCCCAGGCCACCCTCTCGCCAGGCTATCTCTTGGACTCGGTTGAGATGACGATCATCGGGAAGATCAGTGAGGCGAACGAGGTCCTGAAGATAGAGAAGGATCCTGAGAAGCTATCATTGTACAGTAACCTAGTTTTCGGCTGGTTGTCGATGCTGGAAAAGCTTCGGGGCTTGAAGGATTCTTTCAAAGAATAGCTGTTAGGTTTTTCGGGTCGAAAAGTTTTCCATCAGCTAGGTTTGTCAGCTCTACTTTGCGTCTCTTTCGTTTCGCCAGAATAATTGGCATGCCTGCCTGCTCCGCCAACCCTAGAAGCTCTTTCTTCCTATCTTTCCCGAGCCACGATCTGTCTGTCTTGCATTCTATCAAGAACGATTTCCCATCTCTCATGCAAACTAGGTCGATAGGTTTCGATTGCGCCGCCCTGATGACCAGATATCCTTCTCTTCGAAAGAGATCTCTGATCCGGTACTCCAGCCTTCTGCCTGTCTCATAGTTCGACAAGTCTCTTCCGGTTGTTGAGAATTCAGTCTCTTAAGAACAGTGGACACCTGCGAAACTATTCAGATCGACTTATAGAATGTGCGTCTATAATGCCTCTATCTGGCCCACGAATCGTTCGGAGATCGTTGAAGATTTCCCGTCTTTTTGCCATCTGACATAAGCCTGTATTGTGCCCTGAACTGTGAGACTCGCCCATTATCTATGCCAGACAGGAAATTTTTCTCTAGAAGGGGGGTAGGGGGGTCTTAGCGATCGACTCTCGCGACGCAAAAGAAGCTCCCTCGGACCCTTGTGAAACCAATCGTTCAAGAATGAAAGTACGGATCTCTCGCCGACCAAGATCTAATTCCGTTTCGACAAACGGCTGGTCTATCTGATTGGGAGATGGAAATCTTTTAATCAGAACCCAGCCCGCTCCCACGTTCTGGGCTAGGATGCGTACAGAGTCAAGACGCCCATCCAACAGACTGGTGAAAGCGCCTGCAAAAAGCAAAACGGAAAGAAGAATACGAGACACGGATAAAACAGGCCCTAGCCGTACTCAACGAAGTCTCCAATGACAATACCACACCTCGCAACATCCGGCGAGCAGCCAAAGGCGCCATGGACGCGCTCCAGGCGCAAGGCCATACAATAGGCGTTCGAGCCTCGAACGCCATCTCAACACTAGACGAGATCAGCCAAGACCCCAACATGCCACCGTACACACGCGTGAAACTGTGGAATGTCGCCAGCATTCTCGAAGCAGTAAGAGACTAGCCGCCTTGCCAATCCCTCCTCAGCAGCCACGACGAGCCCAAACAGCCCAATCGTTGGGTTATGCCTAGAACCGGTTTTTCGGACAAGTATTTATCGCGAGTCGCCGCAGTCATAGCCTGCTCGGAGCGGGGACCCTGAAAGGAAACCGGTTTCTACCTCTTCTAGCAGCCCTAGTATTGTTAGCATTCGCGCTCGGGTCCCTCCCGCGATCCCAGCCCGGAGGCCCAAGCCTACTGTTCAACTCCTACTGGCTCATTTACATCCTCTACCTATCCCCCCTCATCGGGCTCGGGGCAATGGTAGTCCTGATAATCCTCTTTGCCTACAACTGGCGCCTTCTTTCCGACGCTCTCGGTTACGGAATGGCGGGGAGGAGAAAACAGCAGAAGAAAAAGTCAAGGACCCTCCAGATGATTGTATGGGCAGGCGCATGGCTTGTAGCTGTACAGGTTTTGCTCCAGAGATGCGGCGGAATTTTCTGCAAACCCTCCCAAAATACAGTCCCTCCACAGGTCGAGCAGTTCGTGACTGGCGGAGCTGTACCCGTGCTGCCTTACGTTCAAGCCGTTACCCAACTAGGCAGCATAGTCCAGACTAACTGGTTCTCAATCGCTTTCCTCGGCTTGCTTGCCGTGAGCTCTGTAATAATTGTCCGCGCGGTCAAAGTATCCTGGGATGAAAGTAGAGAAAAGGTCATTTTATTGCCAAGGCCCCGAGCCGAAGGGATATCAGCGGTGGAAGACGCAATTCAGATTCTAGAATCACACGATGCCTTGGATCCTCGGACGAGAATCATCAACTGCTACCAGCGAATGATCCGGGCTGCTCAACATCTCGGAGCGCCAGTTTCATCTGACCAGACTGCTCGGGAGCTCGAAATCGCGATTCGCAAGATGCTGATTCTCAGAGGTCCAGCAATCAAAGAGCTAACCGATCTCTTCGAGGAGGCCCGGTATAGCTTGCACCCGATAAGTGAGCAGGACGGAGAGAAAGCGCACCAACGCCTCCTCAGCATAGCCGAAGAGATGAAACTTCCAGTTAGCGTCTAAGACTTGAGACGGAGCACTCTAAAGCTTCTGGTCCCAGCATCCGCCGTTTACGTTCTCTTTCTCATCTTTCTTAGAAGTCTCATTCCCGAAACGCAAACTCCACCCGTCACGCTCCTCGCTCTCCCGCTGATCCTGCTCGTAGTGTTACTCGTCAGCGATCTATCCTACAGGGCAACAGCTCCATCTAGGATGCAGGCACGGACAAGGGTCCGGAGGTTTCAGGCCCGGGACGTACAATACTTGTCACGGCAAGTCGAAGTCGCCTCAGTGGGAAGCCAGGAATATTTCGAATCAACCCTTCTCAACCGTCTAAGAGACATCTTCGCTGAGAAGGTTAGCCTCGAAACCGGACTCGAAAAAGAGAACGTGAAACACGAACTTGCCAGTGCGGTAAAGGGGCCGGCCTTGGTAAGGGACAAGACGCTCTACACGCTACTATATAGTTCCACGCCGCCCAAGGGCGCGATACGTGTCAAGATGTTGCGCGAAGCAATTGATGGAATAGAGGCCTGGAAGGCATGAACATTGGAGATGCAGGCGAGACGTGCCAGCAAGTTGTCAATCAGGTCAAGAAAGTCATTGTGGGAAAAGAGCAGGTTCTAGAAAAGGTCATGCTGGCGGTTCTAGCGAATTCCCACATTCTGTTTGAAGACTACCCGGGCCTGGCGAAGACGCTGATGGCACGAAGCTTTGCCATGAGCATGGGATGCGAATTTTCGAGAATTCAGTTCACCCCAGACTTGCTGCCCGCTGATATCACTGGCACCTACATTTACAACGTCAAGACTTTAGACTTCGAGCTGAGACGGGGCCCCGTGTTCACAAACATACTACTGGCTGATGAGATAAACAGGGCCCCTCCAAAGACCCAGGCAGCACTGCTGGAGGCGATGCAAGAAAGGCAAACCACGCTAGACGGAAAAACTCATCCCATTACAAACCCGTTCATCGTGATCGCAACCCAGAACCCGATCGAGTATGAGGGAGTTTATCCACTGCCCGAAGCTCAGCTCGACCGGTTTCTACTCCGCCTGCAGCTGGGATATCCGAACCGAACGGAGGAAGTGGAGATACTGAAGAGACGAATGGAGAGAGCCCAGGAAGACGTCTTGCTCGAACCGGCTGCAGATGGAGAAACAATTCTCGCGCTTCAGAAAACTGTGGAGGGAATTCACGTCGACGATGACGTTCTCGGTTACGTTACCGACATTGTCCAGGCGACCAGAGTGCAACGGCAGATCGAAGTAGGCGCCAGTCCTCGAGGCTCTTTGGCCATATTCAAGCTTGCGAGAGCCAGGGCTGTGTTCCATGGCCGAGACTACGTTATCCCAGATGATGTGAAGGAAGTGGCTGCACCGGCTCTTGTGCACAGAATGATCATGAAGGCAGAATCCTGGGTCAAGGGGGTTGACCCCCGCCAGATTGTGGACGAGATTCTGAAAACCATTCCCGTGCCTAAGGTCAAGTGACCTCGAACATTTGTTTACCAAGAAAGCGAGCGCTTACTTCGCCCTAGCCACCACGATCTTAGTGCTCGGGCTTCTACTTCAGGACTGGCAGCTTGCGGCATTTGTTCTTCCTCTTGCCTCATTGTTCTTCCTCAGCAACGTCTGGGGCCTCCCTGAGGGCGTTAAGGTACGATTAAGCCATCAAGTTGTACCCAGCGACAGTTTCGGAGATGAAGACATCCACGTCAAAATCGAGCTCTTGAACGAGACTGATGGCAAGCTCAGTGACGTGGAGGTTCATGAACTAATTCCAGACACGATCAAGCTTGAGAAGGGGGCTTCTCGAGTCTGGACGCAATTGAGGCCTCATGAAAAGCTGGAAGTTCAGCTTGGTTTCCAGAGCCCTACTAGAGGTCATTTCCATGTCGGTCCTGTAGTTGTAAGGGCACGAGATCCTTTCGAGCTGTACCTTGTTGAGGCCAAAGCGGATTCAGAGGTGTTGTCGATAATGCCCAGGCCGGAACGGATCAGAGGCGCGGAACTACGGCCCCGTCATCTAGGTCCGTGGCCCGGGACGATTCCTGCCCGGACCCTTGGACCGGGAATGGAGTTCTACAGTGTGCGAGGATATGTTTCTGGGGACGATCCGAAGCGGATCAATTGGAAAGCTTCCGCGAGGCACCGTCGACTGATCATTAACGAGACAGAGGCGGAGAGGGTTACCGATGTCATGATTGTCCTCGATACGGACGTTACCTTCTACGAAGCTGCGGAGGCGGAATTGTTCGAGCGGGGAGTGAGGGCCGCAGCCTCGCTGGCAAGCCTCCTCCTCAAGCAAGGCAACAGGGTCGGTATGATACTCCAGGGAGAGGAGCGAGGGATTGCAGCTCCGGCCTTCGGCAAGAGACACGAAAGAAACATCCTCTTCCTACTCGCCGCGGCGAAGCCTGGGAGGGCAGTCATTCCCACAGACTACGTCGTCGCCCTCCTTGCAAAGCTGCTGTTGCCTGCGAGAGCACAGATAGTCATAATCTCCTCACTTATGGATAATAAGATAGTCGGTGGAATACGAGGACTTGTCACTGCAGGATACAGTGTGTTGGTCCTCTGTCCCTCACCAAGGGATCCAGTCAGGTTCGATTCGGAATCGGAGGAAGTAGCTTACAGGATGCTGATGCTTGAACGGGCGAATACTCTTTTCGCGCTCGAGAAGATTTGCTGTGTGAGCCAGTGGCCTCTTGGTGTTCCGCTCTCGATAGTTCTGAGCAAGGTGAGACGCACACGACCAATGATCCGGGTGTAACCCTCAGCTTCGGAATTGGCACCCTGCTTGTTAGGTTGCACTATCTAGTGTTGGCGCCGTGGGTGATCTTCGCGATTCCCTCAAACGTGTTATTCGGGTTCCAGGTGCCCTTGGCGTTGATCGTCTCTGGGGTTGGATTGTTTGGGATGTTGAGGAAAAAGGAAATTCTTGCGAGAGGGGCGTCTCTAAGCCTGATCGGATTAGTCATCGGAGGAAAGGTCGCAGAGGATGTTCTTGGAGCAGCGGCTCCTGACACCGCGGTTCTGCTGGTACAATTCGTTGCGGTCATATTCTTCATGGAAGCTTCGCGAGTAGTCTTGGCGTTCAATAGCGAGGACCGTGAGCTTGCAGGAAAACGCGACGAGTTTTCAGTGGCTCTGAAGAAAAGGCTCGTCGAGTGGACTCAAGGCCAGCTTGTAAGTCAGGCTCGAATCATGATTATCGCCCTCGGGCTCTCCTTGGTGCTATTGCTTGTCGGAGGTCTTACCAGCATCTCCATCAATCAGCTAGGCTTCTCAGCAGGTCTCGTTCTGGTGGTTGTCATAGTCCTCCTCTATCTCGTCACGAACCGACGCGAGCCCGAAAGATAGCGAGAGTGAGCCTTCAACCGCTCTGGCGTTGCGAGGCGCTCTGTGCAAGACCCCCTTCCCCAGGAATGATTCCGTGTCTGGCGTTGACTTTAGGCGAGACAAGCTGATTAGGGTACAATCCATGCTTGGAAGGGCATGCGAACCTTGCGGTTTTAACGTGCACTCGGGAACGATTTCCTGGGCAGTTTAGGAACGGGGCATCAGATTCGAGATCAGGGCTGATTCTAGGCGAATCTCAGAACTATTCTTGAAGAATACTTGGGTGGAAAGGTGTTGAGAGTGCGGCAAAATGCGACAGTTACCGAGACCCTAAAGCTAGGTCGACGCCGACATTCTGGAAGATGCTATTAGGACGCTCTTCCGGTCCTAAGCCCCGTGAAAGATCAGAGCCTGAAACAGGCCTTCGAATACATCCAAAAGAACAAGGAGCCCTTCCTCCGAGACTTCCGAACACTTCTCCGACAACCCAGCGTATCCGCCCAAGGAAAAGGGATCGTGGACTGTGCCCGGATCGTCAAGAAAAACATGGACGCGGCTGGAATAAAGACCCAGATTCTACCAGAAAAAAACGGTAACCCGATCGTCTACGGAGAAGTAAAATCAAAAACCTCCAGCAAAACTCTACTAATCTACGGCCACTACGACGTCCAGCCCGTTGAGCCATTGGAAGAATGGGACTCCGGACCATTCGACGCAAAACTGCAAGGAAAAAAGATAATCTCGCGAGGCGCAGCCGACAGCAAGAACAACGTCACGAGCT
>WNGL01009809.1_pt1 | contig 11075 bp, 8 predicted proteins | sample 5400591 | NCBI WGS metagenome assembly WNGL01 (sample SAMN13153377, study PRJNA577476) | soil metagenome | isolation source: 80 cm soil or saprolite under Garry oak tree replicate 1 | place: USA:California | collected 2016-06-15
TTGGCCCGCTCCCAGGCGGCCGGGTCACGGATCGAGCGCTGGCTCCGCTTGCCGCGCAGCTGGCCGACCGACTGACATTTGTGCTCGTCCAGCCACTGCCGCAGGCCGGCCTCGACAACGGTCAGGTGCTCGGGCCCCTGGCGCAGCAGCGCCGAGGTCATCATGACCACATCCGCTCCGGCCAGCAGCGCCTTGGCCGCGTCCTCGGCGGTGTGCACGCCGGTCGAGGCGGCCAGGGAGGTCGGCACCTGGCCGGCCAGGATCGCGATCCAGCGCAGCGGCAGGCGCAGCTCATCGGAGGTCGACAGCACCAGGCGAGGGGTCACCTCCAGGGTCTCCAGGTCCAGGTCGGGCTGGTAGAAGCGGTTGAACAGCACCAGGGCGTCGGCGCCAGCCTCAACCAGCTGGCGGGCCATGTTGGCCACCGAGCTGAAGTAGGGGCTGAGCTTGACCGCCAGCGGGATGCCGATGGTCTGCCGCACGGCCCGGACCAGGTCCAGGTAGCGCCACTCGACCTCTGAGCCACCCAGCCCCGGGCTGGAGGAGACGTAGTAGATGTTCAGCTCCAGAGCGTCGGCGCCGGCCTCCTCGAGCAGGATGGCGTGCTCGACCCAGGTGCCAGGGGATACGCCGTTGAGGCTGGCGATCACCGGGATCTGGAGGGTGGCCTTGGCCTTCTCGACCAGCGCCAGATAGCCGAACGGCCCGGCGTTGTAGTCGTCCAGGGCCAGCGCCGCCGACAGGCTGCCCGCGCCCCGCTCCAGCAGCCGTCCGACCTCGTGGGCCTCCAGGGTGAGCTGCTCCTCGAACAGTGACGGCAGCACCACCGCGGCCGCGCCGGCTGCCTCCAGCCGCCGCAGGCCCTCCAGGCTGCCGGTGAGGGGCGAGGCCGATGCGATCAGCGGTGTGCGCAGGCCCAGGCCCAGGTAGCGGCTGCTCAGGTCCACCATGACGGTGCTCCTCGATCCGAGGTGCGGAATGATGCGCCTGAGCCTGCCGGCCCAGACGCCGCCGTGTCCAGGGTCCAAGGGCTTATAGGCCGGGTGCCGCTCGGCCCATGCGAACAGTTCGACCCCTTCTCGAGGCCTTACCAGGGATGAGTTCAACGCCACGCGCGGTCACGATCCACACACGCGCGCGGAGATCCGGCACTGATGAGCTGTCAATGGGAGCGGGAGCGGCTACTCCGTCCCGGGAGGTCGACAGGAGCAGGCTTGGATGATCATGACGGGTGGGCATCTTCAAGCCGGCGAACCGTCCGACCCCGACGTGAAGGAGCTGCCACGCATGCGGTCATGTACCTCGGACCCGGCCAGAAGGGCTGGGGAGGAGGGCCCGATCCCACGATCATCGACGACACCGACGCGGTGGTCCGCGTCGAGGCGGCCACCATCTGCGGCACTGACCTCCACATTCTCAAAGGGGAGGTGATGCCGATCGCGATCGCCAGGGAGAACAACAGCGCCTCCAACAGCGGCTGGCGGAAGGCCACGTTGATGACGAAGATGGAGATCGTCAGCACCGCTGCGACCCGAACGAGCAGCTTCGAGAAGCCCCGCAGCCCGGTCTGGAAGGCGGTCTCGGCTTGGCGTTCGGCAAGCCCGACCGCGATCCTGCCGAACGAGGTCGAAGAACCGGTGGCCACCGCGACCGCGCGACCGGCGCCTGCGAATGCAGACGTGCTGAGACGCGGGAGCAGGCCGTGACCTTGTCGGTCGCGGCCTGCCGGTGGAGTTGGTGCTACAGCGCCCAGCGGTGCCGGTGGACGAAGGGCAGCCGGGCCCAGTTGCGGCCCAATCCCCAGGTGGTGCCGGCATAGGTGAGGGCCAGGACGACCAGCACGATGGCGTAGATGAAATGGTAGTCGGCGAACGGGTTGGACGACCCGGCCGGTGCTCCAGCACTGGTGTGCTGCGCCAACGGGAACTCAGCGAACCACATCAGGGCCAGCAGCAGCACGCCCGACACGGCCGCGGTGCGCATCGCGACGCCGGCGATGAGCACGACGCCGATGGCGAGCAGTCCGAGCATGAACAGCCCGTTCGCCCACCAGCTCCCCGCGATCGAGTGGAACATCGACTGGAACGGTCCGACCTCCACCGCCGCCAGGAACCCCTTGGTCGGCGATCCGCCGTGGATCCAGGCCTTGGCCGATGGTGTCGCGTAGTGCAGGCCGAAGGTCTTGTCCAGGAACGCCCACAGGAACACAAATCCCATGGACACTCGCAAGACCGCGAGGGCCTTGGCTGCGGTCGAGGTGATCATGGACCCACTGACCCCGACCAGCTCCGGGTGACCTGGCCCGGCTTGGTCGGTCCTATTTGCGGTCTGCGTCATGGGACGGCTCCTTGTGGTCGCGTTCCCCAGTGTCGAGATCCTGAATGGTCCCGTTCCGAGTGGTCGCGATCCTGACCAGATGCGCCGTCCTCAACGACATAGCCGGCCCGGCTCGGGCCTGAGCTCGCCGCATGGCTCGCCCGTGGCTGTGGCGCCCATGGGCCGGCGACGTGGAACAGCGGCTGCCTTGGACCCGCCGGCTGACGCGATGCGGCTACCGGAACCGGGTGGAGGGCGGCGTAGACATGGATCTTGCACCCGCCTCGACGCGCGTAGATCGCCACTGCTGCGCACCTCAGGCTAACGGTGAATCGGCAGGATCGTTAGCCGGACAGCTTTTGATAGAAGGCCGAAAAGTGCCTCTGACCTGGAGCCCGAGGGGGGATTCGAACCCCCGACCTGCCGATTACGAGGACACAGCAGGCCAACAACCGTGAGCAAGCCAGACAAGGCAGCGCAGCTCAGGTAGGCTGAACGGCAAGGTAGGAACGGCTCCGTCAAGGGTGGAACGTTAGCCGAGACGTTAGCCGAGCAGAGCAAGGGCAGTGAGCGCCGAGGGTTCCGACCGTCCGACCGATGATCGGGCGGCGGGCTCACCTCCGGTAGGACGTGGGGCGTTACGCAGATGCCATACACTCCGACATCTTCCCCGACTGACGGCTGACACGCCTCAGATCCCCAGGCTTGTGGTGAGGAGTTTCCACACGACAGCACAAGCCGGCCCTGCGAGCGGCCGCGTCCGGCGGCCGTTCTCGGCCGTCAGCACCGCAGCGGTATCCGAGGATCAGGCCTCTCCAAGATCAGGGGTTACAGAGGCTCGCGTTTCCGGGTGACAGCGCCAAGGCCGTGCAGCCCAATGAGCTGCGGGGGCACCGTCCACACCTGCCGCCGGAACGGGCGATCCTCTGAAAGCAGTCGTCAATAGACCACCTGGTCACCAGCACGTTCGACAGCGGACGACTATGTCACATCATCGAGGCCAGCTCGTAGTAGGCGTCGCACGTGGTCGATCGCGGCTGGATCCCTGTGAGCCTGAGCCTCTAGGGCTGCGGTTAGCCAGGCGGCACCTTTGCCTGTCTCTACAGTGCGAGCGAAGCGTTCGACTTCTCCAACCCGGACCGTCACAACGCCAATCGCATCGAGGGCGTCAAGTAGTCGTTCTCCTGCTGCGGTTGCCTCGGCACCATTGAAAGCACGATCGCCGGCAGTCTTCAGTAACTTCCAAGGGCTATCGTGGCTGCGCAACTGCGCAAGTGTCCTATCGCGGATGTCTGCATCATATGGTGCATCTGGGTCGGTTCCCAGCACGCTTCTTATGGCAGCAAGAACGTCGCTGCGACGAACCTTGTCTCTGGGCTGGCGGAAAGGGTCCGTTGCGATCCGATAATCGCGCGCAACGCTCTCCCATGTTCCGCCGAGTTCGCGCACCAAGCCCGCGAGCACTGCTTCGTCGTTCAAAATGTCAAGATCGGGACTGGCAACGACTGGAGTGCGGACTGCCCTTAGCGCTCGGACCAGCCGAGCCATTCCTTGCTTTCCGTTGGAGGGCACAAACAGCACCTCGCTAGGCGGCATTTGCAGTGGAGCGGCTTCGTGGGCGGCGTCAAGGGCAGCAGCGTAGAACCTGCAGTCGCGGTCGGACTCCGCAATGACAACGAGGCGATGGAAAAGCCCGTCCAGAACGTTCGTATAGCGCAGTGCAACATCGGTCCAAAGCCTACGCACATCATCTGGATTCAGTTGGTACGGCGTGGTTCGGTTACCATCACGATGCAGGCGAACAATGGAAATCGGGACGCCAGCCACATCAAGCAGACCCGTCAGGAGGTTGCGGTCATGGGTGGCCAGGATCACTTGGAGCCGGTTCTCTTTGACTAGAGTGCTTAAGGCGCGACCAAGAGCCGCGGCCTGGGGTGGATGCAGGAAGGCTTCCGGTTCGTCGATAAACACGATGGGATAGGTTGCAGTGACTAACGGAAGCAAGAGCCCAAGAAAGCTCTTCATCCCGTCCCCTTGCTGGGCAAGCGGTGGGAGCGTCACCAGGTTGGCCCGGTATGCTGCGTAGCTCTCGTCGAGCCGTGGTGCTGGAACACTGGGAGTTCCAACGCGCAGCAGCAGCGCGTTACTGGTCAGGTCCAGGGTGATCGGCTGCCCGAATACCTCCTCGCTCAGCTCGCTGAGGCGCCGACGCAATGCCCGGTCGTCCTGCATCGAGTGCAGCGGATGGACCGGCGGCTCATCGGCACTCTGCCGCGCTCCGACCCCACCGACCATCTGCGCGCGGTTCATCGGCTCCCCGTTGTAGACAAGGAGTGGAGCCAGCTGGCCAAGTGAGCCAGGCGCGATGCCGGCTTGGTCCCACGGTCCGTGGGCCTGATCCCAGACTATTGCTGCGCTGGCTACCGGGATGGGCTGCTGCTGGCCAAGTCGTACGAAGCCCGTTTGACCAGGACGGTCGACGAAGTGTGAGTGGGCGCCAAGCCAAGCTACTAAGTCGGCCCGTGACCCGGACAATCTGAGTTCTTGCGACTCGACTAGGCGATATCCCTCGCCCACAGGGTTGTTCCGAAAACGATGCAGCAGCTCCATTACTTGTCGTAGCAGGATCGATTTGCCAACATTATTGGCGCCTACAATTACTGTGACACCAGGAACTGGCAGTTCAATATCGTGGCCACCGTTCAGCCTAACCCGACGGACCCCGACTTGGAAGGCGTCAGCAGACCCTCCCCGGTAAGCCGGATCCGATGTGACCGCTTCCCATGGCGGCAAGTCACTCGACTGTGCATCTACCACTTTGCACCACCTGGCCCGTTCAACATATGGCGGAACACAACACATCACTGACCCTGTCGGGCGTTCTGGTGAGGCAGATCATAGGTCACGGCGCCACGCCCGCAGGGCGGTGCTAGGCGCCCGTTCGGGCGACAGGTGTGGACGATGCCGCCCCGGCAGCTCATTGGGCTGCACGGCCTCGGCGCTGTCACCCAGAAACGCGAGCCTTGGTAGTGGCAAGGGTGTACTCCCCTACCCACAATTCAAGCCTGACCTGAGGGCGGCCCGGCTCGGCCGACGCCGTGGTCGTGCGGCGAAGGTGCTATCGCACCCGGTCCTCTGTAGTAGGCAGCTCAATTCCAGCCGCGCATGAATCGATAGACTCGATTCTGGGAGAGCAAACGGGCGCATTCTGAGGTCGAGAATCCAATCTCCCGCAACAGGACGGCTTTGGTAAGCAGTGTAGCCTCACGCAAGAGCTGAAAAAACGTATCAGTTCCTGGTTCGACGCCGCTACGATCGGCTGACCAATGCGTGAGGTCGTTTCTGGCGTCCTTTACCCTTCCCGCCCACGTGTCTGGTGTCCCGGCAAGGTCAGTGAACCCGTCACCCGCAAACTCTATCAGGTCGACGAGGCGCCTCTTGAAGAACGGCTCGTTGCCACGCTTCAGGCGAGGCTCAATTAGCCACCGACGCCGCTTCGGCGTCTCAGCGAGTAATTTCTCATACAGACCCGTGTATTCATCCTGTGGTATCATCGTGGCCGTCGAATATTTCGTGCGATGAAATACCTCAAGCCCCTGAGCCATCATTAGGAATGACGACTCAAGATAGAGGTTGTCCGCGTATCGTGGCGCGAAAATGAGGTTACAAGCGTCCCTGAAATCCTCGGACACGCGGAACCATTCGTGCATGACGTCCTGGAACCTGCCGGCAATCTCATCCAGGCCAACAAGGAAATCTCTAGGTACGAGATGCCGCCTCTCGTCCTCGACGTGCTGAATGAAATGGCTCCTGACTCTAATGGGCACGGGCTGGCGTCGCTCGCGAGGCCCTTCACGGCGGCTAGAGTTCAACAGAACAAGCCCGGTGATCCGCGCACCTTGATCACTGACTAGGGACGCAAAGTTCTGTAGGGGTCGCAGAATCCTCGTATGCCAATCATTGAAGGGGATTGGTGAGGCGAGCCGAACGTGAAGGGAATGATCAGTGTTGAGTTCAACGCGCCCCATCTGTTGCGATATGGAGTACCTTTCTGAAAGCAGAATTTCCCACTGGTCCGTTGTTGCTCTAAGTTCATCCCGAGGTTGATAGGTCACGTTTATCTGGACGATCCTGCCGTCCTCAATGTCATTGTTACGAGAGATCCGTCCCGAGGCCGTAGACCACTTCGCCCAATCGTGAAGCGGATCGATTTGAATAACTGCGCGGTCAAAGGTCAAGTCGCTAGAGCTGGCCAGCCGCGCACCCTCAAAAGCAGCGTCGAAGGACAACACATGATGCGCCTCTCGGTCGTCCGCAACCGTAGCTGATTCCGTCATGCATTGATAGAGGGTAAATATACGACCATCAGCTTTGCCGAGGACGATCTCGTAGGTCTCCGGCATTTGACCAAAACTTGGCGACGGGGCCAATGAGCCATCTATCTCCAGCCGACTTTCTTCTACATCACTGAAGACAAGAATACCCGGGCGGCGGCGATTCGGTTGTGTCGGAAGCCACCATCTCCCGGAAAGGCGCTGTTCACGCTCGGCGGCATTCATTTGGTGCATGAGTGCTCAATTGATCCTCCGTTTACGGGCCTGGAACGGCGCCCCCCCGGGGCCTGGCGAGACTACCAGTCATGCCCACGCGGCGCTGATCCAAGCTTGGGCCTCGCTCGCTGCGGCGCGGCCTCCAGCAGCTTGTATGACCGGTGTGGAGGAGCAGGATAGCTAGTTCCCCATGAAGAAGTCGGGGTCGGGACAGCTGTTGAGCTGTGGGAATGCTGACGGGAACGGCGTGGTTGTGACCGAATGACACTGTTGTGGTTTGTTGGAGGCTCCCGTTGCTGCGCGTCACCACCCCGCCGCTGACCGTCTGGGACGAGTTGCTGCCCGACCAGGCCAAACACCTGCCCACAGAGCTCGCCCGCATCGACGCCTACCTCGATGACGACCGGTTCACCGCCCCTTGGCGCGGCCACTTCCACGCGCGGCTGGGCCGCCCTTCGGTCCCGGTCCCGACTCTGCTGCGCCTGCTGTATTTGAAGCACCGCTACCAGCTCGGCTACGAGACGCTCTGCAAGGAGGTCGGCGACTCGATCTCCTGGCGGCGGTTTGCCCGCATCCCCCTGGACCAACCCGTCCCGCATCCCACCACCCTGAGCAAGCTGGTGCGACGCGCCGGCCCGGCCGTGGTCGACCAGCTCAACACCGCGCTGGTCGGCAAGCTCGCCGCGGACAAGCTGCTGCGCGCCCGCAAGCTGCGGGTCGATACCACCGTGGTGGAGGCCGACATCGACTACCCCACCGACGCCGGGCTGCTGGAGGAGGCAGTCACAACGATCGGGGGGCTGGTGCGGCGTCTCAAGGCCCACGGCATGGCCTCCCGGACCCGGTTCCGCGACCGCTCCCGCTCGGCGGGACGCAGACTGCGCCAGCTCGCCCAAACCCTGCGGCGCCGCACCGGCGTGGCCGTCGGGGAGGTGGACCGGCTCACCGCCGAGCTGGCACGCATCGCCCGCCACAGCGTGCGGGAGGTCGCCGGCGTGCAGCGCGCCGCCCACCGCACGACCGCCCGCCGTCCAGCTGACGGCTGGGCCCGTCGGCTGGCCGGCCAGCTCGACCAGACCGTCGTGTTGACCCAGCGGCTGCTGCGCCAGACCGCCCTGCGGCTTGCCGGCACCCGTTCCATCCCCGACCGGGTGGTCTCCTTGGCTGATCCCGATGCCCGGCCGATCCGCAAGGGCAAGCTCCGCTCGCCGACCCAGTTCGGCTCCACCCTGCTGCTCGCCGAAGACGAGCGCGGCTTTGTCGCCGACCACCGGCTGTCGCAGGGCAACCCGCCTGATGCTCCCCAACTGCTCCCGGCGGTGCGGCGGGTGAGCGCCCTGCACGGTCGGCCTCCAGCCACTGTGGTCGCCGACCGCGGGTTCGGGTTCGCCGCAGGCGACCAGGCGTTGTCGGAGTTGGGTGTCAAGCGGGTCGGGCTGCAGCGCACCGGCACCCCAAGCCAGCGCCGCCGCGAGCTGGAGCACACCCGCGCGTTCAAGCGGCTGCGCAACTGGCGGGCCGGGATCGAAGCCCGCATCAGCCACCTCAAGCGCTCCTTCGGGCTGCGGCGCAGCAGGCTGCGCGGCGTGGCCGGCGCTCAGACCTGGGTCGGGCTTGGGATCTTCGCCTACAACCTACAGCGCATGACCGTGGTCACCAGGTGAGCTGGCCGGTCGAGCGATGCGACCAACCCACCCCGCAAACTCGCCCAAGCGACCCTGCTGAACAGGACTTTTTCATGGGGAACTAGCTAGAGTGACCGAACTCGAGCGCGGGGCCGCTTCGCGTCCGGGGAGGGAGCCCGCGGCGACGTCGGGCTTTCCCAGCGGCAAGCTCTGCCGATCCTCGGCCGCCTCGAGCGAGCCCGCTGGGGCTCATCGGGGAAGCAGCGGACCTCGACCCAGACGGGAGCATGTGGCAAGGAATGGACGATTCCTTGCGGTAGCGATCGCTCCGAGCTGGCCTGTCGGGCCCGCCGGCTAGGCTCCACCCATGGAGATTCCCTGCGACACCACCATCGCCGCGGCGGTCGCCGACTACCTCGACGCCGGCGACTTCACCACCTCCAGCCGCACCACCTACCGCCGCGTGCTCGAGGGCATGGCCCAGGCGCTCGGGCCCGAGCTCCGCGTCGCCGAGCTGGACGCCGGCGAGCTCGCCGGCTGGTTCGTGCGCACCCGCGACGCCTACATGCCGGCGACGTGGAACCGCGACCGGGTCATCGTCCGTGCCTTCGTCCGCCACCTGCAGGACCAGGGCGCCGCCCTCAAGCTGCCCGCGCTCGGGCACCGGCGCGTCCGGCCCGACACCACCCGGGCCCTGTCCCGCGCCGACGTCGAGCGGATCCTGGCCGCGCCGACGCCGCTGCGGGAGAAGACGCTGTGGCGGTTGCTGTACGAGTCGGCCGCCCGCGCCGGCGAGGTCCTGGCGCTCGACGTCGAGGACCTGGACCTGGCCAACCGTCGCGGCCGCGTCATCGGCAAGGGCGGTCAGGTCGAGTGGGTCACCTGGTCGACCGGGACGGCGACGCTGCTATCGCGGCTGCTGAAGGGCCGCCGCGCCGGCCCGGTGTTCGCCACCCGCCGGCCCTCCCGGGTCATCCCGGCCGTCCTCGACCGCGGCCCGGAGGGGACCGCGCGGCTGTCCTACCGCCGCGCCGCCGAGCTGTTCAAGGCCCACGCCGGCGCCACCCTCCACCAGCTCCGCCATTCGGCGTTGACGCACATGGCCGAAGACGGCGCCTCCGCGCCCATGCTGATGACCAAGAGCCGCCACCGGTCCATCAGCAGCCTTGGCCGCTACGCCCGCCCCAGCGTCGAAGCGCTCCAGCGCTGGGAAGCCACCAACGACCCCGCCCGGCGGCGCTCCGCCTCGTTATAGGCCCGGGCGATCGTCCGAGGACTCGTACGATCGACGGGATCTATAAACGGTGCAGCCCGAGTTGCGAACGGACGTTCACCCTATGTACGCTTCCGATCCAGCCCCCCGGAGGAGGTAGAGCATGGACGGGCCGCTGCGGATCACGATGAACCTCGCGAAGGTGCTTCGGGTGCTGCTCGAGGATCCAACTGCCCGGTTTTACGGCCTGGAGATCGGCCGGGCAGCAGGGTTGACGGGCGGCTCTTTGTATCCGGTGTTGTTGAAGCTCGAACAGGCCGGTGTGCTTGCCAGCAACTGGGAAGACGTTGACCCGTCCGAGGTCGGCCGCCCCCGCCGTCGCCTCTACTGGCTCACCAGCGATGGAGCCGAGTACGGGACTCGGGTTCTGCGGGAGGCGCAGCAGTCGGTGACTCCGAGACGGAGCCCCACCCTGAGGCGGAGCCTCACCCCGAGACGGAGCCCCAGCAGCGTGTTTCCTGCCCCGGGAGGTGCGACGGCGTGACGCTGCTGTGGTGGGTGCTGGGGACCGTCTTCGTCCCCATGTTCGTTGGGGAGTTCACCGATGTCTGCCCGTGGCTGGCCAGGAAGCTGATCCACCGGGCGGCGCGTCGGATCCCCGAGCCGGATCGCTCCCGCTGGGAATCTGAGTTCCTGAGCGACCTTGAGGAGCAGCCTGGGCGGATCTGGAAGCTGATCTGGTCGGTTGGGGTCTACCGGGGAGCATGGCAGATGCGCCGCATGCTGGGCGCCCCGTCCACGATCGAGGCATTGCGAGCACGCCTGGAGGCGGCGTTGCGGAAGCTGCGGGCGCGGACCCCGGCGGCCCGACCGGAGGAGACCAAGCCCGAGCCAGCGCCCAACCTCTTTGTGTCGCACGATGCTGTCCTGGTGAGCCCCCATCATTCCCGGACCATGCGCGACGTGGTGGGAGAGCGAGAGGACCAACGCCGACGAGAGCGTCTGGTGAGGGAGCTGGAGCGCATACAGGCGGGGGCTGTCCTGCAACTGCGAGAAATCCATCCCGGGTGGAGCGAGCAAGACCTCAACGGGCTGCTGGACATGTCCGCCGTGGAGTTCGCCAGATACGTCGACGGCAAGCGGCTGCCCTGGCAACGAACTGCGGCGTAGGAGGGTGTCCTCCCGCGGAGCCCCTCCTCGTGTGGTGACAGGCTGACAATCACAGCCGTCGAGTTACAGAGCTTCGCGGTAGTTGGTGAATGCTGTGGGTTACGTAACCGTCCTCAGAGCGCGCCTACTCGATCCGCAATGGCGTCGGCCGAAGAACCAGCTGGTTTGCGCACCGCAAAAGTTCCGCCGATACACGCTGTC
>WNGL01010289.1_pt1 | contig 11074 bp, 10 predicted proteins | sample 5400591 | NCBI WGS metagenome assembly WNGL01 (sample SAMN13153377, study PRJNA577476) | soil metagenome | isolation source: 80 cm soil or saprolite under Garry oak tree replicate 1 | place: USA:California | collected 2016-06-15
GCCCCGTCGGCGGCCGTCCCGGCCTGACGACTGCGGCGCCACACGCGCCGCGACCTCAGCAGCTCGAACCGTCGCCCGCCAGCGTCATCTCGGCGCTGCGGTCAACCGTCACGCCGGGTGCCGTCCACCGGACGGACACCTGCCGAAGAAATCCGCGTACTGCAGGATTCCGTCCGTGTTCGAGAGGAGCCGGGTCGCTATCCAACCCTGTTCCGCGCTCAGGTCATCGGAGTCCTTGACGTTGGAGATGTGGAGGCAGGCGCTCAGCGAGAAGAGCAGGAGGAGGAATGGCAAGAGGGCGCGTGACGTCACGGGAGGCTCCTTGCGAGAGGGAGGGGGCGGTCGATGCCACCCGGCCGGCGTCCTATCTGTCCACCGACCCGTTGAACGACATGACCGCTCCGATCGCCGGCGCGCTCATCGAGCTCGCGCCTCCGGAGAGGTGGTTCCAGACGTAGCGGAGGCCAACGCCGATGCGCCTGTTGAAGACCCACTCTGCACGAATGGTGAATCCCGCGGTGCTGTCGAAGTGTCCCGTGTAACTCGACGCCGCGCCGTCGCCGGTCAGCGTCGAGCCGAGCAAGGCGTAGAGTCCCCCGCCAAGGCGGATCGAGCCTAGCTCTAGGGTCTCGATGATCTCTACGGGGAACGCGTAGTAGGTCACGTCCCCGTTCGAAAAGCTCTGCGCGGTGAACTTGAACCCCGCCATGGCTCGGGTCCGTAGCCGGCCAGCGGCCAGCGGCAACGCTGACACGCCGGCCATGAGGCCCAGTCCGGTGTTCGCTTGGATCGTCCAGTGCTGGACCTGGGTCGAGCCATTCTCTGTGTACGGGATCGAGTAGAGATCGTTCAGTCCCCGCTCCGCGGTCGCGTCGAGGACCCATGCCAACGGCCGCGGCGGAGCGATTGGGGATTTGGCCACCGGCGCGGCGTAAGGCGGCTCCGGCTGCGCTGCCGCGAGGGACGGCGCCGGGGCTGCGGATGGCGTCGGCGGCGGCGACGCGACGGCCGGGGCGGGGGGCGTGGCGACGGGCGAGAACACGATGGCTTCGTCGACAGAGTAGAGTGCGCAGTCCGTCCCGCCGACGCCCTTGCAGAGTTCGAGAGCGCGGAGCTTGGGGTCCGCCGGCTTAGTCCTGTCCTTCGGACTCGTCCCGGCGGCCATCGCGCATCTGCCGTTCCTGGATATCGCGAAGGCGCGCGGCAGCGGCTCCGACAGGTACTGCCGGTACAACTGCTGGCACCTCTCGCCCAGGTACGGCACCTTCGCCGCAGGGGCGGGGTCCGCCGCGGCCGGAATCAAGTGATCCGGTCCGCCGGCCGCGGCCGCCAGGGCGGGCGCAGCGGCGAAGGTCGCGAGGAACCATGCGTGACGGAGAATTGAGCTGGCCCAGGAGCGGGCGCCGTAGGCGACTGTGACGGTCATAATCCCACCGGGCTCGAATCCCTATCATGGGTCGCTCTGGAGGTGATTCCGTTCGGTGGAGCCTGAGCAACCGGCGTGCTCTTGAGCAGTGCGCCAGGTAGCCAGGACAGGATCGCACGTGCCGATGAAATGGGCGCGCCCCGGCACTAGCGGCGCTCCCCCCTCGGCTACCGCTTCTTCTTGGCCTCGCCATCACCTCGGCCGCCGCCATCAGCACGGCGAGGACGATAGGGCGATCTTCCCGAGCCACTTCTTCGGTTCTTCGGATGAAACGGCAGGACGCCCCTCCGATCCGGCGGGCCCGCCGAAGGTGGAGACGGAGGAGTGCGGCGCCGAGAACCTGCGCCGTTATGGCCCCACGCCGCGCCGCCAAGGGGAGCCTCGTGCTCCTGGCGCGTTCCCGCGGCTTTCTCCGGCGTGACGACATCGTGAAGGCGCTCGCAACCTCTTGACGCGAAGCGGCTCGATTCGCGATCAAGCTCGCCGTGAAATTCAGATACACTGCCGGTACCGTTTGCCGAAAGGGACGAGGGTTGTTCGCAGGCTGGACGTGTGTGCCGTCGTGCTGATGGCGCCTCTTCTCGTCCAGGGGAACGCACAGCGAGGGATTCGCCATGCAGATGCGATCGTCGCGCCGCGTTGCGCAGAGACTGTTGATCGCGGGACTCGTCATCGCCCACGCCGGCTGCACCGGTAGCGGTGACCACTCCTCACGCAAGACCGCAGCGCCGGACAACCTCACCTACGCGACGAACCCCGCGACCTACATCGTGGGGCTCGCCCTCACCGAGAACCGGCCGAGCAGCAGCGGCGGCGCGGTGTCGTCCTATTCGGTATCGCCCGCGCTCCCCCCTGGACTCCACCTCGATCCTTTCACCGGCGTCATCTCCGGTACGCCCACCGCCTTCGCGCCGCAGGCGACATACGCGGTCATCGCGACGAACCCTGGAGGCAGCACGGGCGTGAGCCTCAGCATCGCGGTCCACGAGACCGGGGTGCTCGCGGAAGGGCTCTCCTTCATGCCGGCCTCCCAGAACAGTGCGATCCAGCTCCGAGCCTCGCTGGCGGCGACCGCGACGGACCTGTACTTCTCGGACTCGAGCGACGCACCGCTCAAGCGGCTTTCGCTCGTCAACGGCACCGTCAGCGACCTCGCGTTCGGATCGGGGCCTCCGCAGCGCGTCACCGTCCTGGGCACGAGCGTCGTCTGGACAGATGGGTGGAACCTCCTGCGCACCGCGCTCGCCGACGGAACCACGGCCCGGCTGGCGACCGGAAACTTGTACGTGAGCCCGGCGGTCCTGGCCGACGATGCCGGGGTGTACTGGGTGCGCGCCACCTCCCAAAGCACCTACCAGATCGAGCGCGTCGAGCCGGGCGGGACGGTCGTGCTCTCGCAGGTGACGACCCAGAGCGTGTCCGGCCTGGCTCAGGACGCGACCAGCATCTACTGGGAAGAGGACTCCCCGGAGCCGATGTGGCCGGGATCGACCGGCGGCAGCAAGATCCAGAAGATCTCGAAGTCCGGGGGTGAGCCGGTCGTGCTCGTGGGCGGATGGCTCAACGGCCTCATCCCCCCCGCCGCCCCTGGGTACGTCGCGGGGAGCTGGTTCGCCGCCGGGGGGATCGCGACGGAAGGCTCGAACGTCGTCTTCTCCGATCAGTGGGACATCCTGGCCGTTCCGACTAGCGGAGGTCCGGTCGCCGTGCTGGCGAACATCGCGACGTCGGCGTCCGAGATTCCGCTGCATCTGGCGATGGACGACGCCGGGGTGTACTGGATCGACGCGACGCGAGCTCGCGCGCTCCCGACCGGCGGCAGCGCGACGACGCTGGCGAGCGGACTGTTGGCGCCGAGCGGGATCGCCGCGTCCGGCGGGAGCGTGTTCATCACCGAGGCGGGCACCATCGGAGGGTGCTGCCGGGTCGCTGGCACGGGACGCGTCGAGCGAGTGCCCACGGCGGGCGGAGCCTCGACGATCGTGGCGGACTCGCTGGACTCGCCGTCCGCCGTGGCGGTTGGCGGCTCGACGGTGTACTGGGGAGAGCCGTGGCGCGTGGCGAGTGCCGCTGCCTCGGGAGGCGCGCCCAGCACAGTGGCGGCCTTCATCCGCAACAGCCTTCCGCGTGTGATAGTCGCAGGTGGCCGTCTTCTCGTCTTGGACGGTGAGTACGTGAAGACGCTTCCGCTCGCCGGAGGGACGCTCGACAAGGTGGCGGTCACGGACCACCTCGAGGACCTCGCCTCCAACACCGGGGATCTCGCGGCGGATGCCACCGCCGTATACCTGTTCAGCGCGGGGATCGGGCTCGGCGACCCCACGCCCGCGTCTGTGGTGCGCATCCCCCTGGACGGAAGCCCGAGGTCCACCTTCGCGGTGGCAGGATTCGCGGCCCCACAGGACTGCGTCCAGCGGGTCGCCGTCGACGCGCAGAACGTGTACTGGAGCACCGGATCCCTGTCGTCACCCCTCGGCTGCGCGATCCACGCTGCGCCCATCGCGGGCGGCGCGGCGGTGACGTTGGTGGATGCCTTGATCCGCGATTTCGCGGTCGGAGACGGGCAGGTCTACTTCTCGGCTGGCCAGGTCGTCGTGATCGACGGGACCGGGACACACCTGGTCGGCGCGGAATCGATCAACGTCGTCCCGAGCGCGGGCGGCGCGATCACGACATGGCCCGCGCCGCCAGGCGATTATCCTTCCGTGATGGCCCTCGACGACACGAACCTCTACTGGATCGGGCTCGAAGGTACTCTCCGCGGCATGCCCAGGAACGGCGGAGCCTCGCTGCTCATCGACCTCGAGCCGTTCGACGAGACGCCGAACACGTTCGACACGATCGCGCCCAGCGGTGGGGACGTGTTCTGGACGGACATGAACGCCGGCTGGATCGGGGTGATGAGATCCAACTGAGCTCGAGCGGGTCAAGCGGACCCGGGGTCCACCGTCGTTCGAATGGCGTCCAGGATCGCGTGCCGGTCCTCGCGTAGCTGCGGGGGGTCGTGCTTGTCGGGACGGCGTCGCGCAGATGACGCTCCAGGACGACTGCGCTGCCTACAAGGCCTATCAGATGCCTCCAGGCGGGAGATACGTGGAGGTGGCCCACATCGAAGCGATCGGCTCGGGCAAGACTCGCGTCACCGTCTACGGCCTCGCGGTCTACAGTGATCTTCCGTCGATCTTCTCCTGGCCCAGGGGCAGAACGCGGATTGCCCAGAGCTGAAATGACGACCCTGCACCTCTCTAGACGCTGACCCTCGAGTCTTCGGAGGCGTCCGGCGGGCTCCGAATTGGGGCAAGGTTCCGGTAAGGGTCAACACTTCGACTTGGCCCACCTCCGCTCACGCGCCGAGTTAGCGACGCAGACGCTCCGATTCGCCCGTTCAGCCCCGCCTCGCGCACGAGCACGATCTTCCCGGCGACTCCCCCTGCCTCGAGCAGCTCCTGCGACCGCCGCACCGCGAGGAGGGGCAGGCGGTGGGCGATCCGCGGCGCGATCCGGCGTGAGGCCAGGAGCGCCAGCAGGGCGGCCAGGTTCTCTCGGTACGGCCCAGGATCTCGCCGGTAGTGAAGCGTGATCCCGTAGAAGGCTCCGCGCCTTCCGCGGAGCCTCGCTCCGGAACTTTCGAAGTGACGACGAGGGCTTCCGGGGTGACCCGGGAGCCCGTCGTCTTTCGGGCGGCGCGAAATCCTTGCCCGGGCAAAGCGCGCGAGGGGTAAGGGCGCCGACGCGCTGCGGATTCCGGCGTGACCCTCAGATCCTCAGTTACGGGTCGGCAACGCGGCACCGGTGCGTGTCGGGGGAGCGCGCCGCGTAGGGCGCCGATGCGCTCCCTTCGTTTACGGGGCCGGAGCTTACGATGAGGCACACATGGTCCACGCCGCGGCGACTGAGGGGGAGCTCGTGCTCCTGGCACGTTCGCGATGGCCGGAGCGCCCTCCAGCGCACTCGTCATCTGAGACGCGGGGTTTTTCAGTCCTCGCAGCGAGGTGGCCCAAGCCTCGGACACCCCAGGCTTTCAGGCGGCGCGGCGGGGGCGGTGTAACGCCGGTGTAACGGTGCCGGTCTCGACTGTCGGCGCCTCGCCGAGAGGCGGGTCGAAGGGGATCACTCGGCCGTGACCGCCAGGCGCAGTAACCGATCGTGGATTGCCCCGTCGCTCTCTTGACGCGGATCTCCTCTCTCCCGCGGTGAAGTGCAGGCGGATGTTCGCTTCGAGTTGTCCGGCTTCGCCGCCGCCCTTGCTCAGGTCGGCGGCTTGGTAGTGAGCGGCGTCCAGTTCTGCGGAAGCAGCTCGTCGAGTCGGGCGGCGGGGTGGCTGCCGAGCCGGACGAGGACGTCGGCGAGGTAGGCGGCCGGGTTCACGCCGTTCGCCTGGCAGGTGGCGACGAGCGAGTAGAGGCCGGCCAGGTTCTCGCCGGCGTTGTCGTTCCGGACGAACAACCAATTCTTCTTTCCCAGCGCGGACGCCCTGAGCGCGTTCTCCGCCTTGTTGTTGTCCACGGGCACGCGCGCGTCGTCGAGGAAGCGCGTCAGCGTCTCCCACTGGTTCAGCGCTTAGCCGATCGCGGCGCCCATCGGCCCCTTCGGCAGGTGCTTCGGCTTCTCGGCCTCCAGCCACGCCTTGAAGTCGTCCATCACCTTCCGGCTGATCTGCTGGCGCAGGGCGAGGTGCTCCGCCGTCCCGGCGATCCCGGTCTCCTTCGCGCCACCTCGACCTTGTAGATCTCGAGGATGAAGTCGAGCGCGGTGCGGGCCGCGACCTCGTCGCTCCCGAGCGCGTCGAAGAAGCCACGCCGCGTGTGGGCGAGGCAGCCGATCCGGATGCGGCCGCCCGGCATCGTGACGACGTTGTAGCCGCCGAAGGCGTCGACGACGAGCTTGCCCTCGCTCTCGCCGAGGACGCGCGCCGCGGTCTCTCCCGATCGGCTCGGGCTGTACTTGAAGGCGACGATCTCCTTCTCGTCCTTGGTCGTGCCGAGGAAGGTCCAGATGTACGCCCGCCTCGTCTTGCCCTTGTCGAGCACGCGCGTCGGCGTCTCGTCGGCGTGGGCGATCTCGATCTCGGGCACCAGCTCGAGGAGGCGCCGCGAGAGCGGCGCCGTCTCGCCGGCGACGCGATGGAAGTGGTGGATGAGCGTCGAGCGCGCGATGTGCAGCCCGGAGTGCCGGAACTGCGTGGCGAGCCGGGTGAGCGGCATCGAGTCGCAGCACTTCGACACCACCACGTTCGCGAGGAACCCCGGGCCGTAGCCTGCCTTCTCGAACGCCTTGGGCGGCCCGTCGGCGGTCAGGATCGTCTCGCCACACTGGCAGCGCGCCACCTCCTGGACGTGGAGCTGCCGCTCGATGGTCGTCGGGATGAGCTCGAAGATGGTGGTTCGCCGCCCCTTCCCGATCGCGCGGAACGCACCGCCGCACTTCGCGCAGACCTTCTTCTCCTCGGGGATCGCGTGCACGATCTCCCGCGCCGTTAGCGTCTTCTTCTCGTCCAGGTGTTCCCGCCGCTTCGCGAGCGCGGCCTCGGGGTCGGGCTGGATGAAGCCCTGCTTGCGCACCTCTTCCTTCACTGGGGGCATCTTCTCGGAGCGCTGCCCGAAGACGTGACGCTGGAGCTTCTCGAGCGTCGTCTCCATCGTGACCATCTTCTCGGTCACCGCGGCGAGCGCGGCGTTGGCTTCGCCGAGCTTCGACGCGAGGCGCTCGGCCTGGTCGCGCCACTCGCACTGGTGATCGCCGCCGCCCATCTGCATCTTTGGATCACGGCGGAGATCGGTTGTCCATGGGACACAGCTCCGGGCGCCTCCAGTGCTTCGGGTTTCGGACCCGGCTCAGGTCGATCCCGTCGAGGAGCATCATCAGCTGCGTCGCGCCGATCTCCACCGCCGTCGCGCTCGCGTCCACCTGCAGCGGTCGAAACCGACCCTGCTCGAGTCGCTTGTAGTAGAGGACGAACCCGCCGTTGTCCCAGGTCAGGATCTTCACGCGGTCGGCCCGCCGCGACAGGAACACGAACAGGTGGCCCGAGTAGGCGTCCTCCTTCAGCTCGTCCGTCACCAGCGCCATCAGCCCGTCGATCGATCGGCGCATGTCGGTCGGCGCGGACGCGATGTAGATCCGCACCGACCTCGGGATGGAGAGCACGGGCTACAGCGCCGCGGCGAGGGACCGAAGGTAGTGGGGGTCGGTGCCGACCGGGAACCGAAGGCGCGTCCCCGAGAGCAGGGCCAGCTCGAGCAGCCCCTCGGCCTTGGTGTTGGCGCCCGCGAGGTCAGGCGCCGTCCTCCGCGCCTTCGGCGCGGAGGCTACCACCCGAACCGGTAGCAGACGCGAGCCCTCCGGCGTCGGCACCGGCTTCGGATCGGCGCTCTCCCGCTCAGCCTCGTCCGCCCTGAGCGGCCGCGACTCCTTCCGCAGCCGGTGCAGCCAGTACCTCAGGTTGCTGAGCGGCAGCCCGCGCTCCTCCGCGAACTCCCCGCTGGCTCAGGTCGCACGACTCGAAATCCGCGACCAGCTTCGTCCACCGCGCTCTGTTCTCGTCAGCCATCGCGATCCTCCTCCGTGTGCAACGGAGGATCGCTCAGGCCCGCCACCGTCGCGCGGGGTGGTTCCCTGGGCGGTTACGCCAGGCGCAAGCCTTGCCCTTTCGAAGCCTCATCGAACAGCGCCAGCAGCCGGTCGTAGTCCGCGCGTTTCCGCACCGGAATCGGCGGACCCCAGCCACTAAGTCTCTCTGCCCAGGCGCGCGCCTCGGAAGGCAGCAGGACGTGGACATCCCAGTTCTTTGCCAGCTCCAGGTCCTTTCCACCGGAGAGCAGCGCGTCCGGACTCTCTCCGTGCTCGAGGAGATACGACTCCCCCGCACTGCCCGTCATGCGGAACATGGGCTCTCTGAAACGCGACCAGGGGATGCAGTAGTTGTCCACGAGCGCCCTCGTCGCACTCCACACGAGGGCCGATCGCGTGTTCGGCGGGAAAGAAGACCCCCGCAGCTCCTCGAGGAGGAAGCGCGCCGACTCCCTCGCGTCCTCGATACCGGGGTGCGCCCGCCCGGAGTACACCTCGTACGAGCTGGGACGCTCTCGATTCCGCGGGCGGCCCTGCGCGTCTGCCCTGAGCTCGTCGAAGATCCGGTCGTATCCCGCATTCGTATCCGGAGCCGCGGCCCCGGGGTCCGTCCCCTCGGTGGCGCGCCGCAGCAGGTCCACGACGCCCGCGCTGCTACCCGGCACGAAGTCTGCGATCGCCGGACGCACCAACTGCTCGAACGCCTGCTCGTCGAACAGGAACAACACGAAGACCACACTCATCGCAAGCTTCACTGCTTCACGTCAGCATGATGCCGTTCCACGCCTCGCACCGGTAGGATGCTAACGGACCACCCCTGCTGCCCCACGCCGTTGCTGGGGTTCTGGGCGCGCCGGGCAGGCCTCGAGGAGCTTCATGCGGTCTCCTTTCGACGTGACGATCTTCGGCTCCGAACGGGCCTACTGGGTCTTCTGCCGGGCGCGCTCCGCCTCGCGGCGATCGGCGAGCTGCTCGCGGTATCTCGCGGCGACCCCGCGCGCCTTCTCGCGCCGGGACTCGGCGAGGACGGTCTCCGCGGAGAGCCAGGCGACGGTGTCCGCGTCGTCGAACCTCGAGTGTAGCTGCGACGCCCGCGCGGCGGGATCCCGCTCCTCCTGCGCACCGCTCCCTCCGCCGCGACGCCCGCCGCCTCGTCCCGCGCCGCGCCCCGCCCCTTCGGGCAGGGCCGACGCATACGGCGAGAGCGGCAGCGATCCTCGGTCCGAAGGCGCGCTCCTGCGGGAGCCGGCGCTCGGTCGCGACGAGGCGGCGAGCTGGTCCCGGATCTCGTCGAGCTGCTTTTGGAGGGCGTCGTCTCGCTTCTCCAGATCCGCCACCTCGGCGTCGGTGAGCCCGAGCGCGCCACGCTGGGCGATGACGGCGGCGATCGAGGACCGCGGCAGCGGTGCCGCCGCCGCGGACGGCGCGGGCGTCGCCTCCGCGCCCATCAGCAGGAGGGAGCAGGCGGCGGGGGAAAGGATCATCGCGAGGACTTCGACCCTTCCCGCGCAGAAAGGTTAAGCCCCGACCTCACAGGGCCGCCACCGGAGGAGCGAGCGGTCCCAGGTAGGTTCTCGGCCCTGAGCTTGATGGTCGTGGTGCGGCGTTCGATGGCGTGCTCCGGATTTCGCCCTGCGGAGCGAGAGTCACGCCACCCGTTCAGTGACAGCAATGCCAGCCGTGTCGTCGTCCGTCATGCGGGCCCCAGTACGCGGGGCGCGCGTCGTGTGGATGGTCTCGCAGCTGCCTGTTTAGAGCAGCCCGCCCCCGAACCCCTTCCCCTGGATGCCGCGGCGAGCGTCGCCCTTCGAGCTCGCGAGCCCCGCCGGGACGAGGGGTCGAGGACGCTCAGCCCCTCCAGCTCGGCGCGGGGCGCCGTCGCGACGGGCAGCTCCTGCGAGGCGTGCCCGGCCGTGGCCGAGAAGGATCCGCTGAGATTCGGAGGCGGGACGACGAATCTCTACGAGTACGTGGCGAATGATCCGATCAACGTGATCGATTCCCTCGGGCTGAGCATCGGCTCCTGTTTCGTGAGTGGCCTGCTCACGGGCGCGGTCGGGGTGGTCGCCGCCGTGGCGGTCGGGGCCCTCGCGGCAACCGTGTTGCCGGTCGTGCGGGCATGGTCGCGCTCGCCAGCGTCGGCGTCGTGTCCCTGGCAGTGGGAGTCGTGCAAGACGTCGATGCAGGCAACTGGGAAGGAGTGGCATACGACGCCGGCGCAGCCGTTGGCAGCGCCATCACGGGTGGAGCCATGGGGCGCCTGGCCACACAGATCGAGCGGCTGAACAAGCTCACACCGGTCGCTGGCGAGCGCCACGACGCGGGGAACATAGCCGTCATCGACCGCTGAACACGACACCTCCTCGATGTTCCGCCCGGCGCATCGACGAGGACCGCATTCGAGGCCCTCGATTCTAGTGGGCGTCGAAGAAGTCTTCCTCCGTGATCCCGGCGTCCTTCAGGATCCCGCGGGCGAGACCTTCCTTGAGCGTCTTCCCACGGTGGACCGGGACCGTGATGCGCGGATGCCCCGATTTCGTGAGCACGTGGTGCCTGCCGCTCGTCCACGCGACCGTCCAGCCGAGGCGGACGAGGGCCCTGATCATCCTCGCGGCCTGGATGCTCGGCATCCGGCCCACGAGGCTCGCTACCTGGCCCGGGCCTTGTGCTGCGTCTTCCGAGGCGCGTCGACCGAGAGCCACCCGTCGATGGCTTCCTTTGCCATCCGCCTCGCCTCGGCGACGTCGTCGCCCTCGGTCCGGCAACCGGGCAACTCCGGCACCTCCACCGTATACCCGCCCGCCTCTCCGCGGGTCCTCGGTGAGCGCGAGGATCCGCTGGCCGTCCGTGATGAGCGCCAGCTTCGAGAGCGGGCGATCCGTGTGGCGCCTCAGGTACTGGACGGCCCGCCGGACCGCCTGAAGCGATGCGCCGGCGCCCAGCAGCCGCGCCACGACGCGGAACGCCACGAGATCCTCGAACGAGTAGACACGCCGGGACCCGCGCCCAGCTGCCTGGCGAACGGACGAGCGAACGAGTCCCGTTCGGGCCCAGTAGTCCAGCTGCCGGTACGTGATC
>WNGL01009812.1_pt1 | contig 11073 bp, 10 predicted proteins | sample 5400591 | NCBI WGS metagenome assembly WNGL01 (sample SAMN13153377, study PRJNA577476) | soil metagenome | isolation source: 80 cm soil or saprolite under Garry oak tree replicate 1 | place: USA:California | collected 2016-06-15
TATCGATGTTCACGACCGCCACGCCGGCGGCGCAGGAATTGAGCATCGCGAGCAGCGCCGAGAGCCCGCCGAAGCTGGCCCCGTAGCCGCGGCTCGTCGGCACGGCGATCACCGGCTGGCCGAACATCCCGCCCACGACGCTCGGCAGGGCCCCGTCCATGCCGGCGACCACGACCAGCACCTTCGCCGCCTCCAAGAGCTCGTAGCGATCCAGCAACCGGTGCAGCCCCGCCACGCCGACGTCGTAGAGCGTCGTTACGCGGTCGCCCAGCACCTGCGCCGTCACGCGCGCCTCCTCGGCCACTGACATGTCCGCCGTGCCGGCCGTCATGATCACGACGTGGCCCGCGCCGCGCAGCGCGCGGGTGCCCCAGCCCTTTGGCGGCGCGAGTACGACCGTCCGCCCCAGCGGCTCGTAGCGGGCGCGGCGGTCCAGCCGCAGCAGGGCGCGCGCCAGGGTCGGTTCGACCCGCGTGGCCAGCACCGGATGACGGTTGCGCAGCAGCCGGCGGGCGATCGCGACCGCCTGGGCGGCCGTCTTCCCCTCGCAGAAGATCGCCTCGGCCATCCCCTGCCGGAAGACGCGATGGTGGTCCACCGCGGCGAACCCGAGGTTCTCGTAAGGCAGCGTCTTCAGGCGGCGCGAGGCTTCCTCGGCGTTGAGCCGGCCGGCCTGCACCTGCGCCAGCAACCGCCGGATGCGATCCGCCGTCATGGTCGATCGATCTCGGGGCGCGCGGCCCGCTCCATCAGGTCCGTGACGGCGCGCCGGGGATCTTTGCCCTCGAAGAGCACCGCGCACACCTCCCGGACGATGGGCATCTCCACCTGGTAGCGCTCGGCGAGGGCCTTCGCCGCCTTGGCAGTGCCGACCCCTTCCGCCACGGTGCGCGTCCCGGCGAGGATATCGGCGAGCTTTTTCCCCTGTCCGAGCTGGACCCCCACCGACCGGTTCCGGCTGAGCCCTCCGGTGCAGGTGAGGGCAAGGTCACCGATCCCCGAGAGACCCGCGAAGGTGCGCGCATCGGCGCCCATCGCCACGCCAAGACGGACCATCTCGGCCAGGCCCCGCGTGATGAGCGCGGCGCGGGTGTTGTGCCCGAGCCCGAGTCCGTCCACCACGCCCGCCGCCAGCGCGATCACGTTCTTCAACGCGCCGCCGAGCTGCACGCCGATCCGATCCTCGCTCAGGTAGACGCGGAACGCGGGCGTCATCAAGAGGCGCTGCAGGGTTTCCGCCTGCGCGCCCGGCGACCCGGCCAGCGCGACCGCCGTGGGGAGATGCCGGCACACTTCCACGGCGAAACTCGGGCCGGAGAGCGCGAACACCGGCCCGCGGCGCGCCGGGAGCGTCTCTTCGAGCAGCTCCGAGATGAGCCGGAGCTTCTCCGGCTCGATGCCCTTGGTCGCGGTGACAAGCGGCACGCCGGCCGGAAGGTGGGGTGCCAGTGAAGCCGCGACCTTGGCGGCCGCATGGGACGGCACTACGAAGACGACTAGCGTGACACCGTCAACCGCTTCCGCAAGCGACGTGGTGGGCTCCAACGCGGCCGGCAACGAGACCCCGGGCAGAAAGAGCTTGTTCTCGTGATTGGCCACGATCCCGGCGGCCACTTCGGGTTCGAACGCCCAGAGCCGGACCTGTTCGCCCTTCCCGGCCAGGAGCCAGGCCAGGGCGGTTCCCCATGCTCCCGCGCCGATCACCGCGATCGGCGCGCTCATTTCAGGATGCCCTGGAGCACCCCGAGCAGATCGTCCTTCAGCTTGAACTCCTTGGAGGTCTCAATCCGCTCCGGGACCAGCAGGTGCGCATGGAAGGACACATGCCCGATGGGCAGGGATTCCTGCTGGTGGACCACGCCCTCGACGTCGGCGTCCGCCTTCTCCGGCAGGATCAACTCGATCTTCTCGACCTCCGGCACGATGCTGGAGCTGTCGAACTTGCCGTACGCCTTGACGATGTCCTGAATGATCGCCACGATGTCCTCGTTGGGCGAGTGGCCCTTCACCGCGTTCGGCATGACCTTCACCACGGTCTCCCCCGCCGCCGTGAGCTTCCAGGCCGCCGGGTCCAGGAACTTCTTTGCCCCGAGCGCCCCGAAGTCGTCCTGCAGGTCCTTGCTGTAGCCCCCGTAGGCGTACCGGAAGAACCGGTAATGGAAGCCCTTGGCCTGCCGGCCGTACAGCATCTGCAATTCCGAGAGGAAGACGAGCTGCTGGAACTTGACATCCCCGTCGATGCCGTACGGCGCGGCGATCTTGAGGAGGAACAATAACAGGAGCCGGTCAACGATGGTCTCGGCGGGCGAACGCACGCCGGATTATGGCCACACCCCCGCAAGCCTTGTCAACGGCCGAGCGCAGCGTGCTCTTCACTGGCATTCCGTTCAAATATGCCGCGCCCCACAAGGGAATGGAAGCGCTTGACTGCCGCAAGAAGAATACGGTATTAATAATCGTTCTCAATTAGCCGAGGTAGCCCATGAAGCACGTCAAGGAGCTGGGGATCTTGCGGGAGCACCTCGCCAAGCACGGGCTCAAGGTCACCAAGCAGCGGGAGGTCATCCTAGACACCTTCCTCCGCAACCAGCACATCACGGCCGAACAGCTCTACCGGATGCTGGGCCGCCACAAACCGCATATCGGCCTGGCGACCATCTACCGGACCTTGAATCTGCTGTGTGAGTCCGGCATCGCCCAGGAGCGGCACTTCGGCTCGCAGACCCATTACGACAACGTGGTCCACAAGCGCCACCACGACCATATGATCTGCACCCACTGCGGGGCGATCATCGAGTTCGAGAACTGCGACATCGAGCACCTGCAGGAGGAGGTCGCCCGGCGGCACGGGTTCACCATCACCACGCACAAGCTGGAGCTCTATGGCCTCTGCAGCAAGTGCAAAAATTGAAGGGCGTGTTGTGACGGTCGTGCTAGCCGGCGTTCTCTTCGCGTTCGTGGCGGGGCTGCTGCCTGACACGGCCGACGCGGCCGACCGGGTGGTGATCTATTCGGGGCGCAAGGAGAAGGCGATCAAGCCGGTCGTGGACGCGTTCACGAAGCAGACCGGCATCCAGGTGGACCTGAAAGTCGGCAAGACCTCGGGCCTGGCCAACGAGATCCGCATGGAAAAGGCTCGCCCGCGCGGCGATCTCTACATCTCCACGGAAAGCGGCATCGTGGAGATCCTGACCAAGGAAGGCCTGCTGGATCCGTACCAGTCGGTCGCGATCAAGGCCGTGCCCGCTGACTTCCGGAGCGCGGCGGGGACGTGGACCGGGATCTCCGGCCGTGCGCGGATCATCCTCTATAACAAGAATCTGGTCCCCGAGAAGGACGTGCCCAGGTCGATCTTCGAACTGACCAACCCTAAATGGAAAGGGAAGCTCGCCATCGCCGGGACCCGCGAGCGGACGACGCTGGCGTGGGCCACCGCCCTCGTCGCGGTCAAAGGGGAGACGTTCACCCGCGACTACCTCAAGGGCCTGCACGCGAACGACCTCAAGATCCTGACGGACAACACCGAGGTCTGGCAGGGCGTGGGGCGCGGCGAGTTCGCGATCGGCCTGACCAACTCGCCCAACTACTATCTGGCGCGACAGGCCGACCTGCCCGTGGGCGTGGTATACCCGGACCAGGAGTCCGGCGGGTTCGGCACGCCGGTCAATCCCAACGCCGTTGCCGTGATCAAAGGCGCCGCCAATCCAGAGGCCGCCCGCAAGTTCATTGATTTTCTCCTCTCGCCCGAAGGCCAGCGCATTCTTGTCACGCAGGATTATGAGATCCCCCTGATCGCCGGCGTGGACTCGAGCGAGGTGCCCCCGCTCCAATCCATCAAGCGCACCGCCGTCACGGCCCAGCGACTCGCCGACCTGGAAGAGGCGACGCTCAAGCTGCTCACTTCGCTGAATCCGAACTGGTGAGATGACGCAGGCCGGCCCCCTCACTCTCACACCCTCATCGTCGCTCGCCCCGGCTTCCGGCTGGCTCGCGCAGATTGGCACCTTCGTGCTGCTGGCCGTCGTGGGCCTGCTGGTCCTGCCTCCGCTTCTGTATCTGGCCGCCGCGGCCTTGAAAGCCGGCGAACTCGGGGCCGTCACGATCGGCTCGCTCGTCGGCTTGGCCGCCATGACCCTGTCGCTCGCGACGCTCGCGACGATCTGGGCGATGCTCCTGGCCCTGCCACTCGCCTGGCTCGTCATCCGCACCGATCTGCCGTTCCGGAATCTCTGCCGGTGGCTGGCGGTGATCCCGCTCGCGATCCCGTCCTACATCGGCGCCATGTCCTACATCGCGCTGCTGGGGCCGGTCGGTTCGGTGAACACCTGGCTGAGCTCGCTGATCGGGGCGCCGCAGCAGTGGGTGAACATCTACGGCTTCTGGGGCGGGGTCTTCGTGCTGGGCCTCTTCACCTATCCGTACATCTTCCTGCTCGTCAGCGCGGCGCTGGAGGCGACCAACCCCTCCATCGAAGAGACCGCGCGCTCGCTGGGCGAGAGCCCCTTGGGTGTGTTCCGACGCGTCACGCTGCCGATGCTCCGGCCAAGCATCCTGGCGGGCGGCCTCCTGGCCTTCCTCTACGCGCTGTCGGACTTCGGCTCGCCGTCGCTGCTCCGCGTGCAGGTGTTCACCACCGCCATCTACCATCAGCTCAACACGCGGTTCGATCAGGCCGCCGCCGCCCTGCTGTCGTTCGTGCTCGTCCTGATCACCATCGCCGTCCTGGTGGGGCAGCAGATGCTCCTGCACCGGCGCTCGTACGTTACGATCACCGGTACGGCGCGGCTCGCGCGGCCCCTCCGTCTCGGCCGGTGGCGCTGGCCCGGCGCCCTGCTGGTGGGCGCGGTCCTGGGCCTGTCGGTGTTCATCCCGCTGGGAGTGCTGCTGGCGCAGGCCGGCTCCGTGGGCCACTTCCTCGAAGTCGTCCGCGAGCAAGGCGACTACATCAAGAACAGTCTTTTGATGGCTGGTCTCGCCGCCACGCTCGCGGTGATCCTCGGACTCCTTATCGCGTTCACCGCCCGGCATACGCCGCCCCGTACCGGCGCGCTGCTCTCCGGCACTATCCAGATCGGCTACGCGATCCCGGGCACCGTCCTCGGCTTGAGCCTGATCCTCCTGTACAACACCTACGTCCCGTGGTTGTACGGCACGGTCGGGGTCCTCGTCGTGGCCTATCTGATCCGCTTTCTGACCCAGTCGGTCCAGGGCGTGGACGCGGCGCTCGCGGGCATCAACCCGCACCTGGAAGAAGCGGCCCGCTCGCTCGCCGCCTCGCCATGGCGCGTGCTGCGCCGTATCCTCGCGCCCCTGGTGCGCCCCACGCTGTTCGCGGTCTGGGCGCTCGTGTTCATCTCCGCCATGAAGGAGCTGGACGCCACGCTGCTGCTGCGGCCGGCCGGGTTCGACACCCTGCCGGTGCGGGTCTACATCCACACCGTGGAGGCGGAGTACGCGCGGGCGGCGGTCATGGCCCTGCTGCTCATCGCGTTCACGGCGCTGCCGTGGATGGTGGTCACGCGGCTGCGGGAGAAGAAACTCGTATGACGCTGATCGAGCTGTCCCAGATCTCGCTCACCTATCCCAACGCCGCCGCGCCGGCCCTGTCCGATCTCACGCTCGCGGTGGAAGAAGGCGCCGCCCTGTCGATCCTGGGCCCCAGCGGCTGCGGCAAGACCACGGTGCTCCGGGCCATCGCCGGCTTCGAGCGGCCCCAAGCCGGCGCGATCACGATCGCCGGCCGGCCGGTCTGCGACGCCGCCAATTGGGTGGTGCCGGAAGAGCGAGGCGTGGGCATGGTCTTTCAGGACTACGCGTTGTTCCCGCACCTCACCGTGGCGGAGAACGTCGCTTTCGGGTTGCACCGCCTGGAGAAGACGGCCGCCGTGCGCATGGTCGCCCAGACGCTGGACCTCGTTGGGCTCTCGGGCTTCGAGGACCGCTACACGCACGAGCTCTCCGGTGGCCAGCAGCAACGGGTGGCGCTCGCCCGCGCGCTCGCCCCCAAGCCCGTCGTCCTGCTCCTGGACGAGCCGTTCAGCAACCTGGATCCGGACATGCGGGGCCAGATGCGTGAAGAAGTGGAGGAAATCCTCCGGCTCACCGGCACGACGGCTGTGCTCGTCACGCACGACCACGACGAAGCCTTCGCCATGGCCGACCGGGTCGCCGTGCTGAACCACGGGCGGCTGGAGCAGGTGGACACGCCCGAGGCCATCTACCACACGCCCTCGACGCCCTTCGTCGCCAACTTCGTCGGCCAGGCCGACTTTCTCCTGGGACGCGTGGACAACGGCAAGATCCACACCGAGGTGGGCATCTTCGAGAACGTCGGGGAACACCCTCCGGGAGCCGCTGTGGAGATCATGATCCGGCCCGACGACGTGCACATCGTGCCTGCCTCGCCGGGCGGGGCGCGGATCGTTGGACGCCAGTTCCGCGGCTCTGAGAACCTCTATACTGTGATCCTGCCCTCCGGGCAGCACTTGCACAGCAGCGAAGGCTCCACCACGGTGTATCCCATCGGCAGTTCAGTGGATCTCAAGATCGTGGCCACCCACATCGTCACGTTCCGGAAGAGCTAGCTTTTTTTGTGAAAGTAATTGAGAACGAATCGCAATTACATTTTCAACACGGAGGAACGCCATGAAACGTCTTGCAATCATCGGGGCCATCTCAGCCTGCCTCCTGGGCGGCACACCGTTCGAGGTAATGGCCGACGAGAAGGCTCTGGAGGAACGAATCAAGAAATTAGAGAAGATCGTGGAAGACCTCAAAAAGCACGAATCGGAGGAGGTGAAAACAAAAGAAAAAAAGGAGGGTGAGCAACCGCTCGGCTTCGGCAGCACCGGCAGCGGCAAGCTCATCTACGCCAAGCCGTTCCTCTCCTCGCCCCGTACGACGGTCGGCGGCTATATGGACCTGCAGTACCGGTTGTTCAACAGCAGCAAATCTACCGGCATCGGGCAACCCAGCACCGGAGCAGGCAGTAGCAGTTTCGACCAGCAGCGTTTTGTGCCGTTCTTCTACTCGGATATCACGGACCGCCTGAAGGTGGCGGCTGAGCTCGAGATCGAACACGGAATCCGGTCCAAGTCCGCCCAGGCGGACTCGGGAGGGATCGAGGTCAGCCTCGAGTTCGCGACGATCGACTACCTGATCAACGAAAAACTCAATTTCCGCGCGGGCATCATTCTCTTGCCTGTTGGCAAATTTAACCTGCTGCACGACTCCCCGCTCAACGATCTTTCTGATCGTCCGCTTGTCGCCACCGCCATCATTCCGTCCACCTTGTCGGAAACCGGCGCTGGCTTCTACGGCACCTTCTACCCGACCCGTTTGTCGAAGCTGGATTACGAACTGTACGCGACGCAAGGCTTCAATGGTTACGATAAACTCGGCAATCCGGTCATCGGCGAGACCAACGGGTTGCGCGATGCGCGCCAACGCGTGTCGACGGTGGATGATGGGCTGGACAATAACAACGGCAAAGCGGCGGTCGGCCGGGTGGCCTTCAGCCCAATTCTGGGCGTCGAGTTCGGCGGCTCGGGCTACTTCGGCACATACGATCCCGCAAGCAAGCGACCGCTCAGTATCTGGGCGGCCGATTTGACCTTACAGCGAGGCCCCTTCGAACTGATCGGAGAAGCAGCTTGGGTTTATGCGCGGGATAACAACAAGCTTCTGGACGGCATGCCCGCGATTGATACTTTAACTGGTCGTTTACGGCCACGCAGGATGGATGGGTATTATGTTCAAGCAAATTACCATTTCCTGCCGCAGTTCCTGCGGCGCTGGGCCCCCTCCTATTTCACGGAGGCTTCCACGTTCACGGCCGTCGTCCGATGGGATCAGATCAACACCAATAGCGAGTTCTCGGACACCAAGAAGGAACGTCTGACCTTTGGACTTAACTTCCGGCCGGTCGAGGACACGGTCTTCAAAGTGGACTACCAATTCAATTTCGAGGATGGCAAGAACAACCGCAACCTCAGAAACGACGGACTGGTCCTGTCGGTCGCGACATACTTCTGAGCCCGTTCCTTGCTTTTGGCTGAGGGCAAAGTTAAGATGCCGCGCTTTATCGAGAGGCCGCCGCCATGATCTGCAAGCAGGTCTCGCTTCTTACAGTCCTCCTGCTGGCCGGGTGCGCGACGCTGGAGGACAAGCCAATCGCGAGATCGCCGTGTCCCTTCGAGCAAGTGTGGGACACCTCCATCGCCACGCTCGAAGGGGTCCGCCTTCTGAAAGCCGACAAGGACGCTGGCGTGCTGGAGACAAACTGGGTGGAAGTCGGGAGTGCGACGCAGGCGGGCATCATGCAGCGAGACGTCAACAAAGAACGAGTGAGATACGTGGTGGAGGTGAAACGAGAAGGGCCCGGGGCCGCGGCCACGGTGCTGCAGCTCCGCGAAGCCTGGTCGCCCATGGGCGTGATGATGAATCGGTGGCGCGCCGTGCCCGGCAACCCGACGGAGGAAGAGGCGGTGGCCGCCGAGATCGCACGGCGCCTCAAGGAAAAGGGATGTTGAGGCTCGTGGTGGCCGCCGCCTTACCCCTCTGGGTCATCCTCGCTCCGATCGTTGATGCCGCCGAAACAGGCGGCCGCATCTGGGACCCCGACCTGAAGCGGTACCTGACCGAGGAAGAGCTCGGCAAGGTCGAGGTGTACCTGACCGAGGAGCAGGCCCTGAAGCTCCTGTTTCCCAAGTCCCAGAACGTCAAGGCCGAAGAGCTCCGCCTCACGCCCGAGCAGAAGGCGCGGATCCAGGAGCGGATAGGCTGGAAGTTCCCCGAAGAAAGCTTCCGCGCCTTCAAGGCGGAAACCAACGGCAAGGTTGACGGTTACGCCGTCCTTCAGGAGACCATCGGCAAGCACCGGCTGATCACCTACCTCGTCGGCGTGACGCAGGACGGCAAGGTGTCCGACGTCGAGATACTGGTGTACCGGGAGAGCAAGGGGAGCGAGGTGCGGACGAAGCGGTTCAATTCGCAGTACGAGGGCAAGACCGTGCTGGATCCGATCCGCATCAACAAGGACATCATCAACATCACTGGCGCCACGATGTCGGTCCGGTCGGTCAGCGCCGGGGTGAAGCGCGCCCTCGTCCTGATCGACGAGTTCTACCTCAAGCCCCGCTGACGCCGCCGTGCGCCACTTCAACACCCGGTTCCGCCTCCTCGACACCGACCGCAACATCCGCCTGCTCTACACGCTGTTCATCCTGACGATCTTCGCCGGGTTTCTGTTCACCATCTACTGGGCGCACAGCATGACCGGCCTTTCCTATACCGGCATCGCGCAGCATTACCTTGGCTCGGATCAGACCTTCGGGCAGCCCAAGTCCTTCCAGGAACTGGCCGAGACGACCCACTTCCACTTCTTCACGATGCCGGTCGTCTTCCTGATCCTCTGCCACGTGTTCTATCTGACGATGGCCGGCCAGGCATTGAAAGTAATCATGACCGTGCTGGCTTTCGCGGGCGTCGCCCTCGACTTGGCCTCCCCATGGCTCATCCTCTACGGGAGTCCCCACTTCGCGCTGGCCATGCTGCTGGGAGACGTGCTGATGGTGGGCGCGTTCCTGGTGATGGCGGGCGTGCCGCTGTATGAGATGTGGATCCTGAAGAAGCGGCTCATGCCGGCCGAGCGGCCGGACGAATGAAATTGATTTTCGCGGTCTTCCTGCTCTGTCTCCTGGGATTGACCGTGGGAGCTACCACAGCCGAGGCCAACCACCTCAAGGTCCGCTCCCCGTACGCGCTGGAGAAGGGAGAGATGGAGGTGGCCTACTGGCTGGACGCCTTCCTGGATACGCCGATCGCCACCTCCGCCGGCTCCTTTCCCCGAGAGCGCCTGCTGCGCCACACCGCCGAGCTCGCCTACGGCGTCACGGACCGCTGGTGGGTCGAAGCCTACGCGGACTTCGAGCAGCCCACGCAGGGTGTGAGCGAACAACTGACCTTCGTCAGTCAGCGATACGAAACCGTGTACCGGTTCCTGGATCGGCAGGGTTTCTGGCCGGCCGCCGCGTTGTACCTGGAGTACAAGATCCCACAGCGGCGTCTCGAGCACAACGACGAGGTCGAGTGGAAGCTCTTGCTGGAAAGCCGCATCGAGGATTTCATGGTCCGGCTGAACCCGGTCTGGGAGCGGGTGTTCAACGACGCCTCGCGCGTGCGGTTCGGCTATGAGCACGGGCTCTACAGGTTTGCCAGCCCGTCGGTCCGGCTGGGTCTCGAGGCGTTCGGAAATCTTGGGCCGCTCGGAAGCTTTCCGACGGCGCACAACCAGCAGCATTCCTTCGGACCGGCCATCAAGTTCAAATTCGGCCCTGTGGGCTGGGACGTGGGCCTGCAGTTCGGCTGGACCGATGGCAGCGACACCACGGTTTTCAAGAGTATCCTGGACTTCGAGTTCTAGCTTGGAACCGATCCATACGATCCGGCTGAAGCCAGGGGAGCAGGACCGGCTGCTGGCCGGGCACCCCTGGATCTACCAGAACGAGCTGGAGGGCTGGCCGCCGGAGGCGGCGCCCGGCGACCTCGTTGATCTCCACGACAGCCAAGGCCGCTTCCTGGGCCGCGGCTATCTCAACCCGCGCACCACCATTGCCGTCCGCGTGCTGGCACGGGACCGCGTGCCCGTTGACCAGAATTTTTTCCTCGAGAAGATCCGCCAGGCCCAGGCCTTACGGGAGCGTCTCTTTCGCACCCACCCACCCCAGGCGCCATCACACCCGCCCACCCCAAGCCTGCCAGGACAGGCTCCTGACCCGGTGGACGCGCCCCTTCCCGTGGCTGAGAGGTCAGCCTACCGAGTCGTTCACGGAGAAGCCGACGGGCTGCCCGGGCTGGTCGTGGACCGCTACGGCGACGCGGTGGCGATCCAACTCCTGACCGCTGGCATGGACCGCCGCCGCGATCTCATCCTCTCGGCCGTCGAAGAGGTCCTGCGACCGCATACGATCGTGGCCCGCAACGATTCGACGATGCGCGAGCGGGAAGGCCTCCCCCGGGAACGGACCGTCATCCGCGGGCAGATCCAGCCCGAACCCACCGTGACGATCAACG
>WNGL01027338.1_pt1 | contig 11073 bp, 12 predicted proteins | sample 5400591 | NCBI WGS metagenome assembly WNGL01 (sample SAMN13153377, study PRJNA577476) | soil metagenome | isolation source: 80 cm soil or saprolite under Garry oak tree replicate 1 | place: USA:California | collected 2016-06-15
TCGCAGGACGCGCCGCGGTACGTCACAGGCGAGCGGGTGCGTCACCGCAAATTCGGCGGTGGCATCGTGCGCGCGGTGTCGGGCGAAGGCCGCGACTTGCGCGTGAGTGTGGACTTCGACGATCCCGACATCGGCACCAAGCAACTGCTCGTCGCCTATGCCGGGCTCGAGCGCGATTGGGAAGGAGAAGGGGCATGAGTGTTTCGCGGGACGACGTCCTCCGTATCGCGCGGCTCGCGGAGCTGGATGTGGAGGAAGACGCGCTGCCGGAGATGGCCGAGCAGATGTCGCGCATTCTCGATTATGTCGCGCAGCTCAGCGCGATCCCCACGAATGGCAGCGTGAAGACGTTTGTGCCGGGACCGGATGCGATCCGCTTCCGACCCGATGAAGTCGCGCCGTTCCCCCTCGCGTTCGGTCCGGAGGTGTTCGCGCCGGTCTTCAAGGAGGGCTTCTTCGTCGTTCCGAAGCTCGGTCAGTTCGAGTGAGTGACGCGAAAGCGGTCGCCGACCGCCTGGTGAAGGCCAAGCGCCTCAACGCGCTGCTCACGCCACCCAAGGATCTCCGCAAGTCGCTACTCGCGCAGGCAACCGCCGCGCGCCCCACGGGCGTGCTGTACGGCATGCCGGTGGCGGTGAAGGACAACATCTGCACGCTCGAGTTCACGACGACGTGCGGTTCGCGCATTCTCGAGGGCTATCAGTCGCCGTACGAAGCGACCGCGATCACCAAGCTCAAGGCGGCCGGCGCCCTCATCGCGGGCAAAACGAACTGCGATGAGTTCGCCATGGGTTCCTCGACCGAGTACTCCGTGTACGGCCGCGTCCTGCATCCGCTCGACCGCACGCGTGTCCCCGGCGGCTCCTCTGGAGGCTCGGCGGCGCTGGTGGCGGCGGGCGCGGTGCCTGCCGCCCTCGGCTCGGAGACCGGCGGCTCAGTGCGGCAACCAGCCGCCTTCTGCGGCGTCGTCGGCATCAAACCGACGTACGGGCGCGTCAGCCGCTGCGGGCTCGTGGCGTTCGGATCGTCGCTCGACCAGATCGGCGTGTTCGGCCGCAGCGTGCACGATGCTGCGCGCGTGTTGTCGGTCATCAGCGGCCGCGATCCCCGGGATGCGACGTGCGAAGACCGGGATCCGCTGCGGCTCCCGACCGTCCCCGAATCGCTGCAGGGCTTCGTGATCGGCCTGCCGAAAGAATACTTCCCGCCCGAGCTCGATCCGGTGGTGCGGCGGGCCTGCGATCGCGCCATCCGAATGATGAAGGAGCTCGGGGCCGCGATGCGCGAAGTCTCCCTGCCGCATACAGCGTATGCGGTGCCGACGTACTACGTGATCGCCCCTGCCGAAGCGTCGTCCAACCTGGCCCGCTACGACGGCGTGCGCTATGGCCCCCGCTTCGATGGGAACACCGATCTGCGCGGCCTGTATCGCGCCACGCGGGGGGAGGGATTCGGACCCGAAGTGCGCCGCCGGATTCTGGTGGGCACCTACGTCCTGTCGGCGGGTTACTACGACGCCTACTACCGGCGTGCGCAGCAGATGCGCGCCCTGATCGCCCAGGACTTCCGCAACGTATTCGACCGCGGCGTGGACTTGCTCTTTACGCCGACGGTGCCCAGTCCCGCCTTCAAGGCCGGGGAGAAGCTCGCGGATCCGATTGCGATGTACATGTCCGACATCTTCACCGTGACCGCGAATCTCGCCGGCCTCCCGGCGATCTCGGTGCCGATTGGCCGCGTCAAAGGCCTGCCGATCGGCGGCCAGCTGATCGGCCAGGCGTTCCTCGAGGACGAGATGATCGAGGCGGCGTACGCGCTCGAGCGCGTCGTCCCGGCGACGGACGAAGCGTGAGCTGGGAGACGATCATCGGGCTCGAGACGCACGTGCAGCTGCGCACGCGCTCGAAGATGTTCTGCGGCTGTTCGACGGCGTTCGGCGCGCCGCCCAACACGCAGGTCTGCCCGGTCTGCCTCGGCCTGCCGGGGGCGCTGCCGGCGGCGAACGGCGCCGCGATCGGACTCGCCGTGCGCGGCGCGCTGGCGCTCGGCTGCACGGTGCATCCGCGCAGCATCTTCGCGCGCAAGAACTATTTCTATCCCGATCTGCCCAAGGGCTATCAGATCTCGCAATTCGACCAGCCACTGGCGACCGACGGGACGCTCTCGTTTGTCGCTCCCGAGCGCGGCATCGTCACCGCCACGATCGTGCGGCTGCACATCGAGGAAGACGCCGGGAAATCGATCCACGATCGCTTTGCGAGAGGGACGGGCATCGACCTCAATCGCTCGGGCGTCCCGCTCATCGAGATCGTCGGCGGGCCCGATCTGCGCTCGCCGGCCGAGGCGCGCGCGTACCTGCTGACGTTAAAGCAGCTGCTCGAATACATCGGCATCTCCGATTGCGACATGGAGAAGGGCAGCCTGCGGGTCGACGCGAACGTGTCGGTACGGCGCGCGGGAGAGACCGCGCTCAGCACGCGCACCGAGGTGAAGAACATCAACTCGTTCGCATTCGTCGAGAAGGCGTTGACCGTGGAGCGCGACCGGCAGATCGCGCTGGTCGAGTCGGGCGGCAGCGTCACGCAGCAGACGCTGCTGTACGACTCCAAGGAGAACGCCGTTCGCCCGCAACGCTCGAAGGAAGAGAGCCACGACTACCGGTACTTCCCGGAGCCCGACCTGCCGCCGCTGGTGCTGACGCTGGAGTTCGTCGCCGAGCAGCAGAGCGAGCTGCCGGAGCTGCCCGCGGCCAAGCGCGACCGGTTCGTCGCGACGTACGCGCTGAGCCGGGAGCACGCCGTCGTCGTGACCAGTAGTCGCGCGGTGGCCGACTATTACGAAAACGTCGTGCGGGCAGGCGCCGAGCCGCAGGCCGCCGCGAACTGGGTGATGACCGAGGGGCTCGCCGACGCGAAAGATCATCAGGAACAACTGCGGGTCGCGCCCGGTGCGCTCGCGCAGATCATCGCGCTGGTCAAAGGCGGGACGCTCAGTCATCAGGCGGCGAAGAAAGTCTTCGGCGAGGTCGCGGCGAAGGGCGGTGAGCCGCGCAACATCGCGGAGTCGCTCGGGCTGATCCAGGTGGCGGACACCAACGTGGTGGCGGCGTGGGTCACTGATGTGCTGGGAGCGCATCCGACCGAAGTCGCCCGGTACAAGAAGGGTGAGGTGAAGCTGCTGCCGTTTTTTGTCGGGAAAGTGATGCGGCTGTCCAACGGGAAGGCGGATCCGAAGCTGACGCAGCGCGTCCTCGAAGAGAAGCTCTCCGCCTAACCCTCCCGCCAGGGCCGCTGCGCCTGCGACTGCTTCCAGTAGTCGAGTGCGGGCGTCGGTAATCCAAAATGTTGCTGGGCCGTTTCCTCCACCCGCTCGGGCTCGTGCCGGCCGCCTTCGCGCAGCGCCTGCCGCCGCATCCGCTTCGCTAGTCCCAATGCCTTTTCCCCAGCCGGGTCGAGCCGCCGTGCCGCCGCATCCGCGGCGTCGGCGCCGAGCGTCTCCATGACGTACTCGAACGCGACGGCCATGTGCTTCTCGATGTCCGAGTCCGCGAGATCCCAGCGGCTCGCGCCCGCGATCACCTGGAAGACCCACTGCCAGCTCTGACTTTCGGTGAGATGGACCATGCCGCGGAACAGCCGGCGATTGGTCCGCTGGCTGAAGAGGGTGGGAGAGAGAATTTCGTCGAGGTGCGTGTCGCTCGCCGTGTGATCCTTCAGGATCACGTCGCGCGCTTCGCGGGCGTAAGCGTCGCCGAGATGGGTCTCGAACCGGCTCTCCCAGTAGGAGTGCCCGAGCGCGACGGTGCTCGACGTGAGGACGAGCTGGCGCGGCACGAAGAAATTGTGGGCGATCGTGTCGGCCGCGAGGTGCGAGAGGTAGCCGAGGCCGAAGACGCGCAGGGGATCGCTGGGGGCGAGGTCGAAGATCTCCTGGCCGACATGCCAGGCGTGGCAGTGCCGGCCGACGGGCGCGTACTTCTTCGCCATCGACGTATCGGCGGCGATGTTGCCGTAGAGAAAGTCGTACGGGAATGCGCGCAGCAGGTCGGCGACGATGGTGGGGAGCTGGTGCAGATTCGCGAGCACCGATTCGCCCAGGAAGATGTGCGTCCCGGGCGTCCAGGCGTGGGCGACGCCGGGGAAGAGCACCGAGGCGACGAGCGCAAGGGCGACGGCCGACCCCAGGCGCCTCACCGTCGTTTCTTGCCCTTCAAGAGCTTGCGGCTCCAGCGCCAGACGGACAATCCGCGGCGCACATCGCGCATCGTGGCGGCGGCATCGATGGCGGTCTCCTCCAGCTCGTCCTGCATCACTTCGGCGAGCGCATCGAGATCGGTCAGGCGCTCCTCGGCGGCGTCCGCCGCCCGGAGAATGCGCTGTCGCACGTCCCGCGACGCCCCCACCAGCGCATCGGTCTCGGTCTTGATCGAGCCGATCAGCTGCCGGACATCGGCGATCGCGGGCCCCGCAAAGCCTTTCAGCGCGTTGACCGCGGTCCGCACGCCGAGCGCCGCGGCGGTGAGTGCGCCCGCAGTCACCAGGGCGGCGAGTGCGATGACGGCGAGACTGATCGCGGAGACGACGCCCACCCAGGCTGGCAGCATCACGTAACCTCTGCGGACCTCGGGCGTGCTGTCAACGGGGTCAGCGCCGCGATGGTCTCAGCCGCGATGACGCTCAGCAGCACGGTTACCAGCACGGCGCCGGACGCGCCGCGCACCAGGTCGAATCCGGCCGCCAGCGCCACTGCGCTGGCGCCTTGCCGGATCGGTGAGTGCGCGAATTCCGGTGGGGGCGCGAAGGGGAGTGAGCGCCAAACGGGATCCACCTCCAGGCCAAACCGCGCGGTCACCCAGCGCACTAGGACTCGGAGCAGGGCGAGAATCGCCGCCGCGGGGAGCACCCAGACGCTCATCGGACGCAGCAGCGCGCCGGCAACTATAAGGAAGGCCGCGTAGAGCGGGATCTCCCAGCGGCTCAGCACCGCCGCGATGGCGCGGCGCACCTCCGCGGGGGAGAAACTCATGAAGATCGCCGCCGCCAACCCGCACACGACGAACGGCGAGAGTCCCGCCGCGTAGCTGAAGCCCGCCCCGCAGAGGATCACGCCGAGTGCGGCGATGCCGGTTTCACTCGGGTCGGGAAGCAATCCGGCCCGGGCCAATACCACGAACAGGCCGCCGCATGCTCCTCCGGCGAGCAGCGTGAGCGCCAGGGTGCGCACGGCAGTATGGGGGTGATCCAGCGCGGCGGCGACCGCGACCGCACCGGCCCCGAAGGCGGTATCCATGAGCGCATTGCGCCGGCCGAGTCGCGGTCCACGCTGGCTGGTGGCGGTCGTCAGCGCGCCGCCGAGGGCCAGCGCCACCGCGAGCGAGGGATGACCCCACGATTCGGCGAGAGCGGGAAGGGCGCGCGCCAGGATCACCGCCATCACCATCGTCGCCAGCAACACGGGAATGGCGAGTGTCGCGCCGATCATCCACGTGCGGGACGACACCCGCCGCACCATGCGCCACTCGAGGTGTGCGCCGACCATCGCCCCGGTCCAGCCGAGCGCCAGCGCGACAACCGGCTCGAGCAGGTGCAGGCCCGCGACATCGATGACGCCGAGCCCCGGCCCCAGCAGCAGTCCGAGCAGCAGGAAGGGCGCGCCGGTCGCGAGGAGATCACCCAGCAATGCGGGGCGACGCAGGGAGGGCCGCGACAGGCGCGTGACGCCGATACCGGCGACGATGACGAGCGCCAGCGCGAGCACGGGATGCACGAGGGCCAACGTTCGCAAACGCTTGACGCAGGCGCAAGCGCCCCCGTAGCTTGGGCGGACCTATGCCACCGTCGTTCCGTGTCACGGGGGGGCGCCCCCTCTCGGGCACGATCCGCCCCGCAGGAAACAAGAACGCGGCCCTTCCGATTCTCGCGGCGACACTCCTCGCCGACGGCCCGTGCCGCATCGACAACGTGCCCCGCATTCGCGACGTCGAAACGCTGCTGGCCCTGCTGCAGCATGTCGGCGCGACGGTCCACTGGCAGGGGCCGAACACCGTCGAAGTGGACGCGAGCCGCACCGAACCGAAGCCACTCGATCCGGCGCTGTGCAAGGAAATCCGCGCGTCGATCCTGCTCGCGGGGCCGATGCTGGCGCGCTTCGGACGCGTCACATTGCCGCCGCCGGGCGTCGGCGATGCCTACAAGCTCGAAGGCAAGCTGAAAGCGGCGGACATCTTTCTCGACGAGCCGAGCGTGACGGGAACGGAGAACGCGCTGATGGCGGCGGTGCGTGCGCCCGGGACGACGGTGTTGCGCAACGCCGCGTCCGAACCGCACGTGCAGGATCTCGCGCGATTCCTCGTGTCGCTCGGAGCCGCGATCGACGGCATCGGCAGCAACACGTTCACGATCGAAGGCGGGCGTCCGCTCAAGGCGGCCGCCCACACGGTCGGACCCGATCATATCGAAGTCGGCTCATTCATCGGACTCGCGGCGGTCACCGGCGGCGCCGTCACGATCGACGGGGTCCGTGGCGACGACCTCCGCTCGACGTTGCTGGCCTTCGAGCGGCTCGGCGTCCGGCCGCGGCTCGACGGCGCGAAGCTGATCGTCGATGCCGACCAGGAGCGCCGGATCCGTCCGGATCTGGGCGGCCACGTCCCGAAGCTCGAGGACGGACCCTGGCCCGCGTTTCCGGCCGACCTGATGTCCATCGCCATCGTCGTCGCGACGCAATGCGAAGGACTGCTGCTCGTCTTCGAGAAGCTGTTCGAGTCGCGGCTGTTCTTCGTGGATAAACTGATCGGCATGGGCGCGCGCATCGTGCTGTGCGATCCGCATCGCGCGGTGATCGCGGGGCCGTCCGCGCTCCGGGGGCAGCAGGTCGAGAGTCCCGATATCCGCGCCGGCATGGCGATGCTGCTCGCCGCGCTCGCCGCGCAAGGCGACTCGGTGATTCAGAATATCGGCCAGATCGAGCGGGGTTACGAGCACATCGACGAGCGGTTGCGGGCGCTGGGAGCCCAGATTGAGCGGCGGGATGGTGCGCGGTGATCGCGCGGTAGGGGCGCAGCATGCTGCGCCCCTACCGTCCATGTCCGAGACTCCCGTTGGCGATGCCGCGGTCCCGCGTCTCGAGCTGACCGAATGGGCCTCGCGGTACGGCCTCGTCGCGGGGATCACGACGCGGCCCCTCAGCCTTGGCCTGTGGAGCGACGAACCGGTGGGGCAGGTCATGGGCCGCTGGCGCGCGTTCCGGGCCGCGTTCGGCGCGCGCTTTCCGTCAACTGTCCTGGCGCATCAGATCCACGGCACCGACGTGCATTGGCACGATGCGCTGCCCGAAGGGTGGCTGATCCTCGACGGCATCGACGGCCATGCGACCACCGAGCTCGGCGTGCTGCTCACGGTCACCGTCGCCGACTGCATTCCCGTGTATCTCGCCGTCCCGGAGAAAGACACCGTCGCGCTGCTGCACGCGGGCTGGCGCGGCACCGCCGATGGGATCCTGGAGCAATGCATCGAGCTGCTGAAATGGCGCGGCTTTGCCAAGTCGAGCCAGATTGTAATGCATTGTGGCGTAGGCATTTGTGGCAAGTGTTATGAAGTAGGTTCTGAGGTCGCCGTACAGTTTGGATTAAGCGGGACCGTCCTGCTCGACCTGCGCGCGATCCTGACGCAGCAAGCGCGCCAGCTCGGCGTCGAAACGATCACCGTCTCCCCGTGGTGCAGTGCCGAAGAGCGAGACCGGTTCTTCTCGCATCGTGCCTCACGCGGGCGCGACGGACGGATGCTGGCGTACCTCGGCCGGCCGCTCGGTTGACATCGAGGGGACCCCGGCTACATTCCCCTGCGTGATGCGGGCGAAGTTCGGCCCGCGCTTTTTTTTCCATGCTCACTGAGAGTCTTGTCGAGGCCTTCCGGACCCGGCTGGAAACGCTCGGGTTCGATCTGGCCGACCTGCGCATCGGCGGTACGCCGAACCGACCGCTTGTTCAAGTCCGCATTGACTGTCCGCCACGGAACGTCACGGTCGAAGATTGCAGCCGGGTCAGCCGAGCCCTCGAACAATGGCTCGACGCGGGCGGTCCCCTGGGTAATCGCTACGTCTTGGAGGTGTCGAGCCCGGGGATCGAGCGGCCCGTGCGCTGGCACCGGCATTGGGCGCAGTTCGTGGGCCGCGATGTCACTGTGAAACTGGCGGGGATGGGCCGCGTGCGGGCGCGCATTGTCGCGGTGCCGAATCAGGACTCCGTGGTGCTCCAGCCGCAGGGCGGAATGGAGCGCGAGTACCGGTTGTCCGACGTAAAGGATGCTCGCCTCGCGAGCGATACAGACGGCTGACGGCTGACGGCCGACAAGGAATTGTGATGGCAAATACAACTGATGTCGTTTCCGCAATCAGAGAGCTGACGAACACCAAGCAGCTCGAGCGCGGCGAGTTGATCGACCTGCTCAAGGACGGGCTCCATGCCGCGTTGGTGAAGCGCTACGGCCCCAACGTCCGCGCCGAGATCGGGATCGACGAAATGAAGGGATCGATCCGGATTGTGGTTCTCAAAACGGTCGTCGAAACCATCGAGGATCCGGGGACCCAAGTGTCCCTCGAGGAAGCCCGCTACGAAGATCCCGACTTCCAGCCGGGCGACGTGCTGGAAGAAGAGGTGCCGTTCGAGCAGTTCGGCCGCACCGCGGTGCAGGCGGCGAAGCAGCGGATCATTCAGCGCGTCCGCGAGGGTGAGCGGACCCGCATCCGGGAGGAGTTCTCCGGCAAAGTGGGGGAGTTGCTCTCGGGCGAGGTCCAGCAGATCGAGCGCGGCAAGATCGTGGTCATGCTGAACAAGTTCCGCGAAGCCGAAGCGATCATTCCGTACCGCGACCAGAATCATCGCGAGCATTTCCATCAGGGGGACACGATCCGCGCCGTCTTGAAGCGGATCGAGGAGACCCCGAAAGGGCCGCGCCTCATTCTCTCGCGTGCCGATCCGTTGTTCGTCAAGGCGCTGTTCAAGCTGGAAGTCCCCGAAATCCAGCAGCAGATCGTCGAAATCCGGGCGACCGCGCGCGAGGCGGGCAGCCGCACCAAGATCGCCGTCTGGTCGCGCGACGACGGCATCGATCCCGTCGGCGCGTGCGTCGGGCTCAAGGGGTCGCGCGTGCAGGCGGTGGTGAACGAGCTGAACGGGGAGCGCATCGACATCGTGCCGTGGTCGTCCGATCCCGAGCGGTTTGCCAAACTGTCGCTGGCGCCCGCGCGCGTGGCGCGCGTCTTCTCCGATCCGGAGTCGAAGACGATCCAGGCCATCGTGGACGAGGACCAGCTGTCGCTGGCGATCGGCCGCAACGGCCAGAATGTGCGGCTCGCGTCCGAGCTGACGGGATGGAAGGTGGACCTCTATTCCAGCCGCGAATGGCTGGAGCGCGGCGGGGAAGGCCCGCTGTTCGCGCCGCTGCCACCGGCGGATCAATCGGTCACGCAAGTGGCGCTCACGGAAATGAAGGGTCTCTCGCCCGAGCTGGTGGCGGTGCTCGAGCAGGCTGGCAAGAAAACGCTCCAGGACATTCTCGATCTCGAGCGCGAGGACGTTGACCAGATCCCGGGCATGACGCCCGATCTGGCCGAGAAGATGATGGCCTTCCTCAACGAGATGACCGAAGAAGGCGCCGAAGAAGCCCCCGCTTGAGCGAGCGCATCGTCCGACTGTTGGGGCTGGGGGTTCGGGCAGGCAGTGTCGTCATCGGTGTGGCGGGTGTGCGGGCAGGGTTGCAGCGCGGGAAGCTGGCGTGCGTGGTCCTGGCCCAGGATGCCGGCCCGCGCACGCTGGAGAAAGTAGCGCGGCTCGCGGCAGCCCGGAAAACCCCGGTGCTGCGCGGGCCAATCGCGGCCGAGCTGGGCGCGGGGCTCGGCCGGCCGCCGGTGCAGGCCGTCGGCGTCGCCGATCAGGCGCTGGCACAGGGACTGATGTCTGCGGAGGAGTGAGTGGCAACAACGCGGATCCATGATTTAGCGGCAGAGTTCGGTATCTCCAGCGAGCAGCTGATGGGGATGCTCAAGGAGATGGACATCTTCGTGCGCAGTCACCTGACGCCGCTCAAAGACGAGCAGGTGTCGCTGATGCGCGCGCGCTGGGAGCGCGACAAGCGCAAACAGAAGCAGCCATCCGCGCCGCCCAAGCGGCGCCGGGCGGCGAAGGCCGTCGAGCCCGCGCCGGAGCCGGTGGTCGCCGCCGAGAGCCGTCCCAAGCGCCGCCGCCGGACGGCGGCCGAAGTCGCGGCCGCCGATGCCGCGGCGGCGGAAGCGGCGGCCGCGGAAGCGGCCGAAGCCGAGATCGCGCGCCTCGCGCTCGAGACCGCCGCGCGCGAGCAGGAAGAGGAACGTCCGGCCGCGTCGCTCGAGGAGCGGGCTGCCGCGCTCTTCAGGGATCTCGCCCCGGCCGAGGCGGCGGAGCCCGTGGCTCCAACGGCGAACCTCACGTTCGCGCCGGCGCTCCCCGCCGCCCCTTCGCCGCCGACTTTTTCGCCGCCTTCGGCCCCGCCGCCCCGTCCGTTCATCCCGACGCCGGTCCGCCCGCGGCCCGTCGCCCGCGGCACGCCGTCTGGTCCGGGGGGGGGCACGCAGGTGCCGCCGCGTCCCGTGGCGTCGGCGGCGCCGGGCGCGCCGCCGCTCGATGAGCGCCGGCGGGAGAAGGGCAAGAAGCGCAAGAAAGGGAAGAAGTCGCTCGTCGATCAAGAAGCGGTCGCGCAGAACATTTCGCGGACCCTCGCCACGCTGAAGGCGCCGGTCGGCAAGAAAGGCGTGCATCGCCGCGAAGAGGGACCGACGTTCCGCGAGGTCCAGGAGGAGCGCCGGCGCGAGGAGCGCGAGCGCGAGAAGACGCTGGTGCGCGTGACGGAGTTCATCACCGTCTCCGAGCTCGCCAACACGCTCAAGGTCCCGCCCACGCAGATCGTGACCTTCGCGTTCAAAGAGCTGGGCCAGATGGTGACGATCAACCAGCGGCTCGACTTCGACATGATCGAGCTGATCGCGTCGGCCTTCGGGTTCCAGGCGTTTAAGGAAGAGGATTAGGCCACCACCCAGACC